>Ga0105104_10000482_pt1 | contig 30802 bp, 22 predicted proteins | sample PPLLaktember2015_3_FD_87034 | JGI IMG/M metagenome (GOLD analysis project Ga0105104, IMG submission 87034) | Freshwater sediment microbial communities from Prairie Pothole Lake near Jamestown, North Dakota, USA - PPLs Lake P7 Core (6) Depth... | ecosystem: Environmental > Aquatic > Freshwater >...
ACCCGCTGAAGACCCAGGACCGCCTCATCGGCACGCTGTCCTTCGGGACCAAGACCCGGGCCCGCTTCACCGCCGAGGAGGTGGATCTGATGCGGATCGTGGCCGATCAGGTCGCCGTGGCCATGCAGCGCGTCCAGTCACGACAGGAGCTTCGTGCCAGCGAAGAGGCGCTGCGGCACGCCAACGAGCAGCTGGAGCAGCGGGTCCGGGAGCGCACGTCGGAGTTGGTGCTGCTCCTGGAGGATCTCGAGAAGAGCCGGGATGACCTGCGCAAGCTGGCCTCAGAGCTTGTCATGACAGAGGAGCGCGAACGCAAGCGCATCGCGGGGGTTCTACACGATGATATCGCGCAGCTCCTGGCATCAGCCCGGATGCAGCTTAGTCTGCTTCAGGGAATCCCATCCGATCAGAAGGAGACCCTGGAGGCAGCCAAGGCATTTCTCCTGCAGTCTCTTCGAGAGACGCGCGGCCTGATGCACGATCTCGGCAATCCCGTGCTGTTCGAAATGGGATTGCAGGCCGCCTGCGAAACATTTGCCAACAGCCTGATGGAAAGACACCCCGTTCGGATTCGCTGCGACATACGGGAGGCATACAAGCACCTGAATCCGGATGTAAAAACGATTCTGTACCAGTTGATTCGGGAGCTGTTGAACAACGTTGTGAAGCACAGCAAAGCAAGGAATGCCCATGTCATAGTCGAGATGGAAAACGGACATTTCCGGGTGAGGGTCACAGACGATGGCGTGGGTTTTGATCCACAGGCGATCGGGACACCCACTGTCGAGGGCGGGTTCGGACTTTACAGTATCCGGGAACGACTGATTGCCCTAAGCGGAAGCCTCAGCATCGAATCCACTCTGGGAGCCGGCACGGTGGTGACGGCCGTACTTCCCGCGGCTTTGGGCTGATCGCAAGTGCCCGAAGCGGGGGGTATCCTTTCACAATAGCGGGAGAAGGGAATCATGATGAAGACCAGGGTTTTGATCGCAGACGACCACCAGGTGTATCGCAATGTGCTCAAAGAAGTGATCAACCGTCAGACTGACATGGAAGTGGTCGGGGAAGCGGAAGACGGATTGAACGCAATTGCACTGACTCGCAAGCTGCTCCCTGATGTTGTCCTCATGGATGTGAAAATGCCGCTCATGGATGGTGCCGAAGCCACCAGCCGGATTCTTGCCGAAATGCCCGGCATGAAGATCCTGGCACTTTCCATTTATGCCACTGACGAATTCATGACGAATATGATGCAAGCCGGCGCCCTCGGATATATCCTGAAAGGATGTGAATCCGATGAATTATCAGGAGCCATTCGTAGCGCTGCAGGCTCTCGCCGTACGTAGCCGGCTGCAGCATCCTCTCCCTCATTTCACTTGCAAATCATCAATCTGTTCGGAATACATTCTCGAGAAGTAGTAAGTGTACTCGTGTGTGGGAGACATGTGGAAAAAATCGCCTAAAAGAGCAAAAATCGCCTAAAATCAATTGAAATTGAGAATCATCTAAATTCAATTATTGTAAATACTTATGCAATATTGAGGAGTTGCGGAAACTCGGGGGTCGTGACTCTTAATCAGCGGGTCGCAGGTTCGATCCCTGTGCGGCCCACCAAGACAGGGAGAGGGTTTCGGTGTTTTTTAACCGAAACCCTCTTTTCTTGTTTTTGGCCTTCTGCCCCCACTCCGCAGGTTGTCTACCGACCGCACCCAAAAGACGGTCCTCCGTCGACCCTCTCATTTGCCGAGATCACCGGGTTGGTTTGATGATGTCCACTTCTTATCCTTGATGGACCAAGGTCCAGTGCGTATGGGACCAAGGTCCCATTTCCCTCCGGCATCAAAAGATGTATTGAATCATACTAGGAGAAGTGGATTCCCCTCGGAGGTAATTACACGTCCCAGAGCAACTGCCTGTTAATGGCCAAATACAGAAAGGCCGAACAACATGAAAGTATTCCTCATTTTCATAAACGACGAGAATTTCTACCGGCTGCTGCCGGAAGAGTTGGGCGGATCGAAGCCGGACGATCTGCGGATCAAGGTGATGGGATTTCCCCCTCTCGGCATCGAGACGCTTGCGCCCGTTTTGCGCCGGCACGGCCACCAGGTCCGAATGTTCGACACCTGCCATCCACAGATGAAGGAGCCGGACATCGCACAAGCACTCAGGGAAGAACTGCCGAACGTCATTGCCATTTCATTTCTATCCACGACCACTTACCCGGCGGCAAAGAGCATGGCCCGGATGCTCAAGTCCGAACAGCCGGCCGTTCCGATCATTATCGGCGGGGTATTTGCCACGATGAATGCGGATCGGGTTCTCAAAGATTGTCCTTCCATTGACTGCGTGGGAGTTGGCGAAGGCGAAGAACTCCTGCCGGAATACCTGGACCACATGGAAGACCCTGCAAGCGTTGCCGGCCTCGTCTGGCGTGACGGCGAAAGAATCGTCCGAAACACCGCCAGGCCGCTCATTACGGATCTGGACCAGTTCCCGTATCCCGACCGGACCACACTCCCGATCGATTACATCGAATCCCTGCCTCTCGATGTGCCTGCCGTTCTGTCGCTGGGAAAGTTCTGCACGATGCAGACTTCCCGGGGTTGTCCCTACACCTGCATCTATTGCGACATCCCGGCGCTGACCAACGGCAAGTGGCGATACCGTTCGCCGGAGCATGTTCTGGGAGAAATGCAGCAGCTCAACGATATGGGCTATCGTTCCATCTATCTGACCGACGATCACTTCCTGATGAAACGGACCCGCATCAACGACATCTGCCAGGGTATCATCCAGCGCAAACTGCAGTTCAAGTGGGGGTGTGAAGGCCGAGTGGACTCCGTCGCGGTGGATCAATTCGACGTCATGAGCAGGGCGAACTGCAATTTCCTGGCGTTTGGTGTGGAAGCGGGGACGCAAAAAATCCTTGATCGGCTCGACAAGAGGCAGACGCTGGAACAAATCGAACACGCCGTCAGCGAAGCCAAGCACCACGGAATCGAAAGAGCCCATGGCTTCTTCCTGGTCGGCTCTCCCGGCGAAACCGAAGAGGACATCCTGGAGAGCTTTCGCTTTGCCGCCCGGCTCAAATTGGATACTTTCGGGTTTAACCGATTATGCGTTTATCGCGGAACGCCCCTGTGGAAGGAGTATCTCGACTGCAACATCCTGGACGACGACCGGGACTGGGACAAGTGGTTCAAGTGCTCCGATATCGATCCGAACGTCCTGCCCAGCGAGACGGTGAACCGCGCCAGACAGAAAGGCTATGCGTTGCTTTTTGCCCATCGTGTCCTGCGGCGCCCCATCCAGACCTATCGGCTGCTCCGCACATTGGGCAGGCATATGAAGACTTCGGATATACTCAAGCTGTTGAGCAGCCCGTTCCGGAAACGCACGCTGAGCAGAAAACCGGAACTGCCGGCATGGATGATTGATCTGGGATTGACCGCGCCCATCGAATCGCCCCTCCGGGAGAGGGGAGCGCGATGAGGGAGAAGGCCCCTCACTGGGTGCATCCTCCGCCGTCGGTGTTCGGCTTCTCGTTTGCGGCTTGCACGCCCACCGAACCTCCCAATCCCTGAGGATCTGCGATCCGGGCAAGCGCCCGGTCTTCGGCAAAGATGTAATGCCCCTCGATCACGCGATCCAGGAGAGCCAACTGCTTGTGCAACTCGGGATGACGATGCGGCGGCAGGGTGTGCATGAGATTTTCCAGCATGGAACGCATCCGCCTCATGATCTGGATACTGCCCGCGCCGAAATGACGAATTTCGGTGCACGCGAGGTGCACGAAGTCCTCCCAGTTCGGCGTCCGGAATACGAGCCGCAGTTCGCCGGTTTCGTCGAAGATTTCTTCGCGGCTGACATGCCTCAGACCAACATGCCGAAGCAGACGGTGAAGCTGGTCGATGGCGAGAACGGCCGTCGTCGGATCGTTGATGGCCGGTGACAACGCCTTGATCGCGATGTCGACCAGGATGCGGAATGCGAAGGTCGGATCCTGCTCGAGAGTGCGTTCGGACCCCAGCGCGACTGCTGCCTGCAGTTGACGGTCGTTGATGTTGCCGGCGCCGCCATACAAATAAAACAGGGGTTCATCCGCCGCCAGGAAGTCGCCCACCTGGGGGACAAATTCAATCATCCCGTTGGCGTGCCGCGCTTGCCGGACCAATCCCTCCAGGTCCACGGCTAGCACGATCCCCGAGGTGCCTGTGTTGGCAACGGTCCGGACCGGGGATGCGGGACTGCCAGATGGCTCGACGGGGCGCGGGGCAGCGGTTGACTCCGGATAGATGGTCTGGATGACCGCGATCCCGGACTTCCCCACACGCTGTACGATGCTGATAGGACGCAGCAGTCGCGCCGCGTAGTCGATCAGGTAAAGGAACACCACAAGCGAGACTAGCCCGAGCATCGTTGCGATAAATGTGTTGAATTGGTGGACGGTCTCATCGCCCATCCGGGTCAACACCCTCAGGGTGAACAACAGGGTAAAGACGAAATAACCGACGGTGAACCGGATCGCGTTGTCCCGCAGCAGTGTCGTCGCGATGATCCGCGGCGTATACTGCCCGCCTGCGACTTGAATAGCAACGAGCAGTGATCCGAATGTGAATACGAGGAAGGAAAGGTTTATCGTGACGATCGTCTCGAGCATCGTCCGCGCTCCTGCCATGGACAGACCCAGGAACGCGACCGTTTCGTCGATGAGTCCATTCCGCAGGAGCCAGCCGCCGATGCCGTGCGTGATACGGGTGACCACCATATAAGCCAGCACAGCGAAAAACGGCATGAGCCACAGCGAGGATCGGATGTAGCTCTTGATGATATACTTCCGATTCCAGAGCACTTTGCACTCTCCTTCAGGTTGCCGGGTTTCGTGGTCGATTCAGTACGGATAGGACAAAAAGTTTACCGTGGCAGCAACACGCAATCATTGGCTCATATATCAGGGATTGGATGACTGAACAAGTCTCAATGCCCATATGCTTCAATGTGCGCGTAACGGTTTTCACGATTCCACAGGATTAAAACGGCATTTATCACTTGTTAAAATTTGCAAATAATCATATTATATTAAAAGTGTTTATTGAGGGTATAGCCTGAATCGTCGAGGTCTCATTAGATCAGCCGTCACTTTCTCACCCCTCAAAGTCAAAATAATCAACTAAAAAATCAAAGCAGATGAAGATCCCCCTAGTCCACGGAGAAGAAGGTGCCGAACGCAGAAAAGAGCGAACCGAGTGGGATGTGTTCTGAGCATCAAGTCGGGTCGCACTCGGCGGTTAATGAGGACAAGAGGCAGACACGGGGATCCTGTTCCGGTAAAAGGGATCAACCGGATACCCAAAAATCGAATGAAAGGAAGGAATCGATGAAAAAAGTATTTGTATTTGCAGCGGCTGTTGTATGGATGCTGTCCCTGTCGACAGGGGTCTTTGCACAGGCAACCAAGGGAGCATCTCCGGCGGAGCAGCCCAAGGTCGTGAAGGAGAGGGCGGCCGTGATGACGGCCGAGGTCGTGGCCATTGATCTCAAGACGCGGATCGTCACCCTCAAGGGCCCGAAGGGGGAAGTGAGGGACATCAAGGTCGGCGAAGAGGCCGTGAATCTGCCCCAGGTCAAGGTCGGCGATCTCGTGACGGTGAAGTTCTACGAGTCGCTCGCAGTCGAAGTAATCAAGCCCGGCACCGTCTCGGGTGCAGGGGAGAAATCGGCCATCGTGCGGGCCAAGCCCGGCGAGATGCCGGGGGGAATGGCTGCCCGGCAGTCCACGGTGACGGCCACCATCACGGCCATTGACAAGAAGAACAGCTCCATGAGCCTCAAGGGCCCGGAAGGCAAAACGGTGATCGTGAAGGTGGAAGACCCCAATAACCTGGATAAGGTGAAGGTGGGCGACGAGCTGATGATTACCTACACCGAGGCCCTGGCGATTTCCGTCGAGCACGCAAAGAAAAAATAGAACCGGGAAACCGGAAGAGGCCGACATCGGAAATATCCGTGCCGGGTCCAGGCAAGAGCCCGGACCCGGCATCCTCTGTCGGGATTGAAGCCGCGTTGTTCCATCAGCATGGAACTGCTGATCGCCCTGAATGCCCGTCAGTGGCGCTTTCAGTGAGCGCGGCTGAAGACAATCCCGCGATGGCCGCCATGTCGGCTGATTATCGTCAACATTCTCGGACGCTTTTTCTTGCGTGGATCCGGGTCGGCGCCCGGCAATTTCAAGAGCAGTTACACAAAAATAGGGATAGACCGGGCCCATGCAGACAGCCCGAGTCCCCACCCGATAAGAAAGAAGGATCATGAGACCGTGGATTCCATTCGCGATGATCGCTGCAGCGGTGATCGCAGCGAGTTGTGCCCATATAGGGGCAACGACCGCAGACAGCAATACATCAAGGGTCGACACGGCCCCTGCCGCAGCTCAGGGTGACGCCTCCGATCAGGCTTCCAAAGAGCAAGATCGGCAGAAGATACTGGCCATGAAGGACCTCACGCTGGCCGATCTCTACAAGCTCAAGCCGGAGACAAAGGAAGTCGTCGAAAAATCGGAAGGATATGCCGTCTTCGATGCAACGGGCGTGTATGTGGTACTTTATGTCGGTATTGCGGGCAGGGGGGTGCTGATCGACAACTCGAACGGCGAGGCGACCTACATGACGATGGCCAGGGCAGGGACGGGGCCGGGAGTCGGCTACCAAAAGTTCCGCTCCGTCATCGTATTCAAGAACAAGACGCTGCTGGATCCATTCAAAACGGTCGGTGGGGACATCGGGGCCTCGGGCCACCTGGTCGTAAAGGGATTCGGCATGGGCGGAGGCGCCGGTGCGGAGTTGTCATTCAACCCGATGCTGTCCGTCTACCAGATAACGGATCATGGCCTTGCCGCTGAGGCCAGTTGGGGCGCCACGGCATTCGCGCCCGATCCGTTCCTCAACCCGGAAAATCCGTCACCGGAACCGGCGGCGCAGCCTGAGCAGCCGGCTGTGAAGGATTCGAAGTAAAGTCGCCGGGCCCAGCAGTGTTCTGTCCCCGGGTCAAGAAGGGGCAGCAATCATAAACGAAAGATGAGTCGTCTGTAGTTCAATTCCATTCCATGAAGGAGGTTTACCCATGAAGCGTTTCGCGTTGTTTACGGTCATCATGATGACCCTGTTTCTGTGTCTCTCCGGGCTGGCGATTGCCCAGGAGAAAAAGGTCGATGCCACCCTCACCATGACCGAGGGGCAGGTTGCCCTCGGGATCGGGTACAGCTGGGGCAAGGGCGTCCTGGACTACCAGGGACAGAAGTACAACTTCAAGGTAAAAGGGCTCTCCGTGGTTGACATCGGAATCAGCAAGGCAACATCGGCGGGCAAGGTGTACAACCTCAAGAAGCTCGAGGACTTCAACGGCACTTACACCGCCGCCTCCGCGGAGGGAACACTTGCCGGCGGGGCGGGTGCCCTCACGATGAAGAACCAGAACGGCGTGGTGATCGATCTGGTTTCCACGACAGCGGGTGTCAACCTGAAACTGTCGATCGAGGGCGTGTCGCTCACGCTGGAGAAGTAACACTGCCGAGCGGGGGGGGCATAACCCCCCTCGCTTATCGGCCTGGAAAATTGCTGGAGAACATGAGGGGCCTTTTCGGATTAATCGGATCAAGAGGAAGTAAGCATCATTCGACGGAAAACACCAAGAAAGGGGACGGCCAGAATGCAACCCAAGAAGAAAAATCCAATTATTTTATTGTTGCTGCTGGTCGTGCTGGCAATGGCCGCAGGGTCGGCCGATGCGCAGACAACAGGCAAGAAGCCCAACATCCTCATCATCTGGGGCGACGACATCGGCGGCTTCAACATCAGCGCCTACAACAGGGGCATGATGGGATACAAGACGCCCAACATCGACCGCATCGCAAACGAAGGGGCGCTCTTCACCGACTGGTACGGCCAGCAGAGCTGCACCGCCGGACGCGCCGCGTTCATCACCGGGCAGTCACCCATCCGCACGGGCCTCACCAAAGTCGGCCTGCCGGGCGCGCCCGAGGGCATGAAGAAAGAAGACCCGACGATCGCCACAATGCTCAAGGCACAGGGCTACGTGACCGGGCAGTTCGGCAAGAACCACCTCGGCGATCGCGACGAGATGCTGCCGACGAATCACGGTTTCGACGAGTTTTTCGGCAACCTCTACCATCTGAACGCGGAGGAAGAGCCGGAGCATCCCGACTATCCGAAGAATCCGGAGTTCAAGAAGAAGTTCGGCCCGCGCGGCGTCATCCACAGTTTTGCCGGTGGCAAGATCACGGACACCGGCCCGCTGACGAAGAAACGCATGGAGACGATCGACGAGGAAGTCACAGCCAAGGCGCTCGACTTCATGGAGCGTGCCATGAAGGCGGACAAGCCGTTCTTCATCTGGTGGAACTCCACGCGCATGCACATCTTCACGCATCTGAAAAAGGAGTCTGCCGGAAAAACGGGCCTGGGCATCTATGCCGATGGCATGGTCGAGCACGACGGCCACGTCGGCCAGGTGCTGGCGAAGCTCAAGGAACTGGGCCTCGAAGAGAACACCATTGTCATGTACTCCACCGATAACGGTGCGGAGGTGTTCACGTGGCCGGACGGCGGCACCACCATGTTCCGCGGCGAAAAGAACACGCCCTATGAGGGTGGCTACCGGGTCCCGACGATGATCCGCTGGCCCGGTGTGATCAAGCCCGGCACGGTCATCAACGACATCGGTGCCCACGAGGACATGTTCCCGACCCTGCTTGCCGCCGCTGGAGACACAAAAGTCAAGGAAGACCTGCTCGAGGGACGGAAGGCCGGCAACATGACCTACAAGGTCCACCTCGACGGCTACAACCTGCTGCCCGCGCTCAAGGGCGAGGGCCAGTGGCCGCGCAAGGAGTTCATCTACTGGACCGACGACGGAAGCGTGGCGGCTCTGCGCTACGGCGATTGGAAAGCCAGTTTCCTCAAGCAAAACGGTCACGGATTCCATGTCTGGATCCAGCCCTTCGAGGTGCTGCGCGCGCCCCTGCTGACCAATCTGCGCATGGACCCGTTCGAGCTTGCCCAGGACATCGGCATGGATTACCAGCGCTGGTTCCTGGAGCACATGTTCATGATCGCTCCCGCGGGTGTCTACGTCGGGCAGTGGCTGCAGAGCTTCAAGGAATTCCCGCCGCGCCAGAAGCCCGGCAGCTTCAATCTCGAGAACGTGATGGAAGCGGTGACGAGACAACAGGGCAGCGGCAAGTAATACCGCGCTTGCGGAAATGTTGAGTTAACAGACAAGGCCGCACCCGTCCCGAACCGGTGCGGTTTTGTTTCCGTGTCGTTTTCATGGATGTGCCCTTCCGGTTGAACCGTCGAGGAGATCGTGTTACATAAGACCATGTTTATCTCATCCCGGGGAATCAGGGGGGCGGTATGAGGGTCTTGAAATCCTTTCTTTTCGTCTTCGTCCTGATCCTGGCCGTGTGGGTCCGGGCCGAACAGAAGGACGCGGCGGCCCCGACTCAGGACGAGATTTACGGGATGAACCTCTACAAGGGCTATGCCGGCTCCCGGAGCTGCATCGATTGCCACGAGAAGTTTTACAAGCTCTGGTCCACCTCTTTTCACGGCCTTTCTGTGCAGCCCTACACGGCCGCTTTCGCGAAGGCCAAACTCACTGCACAGAAAAGTGAAATCGCCATCGGCAAGTACCGCTACCGGGCTGAACTCTCGGACGGCGAGGGCTGGGTCATCGAGAAAGGCCCCGATGGCGAAAAGAAATATCCGATCGAGCAGGCCATCGGCGGAAAATACGTGTACTATTTCCTCACGACGCTCGAGCGGGGCAAGCTGCAGACGCTCCCGGTGGCTTACGACGTACACAAAAAGGAATGGTTCGACACAGCGGCCAGCGGCATCCGCCACTTCCCCGATGCGCAGCGCACGGACTCCCCCGTTTTCTGGAAGGATCAGGCCTACACGTTCAACACGGCCTGCTTCGGCTGCCACGTGAGCCAGATGAGCACCCGGTACGATCTTAAAACGGACACGTACAGGACCGCCTGGAAGGAGCCGGGGATCAACTGCGAGACCTGCCACGGTCCCTCGGAGGAACACAACCGTGTGTGCGAGGAGGCGGGGCAGGGCGCCGTTCCGGCCGATCTCAAGATCATCAGCGTAAAGAAGTTCACCGTCGCACAACACAACGACTCCTGCGGCTCCTGCCACGCCAAGGCCGTTGTCCTCACGAACAACTTCAAGCCGAAGGAGCGTTTCTTCGACCACTTCGACCTGGCGACCCTGGAAGACCCCGATTTCTACCCCGACGGGCGGGATTTGGGCGAGAATTATACCCACACCACCTGGTTGATGAGCCCCTGCGTCCAGTCGGGGAAGCTCAGCTGCATCCACTGCCACACCTCGAGCGGCCGCTACCGCTTCAAGGCCGAGGACAAGGCCAACAATGCATGCCTGCCCTGCCACAGGGACCGGGTCGAGAATGCGGCGGCCCACACCAACCACCCGCCCGGCACGCCGGCGAGCAAGTGCATCGCCTGCCATATGCCCATGACGGAGTTTGCGCGGATGAAGCGCAGTGACCACTCCCTGCTTCCCCCGACGCCTGCGGTCACGCTCGCATACAAATCCCCGAACGCCTGCAACGGCTGCCACACAGACAGGGATGCCAAATGGGCCGACGAGAACGTACGCAAATGGCGAAAACGCGACTACCAGGCCCCGGTCCTGTACAGGACCGGGCTGATCGATGCCGCCCGGAAGCGGGACTGGAGCCGACTGCCCGAGATGATCGAATTCCTGGAAAAGAAACAGGGCAAGGACGAGATCGTCGCCACCTCGCTGATCCGGCTGCTGCGCAACAATGGCGATCCCCGGAAGAACCCCGTCCTGCTGAAGACGCTGCAGGACCGCTCGCCTCTCATTCGCTCCGCCGCTGCCGACGCGCTGGCCTTTTACCCCACGCGCGTAAACCTTCAGGCCCTGGTGAAGGCCGCGGGGGATGAGTACCGCCTGGTCCGCATCCGCGCGGCAGCAGGGCTTGCGGGCAAATCGGGGCTTGTGCTGAGCGAGACCGACAAAAAGAATGTCGAGAAGGCCACCCGGGAGTACCTGCAGTCGATCAAGATCCCGCCGGACCACTGGGCTTCCTATTACAACGAGGGCAATTACTATCTCAATATCGGCAACTACCGGCAAGCCATAAACGGCTACGAGACATCCATCCGGCTCGAACCTCGTGGGGTCATGAGCCGCGTCAACATGTCCATTGCCTATGCACGACTCGGGGATAAGAAGAATGCAGACACCTACCTGAAGGAGGCCCTGAAAGTAGCGCCGGACAGTGCCGCGGCCAATTTCAACATGGGTCTTCTCAAGGCCGAGCAGGGCGACCGGAAGAGCGCCGAGAGATATCTGCGGCAGGCCTGGAAGTCGGACCCCCAGATGGGCGAGGCGGCCTACAACCTGTGCGTCATCCTCTCGGAGACAAAACCGGGCGAGGCCATCGGCTGGTGCCGGAAAGCCAGCGAGGCAAGTCCCTCGAACCCGAAGTTCGCATACAGCCTGGCCTATTATGAGCGTCAGAAGGGGGACACAGAGGCGGCCATCCGGAGCCTGCGGAATCTGATTTCAAGCAACCCCGACTACCCGGATGCCTACGTGCTGCTGGGCGAGATATACGAGCGGCAGGGCAGGGTGCAAGAGGCAAGAATCGTCTACCAGCAGGCACTCTGGAACCAGGATCTCCCGGCGCAGAGCCGCACGTACATCGAAGGTCGGATTCGCGCGCTGTCCGGACGGCGGTAAGGGATTAATAAGGAGACTTCGCCGGCAGGCAGAAGGAAGGAGGTGTTCCTTAATGAAGATAAAGAAATTGATTGCATGCCTGATTTGTGTCGCATTCCTGGCGGGATGCGGCTCCATGAACAAGACAACCGATCCGGCATCAAGAAGCGTTGACGATAAAAAGGAAGTCGACATGACGGTGAGGCCGTGAGCTTCAACCCCGGAGCGGATATAGCGGCACCCAAGGTGAAGGGCAGGTCGCATGCTTTGCGGGCTCCCTGTCGGTTTCGCCCGGCGAATTGTGAAGCACCCGCCCACAGGGCGGGGCTTCCCGGTAAGGAAAGAACCTAACATGATCGCGCGCCCTAACCCCGCCTACAAGGCGGGGCTTGCGGGACGCGCCCCCGGTCAAACGCTCTGGTTTTGAATATTGCCGATCTGGCCGGATGGCCGAAAAAACGGGCATACACCCATTCCCGTCGAAGTAGCAGACTGCTTCGAGCCGCCCCCTCTTTTTCAATCGCGTCTTTGATGCATTGGACCAAGGTCCAGTGCGGATAGGACCAAGGTCCCATTTCCCTCCGGGGTGAAAAGATGTAATGAATTCCTGAGCGAAGAGATTTCCCCGCAGGCCGAACCGTTTCCACACCTCGATGAACGAGGATTCCGTTATGTACTGTCGCTCCTGTAAAGGACCCGCTCTGAATCAGGTCATTATGGAACATCCCGGTAACATGAGAAAATGCCGGAAAGCAGAGAATGTGATTAATGAGGATGAACCCGAAAAAAGCGACGGGGAGGAGAAATAATCATGAATAGAAAAACATTCTTGGTTCTCGCGGTCATGGGGCTTGCCATTATGCTTATCGTTCCGGCCGCCATGGCTCAGCAACAGTATGTGTTCCCGCAAAAGGGGCAGACGGCCGAGCAGCAGAAGAAGGATGAGTATGAATGCCACAGCTGGGCTGTAAAGCAGACCGGATTCGACCCCACGGCGGCGGCACAGGCCCCTGCGCAGCAGCCTGCACAGCAGCCTGCAGGGGCACAACGGGGCTCCGGTGCCGGCGGTGCGGCCCGGGGTGCCGTAGCCGGCGCGGCGCTGGGTTCGCTCGACGGAGAGGCGGGAAAGGGTGCCGCAGTCGGAGCTACGGCGGGCGCTGTGGCCGCCCGGGGGCAGAGCCGAAAGCAGGCGCAGCAGCAGCAGGCATCGGCTCAGCAGCAGGCTTCGGCCCAGAAGAACACGAAGCAGCAGGATTATCTCCGGGCAAGGGGCGCCTGCCTCGAGGGGAAAGGCTACTCGGTGAAGTAGAACAGGCGTCCGACATCCATGCCGCAGTCAGGAGACAAGGGATCGGGGACAGACGCACGACCCAAGCTGAAGGTCCAAACAGGAATCGTGAGGGATGCAGATGAAAACAAGAGGTTCATGGAAATACGCTGTGATCGGTCTTGCGGTGATATGCCTGGCCCTGCCGGCTCCGATCTTCGCGCAGGAAGCGCCGGCAAAGGTATTCAAGCAGGAGGAACTCGACCAGCTGCTTGCGCCCATTGCGCTGTACCCCGATGACCTCCTGACCCAGATCCTCATGGCTTCGACCTATCCGCTCGAGGTGGTGCAGGCGGAACGATGGGTGAAACAGAACAAGAGCCTTAAAGGGGATGCCTTGAAAGCGGCCCTCGAGAAGCAGACCTGGGATGCAAGCGTAAAGGCGCTGGTCCCGTTCCCGGACGTTCTCTCCATGATGAGTGAAAAGCTCGAATGGTCCCAGAAGCTGGGCGATGCCTTCCTGGCGCAGCAGAAAGACGTCATGGACACGGTGCAGAAGCTGCGCCGGAAGGCGGCCGAGGCGGGCAACCTGAAAAGCTCGAAGGAGCAGGAGGTGAAGAAGGAGGGCGACATCATCATCGTTCAGTCTGCCGACCCGCAGGTGATCTATGTTCCCGCCTACAACCCCACGGTGGTCTACGGGACGTGGTGGTACCCGGCCTATCCGCCCTATCCGGTTTATGCCTACCCGCCGGGCGCCGCGTTGTTCACGTTCACAATGGGTGTCGCCATAGGCGCGGCCTGGCATGGGTATGGGTGCCATGCCGATTATCACGGGGGAACCGTCAATATCGACAGGAGCGTCAACATCGACAGGTCCAGCAGGCCCGAGACGAGACCCTCCGGGGGAGGGGCCAGGACAGAGCAATGGAAGCACAACCCGGAGCACCGGCAAGGGGTTTCATACCGGGACCAGGGGACACGCGACAAGTATTCCCCGACAAACCGTGCAGCCGTGGACAACCGCCAGGGTAATCGTGGTTATGAAAAGCCGGGGGCAGGCACAGCCGATCGGTCTGCCGGCAGGCAGCCGTCCCAGGTGCAGGACAGAACGCCCGATCGATCAGGTTCCGGGGCAAAGAGTCAGAACAATGCATTCGGCGGGACAGACCGCAGCGGGGGACAAGTGAAACGGGACAGCGCGAGAGGCAGCCAGAGCATGTCCTCGGCCAGGTCCCACGGCGGAGGTGCATCCCGACCTTCCGGGGGCGGTGCATCTCGCGGGGGCGGCGGGAGAGGCCGCAGATAGGATTCGAGAGAAAAACGTATCGACGAGTCCCGATTCAGAAATCATCGATGGAGGAAAGATCCATGGTTTTATTTCGAACGCAATATCCGTCAGCCCGGACTCTCCTGATCTGTGCGCTTGCCCTGCTTGTTGCCGTGATGTTCCAGGGAACCGCCATGGCGGCAAAACCGAAACAGAAGACCTTCGAGACCCCGGAAGCAGCCGTGGAAGCCCTGATCAAGGCTCTGCGCGACCACAATGAAAAGGAGCTTCTTGCCCTTTTCGGACCCGGCAGTGAGTCATTGATCTCATCGGGGGACAAGGTGGACGACCGGGAGCGCCGTGAGCAATTCGTCCGGCTATACGGCGAAGCGAACCGCCTGGATCCGGCGGGGGCCAATAAACTCATTGTCCACGTAGGGAAGAATGACTGGCCGTTCCCGATCCCGATCGTCAAGACCGGCGGCAACTGGCGCTTCGACACCGGGCAAGGCAAGGAAGAGATCCTCAACCGGCGCATCGGGGAGAATGAGCTGGACTCCATCCAGACGTGCCTGGCGATCGTCGATGCGCAGCGGGAGTATGCCTCCCTGGACCGTGACGGCGACGGCCTGCTGGAATATGCGCAGAAATTCTACAGTGCCGGGGGCAAGATGGACGGCCTGTACTGGGAGGTCAAGCCGGGCGAGAAACCGAGCCCCCTCGGGCCGCTTGTTGCGAAGGCACAGGACGAGGGCTATAAGACGGGGGAAAAGCCTGCGCCCTACAATGGCTATTTCTTCCGGATCCTGACCGCACAGGGCAAAAGTGCCAAGGGCGGAGCGTACAGCTACCTCGTGAAGGGAAAAATGGTGGGCGGATTTGCGGTCTTGGCATACCCGGCAACCTATGCCGTCTCCGGCGTGAAGACATTCATCGTGAACCACGACAGCGTCGTTTACCAGAAAGACCTGGGTCCGAAGACGACAAAACTCGCGAAGACCATGAAGGTGTTCGATCCCGACAGGACCTGGGAGAAAGTGGAACAGGGGGACTAGAAGATAAACTTCATGTTGCCACCCTGCAGGATTTTCTGTATAGTAAATCAGTTTAAATGTCGCTGTCCCCAAATTCTACATGTGAAAAACATAAACGTTCGGATTCAGGAATAAGAAAGGAAAAAGGAGGTTTCGTTATGAGGAACAAGTGGCTTATGTTTATCCTTGCAGCCGTTGTATTGGTGGGGTTCAGCGGCTGTGCAACGGTCATCAAACCCGTTCCCGCCCAGGATCTGAACCCGAAGGTGAAATCCGGGGCGCTGGTGCAGAAGACGAACAACTTCGAAGTGATCATGGACACTTCGGCGTCGATGGATGAGCCCTATCAGTGGAATCACTTTGCTTACACCAGCCCGATGAAGACCTCGGTGCTCGAGTACGAGCAGCACCTGGTGCGGCTCTTCAACGACACGATTCCGAACCTGAAGCTCACGGCAGGTCTGAGGGATTTCGCCGGCAGGCGGACGTTCAGCCGTCCCTTTGACACGAAGCTCTGGTACGGGATGTCCCCGTGGGCGAAGGCGGATCTCGAGAAGTCGATCTACGCGGTGAACACGGGCGGTGTGGAGAGCCCGCTGGATCTGGCCCTCGATGCGGCCACGATGGATCTCAAGCCCCTGGCGGGCAAGTCGGCCGTCATCATTTTCAGTGACGGGCTCGAGATGCCGAAGGCGGTAGCCTCGGCGCAGGCGATGAAGGCAGCGATGAAGGACAACGTCTGCATCTACGTGGTTCAGGTCGGCCCGGACAAAATCACCACGGACTGGCCGCAGGGCGAAGGCAAGACGCTGCTCGACAAGGTCGTGAAGGCCGGCGAGTGCGGGGCCCTGGTGAACGCGAAGGACGTCGAGACGGCAGCGGGCATGGCGGCCTTTGTGGAGAAGATCTTCCTCGGACCTCCTCCCCCTCCGCCCCCTGCAGCGGAAGCCCCCGTGGTGGTTCCTCCGCCGGTTGCGCCGGGTGCGGCACCGGAGAAACTCGAGGCGATCTACTTTGATTTCGACAAGTACACGATCAAGACGGAAGGACGTGAGGCCCTGAAGCGCAACGCCGAGTGGCTCCAGAAGAACGCCGACAAGAAGGTGGTCATCGAGGGCAACTGCGACGAGCGCGGGACCAACGAGTACAACATGGCCCTGGGTCAGCGCCGTGCCGATGCGGCGGCAAAATACCTGATGGATCTGGGCATCGCCAAGGACCGTGTGAGCATGGTGAGTTACGGCGAGGAAAAACCCATCTGCAAGGAAGCCAACGAGGAATGCTGGTCCAAGAACAGAAGGGATGACTTCATCGTGAAGTAAACAACCCGGCTGAAAACCTGAAGACAGACAGAAGGTCCCGCGCCTGGCGCGGGACCTTCTTTTTTTTCTTCGCTTTACAAGACTGTGAAAAGCGATAAAATATTGTATCAATTCATGCGTTCCATTTTTCATTTCTGATCCAGCTGTCAATCATTGATCGGGGATCGACCAGGGAGTGATAAAAGCTGACGGATTCCGGTTCGTCCTAGTCGAACGGAAAACACAATCGGGCGAAATCAAGACACACCGGGGGAAGAAGGCGGGGAGGGATCTTGAAGCGAACTATTCGCACCGTGCTGGTCATTGCCGCGGCCATCGCCGCGGAAGGATGTGCCCATTATCCGATCAACGAACCCCTGAAGGAATACAAGCCCGATTACGGCTACCGGCCGATGCAGACCACTCGGTCGAGTGATACCGGGCACTTGATCATGATGCTCTGTTTTTCCGGGGGAGGAACGCGGGCTGCGGCGCTTTCCTACGGGGTGCTCGAAGAACTGGCCAGGACCGAGATCATCGTCGACGGGAAGAGGAGGAGGCTCCTGGACGAAGTGAGCATGATCTCCGGAGTGTCGGGCGGGAGTTTTACCGCTGCCTATTACGGGCTGTTCGGGGATCGGATCTTCCGCGATTTCGAGGAAAAGTTCCTGAAGAAGGACGTCCAGAGCGATTTGTTCAGGGCAACGTTCTACAACCCGATCAACTGGATGCGCCTCGCATCGGGCTATTTCGACCGCAGCGACCTGGCAGCTGAATATTACGACGAAAATGTCTTTGAAAAGAAGACCTTCGCGAACTTCTCGACCGTGAAGGGACCGCTCGTCGTCATCAACGCGACGGACATGACCTACGGGATCCGGATGCAGTTCACGCAGGATTTCTTCGACGTGCTTTGCTCGGACCTCTCGACATTTCCTGTGGGCAGGGCCTGCGCGGCGTCCTCGGCCGTCCCCGGCGTGTTCTCGGCCATCACCCTGCGCAATTATGCCGGCACCTGCGGCTATGACGCGCTGGGGGAATTGCACAAGAGGTTGGCAGGTCATGAGCTCTCGGACCGGGCGAGTTTCCTGGCGCGGAATATCCGCCCGTTCCTCGACTCGAAGAAAAAGCCCTACATCCACTTGATCGATGGGGGTGTCGCCGACAATCTCGGCCTGCGGGCGGTCCTGGACAAGCTCATCGTGCGGGGAAGCCTGTGGAACACAATCCGGGACACGAAGATCGAGGGCATGCACAAGCTGGCCTTTGTGATCGTCAATGCCGAGACCGAAGCGGACACGATCTGGGACACGCAGGATTTCATCCCCACGGTTGCCGCCATGCTGAGTTCCTATTCGACAATCGCCATCGAGCGCTACAACGTCGAGACGATCTCGCTGTTGAAAGAACAACTCCGATACTGGGTGGACGAGGTGCGCCAGGAGCGCTGCAGGGGTAGGGCGATGTCGACGGAGCCCGGCGCCTGCGGGGATTTCAGTTATTACATTATCGAGGTCAAGTTCGACGAAGTAAGAGATGAACAGAGGCGGAGTTACTTCAAGAAGCTCCCCACCTCCTTCCGGCTCACTGCCGAAGAGGTGGACAACCTGCGCAGCGTGGCACGGCGGCTCCTGACGGAGTCGGCCGATTATCAGCGGCTGCTGAGGGACTTGAAATGAGAGAGATAGGTCAATAAGATATCGACACAGGAGGTGAACCATGAAGACCGTTGTCGTTGTTTTTCTGATTGTTCTCTTTGCGGCGCCTGTTCTGGCGGACGTGGGGGAGGAGTACAGGGTCCGCAACACAGGGGACCTCGTGGCGCTGTGCGGACGTGACGCATCGGCCGTGGACTACGTGGCCGCACTGAATTTCTGTCACGGCTACACCTTGGGCGCCTACGCCTACTATCACAGTGTCACCCAAGCCGACCCCGACCTGAAGATCGTCTGCGTGAAGCAACCCTACCCGGAGCGGAAGAAAGTCATCGCCGATTTCGTAACCTGGAGCAAGAGCCATCCGTCCTACATGAATGAAAGGGCGGTGGATACGTTCTTCCGTTACCTGTCCGAAATTTTCCCGTGCGAGTGACGAAGAAGAAAGGAGCAAGATTCATGAAGACAATGAAGATTATCGCAATATTGACGGCGGTATTGTTCCTGGCGGCGGGTTGTGCAGGAATGACTGAAACAGAAAAGCGCACCGCCACCGGTGCGGCGGCAGGCGCCGCAACCGGTGCTGCGATCGGATCCCTGACAGGCAGCTGGGGTTGGGGCGCAGCCATCGGCACGGCCGCAGGGGCCGCGGGAGGCTACATCTACGACCAGACCCAGAAGAGCAAGCAGAAGTCTTACCAGGACGGCTACAACGCCGGAAAGCAGGGAAAGTAACCCGATCCGTAAAGTCTGACATTTCCCTGTTAAGGGAAAACCGTTCCATCGTAACCCCGGACACCGATCTTTTCCAAGTACCCGGGGTTATCCATTTCAAGGCAGATTTGCCTTTACCCCTGACGAAAATAGCAATATAATTACGCGCATTTGTTGGCGATTGACGTTTTCTTTCAATGATAACATTTATAGATTCAGGGAGTCAGCCATGGAAAACCAGCAGAATCAAGCACCGAACCTTTTCGATCTCATGGGCAGGATCGGCCGCCTCTACACGGCCCGCACGCTCGAAGCGCAGAAGAACTTCCTGGGGCACATGCAGCAAGCCGCCGTCGATCCGAAACTGTCCGCGGGGGTTCCATCCGAGAATCCCTGGCAGGCTTGGGCCTCCTATGTGACCGACGCCGCACAGCGCTCGGTGCTGTTCTGGGACATCCTGCGCGAGCGGGGCAACATCTACCTCGAGCAAGTCAAGGAGGGCAATCCGCCGCTTCTGGCCTTCAAGTGGGAGATCATCTCCGACGGCAGAACGTTTGATCGCCCGGTCAACTACGCCCTGGTCCGGATCACCCCGCCCGACGGAGTGAAAGTGGATGAGACGAAGCGGCCCTTCATCATCGTCGATCCCCGTGCCGGCCAGGGGCCGGGCATCGGGGGATTCAAGCACCAGTCGGAGGTCGGCGTTGCTCTTCAGTTCGGGCACCCCGTCTATTGTGTGATCTTCTTCACGGAACCCGAGCCCGGGCAGACGATCCTTGACATCACCGCCGCCGAGGTGAAGTTCCTGAAAACTGTCGTGAAGCGGCACCCGAAGAGCCCCAAACCGACGATCTATGGTAATTGCCAGGGAGGCTGGGCCTCCATGATGATCGCGGCCGCCGACCCGGACAGCGTGGGCTCCATCGTGATCAACGGGGCGCCCATGTCGTACTGGAGCGGCAGCTGGAGCGGGGGGGAAGATGAAAACCCGATGCGTTACAGCGGGGGGCTCCTGGGGGGATCCTGGATGTCGCTGCTGGCCAGCGATCTCGGCAACGGCAAGTTCGACGGGGCGTACCTGGTGCAGAACTTCGAGAACCTCAACCCGGGGAACACCAACTGGAACAAGTATTACAACGTATGGAAAAACATCGATACCGAGAGAGAACGCTTCCTGGAGTTCGAGAAATGGTGGGGTGCTTTTATCCTGATGAACGAGGAGGAGATCCGCTGGATCGTGGACAACCTCTTCATCGGAAACAAGCTGGCCCGGGGAGAGGTGAAGGCGGCTCCCGGCACCTACCTGGACCTCAAGGCGATCCGATCGCCCATCGTCATCTTCTCCTCGAAGGGCGACAACATCACGCCGCCCCAGCAGGCCATCAACTGGGTTGCCGACGTTTACTCGAGCACGGCCGAGATCAAGGCCAAAGGCCAGGTGATCGTGGGGCTTCTGCAGGAGGACGTGGGGCACCTGGGCATCTTCGTTTCGGGTAAGGTGGCCCAGAAGGAGCACACGGAGATCATCGAGGCCCTCGATTACATCGAGAGGCTCAGGCCGGGTCTGTACGTCATGGAACTCGAAGTGACCTCGGGTGAGGGCAAGGACCAATACCTTTCCACCTTCCGGGAAGTGCAGATGGAGGAGATGCGCAAGTTCAACCGGCTGGAGCGCAAGGACGAGAAGCCCTTCGAGGTCGTCGCCGAGGTTTCGGCGATGAACGAGAAGGCCTACGCCCTTTTCGGCAGGCCCATTGTCAAGAGAATGGTTAACGAGACGATGGCTCAGATTGGCCGCACGTTCCACCCGCTGCGGGTGCAGCACTGGGCCGTCAGCGATCTGAACCCGATGATATGGCCCCTTGCAGCCATGGCCCCGGCCGTCAAGGCAGCGCGCAAGCCTGTTGGGGAGGAAAACCCCTTCCGCAAGATCGAGGAGATGGGCTCCGAGTGGATCACGGCCTCATGGAACCTCTACCGGGACATGCGGGATGCCACGAGCGAGTCGGCCTTCTTCCATATCTACGGTTCCATGATAGCACTGGGGGCCGCGGGGGACGTCAAGCCCGGACAGCCGGTCGAGGCGAAACCGGACCCACGTGAACTGCCCTTCGTGAAGGAGGCTCTGGCCGCGATCGAGAAAGGCGGGTACCCGGAGGCGCTCGCACGGATCGGCGCGCTGTTAGGCCAGTATGCCGGGCCCATCCCCCTGGAGCGCCTGGCCCTGACTGACGAGATCATCCGGTCGGATAAGGTGCTCTCGAAGATTTCCGAGGATGAGGGGCGGCGCCTGCGCTCCGAGGCTGGGGTCATGGTGCTCATGGAGCCCGAACGCACCCTGAAAGCGATTCCCGCCCTGCTTTCCAGGAAGGAAGACCGGGAGCGCGTAGTACAGATCCTGGAGCCGTGCATGTCGATGGAAGGCATCACAAAGGAGCAGCGCGTCATGCTCGACCGGATCAACGCCCTGCTATCTGAAAAGAAGGCGGGGGCCGGCACGCGAAATTCAAGCAAAAAGAAAGCAAAGAAGAAATAAGCGAGCCAGGGGCGCCGATCGGGAATGGACAAACCGGCACCGCAGAACAGACCCCATCACGTCGTCATCATCGGAGGGGGGTTCGGGGGGCTTTACGCAGCAAGGACCCTGAACAAGGCCCCCGTGCGGGTCACGCTCGTGGACCGGCGGAATTTCCATCTCTTCCAGCCGCTTCTCTACCAGGTGGCCACGGGCATCCTCGGACCCGGCGAGATCACCGCACCGCTTCGACACATCCTGCGAAAACAGAAAAACGCCACGGTTTTGCTGGGGGAGGTAGTCGACTTCGACCCGTCGAACCGGCGCGTCATCCTGGCAGACGGGTCCCTCGAATACGACACGCTGATCGTCGCGGCAGGGATGAGGAACCACTACTACGGCAACGATGCGTGGGAGAAGGTGGCGCCGGGGCTCAAAAGCATCGAGGACAGCGGCCTGATCCGGCAGAAGATCTTCTTCGCCTTCGAGGTGGCCGAGAGGGAACCGGACCCGGTGAAGCGCCGGGCATGGCTTACCTTCGTCATCGTCGGCAGCGGCCCCACCGGGGTCGAACTGACGGGAATGGTCGCAGAGATTGCAAGGGAGACCCTGAAGGAGGACTTCCGCTCGATCAACCCGGAGGAATCCGAGATCCTCCTCGTGGACGCTGCGGATCGGGTGCTTCCCGCCTTTCCGCCGGAGCTGTCGGAACATGCCCGGTCGACGCTTCGCGATCTCGGTGTGCAGGTGAGGACGGGTGTGAAAGTCACCGCCATTGATGAGCAGGGCATCGCCCTGGAAGGCCCCGCCGGCACGCAAAGGATCGCAGCGCACACGGTGCTGTGGGCGGCAGGTGTCGCCGCTTCGCCCCTGGGCGGGATGCTCGCGGAAAAAGCCGGGGCAAAGACGGATCGCATGGGAAGAGTGATCGTGAACCCCGATCTCACCGTGCCGGGACATCCGGAAATCTTTGTCATCGGCGATATGGCGCATCTGCCCGGGAAAGACGGAAACCCTCTGGCCGGCTTAGCCCCTGTGGCCACGCAGCAAGGCCGTTACGTGGCCGGAAGCATCGACAAGCGGCTGCGAAGTGAAAATCAGGCGGCGCCCTTTTCCTACTTCGACAAGGGGACCATGGCCGTCATCGGGCGGCACGCCGCCGTCGCCAACATCGGCAGGTTTCGTTTCGGCGGGATCATTGCATGGCTCATGTGGCTGTTCATCCACCTGCTTCTCCTGATCAACTTCGAGAGCCGCCTGGTCGTTCTCGTCCGCTGGGCCTTTTCGTACGTCACCCACAGCCGGGGCTCGCGGGTGCTGCTCGCCATGGGGACCCTGCGCCTGCCGATTACCGGTGCCGAGAGCAGGAAACCGCCGTTCGAAAAAGGATAAACCGGGAATAGAACCAAAGCAGTCAAAAAGGAGGACCGATGGAACCGTTAAGAGAATTCACGAATGTAACCTTCGATGAGATCCAGATCGGCGAAACCGCCGAACTGACCGTTACCCTGACGCAAACCCAGATCGATTTGGCTGCCATGGTTTCAGGGGACGTGGACGCCTTTTATGTGAAAGGGGCCGGGGCAGGGGATACGCGTCAGGAGGCCAGACGGGCGGAGGCGGCCGGCGCCGAAGCCATTGTTTCCATCATCCTCGGCACACGTCTTCCCGGACCGGGCACGAAGATCCTGCATCGGGATCTGCGGTTCAGCGGCGACTTTGTCCTGGGCGATACCCTCACGGCGAAGGTCACGGCCAGGGAGAAGCGCAAGGAAGGCAACCTCGTCGTCTTCGACTGCCGCTGCGTCAACCAGGCAGGAAAAGAGCTTGTTGTCGGCACGGTGACGGTGCAAGCGCCCACTTCGAGGCTGGTCTACGACAATATCAAGCCGCCCCAGTTCGAGCTTCGATGGGGCGATGCCTTTGCGCAGCTCATCAAGGGCTGCCAGGGCTGCGAACCCATCACCTGCGCCATTGTGCACCCCTGCGACCGGGATTCCCTCCTGGGGGCCATCGAGGCGGCACGGCGCGGCTTCATCATTCCAGTGCTCGTCGGCCCCGAAGACAAGATCCGGAAGGCCGCCGAAGAGGCGAAGGTCGATCTTTCGCCCTACCGGATCGTGTCCACGGATCACAGCCACGCATCGGCGGCAAGGGCCGTCGAGCTTGCCCGCGCGGGCGAGGTGGAGGCGCTCATGAAAGGGAGCCTCCACACCGACGAGATCATGGCGGCCATCGTCCCGGCAGCGGCCGGGCTTCGAACTTCACGCCGGATCAGCCATGCCTTTGTCATGGATGTGGCCACCTACCCGAAGATGTTCATCATGACCGATGCGGCGGTTAACATCTTCCCGACTCTCGAGGACAAGCGCGACATCGTCCAGAACGCCATCGACCTGGACCACGCGCTCGGGATCGAGCTGCCCAAGGTGGGAATCCTCTCCGCGGTCGAAGTGATCAACCCCAAGATCCCCTCCACCGTGGAGGCGGCTGCCCTCTGCAAGATGGCCGACCGGGGGCAGATCACCGGAGGCATCCTCGACGGGCCCCTTGCCTTCGACAACGCCATAAGCGCCCAGGCCGCAAAAACCAAGGGGATCATCTCGCAGGTCAGCGGTGATGTCGACATCCTGCTGGCGCCGGATCTGGAGGCGGCCAACATGCTCTTCAAGCAGCTCACCTACCTGGCCGGAGCCGAAGGGGCAGGCATCGTGCTCGGAACCCGGATCCCCATCGTCCTCACCAGCCGTTCCGACTCGATCCGGACGAGGCTCGCCTCGGTGGCCGTCATGACGCAAGTCGCCCATGCCCGGCGAGCCGGAAAATACGAGACGAGGTAAGCGCCATGGCAGATCTCATCATCGTTCTCAATGCGGGGTCGTCGAGCCTCAAGTTCACCATCTATTCCGCTCACGGGGAAAAGCCGGGGGTTCTTTACGACGGCCAGTTCGAGGGCATCCTCACGGAGACCCGCTTCAAGGCAAAAGACGGGGCGGGGAAGGTCGTAGAAGAGAAAAAGTGGCCTCCGGGCTCCCCGCTCGACCACGGAGGGGCCATCGATGCCCTCTTTGCCTGGGGAAGGGGAGTCCTCAACCACACGGATCGGATCGTGGCCGTGGGTCACCGGGTCGTTCACGGGGGGCTAGAGTACACGAAGCCCACCGTCGTCAACGATCACATCCTGGACGATCTGGAAGAGTTCGTGCCCCTGGCCCCACTGCATCAGCCTCACAACCTGGCTCCCATACGCGTCCTCAAAAAAAGAAACCCCGATCTGCCACAGGTGGCCTGCTTCGACACCTCTTTTCACACGAGCATCCCTGCCGTGGGCCAGGCCTTTGCCCTGCCCAGGAAGTACACCGAGCAGGGTGTACGGCGCTACGGATTCCACGGCCTTTCCTACGAGTACATCTCCACGGTCCTGCCCGGGTTTGACGTGGAGGCGGCAAAAGGGAAAACGGTCGTAGCGCACCTCGGAAACGGCGCCAGTCTGTGCGCCATGCAGGGCCTGAAGAGCAGGGCCTGCACGCTGGGGTTCACCGCCGTCGAGGGCCTGATGATGGGCACGCGCTGTGGAACCCTCGACCCGGGGGTGATGCTCTACCTGATGGACGAGTGCGGCATGAACACGCGGGACCTCGAGAAGCTCATCTACAAGGAGTCGGGCCTGCTGGGTGTCTCGGGGATCTCGAGCGACATGCGGACGCTCCTGGAAAGCAAGGACCCGCGGGCCGCCGAGGCAGTGGAACTCTTCGTCTACCGGATCAGCCGCGAGTTGGGCTCGCTTGCCGCCGCCCTGGGGGGGCTCGATGCGCTGGTCTTCACCGGGGGGATCGGCGAGAATGCAGTCCCGATACGAGAACGCGTCTGCCGTGCCACGCAGTGGTTAGGTCTTGAATTCGATGAGAAAGCCAACGAAGGGGGAGGGCCACGGATCAGCCGCGAGGGGAGCCGGGTGCGGGCCTGGGTGATCCCCACCGACGAGGAACTGATGATCGCCCTGCATACCTGCCAGGCTCTGTCCGGATAGAAGGTCAGACAGGGCAAATACTATACTGACGGAAAATACAAGGAGCAGATGGGCCGCCTTCGTGCGTTTCTTGCATATCTGCGCATGGCGACAGTCTAAATTACTTTTTGCCTGTTCTTGATATTCGTGATCTGGAGTGCTAGATTGCATCGCCCGGGAGGGGATGCAAATCCATCCAGTTGAATTCATGATATCAATCAAGCCATTTCACAGGGGAGGGGTCGGTCATGCAGAGCGCACTGGAACGGTTTTGTTTACGGTTGCAGCTGCGGTTTTTTAAAATCATGCCCCACATCAGGACGATGATCCTGCTGCTGGTCCTGGTGTGCATGGCAGCGGCCTGCACAAAAGGCCCTGAAGAGAAGGCTCAACCCAAGAGTGCAGAGGTAGCCGTCATCACCGTCGAGGCCAGGGACGTTCCGGTCAGTGCCGAGTACGTCGCCCAGACCCAGAGCTCGCGGCTTGTGAATATCCAGGCACGCGTCAGCGGCTTTCTCGAAAAACGCGTCTACACCGAAGGGGCCATGGTCAAGGAGGGGCAGACGCTGTTCCTGATGGATCAGAAGCCCTTCAAAGTGCAGCTGGACCAGGCCGAAGCAGCGCTTGCGAGACAAAAAGCAGCCATGGAAACGGCGAAGGCGAACCTGGCACGGGTCAAGCCGCTCGCGGAGATGGATGCACTGTCCCAAAAAGACCTGGATGACGCCACCGGACAGTACCAGAGCTACGAGGCGGCCGTCGATCAGGCAAAGGCCCAGGTCGAGACGGCAAAACTCAATCTCTCCTACACGGTCATCACATCGCCTGTGGCAGGCCTCACCAGCTTCGCACAGCAAACCGAGGGCACCTACATCAACCAGCAGAACAGCCTGCTCACCACGGTGGCTGTGCTCTCCCCCATGTGGGTGAATTTCAGCCTCTCGGAAAACGAGATGCAGACGGCCCGCGATCAGGAGAAAAAGGGACTGCTGCAAACGCCCAAGGACAAAAATTTCGTGGTTGAGATCATCCTGGTCGACGGGTCGCTCTACCCGCACACCGGACGGATCACCTTTGCAGACTCCTCCTTCAATGCGCAGACCGGGACCTTCCTGATCCGCGCGAGTGTGGACAACCCCAAGGGGATCCTGCTTCCCAACCAGTATGTGCGGGTGAGGCTGAAGGGAGCCATCCGGCCGAAGGCGATTCTCGTGCCGCAGCGCGCGATCCAGCAGAGCTCAAAGGGCCATCTCGTCTGGGTGGTCAAGGAAGGCAAGGCGGAGGCCCGGCCCGTCGTGGTCGGAAACTGGAGCGGCGACGAATGGTTCGTCTTCGAGGGTCTGAACGCGGGCGAGCAGGTGGTCGTCGACGGGGGTCTCCTTCTGCGTCCCGGCATGCCCTTGACGGTCAAGCCCCTGTCGAAGCCTGCCGGCGGTTCCGCTCCGGCCGGCGAACCGAAGGCGAATCCCGTCAAGGCGGGCGGGAAGAAAAGCAGCTCCTAGCGACGGAGGGTACCCTTCATGTTCTCCCGGTTCTTCATCGAGCATCCCATTTTCGCCACCGTCGTTGCCCTCGTGATCGTCATCGCCGGCGGAGTATCGATGGTGCTTCTGCCCATCGAGCAGTATCCCAAGATCACCCCCGTCCAGGTCACCGTGTCTGCCACGTACCCGGGAGCCGACTCGCAGACGGTTGCCGATTCGGTCGCGGCACCCATCGAGGCACAGATCAACGGCGTCGACAACATGCTCTACATGTCCTCGACAAGCTCCTCCAACGGGCAGCTGACGCTCACCGTCTACTTCAGCCTCAATACGGACCCGGACATCGCGCAGGTCCAGGTGCAGAACCGGGTCAACCTCGCCATGCCGCAGCTGCCGGAGGCCGTGACCCAACTGGGCGTCTCGGTGCAGAAGAAGTCGTCCTCCATCATGATGCTCATCGGCATCTACGGCAAGGGCGATCGCTACGGTGCAAACTACATCGCCAATTATGCCAACGTCTATGTCCTCGACCGGATCAAGCGGGTCCCCGGAGCCGGGCAGGCGCAGATCATGGGCGTGCCCGACCAGGCAATGAGGATCTGGATGAACCCGGACCGGATGGCATCGCTCGGGATCACCACGAGCGACATCCAGCAGGCGGTGGCCACCCAGAACCAGCTCTTCGGCGCAGGCCAGATCGGCCAGGAGCCCACAGCCGGACCGGTGCAGCTGACGTTTCCCGTCGTCACCCAGGGCCCGTTCAAGGACCCGGCGCAGTACGACAACATCATCCTTCGAGCCAGCCAGGACGGCAGCGCCATCGTCCGCCTGAAAGACGTGGCACGGGCGGAAATCGGGCTCCGGCAGTACATCGTCGACAGCAAGCTCAACGGCACACCCGCGACGTTCATCGCCGTCTATCAGCAACCGGGCGCAAACGGCCTGGAGGTGTCGGCGTCGGTCCGCAAGGCCATGGAGGAGATGAAATCCCGCTTTCCCGAGGGGATCGACTACGTGATTTCCCTCGACACGAACGATTTCGTGCGGATCTCGATTGAAGAGGTGAAAAAGACGCTGTTCGAGGCGGTGCTGCTGGTCGTGCTCGTGGTCTATCTCTTCCTGCAGAATTTCCGCGCCACCATTATATGCTCCGTCGCTATATTTGTCGCCCTGGTTGGAACCTTCGCAGGCATGATCACCCTCGGGTTCTCCATCAACCTCCTGACCCTCTTCGGACTGATCCTGGCCATAGGTATTGTCGTGGATGATGCCATCGTCGTCGTGGAAAACGTCGAACGGAACATGGCCCAGTTTCACCTGTCGCCCCGGGAGGCGACCATCCGGGCGATGGGGGAAGTCACGAGCCCGGTCATCGCGACGGTGCTCGTCATGTCCTCCGTGTTCGTCTCAGCCGCCTTCCTGCCCGGGACGACGGGGCAGCTCTACAAGCAGTTTGCCATCACCATCGCCATCTCGGTGGCCATATCGGGTTTCGTGGCTCTCACGCTGACACCGGCCATGTGCGGTGTCCTGCTCAGGCACAGGGCGCCCCCCGAGCGGGGTTTCTTCGCGAAGTTCAACCGCTGGTTCGCCAGCTTCACCGATGCCTTCGGACGCGCGGTGCTGCTCGTGATCCGGCGAATGACCGTAGCCTTCGCCCTTCTGGCCGTGATGGTCTATGCCATCGTGCACTTCTTCATGGTGCTTCCCACGAGCTTCGTCCCGAACGAGGACCAGGGGTATGTGATGAGCGCCATCATCATGCCCGATGCTGCAAGCCTCAACCGCACAGGGGATGTGTCGGACCAGGTGGACGCCATCTTCTCGAAGATGCCGGCCGTGGAGAACCGCTCGGAGATAACGGGCTACAGTCTTATGGACAGCGGATTCAAGACCAATGCAGGGACGTTCTTCGTGACGCTGAAGCCCTTCGAAGAGCGCTACGGCTCGACGAAGAAGGCCAAGGAAGAGAACGCGCGGGCCGTGCTGATGGAGCTCAGAAAGGAGAGCCAGGCCATCCAGCAGGGGCTCGTCGTCCCGTTCGCGCCGCCGGCCATTCCCGGCATCGGCACCACGGGAGGCTTCGAGTTCTGGATCCAGGACACCGGCGCCGGCGAACCGGCGCAACTCGATTCGGTCACGCAGCAGTTCCTCGCCAAGGCACGTTCGCGGGCGGAGCTGAGCGGGCTGAGCTGCACCTTCCGCTCCAGCAGCCAGCAATTGCGCGCCAATGTCGACCGCGACAAGGCCACGCTGCTCGGCGTCCCCGTGCAGGACGTCTACAGCGCCATCCAGGCCCAGTTCGGCTCCGTGACCGTGAGCCAGTTCAATGATTACAGCCGCGTGTGGTGGGTGGTCCTCCAGTCCGATCCGAAATACCGTCAGAAGCCCGATGACCTCACGCGGCTCTACACGCGCACCGGCAAAGGCCAGATGGTGCCTCTCTCCGCGGTCGTCAGCACCGACTGGGTGACCGGGCCCGATCTGCTGCCGCATTTCAACGGCTTCCCCGCCGCCAAGGTCAATGGGAACGCGGCCGCCGGATACAGTTCCGGGCAGGCCATTGCGGCCATGGAAGAGGTTGCAAGGGAAGTGCTGCCGTCCGGCTACACGTTTGCCTGGTCCGGCCTTGCCTTCGAGGAGAAGCAGGCAGGCGGCACCTCGACGATTGCCTTCGTATTCGGCCTCATCTTCGTGTTCCTCATCCTTGCAGCCCAGTACGAGTCGTGGACGCTGCCGGGAGCGGTCATGACGGCCGTGCCCTTCGGAATTTTCGGGGCTCTCACGTTCAACTGGCTTCGCGGGCTCGAGAACGACGTGTACTTCCAGATCGGCCTCTTGGTCCTCATCGGCCTCGGCGCGAAGAACGCCCTGCTGCGCGTTACCTTCGCGGTGGAGCTGCGCAAGCAGGGCAAGTCGATCATGGAGGCCACGGTGCTTGCCGGCGAAATGCGGCTGCGGCCTATCATCATGACCTCCCTGGCCTTCATCTTCGGGGTCCTGCCGCTGGCCCTGGCCATGGGCGCCGGGGCAAACGCCCGGCACTCCATCGGGACCGGCATCATCGGCGGCATGATCGGCGAGACGACGCTGGCTATGCTCTACGTGCCCCTGTTCTTCTACCTCTTCGATCAGCTCACGGAGAAACTGGAAGAGAGGAAGAAAGCAAAGGCAAAAGCGAAGGAGGGTGCGGGGACCATAGACCCGCCCGTTGGTGAGGTCCTGTCAAAAGAATCGGGAGGGGAACAGACATGAAGCGCTTCATCCCGACCCTGCTGGTCATCCTGACCCTGGGCCTTCTTGCCGGGTGCGCCGTGGGGCCCGACTACAAGCGCCCCGATCTGTCGGTTCCCGGCTCATATCGCTATGAAGTCAAGGATGCGAGCGACACGGCCAACACGGAGTGGTGGCGCCAGTTCGACGACCCGGTCCTGGATGCGCTCATCGACGAAGCCCTTGCCAACAACAAGAACGTCAAGATCTCAGCCGCCAAAATCGAGCAGGCGGCGGGCCTGCTCATCCAGACCCGCTCGCCCATCTTCCCGCAGCTCAATTACAGCGGCATCGCCGAGCGGCAGCGCCTCACCGAATATGGCGCAACACCCCTGTCATCCGCCGTTCCCAACCCGCAGACGGCCTACCAGGTCCTGGGGTCGGCGAGCTGGGAAATCGATCTCTGGGGCCGCATCCGCCGGTTGACCGAGTCTGCGAAGGCAAACCTGCTGGCCAGCGAGCACGCAAAGCGGGGG
>Ga0105104_10000483_pt1 | contig 30795 bp, 30 predicted proteins | sample PPLLaktember2015_3_FD_87034 | JGI IMG/M metagenome (GOLD analysis project Ga0105104, IMG submission 87034) | Freshwater sediment microbial communities from Prairie Pothole Lake near Jamestown, North Dakota, USA - PPLs Lake P7 Core (6) Depth... | ecosystem: Environmental > Aquatic > Freshwater >...
TACCCTACATGCTGGTGATGGGCGACAAGGAAGCGGCGGCTTCCGCCGTGGCGGTCCGGTTGCGCAGCGGCGAGGATAAGGGCGCGATACCGGTGGAGAAGTTCGTGGAGATGGTGAAACAGGCGGTGGAATCGAAAGAATAAAAACCCTTTTCACCGCGAAGTCGCAAAGGTCGCTAAGAAATTATTATTAAAAACCTTTGCGTTCTTCGCGGCTTTGCGGTGAAAGGGTTTAGGGTTTTATTCTTTTTGTTGTCTTCGGATCCGTCAATTCCCGCAGCGCATCCTTCGCGATCCAGCGCGCGGCGCGCGAATCCTGCTTCGCGATCCGGCGGGCGCAAGCCGCCGCCGCCCTGTTCAACGCGCGGTTGCGCTTGCCGATGTTGCGCAGCGCCCAATTGACCGCCTTGCGCACGAAATTCCGGTCGTCGAAAGCGAAGCGCTCGATCACCGGCAGGTACCCGAGGAATAACGCATCGGTGGCGTCTTTATCGTGCCAGGCGAGCGCCGCCATCAGGGCGAATCCTGCCCGCCGCTCGAATTCCGGATTCTTCTTCGCCCAAACGGCCGCTTTGCGCCGCCCGTAGCGGGTCCGGTCGAACAGGTTCCCGCACACCTGGTCGCACACATCCCACGAATCGAAATCCTTGATCCAGCTTTCCATCTGAGCCGGGGTCACAAGCAGGGGATCATCGATGAGCGCGGCGAGGATCCGCGCTTCGTGGATCCCGCTCCGCCACAGACGTTCCGCCAGATCGTGATCCGTTCCGGCGCGTTTGGCCAGCTTGCGCAGAAACGGCATCGACAGACCAAGCGTTCCCTTCGGGTTGATCCCGAACCGCGCCATCCCCTCGACATTTTTGGCATTCGCATGCGCCTTCATTTCGCGCAGGATTTCGTCGTAGGTCATTTGCTTCCTCCAATTATGAAAAACCTTTTTACCGCAAAGACGCAAAGAACGCAAAGGGATTAATAATTATTCTTCGCGACCTTAGCGTCTTTGCGGTAAAAAGGTTTTAAAAGTCAATTTTGAGAATCCGGTTTAAAAGAGTAGAATCCTTTTTATCGGTTTCCGCCGGTGGGCGCCGAAAAACATCGAAGGGGAGGAAAAATGTTTCATAAAATCATCCTGGTCGGAAATCTCGGGAAAGATCCCGAAATGCGGTACACACCCGGTGGTCAACCGGTAACCTCCTTTTCGGTCGCCAGCAACCGCAAGTATACGGATTCCGGCGGTCAACAGGTGGAAGAGACCATCTGGTTCCGCATCTCGGTGTGGGGCAAGCAGGCCGAAGCCTGCAAGCAATATCTCGCCAAGGGGCGCCAGGTGCTGGTGGAAGGGCGCCTGGTGTGCGACCGTCAGACCGGCGGCCCGCGGACCTACAAGCGCCAGAGCGGCGAGATGGGCACGTCATTCGAAATCAACGCGGATACCGTGCGCTTCCTCGGCCAGCGCGGTGAAGGCGGCCCAGCCGAGGGCGGCGAACCCGGCCCGGCCGCGGCGCCGGGAACCGAAGAGGAAATTCCCTTCTAGATTAATCCGGGCGGGGCGATGCCCCGCCCCTCTCTTTTTAAGAGGCGATCATGAGCGAACCGATTAAACCCCCCGCTCCCGCAGCCGCACCGCGCCCCATCCCGCTGGAATTGCCGGGGACGCTCGAACCGGTGTATTCCAACCTGGCGCTGATCGCCCATTCCCCGGCCGAGATCGTGGTCGATTTCGCGCGCATGCTTCCGGGAATGCCGAAGGCGCGGGTGGTCTCCCGCGTGATCCTGACGCCGCTGTGCGCCAAGGCGCTTCTGCGCGCGCTGGGGGAAAACATCGCCAAATTCGAAAAACAATTCGGTGAGATCCACGTGCCCGAAGGCCCGTCGCTCGCGGAACAGCTGTTCGGCAAACCGACCGGGGATACCACCCCGGAGCCCCCCAAGGAAGGATAACGGCATGCAGGGACTGGATGCGATTGGCGAACAGATGCACGCGCTGCTGCGCGAGAAGAACGCGGCCCGCGACAAGGCGCTCGAGCAATCCCGCACGCTGATCCGCTACGCGTCGCTCGCGATCCGCGCCGTGCACCGCGAAGAGCGGGACGCGGCGGCGGAGAACATCCGCCTGGCGCGGGCGCAGGCGGCCGAACTCGAAAAAGGCCTGGCAAAATATCCGGATCTCAACTTCGCCGGGTATACCCAGGATGCCTTGAAGGAACTGGCCGAGGCCAGCATCGTCTTTGCGCTCATCGGCGGTCTGCCGCTGCCGGATGCCGGGGAACTCGGCGTGGAGGCCGCGGCGTATCTGAACGGCCTCGGGGAAGCGGCCGGCGAACTGCGGCGCTGGTCGCTGGACCTCCTGCGCCGCGGCAAAACGGCCGAGGCCGAAGGGGTGCTCGGGATGATGGACGACATCTATTCGCTGCTGGTGACGCTGGATTTTCCCGACGCGCTGACCGGCGGGCTGCGCCGGACGACCGACATGGTGCGCGGCGTGACGGAACGCACCCGCGGCGACCTGACCCTCAGCCTGCGGATGGAAGCGGCCGAGCGGGCGGCAGCCGCGCTCGAACAAACCCTCAAGCAACGGAAATAGCGGAAAGCCCCGATGCCACCGCGGGTCGTACGCGCCAGTGAAATCGGCGAATACCTCTTCTGCAAACGGGCCTGGTGGCTGCGCACGCAGGGGATCGAATCCGAAAACCGCAAGGCGCTCGAAGCCGGCACCGCCGAACACGAAGACCTCGCGCGCCGGGTGGCGCTGAGCGGCTGCCTGCGGACGGCGGCGTTCCTGCTGTTATTGGCGGCGGTGACCGCCGCGGCGGCGGGGGTGACGATACTTCTGGTGAAATAATTGTGGGATCGGAATAAATAAAAACACCGCGATCATGGATCGCGGCCTCACCCCCTGCCCCTCTCCCAGCGCCTCCCGAAGGTTCAATCCAGTCCAGCCAAGAGAAAAGAATAATTGGGGCAGCGCCGGGAGAGGGGTTGGGGTGAGGTTACTGCGTATGGACGTGCAGCACTTTCCCCAGAAAGGCTTTCGTGCGCGCCTGCTGCGGGTGCGAGAACAGCGTATCGGGCTCGGCCTCCTCGACGAACTGGCCCTCGTCCATGAAGATCACCCGGTCGGCCGCCGCGCGCGCGAATCCCATTTCGTGCGAGACCACCACCATGGTCATCCCCTCGAAGGCCAGCTTCTCCATCACCTCGACCACTTCGTTGATCATCTCCGGATCCAGGGCGCTGGTCGGTTCGTCGAACAGCATCACCTTGGGGTTCATCGCGAGGGCGCGCGCGATCGCCACCCGCTGCTGCTGGCCGCCCGAGAGCTGGGCTGGATGGCAGACCGCCTTGTCGGGGATGCCGACCTTTTCGAGCAGTTCGAGCGCCACGCGCTCCGCCTCGGCGCGGCCGCGCTTGCGGATGATCCGCTGCGCGAGGGTGATGTTTTCGAGCGCGGTGAGGTGCGCGAACAGGTTGAAGGATTGAAAGACCATCCCCACTTCGGTGCGCACGGCGTTGATGTTTTCGGCCGTGTCGAGCGGTATGCCATCCACCACAATCTGCCCCTCGTCGTATTCCTCGAGGCGGTTGATGCAGCGCAGCAGGGTGGATTTTCCCGAGCCCGACGGCCCGATGATCACCACGCACTCCTTGCGCGCGACGGTGAGGCTCACCCCGCGCACCGCCTCCAGCGCGCCGAAACGCTTGGTGACGTTTTTTATCGAGATCATGGTTTCCGCGGATTTGCTTTTTGTCATCGGCCTACCTCTCGTACTTTACGCGCTTCTCGATGTATGCCACGATCCGCGCGGAGAAAAGCGTCATCATCAGGTACAACAGCGCGATCATCGCCCAGGTTTCGAGCGGGATGAAATTGATCGACATGAATTCCTGGCCCCGGCGGGTCATATCCGCCACCGCCACGACGCTGACCAGCGAGGAATCCTTGAGGAGCGATACGAATTCATTCCCCATCGGGGGCAGGATCACGCGCACCGCCTGCGGCAGAATTACATGCTGCATCGTCTGGGCATAGCTCATCCCGAGGCTGCGCGCCGCCTCGACCTGCCCTTTGGGGATGCTCTGGATTCCGGCGCGGTAAATCTCGCTCATATAGGCGCCGTAACAGATCGTCAGGCCGAAAATCGCCATGGGGAGCGCCGGCGCCCGGAAATTCGAGAGAAATTCGATTCCGTTTTTATCCCCGATTCCCTGAATTAGGGCTGGGAAGGCGTAATACCAGAAGATCAACTGCACCAGGATCGGGATCCCGCGGACAATCTCGACGTACAAGGTGGAGATCCCGTAAATAACGGGATTCGTCGATAGCCGTCCCAAGCCTCCGAACAGACCCGCCACGACCACCAGCACAAACGAAATCCCCGTCACCAGAACCGTGACCAGGATCCCATCCGAGACATATCGGAAAATCCGCCCGTACGGATCCGGAACCGCGAGGATCAGGATCGCCGCTAATGCCACGACCGCGATCACCAGGCCCCACCACGGATCCATATGCGCCCCGGGTTCTTCGCCGGGGGAGGCGGTTATCGCTTTTGGGAGCGTCGGTTCGAGTGCCGGTTTGTTTTTTTTCATGAGCGGCCATTCCCAGATTACGCAAAGGGCGCCCCGTTCCCGCACGATCCCGGGCATGCGGAGCGCCCTTTGCGAAAAAAAACCGCGAGGCGTTTTTACCGCCCCGCGGCAGCTTGCGGATTACTCACCCAGATCCAGCGTCTTGACCCACTTCTCGTTGAGGGTATCGATCAGGCCTTCGGCCTTGACCTTGGCCAACCCGCTGTTGATTTTTGTGAGCAGGTCGGTTTTGGTCTTGCAGACCGCGATTCCGATTGATTCACCCGTCAGCGGTTCGCCGACGGCCTTAAGCTCGCCCGAGTATTTGGCGACATAGCCGAGCGCCATGACGTTATCCGCCACGACCGCATCCACATCGCCATTCATCAGCGCCTGGAACGCCAGCCCGATGGTGTTGAAGTTCACCAGTTCCGCCCCTTCGATCCCGCCGACCAACTCCGCGCCGGTCGTGGAGATCTGCGCGCCCACACGCTTGCCCGCAAGGCTCGCCTCGCCGGTGATGTCGGTGTTGTCCGCGGCGACCACGATCTGCTGCCCGACGGTGTAATACGGGTCGGAGAACGCCATATTAACTTTCCGCTCGTCGGTGATCGAGACGGAGGAGATCGCGGCGTCGTACTGGCACTGGGCGACGCCGGCCAGCAGCGCATCCCAGGCGACGTTGACGAATTCCACGTCCAGGTTTTCCTTCGCGGCGATGGCCTTCATCAGGTCGATGTCGAACCCGATGATTTCCTTGGTGTCTTCATCGACGTATTCAAACGGCGGCCAGGTGGCGTCGGTCGCGACAATAACCTTGACCTTGGCGGGGCTGCAGCTGACGAGGAACATCCCGAGCAGAAGAGCCACTATCCAGCGTTTCATTCTTCCTCCTTGAGATGTGGGAATGGGAACGGTTCTTTCCCGGCGTAATGGGAGAACTGGCGCGTTCGGAGAAAACCTTCTCGCGATTCCGCCAATCCGGCCTGGATTATAGCGCAAAAGTGAAAATCGATTTCCACTTTTTCAAAGAAAAAAGGTGAGTCTCCGTCCAATTTTGGAAACCCGAATTCGGAGTTTTCCACAGGCTGGATTCGGGAAAAAAGAATTCTCCGGAAGACATGCCTGTACATTGGGGTGCTTCGGGATTGTATTTGGAAATCGTCCGCAAAGATGATCAATTATTATTTAGACATTATTTATCCTATTTTTCCCAGGGATTTCTTTGTCCTTTCATTAACTACTTCGCGATAAACCTGCAAGAATAGTAGTTGGGAATAGATATTGACAAGTCTAAAAAAGCAAGTATTATCATTGGTATACTGGTCAGACCAGCATACCAGAGTGACTATGAAGATTACACCAGTCGGACATGTAACCCTCACTCAAGCCGTCGCCGGCAGGCTCTCGGCCTCGTTGCTCGATGGGACGATCAAGGCCGGAGACCAGCTGCCTTCGGAACGCGAGCTTATCCAGCAGCTGGAGGTCAGCCGGGCCACTTTGCGCGAGGCGCTCAAAGCGATGGAGGAAAACAACCTCATCGAAGCGCGCGCCGGGGTGGGCTGGTTTGCCCGCAAGCTGGACGCGGAAACCATCGCCGCCGCGCGTGAATTGGCCGGCAGCTACCGTCAATCCGGTGCGAAGCCCGCAACTCCGACCGGCGAACCGCCCGAAGGCCCGCGCCGCCTGCCCGCCTCGCCCGAGAAGCCGCTGCACATCCCGAACCTGCACACCGACCGGCTGGGGACCTTCGAATTCATCTCGTGGTGGGAAAAGGATAAGGTCCGCGACGCGAAGGTGCTGGTGGTTGGCGCGGGGGCGCTCGGCAACGAGGTGATCAAGAACCTCTCCCTGATGGGCGTGGGGCACTTGTTCGTCATTGATTTCGACACCGTCGAAGCCGCCAACCTCAGCCGCTCGGTCCTCTTCCGCGACGGGGATTCCAAACGTAGCAAAGCGGAAGTGGTCACCTCGCGCGCGAAGCAACTCAACCCGCAGCTGCATGTCCAGTACCTGCACGGCAACGTCACCACCCAGCTGGGGCTCGGGATCATCCGTCGCATGGACGCGGTGATCGGCTGCCTCGACAACCGCGAGGCGCGCCTGGCGGTCAACCGTTTCTGCTACTGGATGAACAAACCCTGGGTCGACGGGGCGATCCAGGAGCTGCTCGGCCTGATGCGGGTGTTTGTTCCCGGCCGGGGCGCCTGCTTCGAGTGCACCCTGACCGAAAGTGCGCGACGCGACCTTTCCATGCGCTATTCCTGCCCGCTCCTGGCGCGGGCCAACATTCTCCTGGGGAAAGTCCCGACCACGCCGACGATCGCCTCGATCATCGGCGGGATGCAGGCGCAGGAAGCGTTGAAACTTATTCACAGCATGCCGGTCGAAGCGGGCAAAGTGGTCCACTTCAACGGGCTGACCAACGAGATGCACACCAGCGCGTATGTGCCGCGCGAGGATTGCGAGAGCCACTGGGTGTACGGCGACGTGGTCGAACTTCCGGCGCGCGCCGATCAGACCACCCTGGCGGAGATGCTGCGTATCGCCGGCCAGGACCTGGGGCCGGAGGCGGTGATCGAGCTCGATCAGGAATTGATCCTCTCCCTGACCTGTCCGCAGTGCAACACCCGCGAGGAGGTGCTGCGCCCGCTGGAAAGCGTCACCTTCGAAGCCGGGCACTGCCCGACCTGTGGGACCTTGCGCGAGACGGAGATGACCCACGAAATCACCGGCGTCGAACCCTTCCTGCACCGGACGCTTGCCAGCATCGGGGTCCCGCCGCTCCATATCCTGCGCGCGCGCAACGCCAGCGAGTTCCGGTTCTACGAACTGACCGGCGACCTGGCCGAGGCGCTGCATTTCCGGCACTTCGAAGGGTCGGCGCCCGCCGCGGCCAGCCCGCTGCGGGAGCGCATCTCGATCGGCGAAGAGGTCGAGCCGGCCGGGAAAATCAAGAGCCGGATCGTGCTGCACGAGGAAAACCCTCGATGAGCCAGAATCCGGAAACATCCGCCCCGACCTACCGCACGCCAAAGCTGTTCCTGCTGCTGTTCCGGCTGGAGCTGCTGATGATCGCGGCCTGCTTCTCGGCGGGCGGCCTGGCGGCCGCGGGCATTGTAAACGACACGGTCTCGCTTTGGATATTTGCGGTGGCTGCCGCGCTCGGCGAGGGGCTGCTGATGGGAACGCTGGCGCGCGCGTTTTTCCGGAGTTTCTCCCGGCCGCTGCAATGGGCCGCCGGGCTGGCCGGCACCGCCGCCGGCTTGATCGTCCTCGGCTGGCTGACGCGCGGCCTGGCCGGGGCTGACCTGAACGGGCGGATGCAGTTCGGGCCGGATTGGATGGCTTTGGTGCAATTATTGATCGGCGCCATCGCCTCCACCCTCGCCTTCGCCGCCGGACGGATCCGGTACCCGGAACCCAAACCCAAACCGGCCGCCGAGGCCGCCCCAAGCGGCAGCGCGGCAAGGGCCGCGAAAAAAATCAAGACCGACAGCCCGAAGCCCGAAGCCCGCCCGGTGCGGGAACGGATCCGCAGTGCCCTGAAGTTTTTCCAGAAGGGCAATCATGACGCGGAGATCAAGCTGGTGGGCACCGAGGAGCACAAGTGCCCCTATTGCCTGCAGGCGATCGCGCCGCGGGATCCGCGCGGGGTGGTGACGTGCCCGATCTGCAAGACCCGCCACCACAAGGATTGCTGGGACATCACCGGGATGTGCCAGGTGCCGCACTACCATTCGTGAATGGCTGAGACTGCTGGTCGAGTAGGGCTGAGCAACGCGAAGCCCGCATCGAGACCGGCATCATCGGATCGATTCGGTGGTCTCGATACGCCCGCTCGGCTTGCCGAGCGGGACTACTCGACCACCTGACTACAAGGAGCGCAACCTTATGCCCGACCTGCCTGTAACCATCGTACTCCCCAGCGGCGGCGCCCGCGCCGCCGAAATGCCCGACGACGCGCCGGTGCGCGACCTGATGGCGGAGCTCACCTCGCTCCTGAAACTGCCGACGGTCGGCCCCGACGGCCGGCCGATGGGCTACCGGATCGACAGCAAGGCGCTCGGGCGCGAGCTGCGCGAGGACGAAACCCTCGCCTCGGCCAAGATCCCGGCCAACGACCGCTTGATCCTGACCGCCGACATCACCGCGGGCGGCACGCCGCTCGACCAGAGCCCGCGTGTGCGGCGGCTGATGGCGGATTACGTCCTCCTGAAGGAGCTGGTCGCGCAAAGCAGCCTGATCACATTCGAAACCCGCGGCGTGCACGGCACCCCGGCCCCCGAGCGCTACATCATCACCTACAAATGCAAGGGCATCGCCGCGATCGACAAGCAGGGCCGCCCGAAGTTCGCGAGCATCCACCAGGTCCAGATCTACCTGCACAACCAGTATCCGCAGCGCTGGCCGGGGCTGCAGTGGCTGACGCCCATCTGGCACCCGAACATACACCATCTGAACAAAACGGTGTGCATCGACGCCGCCTGGTGGACGGCCAGCCGCTCGCTGGACCGGCTCGTGATCATGCTGGGCGAGATGGTCCAGTACAAGAATTTCCACGACGATCCCACCAAGCCGCCGTTCCCGTGGGACGCGGACGCCGCCCGCTGGTGCCGGGCTTACCGCGCCGCGCATCCGGGCGCCTTCCCAGTCGACACCCGGGAACTGCTGCGCCCGGGAAGGGTCAAGGTGAAGCAGGAAACCGCACCGCGCATCCGCCTGAAATAGGAAGCCCGCCCGAAAAGGAGACGCCCTATGAAGATCATCACACGGAATCCACAGGAAGAAACCGGAACGCAACCGGAATTCCTTTTCCTCAAACTCAAAGGCTATGCCGAGAGCAAATGGAGCGAGAAGAATCATCTCTCGTTTATGGAATTCGATCCTTCCTTTTGCATTCCCAGTGTGAAAACCGAGGAGCAGCTGAACCATCGTATCCAGGAACCGAGCAATCCATAATCGCGAACCATCTGAATGTGTCAAAGGAGATGACAAAATGGCAGACCAATCCGTAACCGTTGTTTTGCCCTCGGGCGGCTCCCGCACCGCGGAAGTCCCCAATGATGTGCCGGTCAAGGAACTGATCCCGGAACTCACCACCTCGCTGGAACTGCCGACCACCGGCCCGGATGGACGGCCGATGAGCTACCGGATCGACAGCAAAGCCCTGGGCCGCGAACTCCAGGAAGAAGAGACGCTGACCTCGGCCCAGGTGCCCGTCGGCGACCGGCTGATCCTGACCGCCGACGTCACCGCCGGCTGAGCCGCGCCCGGAATGGAAATCCCGCGCGTACGACTAGGTCCACCGGAAACCCAAGGCCCGAGCCCCTCGCGGATGCCGCTGGCTCGGGCCCGGCGGTGGCATTCGCCGTTCGACCAAAACGGAAAAAAGGCCGCGGTCTCGGTGTTCCTCACCCAGCCGGCGTTCGTGCGGACCTGTTCCCTGGCCGGAAGGGATATGGAAAACGAAGTCGGCGGAGCGCTGATCGGCCTGTGGCGCGTGGACCGGAAAAGCGGGGAGCAGTACATCGTGGCGGACGCCGCCCTCCCCGCCCGCCACACCCGCCAGGGCAGCGCCTTCCTGACCTTCACCCAGGATACGCTGGTCGCGCTGCATCAGGAAGCGGAAGACCGCTACCCGGGCCAACGGATCGTGGGATGGTTTCACACGCATCCGCGGATGGGCGTCTTCCTTTCCGATTACGACCTGTGGCTGCACACCCACTTCTTTCCGGAACCCTGGCAGGTGGCGCTGGTGATCGAGCCCGTCAGCCAGATCGGCGGATTCTTCGTTCGCACGGAGGACGGGAAGCTCGACAACCACGAATACTTCGGGTTCCGGGAGATCCTCGGACGTTCGGGGAGGAGCCTGGTGTATTGGAGAAACATGGAACCGGAGACTTCGCCGGAGGGAACGGCGCCGCCGGCACCGATGGAAGGAGAAACAAACCATGAATAGAAAAATACGGACTTACAACTACGCCGTGCTGGGGGCGATCGGCGGATTGATCGGCTGGCAGATCAGTAACCTGATCGGCCTGTCGTTCACCGGCAACTTTTACCTGAGCGAAGTCATCCTTGGCGCGTTGATCGGCCTCTCCGTGGGGTTCCTGATCGGCATTGCCGAGGGTTTGTTCACCCGCAACTGGGCAAAAATGCTGCGCTCCGGATTAATCGGCGCCCTGCTTGGGCTGATGGCCGGAGCGATCGGGCTGCCCTTCGGGGAGATGCTGTTCCAGCTCGTCGGAGCCGGATTAATCGGCCGCGCGCTGGGATGGGGCTTCTTCGGCCTGATGATCGGTCTGGCGGAAGGGCTCACCGGCGGCGCCCAGATGTGGAAAGGCGCGGTGGGGGGCGCCCTGGGCGGGTTAATCGGAGGATTGCTTCTGGAAGCCGCACGTTCGGTGGGGAGCCCGGCCTTCGGCAAGGCGCTCGGCCTGATCCTCCTGGGGGCTTCGGTCGGCGCGCTGATCGCGCTGATCATCGTCCTGCTCTCGCGCGCCTGGCTCGAGGTCACGAGCGGCAAGCTGCGCGGGACCGAGTTCATCCTCGATAAGTTCATGAAGAAATCGGGGCCGAGCGTAATCCTCGGATGCGACGCGCTCAAGGCCGATATCGTCTTCCCCGACCCCGACATCGATCCGCAGCACGCCATGCTCACCGGAACCGGCTCGCATTTCCTGATCAAGGATATGAGCAAGGGCGGAACCTTCCTCAACAACCGGAAGGTGCAAATGACGGAACTGGCGGACCGCCAGACTCTGCGCCTGGGCAATACGGAAATGATCTACCACGAAAAGAGGTGACCCATGGACGGACTGCGCAAGAAAATTCCGATGCTGCTCCTGTCCGCGCTGCTTGCGGCGCTCGCCGCCCCGGCCGTACCGGCCCTGGCGCAGGATACCGAGCCGCTCGAAGTAACCATCACCCAGGTCGACACGTCGGCGTTCCCGACGGTGAAGGTGTACATCTCGGTCACCGACAGCGCGGGTGAGCCCGCCCCGGTCGACCTCGACCGCATCCGGCTGTACGAAAACGGCAAACTGATCACGCCGACGGATGTCAGCGGGATCGGCGACAGCGCGCCGCTGACTACCATGCTGGTAATGGACGTCTCCGGCAGCATGGCGTATGAGCAGAAGCTGGAATCCGCCAAGGCGGCGGCCATCGCCTACGTCAACCAGATGCGCCCGACCGACGAGGCGGGCCTGATCTCCTTCGACACCGAGATCACCTATGTCCAGCCGACCACCACCGACCACGAGGAGCTCAAGGCCGCGATCAACGGCCTCGCTACCGGAACCGACACGGCGATGTACGACGCGGTATATGAAGCGATCGACCTGCTCCAGAACGTCGCCGGCCGGAAGGCGATCATCGTTTTGACCGACGGGATGGATAACCGCTCGACCCACACCTCGGAGGAGCTGATCGAACGGATCGGCCCTGCCGGGCTTTCGATCTCGACCATCGGGCTCGGCGACCCGGCAAAGAAGACCGCAACCTATGCCGGGATCGACGAACCGGCGCTGCAGGATCTGGCCGGGCAGGCGGGCGGGACATACGGGTATGCCAACGATCCGGAAGCGCTGCGCAAACTCTACGAGCAATACGGGCGCGCGCTGCGGAGCGAATATGTGATCACCTACACCTCGCCGGCCGCGCTGCGCGACGGGGTGAACCGATCCTTGAGCGTACGGCTTTCGGAAGACCTGCCCTCGGTCCCGGGTGAAAGCAGCTTCAATCCCGGCGGGCTTGTTCCGGAAGTGGCAGCCTCGCCTTCGGCCAACTGGATGCTGTTCCTTGGCCTGCTGATCCTGCTGGCGGTCTTGCTGGTGGCGCCGATGGTGATCCAGTGGGCGACAGCGCTCGTGCAAGGCGGCGGGAAGACGCAGAAGCCCGCCAAAGCGCCGGCGGCCAAGATCAAGTTAAGCGAAACCAAGAAATCATCGGCGGGCGACTCAAAGAAATCCCCGCGGATCAAATTGAAATAGAAACCGGACCGGGGCGGTTCGTCATCCCTGCGCCTGCCCTCGCGCCGCGGGGGTGTTCTTAGCAGAGATCGCCTCGGTCTGCACACCTTGTAGAACAAACCGCCGCGGTCCCCGTTTAGTACCCGCGGGGATGACAAACCGCGGCGGTTTGGATTCCTGTCCAAATCCCCACCCTTAGGGTGCCGAAAGGTACCCCCCACCCTTAGGGTGTCTAAAGGTACTCCCAACCCTTAGGGTGCCGAAAGGTGCCATTAATGATGAAGGGGTTAGGGGTGGGGATGAGGAGGTTAGGACAGTCGCGGGAAATCGGCATGCTATAATCCCGCCGAACAGGAGCCGTTCCTAATGCGCATTGTCCGGAAAATAGCCGCACCTTTTTTTCTCGCCTGGCTGCTGTCCTCCTGCGGCTGGAATACCTCAACGATCGGATCGGTTCCCCCCACCCCGAGCGTCGCCCCGCAAACCGGAACTTACGCCTCGACCAACAAAGAAACACCGCAAACTCCGTCCCCGGAAGCTGAAACGGCGCCCACTGAATCGCTCCCGGTGGATACGGCTGCGCCCACCGGATTGAATCCGGCGGGGCCGTACGCGGTGTTCGAGGGCGAAGGGGGGATCTGGATCGCCAACCCGGACGGCAGTTTCCCCACCCGAATCGCCGAACAGGGAGCCGGAAATGACGGTCTGAACCTGCGGGAATTAATTTCACCGCGCGGCGACCGGATCGCGCTGACGGTACGGGGCGAAACGGGGGTCGACCAGGTGATCGTGGAGATTCCGGGCGGCCGGACGGGCTCCACCACCCGGTTGATCGATATCACCCGCAGAGAATTGCAGGTGAATTCGATGACGGCCAAGGCTTTCGCCTGGTACGCGATCACCGAATTCCCCAGCTTGGCCTGGCAACCCGGAAGCGGCGGGGTTCTCGCCTACACCGCGATGGGTGACGGCGCGACGGTGGACCTGTTCACCTACGATTTTAATTGGGAGAAACGCCGGCACGTCGAGCAGGATTCTTCGCAGGCAATCCGCCCGATTTGGTCGCCGGACGGCAGCCACCTGCTCTTCTTCGGGGTGGAATGGCTCCCCCCGTTCGGCGCAACCTACATCACCTTCGAACCGATGGCGGGGTTTTGGGCGGTGCAGGCATCCGATAACCTCATCCTGGCGCAGCCCGAACTCAAAGGAACATACCAAAATTTCATCGGCTGGCAGGACAACACCCATTACCTGGTGTATGACAGCGGCGAAAAATGCGCCGCCCAAAATCTGCGATCGGTGGACCTGGTCAGCGGCGAAGCGGCGCCGATTGCGGAATTCTGCCTTTCCAACCGGCCGGCCTTTTCACCCGTCCACGGTGCTCTGATGATCTCGGTCGGCACGGATTGCGGGTGCGAGCTGGCGGAGGGCGTATATTTGATGACCCTGCCCTCCATAGCTCCCGTCCGGTTGCTGGAAAAAGCCGCGCTTGAACTTTTCTGGCTTCCGGAAAGCGGGTTATTTTACGCGTATCCGGAGGCGCTTTTCTCGGCTGACGGGAATTTGCGCTACGACCCGCCCGCGAGGGGAGCCTCCTACCGGCCGGCGGTTTCAATGAGCGGCGCCCAGGCCTGGGTGGTGATGGAGAACCATCGCAGCCGGGTTGTAATACGCGGCAGCGGCGGCGAGTGGAAGACCCTGCTGGAAGGCAGCGTCAGCGCGATGTTGTGGGATCCAGTCTCCGGGGAGACGCTTCTGATCCTGCAGGACGGTGGAACCTTGTACTCGGCGACCGCCCCGGAATTCGCGCCGCGCCGAATGGGCGACCTGGCGGGATATTACGACCGGGCGGCGTGGACACCGGCCCCCTGAGGAAAAGACCGGTCAATTTGGATACGATTGTCGGAAAATATTTATCCCATCGTCAACCGGGCTGAAAACAGGCTGAAATGACAGCGGCCAATTCCTGCTTGGAAAATTTTGGGGTTAATTTAACCCCTTTGAAGGGCTTGCGTTGCTCACAAAATCCGACATTATGCTAAAATCTAGCACTATGCTCGGCCTCTGCAAGAACACTTCCCCAACCCCTCAGACTGGCGGATAACAATCCATGCCCGAAGTCCTCGCCGTAAAAGACCTGGTGACAAAATTCTATACCGAAACGGAAACGGTACACGCCGTCAATGGCGTTAGTTTCCATGTGGATGAAGGGGAAACCCTCGGGGTGGTGGGGGAGAGCGGATGCGGAAAAAGCGTCACGATGCATACGCTCCTCCGCCTGATCCCGATGCCGCCGGGACGGATCGAAAGCGGGCAGGCCGTTTTCCAGGGGCGGGATCTGCTGAGGATGTCGCCAAGTGAAATCCGGCAGGTACGCGGTTCGCAGATCGGGATGGTGTTCCAGGATCCGATGACCTCGCTAAACCCGGTCATTACCATTGAGAAACAGGTGGCCGAACCGCTTCTGATCCATCGCGGCATGACCAAAGCGGAAGCCCGTACCCGGGTGGTGGAGTTGCTTGACCATGTGGGGATCCCGTCCCCCGAAAAACGGCTGGCGGATTATCCCCACCAATTTTCCGGCGGGATGCGCCAGCGCGTGATGATCGCCATGGCGCTCGCGTGCGATCCGAGCCTGCTCATCGCGGACGAACCGACCACCGCCCTCGACGTGACCATCCAGGCCCAGTTCGTCGAACTGGTCAAAAAGCTGCGCGACGATTTCCAGATGTCGATCATCTGGATCACCCACGACCTGGGAGTGATCGCCGGGATTGCCCAGCGCGTCGTCGTGATGTACGCCGGGTTCATCGTCGAACATGCCGCCGTGAAGGAACTCTACGCCAATCCCCAACACCCCTATACCCGCGGGTTGTTGGGATCCCTGCCCAGGCTCGACGAAACGCGGGCGGTGCGGTTAACCAACATCAAAGGGCTCCCGCCGGACATGTGCCAGCCCCCGGTCGGCTGCCCCTTCGTTCCGCGCTGCCCATATGCATTTGATCACTGCAAAGTGGAAAATCCACCGCTCGCTTCGGTGAACAACGGCCATACGTCGGCTTGCTGGTGGGATATCGATCTCGGAAAGCCGCGAGGATGAGCATGCCAGCCAGCGTCGACACCCCCATTTCCTCCGAAATCCTTCTGAGAGTTGAAAACCTCAAAATGCATTTCCCCGTCTACCGGGGCGTGTTCCGCCGCCAGGTGGGCGAGATCAAAGCCGTCGATGGCGTCTCTTTCGATGTTTTCCGCGGAGAAACGCTCGGGCTGGTGGGAGAGAGCGGCTGCGGAAAATCCACCGTCGGCCGCACCATCCTGCAACTCTACCGGCCGACAGCCGGAGCCATATACCTCGACGGCGAGGATCTCTCGAAGATCCACGGGAAAGCCCTCCGCCATCGGCGCCGCAAGATGCAAATGATTTTCCAGGATCCGTACGCCTCGCTCAATCCGCGGATGACGATCGGGGAGATTGTCGGCGAACCGCTGGAAGTGCACGACACGTACCGCGGCAGGGAAAAATCGGACCGGATCGCGTACCTGCTTCAGGTTGTGGGGCTAAATCCGCTGTATGCCGGACGCTACCCGCACGAGTTTTCCGGCGGCCAGCGGCAGCGGGTGGGGATTGCCCGGTCGCTCGCGCTCGATCCGTCCTTCATCGTCTGCGACGAACCAATCTCGGCCCTGGACGTCTCAATCCAGGCGCAGGTGGTCAATCTGCTCGAAGACATTCAAAAGAAAATGGGCCTGACGTACCTGTTCATCGCCCATGACCTGAGCATGGTCCGCCACATTTCCAACCGCGTGGCGGTGATGTACCTGGGCAAGCTGATGGAACTGGCCGACCGGGCCGAGGTCTATATCGACCCGCTGCACCCGTATACCCAGGCGCTGCTGTCGGCCATTCCCATACCGGATCCGGTGCTGGAAGAACAGCGCCAGCGGATCATCCTGACCGGCGACGTTCCCAGCCCGGCCAATCCGCCCTCGGGTTGCGTGTTCCACACCCGCTGCATGTACGCGGAACCGATTTGCACGGACAAGGTTCCCGAATGGCGCGAAGCGCATGCCGGGCACTGGGTGGCGTGCCACTTTGCCGAACGATTCATGAAAACAGGCGCTGGTTAACACGTGAGGATTTGAAGATCACGTTTTTCGGAGAGGAATGACGCCTTGGAAAGGAGGTGGCCGAAAGCTTTCGAATAGGTCTTCATCACCCAAACAGGAATCCGTCTTTCCGAACAATTCCAAAGGAGGAAAGAAAATGATGCGCAAAACCAACTTCGCGAGAATCCTGCTGATCTTGTCCGTCGGCGTGTGGGCTGTTTCGGCCTGCGGCCCGGCGGCAAGCACACCCACTCCGGCACAGGTGGCGACGGCAACGGTGAAAGCGACCGCGGCCCCCGCCACGGCGACTCCCAGCTTCAGCGATGGATTCACCTCGGCCGATCCCGAAACCTTCGTGATCCAGGAAATTGCCGGCGGCCCGGCCACGCTGGATGTTCCCCTGGTCTACGACTCGGCCTCCGGTGAAATCCTGCAGAACGTTTACGAGACTCTCGTTTTCTACAATCGGGAAAAGAAAGCCGAAGTAGTCCCGATGCTGGCGACGGAAGTCCCGACGATCGCCAACGGCGGCATTTCAGCTGACGGCCTGACTTACGTCTTCAAGATCCGCAAGGGCGTTAATTTCCACAGCGGCGCGGAAATGACCGCGGAAGATGTGGCCTTCTCCTTCCAGCGCAACGTCCTGCAGGGCGGATCGATCTCCCCGTCCTGGCTGGTGACCGAACCGCTCCTGGGGAGCACCGGCTGGAACGACATCAGCGATCAGCTGGATCCCGACGGCTCGCTGGAATTGATCGACAACCGCGACATGCTGAAGACCATGGCGGCTGATGACCCGGCGAAAGTTTCCGCGGTCTGCGAACTTGTAAAATCCAAGATCGTGGCCGATAACGCGGCCGGCACCGTCACCTTCAAGCTGGCGCAGCCCTGGGGACCCTTCGTCATCACCACCGCCACCGGTTACGGCGGCGGCATCCAGGAAAAATCCTGGGTGGCAGCCAACGGCGGGTGGGATGGCGACTGCGCCACCTGGCAGAACTTCTACGCCCCGACCTACGACGAGCAGAACATGAAGGGCGTAGGCAGCACGACCAACGGCACCGGGCCCTACAAAGTGAAAGAGTGGGGTGACAACGAAATCATCCTCGAAGCCAATGAGGATTACTGGGTGACCGAACCGCTGTGGGCCGGCGCCCCGACCGGCGCTCCCGCGCTCAAGACGGTCATCATCAAGTTCGTCGAGGAGTTCAGCACCCGCTTCGCGGCCTTCCAGGCCGGAGATGCGGATATCATCCAGGCCGGCTCGGCCGAGAACTGGCCCGTCATGGACGAACAAGTCGGCGCGACCTGCGATACCAACGGCGTCTGCACGATCGACGATCCCGAACTGCCGTTCGTGCGCTACATCAAGCAGGATGCCGCACAGCGGACCGACGCCTTCTTCAACTTCAAGATCAACGTCGAAGGCGGCAACGACTTCATCGGCTCCGGCAAGCTGGACGGCAACGGCGTCCCGCCCGACTTCTTCTCCGACGTGCACGTCCGCCGCGCGTTCGCCTACTGCTTCGACTGGGACATCTTCATCACCGACGTCCAGCAGGGCGAAGGCGTGCAGGCCAACAATGTGATGTTGATCGGTGAAACCGGCGACGAGCCGAACGGCGCGCACTACTCCTACGACCCCGCCAAATGCGAGTCGGAATTCAAGGCTTCCACTTGGACATCGGAAGACGGCAAGAGCCTGTGGGACACCGGCTTCCGCCTGACCGTCGGCTACAACGCCGGCAACACGACCCGCCAATCGGTGGCCCAGATCTTCCGCGACAACATCAGCGCGGTCAATCCGCTGTTCAAGGTGGAGAGCCAGAGCCTGGAATGGCCGAACTATCTGGAAGCCTACCAGGGCAAGAAACTGCCGTTCTTCATCATCGCCTGGGGTGAAGACATCCCGGATCCGCACAACTGGACCTTCACCTACACGAAGGGCGCGTTCGGCGGCAAGCAGGGCATGCCGGCGGACCTCCTGGCTCAATTCGAGCCGCTCGTCCAAAAGGGCGCGGCCGAATCCGATCCGGTCAAGCGGGCCGCGATCTACAAGGATTTCAACAAGCTTTATTTCGAGAACGTTCCCGCGGTTCTGCTCGCCCAGGCCGGCGCCCGCTTCTACTTCCAGCGCTGGGTGAACGGCTACTACACCAACGCATTGTATTCGTACCTCTATTACTACGTCCTGAGCAAGAACTAACCGTTCCAAAGGGCGGGAGATCATCCCCGCTGCAAGGATAGTCCCCCTCCCGTCGCAGGGCGGGAGGGGGACTATTGCACCGCAAACCGCAAGCAGCAAAAGGATTTTTCTTGTGATCAATTACATCATCCGCCGCCTGTTGATAATACCAGTCACCCTGTTCGGGATGACGGTCCTGGTCTTCCTGATGCTGTGGGTTCTGGGCCCGTCGGCGCGGTCCGCGCTGTACGTCGCCGATATTCCCAAAAACGAAGCGGTGATGGACGGGATCATCAAAAAGTACGGCCTGGACGATCCGATTCATATCCAATACTGGAACTGGCTGGTCGGCAGGCCGGATCCCGACCATGAAGGCGAGATCATCGGCGGAATCCTGCGCGGCGAGTTCGGCTACTCGCGGTCTTTCAGCAAACCGGTCGTGGAAATACTGAAGCTTCGTTTTCCGGCCACCCTCGAGCTCACTTTATACGCCTTCCTTCCCATCATTTTTATCGGGGTGTGGCTCGGCGTTCAGGCGGCCGTCCGCCATAACCAGTGGATCGATCAGATTGCGCGCCTGTTCAGCATTGTCGGGTATTCCTTTCCCGTATTCGTGCTCGGCATTCTACTGATGATGATTTTTTATGCGCAACTGCGGTGGTTCCCGGTCGAGAGGATTTCAGACTGGGTCAAGCTCGAAGAATACGCCAAATACACACAGTTGATCACGATCGACGCCCTGCTCAACGGGCGACTGGACATCTGGTGGGACGCCATCCGGCACCTGATCCTGCCGATCGTCACGCTCTCCTACACCTCCTGGGCGGCTTTCCTGCGCATCACCCGCTCCTCGATGCTCGAAACCCTGCGCCAGGAATACGTCACGACGGCGCGCGCCAAGGGGGTTGAGGAAAAGGATGTCATCAACAAGCACGCCCGTCCAAACGCGCTTATTCCGGTGGCCACCTACAGCGGCATCACCGTCGCCTACCTGCTCGGAGGCGTGGTAATCACCGAAACGATATTTAACTTCCCCGGCATGGGTTCCGCCGCCGCGGATGCCGCCGGCCGCTTTGACGTGGTTACCGTGCTCGCCTTCACCCTGATCACCGGCCTGATCCTCATTTTGGCCAACCTGGTCGTCGATATCCTATATGCCATGCTGGATCCGCGGATCCGGCTGAGCTGAAAGGTCCCCTTCATCCATGAGGAACGCAAACGAAACCATGATGCCGCTCTCGGAAGAAGCGATCCCCCTGCGGGAAATCGGACGGCTGGAACGTTTTCTGGGGCCGGAATTTTACCGGATCTTCCGGGGCGTGTTTTCCAATCCGCTGTCGGTCATCGGCATCGGCCTGATTGTGTTCTTCATCCTGGTGGCGGTCCTGGCGCCGGTCATCATCCCCCCGGTCGACCCCGTCAATCCGTTCATGATCCCGCGCGACGGATTCAGCGCCGCGCCCAAGCCCCCCGGAACGGAGTGGCTCCGAAGGGTGCCGGAACTGCCCTTCTGGTTCAAGACGCTCACCGGCAAGGATGCATGGTTTCATGTCCTCGGCACCGCCAGCGGGCAATGGGATATCTTCTACGGCCTGGTGTGGGGAACCCGGACGGCGATCATCGTCGGGGTGCTGATCGAGGGCATCACGCTGCTGATCGGGATCATCGTCGGAGCGGTCTCGTCCTTCTACGGCGGCTGGGTGGACGAAGTCCTGATGCGCATCACCGAAATTTTCATGGCCTTCCCGTTCATTTTTGCGGCGTTGACCCTTTCCGCCGTCTTGACCCCGATACTGGGAAAGGGGATCTGGCCGCCGACGATCGCGATCATCGCCTTCGGATGGATGAGTTACGCGCGCCTGATCCGCGGCGACATCCTCTCAATCCGCGAGCGGGATTACATCCTGGCGGCGCGGGTGGTGGGGGTAAGCGATTTGCGGATCCTCTTCCGCCACATCGTCCCCAACGCGATCTACCCCACCCTCGTCCTGGCGTCGATGGACATCGGCACGCTGGTGATCTCCTTCGCGGCGCTCTCGTTCCTCGGCATCGGCACGGAGGTCGGGTACGCGGACTGGGGCCAGGTTATTTCATTCGCACGAAATTACATCGCCGTCTTCTCGAAATACTGGTACATCATCGTTTATCCCGGGATCACCCTGGTCCTGTTTGTGCTGGGATGGAACCTGGTCGGCGACGCGCTGCGCGACATCATGGACCCGAAGATGCGCGGACAGGTGAGAAGGTAATCTTCTCCAAAACCGAAAGCCCCGGCATTTTTTGCCGGGGCTTTTTTGTTGGAGATAATTTTCCTGACCACTTCCCCCTCCAGGCACTGCCCTAACCCCCCACCCCTGACCCCTCCCCCCTTTAGCGCACCATCCCAATCCTCCCTCTTGATTCCCTTCCCCATTCGCGCACTGTCCTAACCCCCCACCCCTAACCCCTCCCCCCTTCCCCTTACGGGGAAGGGGGGAGGGGAATAGAATATCATCACGATACAGTTACCTGCCGGGTGGAGGAGGTTAGGACAGAGACGTCAGCGACTTTTTAATATCCGCCACAAACAACCGGATATCATCCTCTTCCGTGTTCCATGAGCACATCAGCCGCACGCCGTCCTCGCCGATGAAGTTATAGAAATGCCATCCCTGATCGTGAAGCGCCCGGATCAGCAGGGGCGGCATTCTTACGAATACCGCGTTGGCTTCGACCGGCATTTGTATTTCCAACTCCGGAATGGTCTGCAACTGCCCCGCGAGCTGCGCCGCGCACCGGTTGGCATGAGCCGCGTTTTTCAGCCAAACGCCGCCGGCGAGCAGCCCTTTCCACGGCGCGGCCAGGAAGCGCATCTTTGAGGCCAGCTGGCCGGCCTGCTTGCAGCGAAATTCAAAATCCCTCGCCAGCGCCGTGTTGAAGAAAATCACCGCCTCCCCCACCGCCAGGCCGTTCTTGGTCCCCCCCAGGCAAAGCACATCCACGCCGCACTGCCAGGTGATTTCCTTCGGGGTCAGCTTGAGGAAGGCCAGCGCATTTGCCAGGCGCGCGCCGTCCATATGGAGACGCAGCCCATGCCGCTTGGTCACTTTGTAGATCTCGAGCAGTTCCGCGGGGCGGTAGACCGTCCCGAGTTCGGTGGACTGGGTGATGCTGACCGCCGCCGGTTTGGGGAAGTGGAGGCCGCGCCCGCTGTGCACGACCGTCTCGATGCTGTCCGGCTGCAGCTTGCCCTGCAGCTCCTGCCCCAGGAGCAGCTTGGCGCCGTTGGTATAGAATTCCGGAGCGCCGCATTCGTCGGTTTCCACATGGCTGGTATCCACGCAGATGATGCTGTTGTAGGATTGGCACAGGGCGGAAAGCGCCAGCGAGTTGGCGGCGGTCCCGTTAAAGACGAAAAACACCTCGCATTCCGTCTCGAACACCCGCCGCAATTCGTCGCAAACCTCCCGAGTCCATGGATCCTCGCCGTAGGAGATTTCAAATCCCCGGTTGGCCTCCTGCAGGGATTGCATCGCCTCGGGGCAGATGCCGGAGCTGTTATCGCTGGCAAAATGATGGCGGTGGATCATGCTTTTCTCCTTTTCCCGTGCGGCATAATTGTACTTGAAAGTACGTGAGTGCGGACCATGGATTTCACGGATAGAAAAAAGATTCCACAGACAATTATAAGGAAAGGCCTTTCAAGAAATTGATAGTGATCATTCCGTGAAATCCGGGATTTATCGGTGAAATCCGTGGTCTCCATGGCGTATTGCGGGTACAATTCAATTACCACCGCTGACCATCGGGAGTAACCGCATGAAATCCAAAATACCGTTCCGCGACATCCTCCTGATCATCGTCGGAGCCCTCATTCAGGCCGTGGGTATGGATCTGTTCCTGATCCCCGGAAAACTCGCCGCCGGCGGCGTGACCGGGATCGCGCAGATCGTCAACCGCTACACCGGCTGGCCGATCGGCGTGATGATCATCCTGTTCAACATCCCGCTATTCATACTCGGCTGGCGTTTCCTCGGCGGTCGCCGCTTCCTCCTCCGCACCTTTCTGGCGGTGGGGGTCTACGCCGTTCTGATCGACGTCCTGGCATTTTACCTGCCTTCCAACCTGACCGGCGATTCCGTGTTGAATGCGCTGTTCGGGGGCGTGTTGACAGGCGGCGGCATGGGGCTCGTCTTCCGGGCCAAGGGCACAACCGGCGGGACGGACATTCTCGCCCGGCTACTCGGCAAGTGGCGCGGGATTCCCCTCAGCGAGAGCTACCTGCTCACCGATACGGCGGTGGTGGTCGGATCGGCCCTCGCCTTCAGCTGGACCCTGGCGTTGTATGCCATAGTGGCGCTCTACGCCTGCGGCCTGGCGGCGGAAATTGCGTCGGAGGGCTCCGGTATCGTCCGGTCGGCCACGATCATCACCAATCAACCGCGGGAAGTGGGCGATAAAATCATGCGCGAATTAAGCCGCGGCGTTACGGCGTGGCAGGGGACGGGGATGTACTCCGGAAAGGCGCGTCAGATCCTGTTCTGCGCCATAAGCCGGTCGGAGGTCAACCCGCTGAAATCCATCATCTATGAGGTCGATCCGGCGGCGTTCGTTGTGATCGGCCAGGCGCACGAGGCGCTGGGAGAGGGGTTCAAGCCGCTTTCGGGTTAAAACCATTTCACCGCGAAGACGCAAAGGGCGCGAAGATATATTATTTTTAAAAATATTCCTCGCTAATCTGTAATAACGACGAGTTTACTGGAAACAAATTATGGTTCTACATATAAAATAAATTCTTTGCGTTCTTCGCGCCTTTGCGGTGAAAAGGTCTTTAGCAGCTATGCGAGGATGGAACTTACGGCATCGTAGAGGAACCATCCCCCGAAGCCCAGCAAGGCCACGCCGCAGACGGCGAAGATCGCGCGCTGAAACCATTTCCCGAAGAATTTTCCGCCGGTGAAGGAAAGCGCCGACAGGAAATAACTCCAAAAAAAATCGCACAACCAGTGCACCGCGACCAGCGCCAGAAACCCCGCCAGCCCGAAAACCCATGATTGCAGAATGAGCGCGACTCCGACCGTAGCCCACCAGAAAAAGAAATATGGGTTGCCCAGGCTAAGCATGATCCCGGCGGCGAGCGGGGAACCGGAAAAAGACGAGGACGCCGGCGCCGGTCGGCGCGCCTCGCGCAGCAATCCGACCGCCATATACACCAGGAACAGGCCGCCGAGTATGCCGAACGCGGTTTTCACCGCGGGGTTCGCCAGAAACGTGCCGACCCCGAGTGCGAGGAGAATCATCAACGGGATCTCAACGATTCCATGTCCGATGGCAATCCACGCGCCGGCATGCGGGGATTGGCCGCCCTTGCCGATCGTCACGGCGGTGACCGGCCCGGGGGCGAGCACGCCCGAAAGCGAGATGACGAATGCTCCGGAAAGAAACGCGAGAAGCGGCATGGGGACATTGTACTCGATGGGGGGCTGGAATCCGCGGGATTAATGGATCCTTAGGGTAGGCGAACCTTTGGGAACCCTAAGGGTGGGTGGTACCTTTCGGCACCCTTAGGGTGGGAAGAAACCACCCTTAGGGTGCATTACATTATGGCGAAGGGATCGGGGAAGAGTCGGTCGCCCCCAGCAGACCGTGCTCCGTACCCAGGTCGATCTCGCGCATCCGCTCCATCCGGAACTGCTGGGTATACAGACGGTAGTATTTCCCGCGCGCGCGCAACAGGTCGGCGTGTGTGCCCTGTTCGCAGATGCGTCCGCCTTCCACCACCACGATCCGGCTTGCGCGCCGGATGGTCGAGAGGCGGTGGGCGATGACGAAGGAGATCCGCCCGTTCATCAGGGTGACCATCCCGCGCTGGATGAGCGCCTCGGTCACCGTATCCACAGAACTGGTGGCTTCGTCCATGATCAGGATGTCCGGCTGCACCAGGACCGCGCGCGCCAGGCTGATCAGCTGCTTTTGCCCGGTCGAGAGCCGGTTGCCGCCCTGGCCGACTTCCGTCTCGTACCCCTTCTCCAGGCCGCGGATGAATTCGTCCGCGCCGGCGACCCGCGCCGCATCCGCAATTTCATCATTGCCGGCGTCCAGGCGGCCGTAGCGGATGTTTTCGCGGACTGTTCCGGAAAAGAGGTGCGGAGTCTGAAGCACGACGCCGATCCGGGATTGGATCGCCTTCTGGGTCAGGGTGGTGTAATCCCGTCCCGCGATCCGGATCACGCCGCGCTGCGGTTCATAGAAGCGGCATAAAAGGCTGGCGATGGTCGTCTTGCCGCCGCCGGTCGGCCCGACCAGCGCGATCGATTCGTTCTCGCTCACGCGCAGGGAAAAATCCTCGATCACCAGCTCGCCTTGCTTGTACCAGAAGGAGACCTGATCGAACTCGACCTCCCCGCGCAGCGATTCGGGGGAGAGCGCCCCGGGCCGGTCGACGATCTCCGGACGGGAATCCACCAGCGAGAAGGAGCGCTCCGCCGAAGCGATGGCGTGCTGCATTTCCGAGAACACGCGCGCCAGGTCCTGCACCGGCCAGAGCATGAAGGTGACGTACCCGATGAAGGCCTGGATCGTGCCGATTGAAATCGCGCCCTGCACCGCCTGCGCGCCGCCGAACCACGCCACCGTCGCCAGCGCCACCGCGCCGATTCCCTGCACGATCGGAAGGAACAGCGCCGAGAGCCACGCCGCCCGGAACCCGGCCTGATACATCTCGTCGGTCCGGCCGCGGAATTCGCGCAGGTTCCGTTCCTCGCGCCCAAGCGCCTTGATCACCCGCACCCCGGTGATGGTCTCGTTGAAGGAGGCGGTGATCTTGGAGTTCACCTGGCGCACCTTGCGGTACTGGCGGATGATCCGCTGTTTGAAAAGCGCGCCCGCAAACACCAGCACCGGGATCGTCAGAAACACGAGGATGCCGAGGTCCCATTTCAGGTACAGCATGAACGCCATCGCCGAGATGATGCTCATCGCCGCCCAGGTGGAATCGAGGAGTCCCCAGGTCACCAGGTCGGAGACTTTCGATGGATCCGACGTGACCCGCGACATGATCCATCCGACCGGGGTGCGGTCGAAGTAGCTGAACGAAAGCTCCTGCAGCCGGGTGAACATGCTGCGGCGCAGGTCGTACTGGATCCGTTCGCCCAGCAGGCCGGCCAGGTAGATGAAAGTGAACACCCCGGCCGCCTGAAGTACCGAGAGCCCGATGAACAGCCCGCCGATCCAATACAGCGATTCCGGATTTCCGGGCGTGATCGATTCGTCGATCACAATTTTTTTCAGATAGGTGAATACGGAATCCGAAAGCGCCACGAGCGCCACGGTGGCAAGGAACCCGAAGAACCAGAGCTTCCGCCGGGCGGCCAGGCTGATCATGCGCCGCAGGGTGCCGGTATCCCAGGATTCCTGAAAATCTTCTTCTTCCCATTGATCCATAGCCATTGCATTTTCTCCGTGAAGCCAAATCTCGGTTGTTCGTCAATCCCGCCCCTCACCCCAACCCTTCTCCCGGCATAAGCTGGGAGAAGGTGGCCCAAGACCGGACGAGGGTGGAACGCGCCGGTATGACTATCTCTTTCCAGTCGTCATTCCCGCGTGTACTAAGCGGGAATCCAGGGGTTTACGGAAGTGGATTCCCGCTGGCAGGCGCGGGAATGACGGACGACAAGACCGACGCGGTCTTGTCCTATCCCACCACCGTAGTAGAGGAAAAATCAAGACCGCGTCGGTCTGCTTTTCCCCCCGCCTCGGCTTCGAGCGCGCCCTCCACTTCCTCCTCGATCCGCGATTGCAGGAGGAAGATCCGCTTGTAGAAGCCATCCTGTTCCATCAGCTCCGCATGGGTCCCGGATTGGATGATCCGGCCCTTGTCCAGGACGAGGATCAGGTCCGCGCGCATGACGCTCTGCACGCGGTGGGCGATGATGAACGTCGTCCGGCCCTGCATCAGGCGCTCGAGCGCCTGGCGGATTTCGGCTTCCGTTTCGGAATCCACCGAAGAGGTGGAATCATCCAGGATCAGCAGGCGCGGATCCTTGAGCAGCGCGCGGGCGATCGCAATCCGCTGCCGCTGCCCGCCCGAAAGCGTGACCCCCTTTTCCCCGACCAGGGTCCGGTAGCCGTCCGGCAGCCCGATGATCACCTCGTGGATGGCGGCCGCCTGCGCCGCCTCGACGACCTCCGAATCCGGAACGTCGCGTTCCACGCCGTAAACGATGTTTTCCCGGATCGTGCGCGAGAACAGGAACGGCTCCTGCTCGACGATTCCGATCTGCCGGCGCAGGTAGCGTTTGGGATACTCGCGCAGTTCCACCCCGTCCAGGAGGATGCTCCCGGACGTGTACTCGTGAAAACGCGGGAGCAGGTTCACCAGCGACGTCTTCCCGGATCCGGTCGGCCCCAGCAGCGCCACCGCCCGGCCGGGTGCGCAACGGAAGCTGATATCACCCAGGATATGGGATTCTCCCCGATACTCGAAGCCGACCTTCCGGAATTCCACCTCCCCGCGCAAGACGATTGAGGGTGAAACGGTTCCCGCATCCAGATCTTCCTTCGGCTGGCGGAGGATTTCCGTCGTCCGGTAAGCCGAGACCAGCCCGTTGGAGGCGTGCACCACCAGGCGCCCAAGATCGCGCATCGGCCAGATCAGGTACACCACCATGCCGGTATACGCGATATATTGACCGAGGGTGATCTCCCCCTGAATCGCCATCACGGCGCCGAGTGTGAACCCCGCCAGGACCTGCGCGGCGCAGAGGATATCGGTCGACGGCCAGAAGAGCGCGTGCATCAGGAGAAGCGCCCGGCCGCGGCGGAACTTCTCGGTGTTCTCCTTTTCAAACTTCGCCGTCTCGAAATCCTGCTGGGCGAAGGCCCGCACCACGCGCACACCCGCCAGATTCTCCTGCAGCATGGTGGAAAGCACCGCGTCCTGGTCCTGATACGCGTCGTAAACCTTGGACACCCTCCGGAAGAAGAAAATCGATACGGCGACGATGAAAGGCACCACGACGATCGACGCCAGGCCCAGCTTCGGATTAAGGAACAACAGGGCGGTCAGATTTACCAGGAACATCATGCCGATCCGCACCACGCCGATGGCCTGGTCGGCAAAAAACCGGCGAACCGCGTCCACATCGGACGTGCTGCGCTGGATCAGTTCACCGGTGGGCATCCGGTCGTGATAGGAGAACGGCAGGTGCTGGATGTGGTCGTAAAGCGTATTGCGCAGCCGCCGCGCGACTCCTTCCGAGGCTCCGGCCGTCGAGCGGCCGCTGAGAAAGGAAAAGGATCCTTCCGCGAGCGCCAAGCCGATAATGCCCGCCGCCAGAATCGGCAGGAAGCTGGCAAAAACCGTCTGGCCGACCACCCTATCCACCAGAAAGCCCAGCAGGTAGAAGGTGCCGGTCTTGGCGGCGCTCGCCCCCGCCTGTGCGAACATCGCAAAAAGGTATAAGCCGCGGAAACCCGTGGAATATTTCCACAGGATACTCAGCCGTTCTCCCACGGTTCCGGTCTTTTCTTCTTGTTTTTGGGCCATTTCGTCCTCGTACTGATGAAAAGAAAAACCACGGTTTTTCCCGGCACCGTGGTTAAAGAAAAAACCACGGGCTTTGTCTTGCGCCCGTGGTTGATTACTCAGTAAAAAAGCTACCGGTCTACAGGCGCAATCCGAGAAGGCAGATTGGAATCACCACCCGCCTCGATCTTCACCACCGCTTCAAACATTGTGCTCATGTAATGCGCCTTTCTTTCTGGAATGGTGGGAATCTACCACGCCGCGGGAAAACGGTCAAGCGGGATGCGTGAACATCCCCTCTCCCCGCGGGTCATTCCCCTTTGTAGGCCGATGCCTCCAGGAACCATTTGGGCTGCCGGATCCGGTTCTTTCGGTAGAAGGATTTCAAGCGCTTCCAATTCTTCGACCAACGGCTCTTGGCTTTCCGTGATGGCGGTAAAATCCCCAGGAACCGCAGCGCATTCCATCCCATGAAATCCCGCATCTCATTTTTATTAAAGATTTTTCCCCCTTCCAGCACCCGCGCGTAGCGCTCCTTGAATTCTTCATAATGCTCCACCCGCGCGATGACGTGCCAGTCTATGCCGAAGAGCAGCCGCTGTTGGATGACGCCCGGGAAGTCGCGGCACATGGCCGTAAAAGCCTCCTGGTATTTGGGAATGTTCCCATCATCCATCACCGGATGGTGGGCCACATCCACATACAGATTCGGGTAACGGGTCAGCATTTCCGCGACCTCCCGGACCCAATGCACCGACAGCTCCCCGCCGGAGGAGGTATCCGAAGCGCGGCCGGGCGAACCCGCGACCCGCCGCCGGAACGCCTGCCAGGGGCGGTCATAGAAATGCCGGCGCGGGGCGGTAAGGTACTCCTCCGGCCGGCTCCACCCGAAGTGCGCCAGGTTTACGTGCAGGCGCGGATACCGCTCAAGAACCGTGCTCCAGTAGCGCGGGCTGGCGAAATCGAAGCTGGCCCGCGGGTACGCCTCGATACCATCGTGGGTGCAATGGGCCGTGATCGGAACCTCCTCCCGCTCGCAATACCGGTACAGGTCCGAGAGGACTTCGTCATACTGTGTTCCGGTAAACGCTTCATAACGCGGCATGCCGTTCCGGCGAAAGATGCTCCGCCGCTGGGAATCGACGACGGCATTTCCGAGCGGGCGGTACCCGATCGGGTTATACACCTTGATGCCGATAAACCCCTTGTTGCGGACAGCCTCCTTCGCGGCGTCCAGTGAGCTGTACTTTTCCCTGGGTCCGCCGTCCCCTTCGCCGGGTCCCGGCAGCTTGGCCCGGTAGGCGAGTTCGCGGGTCGGGTCGAACGGCGCGAACGGGTGCACCCGGCCCTTGAAGGGAAGGACCACATCCCGGTACATCGCATCGATCTGTTCCACGATCGGTTGAAGTTTTCGGCTGTGCCTGAACCCGTATTCGAAATCCACCATCAGGGGGACGGATAATTCAATCCGGTCCTTTGTGAACGCGCGGAACATCCTGTGCGTGATCTCACCCATATCGCCCTGGGATAGGATATCCGCCCAGAGGCGGTAATTCTTTCCGGTGTACGCAAAGGCGATTTGTTTGACGAGGTCGACGAACCAACCGTGGCTTTCGCCGCGGACGGCGATTTCGATGACCGTGAAGAGGACCGGCGCCAGCAGCCGGATGTACCATTCCGGGTAGGTGCGCGAGAGCAGGTAGCCCTTGAGGGGGATATCCCTGCCGCGGAATACGTGCGCGTGCACATCGATGACCGGTGTAATGTCTGCCTCCCGAAAACCCGGTTTTTTACGAAACACGGGGATGTTTGTGCGGAAGTCTTTATTGTAAATGCGATCCGGATTTCGGCAACCCGGCCCTCAGGGCAAGCTTGACGGCCCACCGTACGGGGGAAGGATATTCCGTCGCGGGGTCTGCCGGCGGACACAATCACAGGCAAAGGCGGATTTCACCGTCCTCTTGCCGCTACCCGCCCGACAATGCGAGTGATCCGAAATGTCCGAACCCCTTCATGCCCCGCCGGAGGCTTCCACGATCTGATAGAGCCGGAAGTCTTCATTCTGGAATAACAGAACCAACCGCCCCGCCTCTGTCAGCCGGTCGACTTCCTCATTGGTGATCTGGAATCCTTCGTCCTCGTTTTCATAAATACACAGGTAATCGCCCCCGGCGATATCGGAGGATTCGCTGATCTGGAGAGAAGGCCGACCGGTCGTCAGACGCAGCGCCCGCGGTTTGAAAAAGAGAATTACCGACTCTTCCGCCGAATTATTTTCGATGTATTCAAACAACTCCTGCGCCGAATTGGAAAACGGGCCTTCGAAGACAACCCGATCATTCCGCAGGTTTGCAAGGGTCAATTCCGCCGATTGCCGGAGGAAGAAGAATCCAACCAGCGCCACACAGAGCATGGCCGCCGCACGGGCCGCCTTTCGCTCCGCGCCTTCCAAGA
>Ga0105104_10000484_pt1 | contig 30787 bp, 32 predicted proteins | sample PPLLaktember2015_3_FD_87034 | JGI IMG/M metagenome (GOLD analysis project Ga0105104, IMG submission 87034) | Freshwater sediment microbial communities from Prairie Pothole Lake near Jamestown, North Dakota, USA - PPLs Lake P7 Core (6) Depth... | ecosystem: Environmental > Aquatic > Freshwater >...
CTCAAACAGAAGGGTATGCTGCGATATTATTCTAGTGCCAGCGCCAATCATAATGCAGTCAAATTTTTCCCGTGAAAGTGTGTCTGAGACAACGCTTTCGGCAGTCTCTCCGTAGTCGACAAGACAGGTTTGCACTTCGTATCCTAAGTCCATTAGTCTTTTGATTGCATCTTATGCTGTAGCCTGTACCCGGCTGGCATCCCATCCAGTAGTATTAGCAAGACTGGAATCAATTAACTTGGGATCAATACCAGTCAGGAGAACTTTTTTCTTTGTCATACTCTCCTTATGGTGGGTCGTTCTATTTAATTCGTAAAATCTGTTGCCTGTGCGTAAACCAATGCAGTTGTCGTCTTTAATGTTACCAAATAAGCGATAGGAGTCAGAAGTCACCTCCACAAAAAAATATTCTTCGTGATAAAATTATTGTGTAGATGTTTTTGACGTCTTGGCAGTAGTAGCTCGATGTTTTACTCTTACATACGCAGCAGGAACCACCACCGTAAACGCTCCAGCCAAGAGTGCGAGTGGAACAGAAAGGAGGAGAGAGTATTGGTATTTGACTTCTTGAAATGTAACCAACCAATCAGCAATGGCAGCATATATAAGTATACAACTTTTTTGTTAGATATGACAACATATGCTATGATAATATTTTAGATATCACTTTATTCGTTCTAGGTTTTCCATCCTCGAAGACATCCTTAACACAGAACTGTACAGAGAACACTGCCATCTGATCAAGGATCGATTTGAGGTTTCTACCTTTTTGTGTCAAGTTATATTCTATCCTGACTGGTGTCTCATGATAGATCTTTCTTTGGATCAATCCATTCTTCTCCATCTCTTTGAGCCTTGTTGAGAGTGTCTTTGGATTTATTCCATCAATGGATTCAATAAACTGATTGAACCTAGTCTGATTGCTCATCATGTTACGTAGTATAAGTACTGTAAATCTTTTTCCAATGAGCGAAAACGTATTATCGAGAGGGCATCTTTTCATGCCTTCCATGTTATACATAATATCACCTGTTTGCAACTTACTTACCAAGACTTCACCTACTAACCATATCATCACTTACCGATTTAAATACTCTCTATATTATAGTTAATATAAATATGCAAGGTGAAAAAATTGTACTTGTTACGATGGCCCTAGGTAGTGTACGACGAGCTGTTGGAAAGTTGAACTTTACCAATCAATTATTAATGCAGGCAATGATAACGACAGCATCAAGTATGCTGGTATTATTTTTGATTAATCCGGTAAGTCAAATAGGCCAAATATCAGACCAGCAATATGCGTTCGGTCAAGGAAACGTTAGTATATCATCTTCAAGTACCAACACAACTCTTCCTATAATTCATAACTTTACTTCTACACCTCCTGCGCCAGTCAATTCATGGATTATTGAAAGCAATAATGGAGTGGTTATGATAGATACTCAACGTACTTTATCTGAAGCAAACAATGCTCTTGATGAGATCAAAAAGATAAACAAGCCCCTTCTGGGAATTATAATAACACATCCCCATCCAGACCATATCGGTGGGACAGTAGTCCTATTAAATGGAACATCTAATGTACCAATATATTCAATTCAATTAACCTATGATATCATGAAGAATGACACAGGAGGACTAATAGCCTTCGCAAAACGACTTCACGGTAATGACTATTCTGATCAAGTAGTATTACCTAACAGGGTTGTGAAATCAGGTGCTAATATTAGTATTGATGAAATAACCTATAACTTTGAAGATATTGGTCCAGGGGAAGGTGGCGATATGATACTGATTTATCTTCCTGTTCAGAAGCTACTGTTTACTGGTGACATAGTCAATAACCGGATGCATCCTGCTTTGATCGAAGGGCATTCTACCGAGTGGATAAAACAGATTCAATATATTGGGCAGAACTATTCAGATGCTAAAGTTCTATTTCCAGGACATGGTCAACCAGGGTTACCCAAGGCTTTACTAGACGAGCAATCAGAATATATCAATACATTCAGGTCATTAGTTGAACAACAAATGCAATCGGCAGGAAAAATAGGAGAAGGCGGCTCAGCAAACATTACTGAAGAAGGTAAGACAAGAATCAAGAGTGAATTGCAGAGGTTATACCCAGATTATCTCCATGTTGCCTTGATGCCATTGGATACCATGTTTGATCTAAATATAGATGCCATTACGAAGGAGATAAATCAGGAAAGGTGATGATATCATGCCCAAAGAGAAGATAACCTTTGAAAGTGAAGGCTTTAGAGTGGTTGGCAGCTTGTTTAGACCTGAAAACTATAAAGGAAAATCTTCATTATTACCAGCAGTCTTGGTAGCAGGTGCAATGACAGGAGTTAAAGAACAGGTCGCTGGTAGTTACGCAGAGCGCATTGCCAAATCAGGCTTTGTTACTTTGGCGTTAGATCATAGACATTTTGGTGAAAGTGAAGGAGAACCCAGACAGCATGAGGATCCTGCAAAGAAAATAGAAGATTTTAAGAATGCTGTAAGCTTCATGTCCACAATAGAGGATATTGATAGTGAAAAAATAGGGGCATGTGGAATTTCAATGGGAGGCGGCTACATGTTACAACTAGCTGCTTTTGATAGGAGAGTAAAGGCAGTTTCAATTGTAGCTTCAGGTCTCAATCTTGGCGACACACTCTCGGAAATGCTTGGAAGAGAGGGCTTTGTTAACTTTTTAAAAGAACATAACAAAGCTAGGCAAAAACATTACGAAACAGGAGAAGTCCAATATATTCCTGCTGTAGCTACAGACAACAAACCAGCGGCGATGACAGGAGACGAGCCTTTTGAATATTACGGAACCTCACGTGCTTGGAGTCCTGGTTGGGTGAATCGTTATACGACTGAATCAATTGAAAATCTAATGTCGTATAATGCTGTACCCTATGCACATCACGTTTCACCTACTCCCCTATTGGTCGTTCATGGGAGAAAAGATAAATATTGTCTTCCAAAATTTGCAGAGCAAGTATACGACGAGGCTGGTGAGCATAAGGAAATTCTGTGGCTGGATACTACTAATCACATTGATCTTTATGACAATGAAAAGTATGTTGGTCCTGCAATTAATAAAATCGTAGAATGGTTTAATACTTATCTCAGATAAACTAAATGGACAAATTCATGTTCATAATATACTAGACATTGGACATTAATCAATTTATTGATAAATCCCCAAAGCGACCGAGCGTTCTTACCCTACTAACTTTTGTGGATTCCAAGTTTGTCTGCCACTAATTTGAGTTACTAATTAACAAGCGGCTCTACATTATTTCTTTCCGACTGAAACCATTACTTCTTAGCCTTGATACTAACATCTGCAAACTGTAACATTTTTAACTGATTATAGTGTTGTCTAATGACTTGCATAATGGGGATATGGGAAAGGAAGTCGGAATCACTAGAACATTGATAGAGTTACACAGGTACTATCTTCAAGATAACGAATTCGATGAAGGTGATTTAATCTATTACAGGATAAACTATAGGCTCGTAGCCTTGCTTGGGATTACAAGAGAGGAGGCTGAGAGCTTCCATGCAGCATACCATAGAAATATTCCAAGAACAATAGCTCAAGGATATTGCCATATCTGTGATGCCCTCGTTAAATTTATTCCGATAATATATGGTTCATCAGAAAGAGAAAGAAAATCCTTGGAAATGGCACAAAACGAAGGAAAATTAATTATAGCAAATTTGGATTCTAATACAATAAAGGAAGGAGTAAAAATACCATTATATGGATGCAAGATCTGTAAGTCAGCGTTACCAAGATATGGTACTATGCCATAGATGCCCATTACTAGCAGTATAGCATATGGTAAAATCTTTACTACAAAAGTTTATTCGTTAGGATCAATATGCCAAAGAGGGAAGAAAGGGTGCTAATGGCTCTTGATACGGACCGATAGTCATAAGATTTGCTGGCCAACCAATTTGAAAGCCGCGCCCAAGTAACCAATTGATTACTTCATGGTTCCGAGCAGGTACAAAGAAACCAGGGTCGAGAATCACAGCCGCATTAGCAATGAGTACCTTCAGATCCTCGTTTGAATTTGCGACTGCATGACCAAGTATGCCTATACCCGCCGAGTAGCCTGTAATGACACCATTTTGTTCTATCATAGTTGCGATGCCTTGATCTTTCGCTTGACGTAATTCCATTTCTCTAGAAAATCCATGTACTGACTTACAAAGCTCATTGCACACAGAAACATCGTTGTCACTGCGAAGTAGGTGTACATTAACACTGCTTGTATTGTCTTTTAGTGGATGCCCTTGCATTAAAAATAAAGGCTCACGAAGTGTGAACCCACACTTTGTATACAATACGAAGGAACGAATATGACTTGGCGACTGTACTAATCTAATCTGGTCATGGTTTTGTTTACTTGCCTGAGTAAGAGCGGCTTCCATCAATGTCCTACCTATGCCTCCGCCCTCTGCGGCAGGGTGGACTGTAAGCGGGCCTATTACTGCCACAGGCGAAGGCGGAAATTCATGAAGGAATATACTTCCCAACGTCTTGCCCTGTCGCTCTGCTAAAACACCCCATAAATTTGGGTTGTCAAGAAGGCTATTGATAAGCCCTATTCCAAATTCTTCAGAATGCTGCTCAGAAGGATAGCCATGAGCGGAAGAAATAGCCTTGTGCGCTTCATATCCAATCTTGCCACAGCTCTCTGCATCATTATGCTCTATTGGCCGAATTACTAAACTCATTTATGAATTATGATTAGCTCATTTCTATTAAGTAGTTTGAGATGGGTTATAATGGTGCTGAATAAGATAAAATGAAGTAGTTCTCAAATGTTGTTGTCTTTGAACTAGCAAAATGTGACCTAAATACTACAAGTGCATGGCTGTCATGTATTAAATTTGATGAGAATCTAAGGGCTTATACTAAAACAATAATCCAATCTAGTTAATATTCGCTGCGAGAGTATTTTCAACAATATCAAATAACCATAAAATTTTAAATTATAGGAATTACTAGCTGTAAACATGGGTTTGAACAGAGCCTTAAGAGATCCACTTTATCCATAGCAATTCTGTTACTGACTATAGGTATTATATTTGCAATATTCCTGAATACAAATAATATAATAAAAGGAAGTGCTGAAAACTCGATAGAGGATATCAATTTTGATTCCCCATTTAATAACACATTCGATCTAGGAGCTTCATTTCTAGTCGACTACTTGACTACAACAAGTCTAACTCCAATAGGAGCAAGAACATCAGATATATCTACTGAGGACTTTGAAGTTACGTGTTCTGGTTTTGGGGTAATTAATCATGATAATAATATCATTAAACATACTAGTAATTCTTCAGGAATCTATATCACAAATCCTGATGGGACTGTTTATCAAAAAGGAATAATGATACTGAGTGCAGATGAAGGAAATGAACCTGTAAAAGCCGAATATGAATCCATAGGTTATCAAGCGGATGAAGAAATGATAATAGATAATGGTATAATATTCTTCTACTCATCCATTCCTAATGGGAAATTATCATTTCTGAATAATACGATGGCCATCTATAAAGATAGGATAGAAGGGGGGCTAAATATTACTACTATTGCATGGCAATGGAAGTAGGTACAGGCATAACACACAGGAAGTGCTCCTTCCGAATTTTTATTAGAATGATCGAATGAATACTAATCATACCAAAATTGATTATCTTCTATTTGTGAACTTACTGTTCAAGACTTATGATAACAGTATCACTAGTACCACCTGCTCCAGGAAAATTGATTACAGAATTCGCCACATCTAATGTTAGAAAAAGAGATTTTTAATCAGTTCTACGATATCTGCCCTTTGAATGATTGTCAACGAACGGGGCTTCACTAATCCTGTTCTAGACTGATTTGGGGCTAAACCGATACCCCAAGTCATCCATCCGTTATCCGGTTGTTCTATTAGGTTCATCTCTTCGCTCAGGGCTACTTGCTCTAATTACGTCTTCACTTATACTGCAGACCCGGCAGCAAGGAACAGTATTATCTTTCATATTATCTGATATTCACCAAGAAATTGGGTCTACCATAATGATTGTATCCGGTACCTTACCTTTCGCCGTTGGGTACTTGCTAAGAAATTTCTTTATGTGTTCTATATGGCATGGATTCTTACACTTCAAGGAGGAGGCAGTACAATCACAAAAACTATTGAAGCAGTTCCAACTAACCACTTAATCTATTTTGAGTGTTGTTGGCAGATTATCTTTGCAATAGTTAGATATGACATGCTTGATCAAGTATCATTTCTTTTCAATAATTTAAAAGACATAACAAAAACGGCGAATATTACTATAGCACTTATTAGAAATGTAGCTGCACCGATTGAATTATATAAAAAGCCACCTAAAGTTAGTCCCAAGATACTTGCCAAACCTCCAAAACTGCCTGCAATGCCTTGTACTGCTCCTTGGAGTTTAGATCCTGCACGCCTAGATAATATGGACATGAAAGAGGGCCACATGAGACCATTACCGACTGCAAATAATAATACAGCCACGCTGACTGAGACAATATTATTTGATACAAATAAAATAAAGTTTGTACCTAAAATAATGCTACCAATTATGACTAATCTTTCCTCTGAGAATTTTTTTAATGCTTTACGCAATACAGGACCTTGGATTAAAACCATAATTCCACTTAATACTGCATAAAATATTCCTAGCTGTGTTACTGACCATTTTAGATCCTTAGCTGCATGCGTAGGAAAGGCAGCATAATAGATATTAAAGCCAAGAAAAATCAAAAAATATAATACAAGTAAAAAAGGGATATATTTCATTTTGAAAACATCCCGCAATTTAGATTTTTTAGTTTCTACATCCGAATAGTATTCTCAGCATTCCTGCGAAAAAACTTTTCTAATGGTTCCTCGCTCTGGAACTAATATTTCCTTTGGTGGGAGCTTAGATTCTCTTAATAGAAAGACAATTACAAATATTGTGATCAAAGATAAGATTAATGCTGCTAAGACAGGCAATATCGCTCCATAAATAGTTCCTCCCAAAATACCAGCTATTGCAGGACCTATGATAAACCCTAGGTTAGAAGATATTGCCATTTTTCCAAAGTTTTTACTCCTAGTGGACTCTGATGAAAGATCTGAAAGATACGCATTTGCAATAGAGATATTTCCACCAGTAATTCCATCAATAGCTCTTGCAAGAAATAAGAGAAGCAATGGAACAATAACAACAAATGTTCCTAGGAAAGGGATATAAATATTGAAAGACTCTTCAGAGGGTAAAAATAAAGCAAAAAGGAATATCAACCAACCAATTGATGTTCCTATGTTACTCAATAGAAGAATCTTCTTCCTTCCATATGTATCAGACCACTTTCCTAATAAGGGAGATCCTATAAGCTGGAAAGCAGGATAGGTAGCGGCGAGTAGACCATAAACTATAGCATTACCACCAAACTTCATAACTACAAACACCAGGAAAGGTAGAACAATACTAAATCCAAGAGTTCCTACAAAATTAACGAGCAGTATAGGAAAAAGTGAAGGCTGTTTAACTTGACTAGCCATAGTTATAGAAAACTGTTTCGTTAGATAAATCCTTTTATTCCTCCGAATTGTCTACAAATCTCTACGTCATAGGAGCAGTCACTGGTACCAACAATGAGGATTGTCTCATAGAACGTCTTCTTCAAAATTATTCTGACTGATGAAAGAATTCATATTTATTGCCGCAATGCAGGCATTCAAAACAATAATGATATACGGGAATTAATACAAATCCCAAATTCTTCCCAGATAATTCTGAATGATCGGTATGTCGATACTCATTATCACATACAGAATCAACTCAATGATGAATTAAAATATAATTCAATCAGTTTATTGACATCATATCGGGACAGCATATTCGAATCTATAAGATTAGTTAATAGATTTCACTACCTGTCCATAGTCTGTTTCTGTCCTTTGTGTACGTTTCTATCTAGACCCGAAGATCCTCCAGTAGAATGTTCTAGTGAAAACACCAGATCTGCACTGTATACATGGAATCAGTTTTTTTGATCATCCTGAATGCCATTATCATTGTTCTATACTCAATAAGAATATTCACATGAATAATAGAGCAATCCCTTCTTTTAAATGAATTTTTGGGCTTGGTTCAACGTTATCACACCATCATAAACAATTGAATTTATCGGGATAATGGCGTTAGAAGAACTGCCGCCTAAAACAAGTCCTTAGTATCAAAAATTATTTTCCTATTGGACGACTCAGATTGGAAATGATAATCAGGCATTTCATTTTCATTCTTGTAACAATTTAGTGATGATATTAACTCGTCATTCGTTGAGATAGTATCCTCTTGATTAACTTCTGTATTTAGGTTAGAGGTGTTGACATTATTTTCAAGCAATGAATTGTGTTGTTCGAGTCGACTAAGAGTCTTCTGTAATTCACTCTCTTTGGCTTCTAATTTATCGACACTATATTGGAGCTCATCTTCTCTATTTTTTAATTCTAGATTTTGGTCGCAAAATTGTTGATAGATTCGAACTGTATTGTTTAATTCAGCTTTCGATGAGTTTAGCTCAGCTTTAACCGAATTTATTTCCTCATTAATTCTATCATACTCCAATCTAACCCTGGGAAGATATCCGTTTGCGATCTTGAGCAGCTCTATTACTTCACCTTCACCTATTCTCGCCTTCTGAACCAGATTGACAAGTTTAACAAACGGCCAAAGATTATCTTTGATCTGGATATAGATCTTGATGAATTCAGTTAGTCCTAAAAGCATGATATATTCTTGATGAAAACGTATTGCTTCTTTAGCTTCCAGGTTTAATGCAATAGCCACCTGTACTGGGGTTTTTTGCTGGACATAAAGCTCAAAGACTCTGGAGGATATGGAAGAAGATTCGTCAAGACCTGCTCGATTTGAGATTGCTGTAAAATTTTCGATTATTAATTCCAAAACCATATATGAATTTTAATTATATATGGATCATACGTATATACTTCTAAAAAAACTATAATTAATGACAACTGAAAGTACAGACCGTATCGCATCAGTAAAATATGGCCAAACAAGAAACCGATTTAAAAGTTCTTTTCCTTAGTTTTAGCACTCATGTTGTCCTTCTGCTTCTTTTGACTTTGTTACTCTTAAGTGACTTGCTTTTTTTAGATCTAGATTTAGTGGTAGAAGCGGCTGATGTAGATAGTTTTCTAGATTTTGATTTTGATCTTGCTATAGGAGCTGTTCTTAGTTTTTGAATCTCTTTTTGAACCTGAGTAACCTGCTTTTGTAGCTGAATGATTTGAGTTTTGATCTCAATAGATTGGAATTGTGATCGGCCTACTCCCGCACCTATTGGCGTGGTCTGTTTCTGAAAAGATTGAATCAGCATTGTTAATTTATTGATCTGATTTCCCTGCTTCTCTACTTGTTTTGATATATTTGATAAATAAGAAGTTATTCGCCTCTTCTGTTTCCCTTTGCTTATTCTAGATTCCGCATGTACTTGTTCTATTTCTCTATTCTGATCTTGCACTCTTTCTACTTGCGGTTCTGCATCAAATACTTCTCCTATCGAATTCTGATTATCTGTCACATCAATTGAGGTAGGTCCACCCTCTCTTTCCTCAAACGAACTATCCATCCCTCCAGTCGTTATAGGTCCTTCGCCTCTTTCCTCCGACATATCCTGTCCTTTGTCCTTATCATATTTATCTTAGATATAGCCATAGAATGTAGAATTTAGATAGTAATCCAAATGGTATTCATACCAATAGATGTTGAATGCGATGTCCGACAGCAGTACATTACGATACAAGTCGTTTTGCCTTATCATATCTTTCGTAATGGACAAGTTTATTCAACTCTATTCTTTCAAATCTTTCTGGCTTTTCAGCCGGATATCCTAACGCAATTATGCCTATCGGTTTAACATGTACTGGTAATCCAAGAATTTTTGTAACCTTATCATCTTCAAATGCTCCAACAAAACTAGCCCCAATACCTTCATTAACAGCACTTAATAGAATAATCATAGAGGCAAATGCGCCATCGATAACACTATAGAATTCTGTGCCTCTTTTTCCGTACCTATTAACAGATCTTGACGTGTTTGAACACACCACTATCAAGACTGAGGCATCTTCGACTTGACTTTGTTCTAATGATGCTTGACTTAATTTCTTTTTTATAATAGGATCAATTACCACGATAAACTCCTGTACTTGAGTATGCCCGGCACTAGGCGATCTGTGTGCATTTTTAAGTAGTTTATTTATTATTTCTGTTGGAATCTGTCTGTCTTGTTTATATTCTCTTATCATCTTTCTTTTCTTAACTACTTCATCGAAATCCATTGTGATGTATACGATACTCAATGATAAAAATCGATAATAGGTAATAGTAGATGAGTCACTTAGAACACTTTACGTTTGATACGTTTTCGATTATTCTTCGATGATATTAATAGTCACTATTATTGAAGTAGGATGATATTCACAGAAATATGAGAACGTCCTTGGCTGACCTGAAATGAAAATAATCTCTGAAGATTCTCCTTCATCTAAACCCCCTTTTCGCTATTTCCTCACCTTCAGATGTAGTTATTTTAAGTTCATGAAAGCAGACTCCACCTCGCCTTCTAGAACGATTTACCATGTCGTGCGTTCTTGCACTTCAACAAATAATGACTCCTTCAGTCCCACCAAAACAATAATTACGTCAGTTGATTGTACTATTAACACTAAAAGGAGGTCTTTGTTTGAAGACTAGAACGCTTGGAAAAAATGGACCGCAGCTTTCCCAGGTTGGGCTGGGATGCATGGGAATGTCGGATTTTTATGGTAGCAAAGAGACAAGAGATGACAAAGAAAGTTTAGCAACAATAAACTTGGCAGTGGAGGAAGGTATTAACTTCTTTGATACAGGCGACTATTATGGTATGGGTCATAACGAGCTGCTATTGAGAGAAGCTATGAAGGGAAGGCGAAATAAATTCTTTTTATCAGTCAAGTTCGGAGCATTACGTGGCTTGAATGGAGAATTTACCGGTACTGACTTGCGGCCAGTTGCTGTCAAGAACTTTATTTCTTATTCTTTGCAGAGACTTGATACTGATTATATCGACCTTTATCAGCCAGGACGTCTGGATCCACAATTTCCAATTGAGGATACAGTCGGTGCTATTGCAGATTTGATCAAAGAAGGCAAGGTACGTTATCTTGGACTATCTGAGGCAACATCTGACCAGATTAGAAGAGCTCATGAAATTCATCCAGTATTAGCGGTTCAGATTGAATATTCACTTGCTAGTAGAGTAGTTGAATCTAAGATTCTGCCAACCACACGTGAGCTTGGCATAAGTCTGGTGGCTTATGGCGCATTATCTCGTGGACTGCTTTCCGGTCAACTAACTAATACTAACCTTCAACCAGGCGACTTTAGAAATTTTCTTCCACGGTTTTCATCTGAAAATAGAAAACAGAATAGCCAGATTGTTAATGAGCTAAGGAAATTTGCTGAGGGCAAGGGTGTGACTGCAGCTCAACTGGCTATAGCTTGGGTCTTGCATCAAGGCGAAGATATCATTACTCTAATAGGAACATCTAAGAGATCAAGATTGCTTGAAAACCTGAAAAGCCAGAATATTCAACTAAATGCTAAAGATTTGGCTTACCTCGACCAAACTTTTCACGAAGGTGCTATTGCTGGAGATCGTTATCCTGAGTTTATTACAGATATTGTTAGATAGAAGGATAGGAAAAGACAAATTGCTATGAGTCCATTTCAAAGATAATTCTTTCATCGCTATGAATATTATTATCATGAACTGCCTCAGGAAATAAGTAAATATGAACACTACTACTAACCAAAGAGATATACAAAGTAACAGGACGCGATTCAACTTACTAATCATGTAAGAAATCTCGTTGTGTGTTCTAGGAACCAACATGAAATTAATTCGGTAGTAAAAGAGATTGAAAATATAAATAACCAAGTCAATGTTTTAGGTTCAAAATGTGATGTCCGTGTATCTTCTCAGGTAAATTCTCTTGTTCAATCAGCAGCAGACAAGTTCGGAAGCGAATCAATAGGCATACTTGTGAATAATGGTGGGGTCGCCTTTGATAAGAAATTAGTAGATACATCTGAGGAGGAATGGGATCAAATTATGGATACCAATCTGAAAGGTGCCTTTCTTTTAACAAAGGCTGTTCTTCCTTACATGACTCAAAAGGAACTCTGGAAATATGGTAAATGTAAATTCTGGGGCAGGCAAATCTGGTTTTGTCGATTTATCATCTTATTGTGCAAGCAAGTTTGGACTCGCGGGGTTGGCTGAAAGTCTAGCATTAGAAGTTGACTCCTACGATATAAGAGTAATGACAATATTTCTTGGACAAGTAGCTACTAGAATGTGGCAAGATTACGATTACGATTATTACGAGAAAAATAAGTATAAGATGCTTAGTCCTCAAAAGGTGGCAGCAAAAATTGTTGAAATGATCCTGGACATTAAAAATTACAAAAATGGAGACTCGGTAGAGATGTATAGCCCTAAGTACTAGAGAGCGTATGACCTTAGATACGTAATTAACTCAGTAAATAATTCCAGTTACAATTTGAGATATCTGAGAGTTGAAGTTATACTGATATTATAATGCATTATGGCAACACATTAGGATTCTGTTATGAGCTAACGTAGAATTAAATAAAGAATAGATTTTTTCATACGAGGTATGAATTGAGCTCATTTCGATATTAGACTGATACAGAAAATTACAAGAATAGCATGAGAATACCACATGATAGAAGAGATAGCAGCAAGAGCTAAACCCTACTAGATACTAATGATATTTGAATAATGGTCTTTTAATGGTTTTATATTAGGCTTCGAATACTCAATTGAATATGAAAATGATAATCTTTGCGGTCGCAATACTCTCATCGGTTGCATCGATTCCAACATCAGTGTATGCGACAGTAAATAGCACACCAGGTGTAGGACCCAGCGGTGAAGATCCTTTTCCTCCTGGCACTGAATGGACATATAATTCAAAATCAGGATCGTTGTGCTCTACAACACCAGATAGTGATGTTCACTGTGAAAATGTGGGAGAAGGCAGACCATGTGACGAGGTAAGAGACGAAGCAGATCCAAGTCTTACATGTAGCGATAGTCCGATCGTCTTACCAAAGGATGGATCCTATGTTATGAATAACGATTAGACTATGGAAGTCGACAAGAAATTATAATGAAGTCCAATTTTGTACTTAGTGTTATTCGCTAGTTAAGTTAAAAGCAAAGTACTTGTAGCCCATAATATCCACAAATATAACATATTTAATAATGTTTATTACATGGACCGGTTGTCATTTTTATCCATGTAATAAACAGAATGTCTAGCAGGTTTTGCCTAGCGTTTCTTTCTTGAGGAATATAAAATAGGTTGTGGTTCATTCGTCGAATGTTCTAATCGAGAGGTGTAGCATTCCAGTCAGCTTTCCCAAATATTAAACTTCTAACTATTCAAAGCTGGGAATATGTCAGCCCCATTTTTACTGAATTACATTATGCTCGAAAGCATACTGAGAATATGTCTGCGATGAAGGGTTACGTAGTGCGTGATTCAGTAGCAGAGCTATTAGAGGGAACAAGTATTCCTGGTGGCCAATTTATTCATCTGTATGATAGCACACCGTATATGATAATGAATGGACATGTTGCAGTAAATGTTCCATGCGAAGACAACTCAACTGCTATTGTTCAAGTTCTACTAGGGCAAGCTCCTAATTTCACGGCTGCCGAATTAGAAAATCTGCTAGAATTATCAACACCAGGAGAAATGTGTCTTTACCATGTTGATATTGCTCCACAGGAAGAAGTAATTACAGATGTGGCTATTGCAAACCCTGGAGATTCTGATCTAGAATTTCCTCCTGGAAGTACTGCGGTTATAGGTGTAAATGAAATTATGCCGGGAGCAGAGGAAGATGAACATGGACATGGTACGGAGGCAACAAATAGTACAGGGTCTTAAAATTATAGATAGTAAAGGCGAAGTCAGATTACCTGCTTCAATTTACTTTTTTTGTTGTCATGTATGTTAGGTTATGAAATGATCGTGTAGTATAAATTTAGACTTAAATTATAAGAGCGAAAATGGTAAGAAAACATGTGTACTCTGTCGGAAAATCACGCATGATTATTGATAACATTCTTTCTGACAAACCAAAGCTCTTCTTTCTTGTTTCAGTTATTGTAGTTTCAGTCCTAGCCATTCCAATGATTATTCCATACATGAATCACCCACAACATATTTACCATATCGTCCTTCACATAGTGAGTCTCATACTATCGATTTTCTTGTGCATTGTTTCACTCTCGTCATATTTTAGAAACGGCGGTGTGAGATTGTTGTTTATGTCATTAGGGTTCGTATCGCTTGTCGTCGTAGAGATTCTATTTCTTTTCTATGCGGCCAGAGGCATTCAGGATATTATAGTTCCAGTAGTCAATATTGAATTACCTCATATTATCTTGTTTGCCATGTTGGCTTTATTTGGTATAGGCATTATTAAGGTGAATCCTAAATAATGTTTAGTTTAGATGATAACAGTAACCATTCAACTTCAAGACAATATCTTGTACCCGGCTTAGGCGATCTTCGGAAAGAAATCTATATTTACATATGTGAAAATCCTGGGCTAAGATACAGGGAGTTGATAAGGTTAGCTGGAACAACAAATGGCGTTCTGTCTTATCATTTAGGCAAACTAGAGAAAAGTGGAGAGATTAGAGTAGAAAGACTGAGCAACAATAGAGTAACGAGGTACTTTGTTGTAAATATACCAAAAAAGGATTCTGACATTATAGGTTGCTTTAGAAGCAAGGTAATTAGAAATATTGTATATTTTGTGCTTAAGAACGAATTTTGCACCTTTAATGAAATTGTAGATCACCTTGAAAAGGCCCCATCTACTGTTTCTTGGCACATCAAAAAGCTGAAAGAGGCTGGAATACTTAACACAAACTATGGAAATGACCATTTTCTTTATAGCATTTTAGATAAAGAAATGATCAGTCGAATACTTCTAGAGTATAAAGAGAGCTTCACCGATCGCGTCATAGATAATTATACAGATATTGTCGACAATCTTTAACAACGTTAATTTGGCTTAGTCAAATTTTGTTCAATCTAGGACTGGCATGACTGTCTGCAGTTTAATCAAACATAGCAATAATAGAAAATAAGTTGAAAAGGGCAGAAATACAGTTCAGGATAATCCGTTCTTATTCTTTAGTAACTAGCGTGTCATTAATGAAGACTTTTACATGGGCAAAGGATGCTCCTTGCCCATGTGTAATGAAGCACACACATTTCTGACCGGCTTTTTGCTAGATAATTCTTCTGATATCAATGTAATAAAGAATGTGGTTCATTCGTCGAATGTTCTAAAAATACTGAATAATAGGTCATGTGTAACAGTTATGATAAGTATAGCTCTATATCCAAAATATCAAAAAATAGTACAACTATTTCTTTGAAACAAGAACAGCAAATGCTGCCAAAGCCTGAGCATCAGGAGCATCAGGTGAGCTTATTCTTACAATGATTTCAAATAGCCCGGTATCAGGAAATAAATATTTTACAGAGAATTGTCCATCTGGAGCACTGACATTGTTGAACCTGAAATCTCTAAACTGTCCACTAATGTTATCTGTTACTAACACATTCGCTTCAAGATTTCTCAGATAGTCCCCTGTACTGATTCTTTGTACTGTGAACTTTAATTCAGTAGGCTTATCGACGATAGGGATTTTTGGGTCATACACAAACTTAATCTTTAAGTCATGATCTGAGTCGGTCCAGAGTTGTTCAACATTCTTTGTACTAGTTTGCGAATATGCGTATTGAAGTAATGGTGCGTAGAATAGACTTGATACCAATACCGTGATTATTACAGTAGCTAATGGAGAATAACTCATGTGACAAAAGATTAGTACAGGAATGTTGAATTTTTACTGATTCACTTATTCTATTTAGTAGCGTTCTCCAATGTTGAAATTCTGTTTTCTAATTCGGAAATTTTCTTGCCTATATCAACATTTGATAGAATTGGTTCAGGAAATGCTCCATCAGATCTGGGTGCCGGGCATTCGTATCCGCCTATTACCCCATTTCTTGTTACTGTGTCAGAAATCTTTTCTGTAGAATTGCTTATAATGGTATCCTCAGAAACTGCCCCTGGGCTACATGAAAAATCAATGCTAATTGGACTTCCACTTAGATTTCCAAAAATCCGGAACTTGTAGGTAGTTTCGACATCCGGAATAAAAGATGCTGTATAATGTCCCGGCTGCTCTTCATCAGGTTCCAAATCAAGAACTTTTGTTTTTGCACCGGCAGATATCTCTGCCTTGAGAGAATCTTGCAACTCCTCTACAGGTTTTGTTGAATTAGAGTCTGTACTCATCGGATCCTTTGGATCAGGGGTATACACAAACAAGTCAACTCCAGATTTGTCGTCTACATATACTGGTTCATTCAGAAATCCGGCAGCAAATAGATACTTATCATTTCCAATGGTGTAGAGTTGTTTCTGATGCGCATACACTAGACCTTTGCTAGACACTGAAAAAATCAACAGTACAGCAATAGTCATTACTCCTAACAGAACGGAAATAGAAGTAAATTCACTTTTCAATAGCGGTAAGATGTCTAGGACAAAGTTATACTTTACGGAACCATATTACCGAGTTCCTAAACTTAGAGAGTCATATTATAGTATGGTTAACTCTTATTACAAGATAATTTAGACTATCCCTAGTACATTCGTCGAATGTACTAATTTCTTTGGTCGATTAATGTACTTGCAACATTATCAAGTACATAGTAGGTACCTAGTTCAGTTAGATTTTGTACCCTGTTTAAAGATCAATGGAGTAATTTCTGCTGCGAAAGACAAATGATTACCATAATGGACGAAGCACTTATAAGATGAAGTACTTGCTCTAGCTCCCCCATCTTCAAAAGTTGTAGTTACAAAGCGTTGTATAGCATACCCAATCTATTTATAACATATTATACTTTCCCATAAATATGGGTAGTAAATTTTATCTTACTCCAATCTTAGGATTGTTGTTTGTCCTAATGTATTTTGGTCCCATGTGGTTACATGACCAGAATGTGCTTGGATCAGTATCAGTTAATCAAGGTGACGGAGCTACGGCGGAACAACCATTACAACAGTCCCAGCCTATTGACGGAACTTCTGGTATAGCAAATGAAGTTTTCAATACCCATGAATTGACACTTGGAAATAATATCAAGAACCTTGTTATTCTGATACCAAATGAGGGGCATCATGGACCCCAAGCTGATGAAGACAGATTCCTAGATCAACCATTTATTCCCCAAAATGCAGTGTTAAATAAAGGAACAAATATTATTTGGTTCAATGGTGATGTGGGAGTCGTAGATCAGACGCAGGCATCACCATCACCTTCAGGATTGTCAGGAAGTGCTCAAAGTACAGCTGATACAATTGGTATCTTAATGGTTCCGACGCAAGACATTCAAACCTATACCACTGATCTTAAGAATAGAGGTTTCAATATAGACAGTACACATAACTTCAAGGATCTAAGAGGAGGTCAGAGTGGGACTGGTAACGAACAAACATTGATTGTATGGACAACTAGTGGCATGGATTTGTCTACCGTGGCATCAAATCTACAGGAATTCTCTACAGGACTCCCGTATAGCTAGAAGTGACGGTCACGGTAACTGTAATAGGGTAGACGGTCTTCAGGGATTCTCGTATTATTTGATCATTCTGCCTTTTTCATTTTTAAAACATGCCAAAATCGTATTAGTCTGAATAAGCAATAAATAATTGCAACGGATAAAAGGCAGTAGTGACCAGTCATTCCTTTCGATCAACTATATTCTGGTCGTACTATCTTTTCGTAGTATAGACCCTTTAAATTATCTTTAGAGGAGAACGATTAATAAAGAATACTTTCGTATATGTTGGTAGATAAGAAGGAAAAAGCCAATTTAGTTCTCCAGCTCCATATCACTAGTTGGAGTTATCCTATTGGCATACACAGAAGAAATTCTGGTAACATACTGATTCAAATAGAAGAGCAGAAAATATTCGGATTAAGAATATGATCAACAGATAGCACAGGAATTGAAGATGAAGTTAGACTAAACAAACATGAAATAAAACGAACTCTTTTGACTTTGAGTTCAATCTTTCGTCGCTTTGGCTGGGCAATGCTGGGTTGAATCATTGATTAAGTCTTAAGAAAAGTTAACCGATGAAGACAAGATAAATATCAGAAATCCATTACATGGTCTTTGCTCGATAGCGCTAATTGCCAAAAAGGGTTGATATTATAATGTTCCAAGCTATTTTCTTATAGAAGATTATTGTATCGTGGCTTACACGCGTGGTAGAACGTTCTACTGATAAATTTGAATTCTGAATTTGATAACTAAATCATAATATAAAGGACCCGATTTTGATTTTCTGACTATATGCCGACAGACGAATTATTAAAATATTTCATTCAAAAAACGGAAGAAACCGGACCAGGTCTTGATATCACTTTTTGTGTTAATGGGATTATTGTTACTGGTATATTGATCTCCTCCAAGAAATATTATGACATTATGTCGAACTTCTTTGAAGGAGACAGCTATAGGATATTAGATTCAGGTGATAATGGTAGGGATAAAGCGGGGACATGGGAACAATATAGGAGAGACTATAAACTCTTCATTGAAGAAATAAGAAATAAAAAAAACTCCGCCGCCAATGATATCGATTATGTCTACTTAATGAGCGGCACAGTATACCACTCAGGTTCTGAATTTCCATTCGGTGTATGGAAAGGTAAGACGTCTTCAATTGACGGTTTTTCGCTAGGCCTTATCCGACCCGATAATACGACATAGTAGAAAGCTAGGAAAACCAATATGATGATATTGGATTAACGTTGTGTACTTCTTTATCTTCAAGTAAGGCCATCGAAGGAACCGTCCTTGAACCATAAACGGCGGATCCAGAATTACTATTACCAACGTGTTCGATTACTATAGAAAGAAGAATTAGAGAATATCAGTCTCATTTCACGAGGAAAAATTTGGATCAAAGAAATTTTTTAAATAAATGACTTGGAGTGGTGTTATTCCAGGCCATTATTCTCTTACTACTCCACTACAATTTTATGCCTAAAGATACTTCGAATAGGACTGATCTAGGATTCAGATTCAGGAGAGTTAAATATACGATTGCCCGTGCCTTATTAAATACAGATCCATTTAGGAGGTAACGTGGCGTGGCGATTCTCAGTTAAACTTTTCTGAGGATTTTCAAAAAGATTTTACTCACCATCTTTTCAGATGACGGGTCTATCAATTAATTAGAAGGGATCAATTTCTTCCAAATGGTTAATTATTATACCATGGATTTTCTCATATGTCCCATGGAATGAAATTCATCCAGAAAAAATAGAGAAGTTACCTTAGTTAGATGGAACTTCTAAAATGCAGAGATGGAATGAAAACCCAATTTATCGATGGTCGTAAGCTATATGTTGAATGTTAGTGACCATAGAAATTAAATGATACACAAAAACAAATATTAGACACCTATTATCAGTCCAACTTAAACTTGAGGAACTTTATATAGAAGATCAAATTTTAAGAATCATGGGCACCTCATCGCATACATCAAAACAAGAAGAAGAAAATAAAGCTCTCGCTCTTCGCTATCACGATGACATATTTCAGAAAGGTAGACTAGAAGTAGCAGACGAGATTCTATCGCCTGATTTTGTTATACATAATCCAGTTCTACCGGAAGTACTACGGAATGGTCCTGAAGGAGCAAAGAAATATGCATCTGCCATTATAACAGCAGTACCAAATCGAAAACTTGAACACAATGATATCCTTACAGAAGGAGATAAGGTAATGATTAGGTGGACGAATAGTGGAACGAATACGGGACCATTATTTGGAAATCCTCCTACAGGTAATGCATATGTCGCAACAGGTTTCGATCTCTTCCGCATTTCAAATGGTAAAATCAAGGAGCTTTGGCAGCAATACAATTTTGCTGATTGGTGATGAAGGATATTGAGTTCCAGACTCATAACACATAGATGATTCTTTCCACGTAGTGGTTCTATCAACTAAGAGGAAGAGAGAAGAAGACAATGCCGAAGAGAGATCATTATAAACGAACTGAAGCGAGCATCAGCTCAAGAAGAAAAAATATTGTCTCATCAGATCAAATAGTTAGTGGCGGTCTACCGCCTGATGGAATTCCTTCAATAGACAAACCCAAGTTTATATCAGTACAAGAAGCTGATAAAATGCTACAAGACTCTGAATTAGTTGTTGGAAAAAACATCAATGAGGATATCCGTGCCTATCCACTCCAGATACTTGTTTGGCATGAAATTGTAAATGATAATGTAGGTGGAGTTCCGGTGGCAATAACCTTACTATTAACACATCACATAATCTGCACTTCTACAATCTACCGATTTATTTTATTCCTGACATTTCAAACCTATCTTCAGATTAGCGATATTTTCCCTTATTTTATCAAGGTAGCCTATTCCAGCTGCCTGTTCTTCAGTGTCAATTCCCTCTATTGGGCTAAGCGTTAATACTCTACCGTTTGGAATCTCCCCAGCGATCACCTCTGCAAATCGAGGATCAACGAGTTCTTCAGAATAAACAACATTTATTCCAAGATTTTTGGCAAGTTCTACTATCTCTTGTATTCTCTGAGGTAGCACCTCACCTTCTGGTGAGACTCCTTGGATACTATGCTGCTTTAGTCCATACCTATTCGCAAAATAACTAAAGGCATCATGAAATGCGATAAAATCCTTCTTATCACAGGTCTGAAGTGTTGATCTAATGAGTGTGTCTAACGAATCTAATGATCTGGTAAAATTATTGGCATTATTCTGATAATATTCTTTGTTGGCGGGATCTAGTTTTATTAATGCATCTTCAATGTTCTTTACTTGTTGCTTTACTAAAATTGGATCTAACCAGATATGAGGATCTATTGTGTTACCTGTCTTGGTGGTATTTGCTCCTAAACTCGTGTCAACCAAATTGTTATTATTAATTTTGTTTATCCAAGAGCTTTCAAATCCCAGACCGCTAAAAAAATACTATATCTGCACTTTCTGCATTCTGAATTTGTTGAATTGTAGGCCCGAAATCATGTGGTTCCACACCAACAGGAATGAGACTCGTTACAGCTACTCTATCTCCTCCTACCTGCTTTACAAATTCAAATATTGGATAGAACGAGGCTACAATATTTAGTCTCGATGCTGGTTTAGTTAAAGCAGTTGCGTTAGATGTTCTTAACAACTGATTTGACATATTTTCAATAACGGTTTGGTTAACAGAAGCTTGCACCATAAGGCTGATATATACTGCTAAGACAGGCATCAGTACCACCAAGACAGGAAGTAGATGTGAGAACCGAAACATGAATACTAAATAGATCAACTAGAGATATAAGTATTATTAATAATCCAATAAAGATGCAATAAAAACTATTACTAACTGATAATCTCTTATTTAAGTTAAAAGTAAATTGGGTCAAAAGAATATTAAGGATTGAGTCGTATCTAAATTGATATTTGACTATTGAAGATTGGCTCCACTTTGGATGTACGAAAACAGAAAAACATCCGCTATGTCTTTTTTGCGCCTTTTCAATTATAGGTATATTAGTCATCTACCTTTCGAATTCTTCAATTTTCTTGACTTATGGACAGAATCATACAACTCAATCATTGTTATCAAATACTACTGAAATAAAAGATAAGTTTGGAATCACCGAGATCTACCCGACCAAAGAAAATGGCAGGGAGTGGTACCTAAATATGAATAATCCACTCAATGATAGTCTCCTGTCGATTACATTTGAGCCGAATATAACAAAGCAAACTGATGGATCATGGCGTATATCTGATACAAATTCTAGTTTCTCAAATCCACAAATTAGAATAAATGTTGATACTCCAAGTGGAAAAGAACCCTGGAGGGACGTAGAGATGACTGGCTACATAAAGATTATTTCAATCGATTCATTATCATCAGCTACAAACAGTTCAACAAACAGTACGCAAGATAATCTTCATGCTGGATCACCACCTGCAGATGAAAGCGAAATTGAAGATATAGCTTGGTACGCCCGTGGGGGGAAACGTAACGAAGAGGCACCTTGTGAAGGGACAGCATATTTTGGAGGTCTTCATCCCGATGGCACTGTCGGCTGGAAGAAATCGATCTGGTGGACAGGTGGTTATACTGAGGAGAGATTCAAACATAAAATCCTAGATGAAGAGATGATTGGAAAATGGATAGGTTGGAAGGTTATTATGTACAACATTAAAATTGGTAATACAACTGCGGTAAAAATGGAATCGTATCTAGACATTGATAATACAGGAAACTGGTCAAAGGTTACTGATTTTGTCGATAGTGGGGGATGGTATGCACGTACTCCTGACGCAGAATTCTATAATGCTGGTTGCGGAAAGCCAAAAGACTATATAGTTATCAATTCAGGACCAATTGCTACATTTAGAGCAGACAATATGGTATTAGATTTTAAAGACCTCAGCATAAGAGAGATTCAGGCTTCATCCAACCTTACACTTGTAGCAATAAATACATTATAAATGACATAATAACACCACTTACAATGGACAAATCTTTGATGATTATCCTAGTTATTTATGGTAAGTAGGATCAATGCTCATGGATGACAGAAAGAATATGTCAATTATGGAGCCGCCAATTGTGAATGTAATCAATAACAAGAGCATCTCTCATTAATTATAGGCGCAGAAGACAGAAATTGTATTTGGATACTCATCAAAGTATATTTAGGATAAAAGATATCTAAATCTCAATGCTTCTACTAAGAACAGCTTTACTCACAATAATTATGATATTGATCTATCCTGTAACCTCGTACTCCTCAGTAAACTTGACTTATGCGACTACCATCGGAGATGCCGGTACAATTCCTTCAGCCGAAGTTGTTCATTCATCGGAATTGATGAAAGTGCCTCCGTCTGTTGGAACATTCGTCATTCTCATCCCTAATGAAGCGCATGAGAATTGGTCTGATGAGAAACACAAACTAATCACTGACAAGAACTCGTACTATGTACCTACTAATCTAATTATACCAAATGGAACTGCTATAGTATTTCTACATGCTGACGCTCCATGGGATACGCCTAATCCTCATACAATTGAATTGCAGGATAGCAGTGGAAATGCTGTATATAGTACTGGGCAATTAGATTATACATTTAGCTCCAAACCAATCGTACTCCCCTCTCCAGGAACTTATAACATAGTTGACAAGTCCTATGATACAAAGGAATCGAAGATAACAGTTTTGAATAACGAAACATCTATTGGTAACAGCATAGTAGGAGGATTTTACACACCAACTTACCAGGTAGAGAACACTGAGGATAATGATGGTGTATCTCATCCCGGTTCGCTACAGTATTATAAAGAGACATTTAATAATGATGGATTTGACATACTGAGTGAGTATAATTTTACCTATGCTACATGTGATTATTGTCCTGGAGAATATTGGCCAGACAATAAATCAGGAGAACACACATTGCTAATCTATAGTACACAACAACCACTTTCTGACGCATTAGCTAAACTAGGAAAGTTGGTTAAAGACAACGTGTATATATGAAAACTTAGGGGGTTAAAATAAGAATGATCATTTGAAAAAGTTCAAAGGAGATCTAGAGCGCAAGAATCTCGAGTTTTAAATCTAAAATTAAGTACCTTTTGTTAAAGCTACCTTAAATCTCATGTAAAATATAAGCAGAATAAAATAATTATTATAATTATTACATAAACGGGTATTCACGACTACTTTATATTATATATAATCGAATCATGTCATAATAATGAAAATCCTTTCTATTGCAGCTATGCTTATTGTAATTATCGTGACCATATTGTTTACGTCATCGACAATTGATGTTGTCAGCAATGCGGTTCTTGCACAAAACACTTCTAATTCTTCATCATCATTGACAAAACTCACCGATGGTGGAAGTATAACTGTAAAACTTGAACCGTCCCCGAATCCTATCAAATCTAATGAACAGACTCAGTTGAAAGTCTCATTTTTCAAACCTAATACTGAGGAGATACAACCGCATATAGACTATGACATGATAATTAATGAAACCAGTACTAATAAGACAATATTTCAGGCTTCTAATCAAACCGGTCAGCCGGGAATACCAGTGCATACTGCAGAAAGTATAGTAACTATACCTTTTACCTTTCCTGCTAAAGGAGAATATACGATAAAAATACCTGTATATGGAATCCTTTTTAATCCAATAGCTCCTGAATCAGTAACGTTTGCGACTCATGTTGAATAACATTCAATTTGAAAATTAGACCCACCACTACCCTCAATAGGAACTAAAATGTCAATCATCTATGTTTCTAGCAAGGGCTTTCAGTACATTCCATTAAACCAGAGCTGATCTGATCATTCTAATCTATTAAGATTAGTAGAAAAAAGGAGAAATATCAAGTTCGATCTGCTTGGTGGAAGTTCTATGATCACTTCACTCGCTCAGGCCGACTTAAGATATTGGCTGTTATTGAGTTAGACTGGAGATAATGGATTGACAGAATGGATTGAAGTCTAGGATTGATCACCACAATCTGACCTAGATAGAACTAGTTTATATTGTTTCTAGACATGGTAAATACTTCGTAAATGAGAGGTATTGGAAGATTGATTATTTTAAAAGATTTTGATTTGAAGATACCTGTCTTGAAGTTTGTAAGTGACTGTATGGAAGACAAAATGCCCGAATCTTCAAACTATAATTACGCACATTTGTCGTGTAATGAGAAATGTACCTTATTAACAGGTATACATTATACTTATCGATCATAACGTATGTCTGATAGACAGTTACAAGAATTATGTGAAAAGGTATACTCGATTAATCAGCATATACGCTTTGCTGGCATAATTACTAAGATGGGTAGATTGGTAGCTGGAGGGATGAGGCCAGATATAGAATCTTTAGAAGATAGGGAGGATTCTTCGAAACTTTACGTTCAGTTTGCTCTAATGACTGAAATGCGAAAAGATTTCGATGACATATTCGGTAAAGCGATTTACAGTTTTACCGAAAGGGAGAAGATAAAACTCGCATCATTTCCTTTGGATGACAAACATATACTAAGAGTTTCAATCGAAAAGAAAGAAAAAGATCATGCCCAAATAATTCAAAGCATACTTGATATTATTAGAACATCTACTCTATCCTAAATTTAATCCTCTTATATGAATCGTAGTTTAAACTGAATAACCACTAAAAAGCTCTATGATTTCTGTGATAGGTGCTGCTGATATTTTGGTTATAAAAGTCCTGTCATAATAACAAATTTTGTTTGATAATTATTTTGCTAGGTATCTCTTCGGTTTTCTGATATCACTATTTGGATGTGTAAGGCAAAGGCATGCCAAAGATGATATACATACTGTCGCAGACCTTTCACATACTATTGAAGATGAGAACGTCATAAAAAAAGTAATGGCTTTCTTAAGCATTATAGCATTACGGATGCCGTCCCATGAATCAGCCCTTAGTGCGTACAGCAGATACAGCTATTTTCCTTGCATTGTTCCTCGGTATGATTACACGAACAACGATCTTCGGTTGACATATTCAGCGAGAGATAGCTGGTCATAATTATTAAGGATTACTAATTCGTAATGCTTTTCTCTTAAGAATGCAATCTGGAATTAATAACTATTATTACTTTGATATTACCTCATTTGAAGTTGATTGATAATATGAGTGTCAACTCTATTATTGTTAATTCACTATTTCTGTAGACTTATCAAGCATAGTACAATGAATATCATAAAGTTCAAAAAGGAGCACACCCAGAAATAAGCAGTAGATTTAAGCATTATATCTTAAATTATCTTATGTACTCTTCTGGGAGATTTTAAGAGAAAAGAGGCTCGTTCTTGTGCAATGTGATAGATCTCTGCTTAAATCAGGGCCTTAAATGGACAAATCTCCTTATATAGGCAAAGCAGTATATAATCTGGAGATTGGCACTTTCCAGTTCTCACAAGAGTGATGGTAATATGATTAAGGAGGGCACCGAGATTTTTTATGGAATTGATAATGTAATGAACACAGTATTAAAATTCTTGTACCAAACCAGAAGCAAAATCGATGCCTGTGTTGATTATACTCGCCCTTCATTAGCAATTGACATTGTGATATTGAAAAGAGCATTCCTTGATGCTAGAAAAAGAGGAGTCAAACTTAGATACACTACTGAAATTAATAAAGATAACATCTCTTATTGCAAGCAGTTGATGTCGATGGTTGACGAGCTTCGGCATCTAGATGGAATTAAGGGAAACTTTTACATTAGCGAAACTGGATACCTTGCTCCCGCCACCTTACATGAAGCTGGAGAGCCAGCAGCTCAGATTATCTATAGTAATGTAAAGGAATTGATCGAGCATCAAAAGTACGTTTTTGAAACCTTATGGAGTAAAACGATCCCCGCAGAGCAGCGGATACGAGAGATCGAAGAAGGAATTGCACGTTGTGAAACGGTAATTATAGATAACTCAGATGAGATTATAAGAGAGATTTATTCGCTCACTGCTAGCTCAAATAAACTTGATATGTGTCTGACCTCAGGTGGAATGCAATATAGTCACAAATACTTTTTCGACATAAATAAAAAACTTCTAGACAAGCAGAGGCGAGGGGAACATAAAGGTCTTAGATACATTACAAATATAGATAATAAAAATCTCGAGCTCATTAAATTATATCTAAAGAGCGGGATCAAGATTAGACACGTAGGAAATCTACCTCCAATGAGTTTCGGAGTTTCAGATAAGAAAATAGCAGTAACGATAGAGAAGATGGAGGATGGAAAAGTTGTTCAAAGCCTTCTGTTAAGCAATGAATCCCAATATCTAAAGCATTTTTCTTCTGTTTTTCAACGATTATGGGAGAATGGAATTGAAGCGATAGAAAGAATACAAGAGATTGAAGAAGGAATTGAAGCCGAATTTTACAAAGTCATTACTGACAACGAAAAAGCAAGCCAGATCCTTATTGACATGACAAAGTCTGTAAGGAGGAAAGCTTTAATCTTTCTTCCTAATGATAAGGCTTTAGTAAGGATTGACAGACTTGGGATAGTCGATTCTTTGTTGACAGCATCTAGAAATGGAGCAGAAGTAAAGATTATCTGTCCATTGACTGATGAGAATTCAGAAATTCAGAGAAAAATATTGGAGAATGCACCTGGTATTAGAATACTTGATGGCAATATCTCGCCATATGGTATGTACATCATCGATCATGAGAAGTTTCTCAGAGCAGAGCTCAAGAAACCAAAAGCTGATAAATTCTCAGACGCAATTGGACTAGTGGTATATTCCAATAGAAAAACAACCGCGGACTCCTTCGAGTCAGTTTTTGAATTACTATGGAATGAGCGCATCCTAGTTGAAGAGTTAAAGAAAGCAGATACGATGCAAAAGGAGTTTATTAGTATTGCAGCTCATGAGTTAAAAACACCGATACAAGCTATCCTTGGTATGAGTGGTCTATTGAAGTACTATCCAGAAAAGACAGATCAGGTAATAGAAGTGATAAGCAGAAACGCCATTAGATTGCAACGACTTTCTGCTCATATTTTAGATGCGACAAGGATTGAAAGTCAGACATTAAAACTAGAGAAGGAACGATTTAATATTCGCGATTTAATACCCACTATTATTGAGGACTACAAAGAGAGGATTAAAGACAATACTAATGATAGAGTTGAATTAATCTATAATGATGATGATTTCAACATTAGTCATACCTTAATTGTGGAAGCAGATAGGGAAAGAATAAACCAGGTTATTTCAAATCTCTTAAGCAACTCTATTCAATTTACAAACAACGGTTATATATTACTTGATATAGCTACTAATGATCAGAACAATGAAGTTATCGTTACTGTGAGGGATACTGGTATAGGTATCAATCCTGAAATTATGCCAAGGCTATTTTCAAAGTTTGTTACTAGATCACAACAAGGGACAGGATTAGGTCTTTTTATTTCTAAGAATATAATTGAATCTCATGGGGGTAAGATTTGGGCTGAAAATAATGTACTGGAGGGAAGAGGTACGGTTATTAGTTTTACTTTGCCTATGGCACCTGAGAATGTAATCAAGGAAGGAGGGAAGGAGGGAAGAGGATGAATCCCAGCTAATGAATGAAGAAATTGTAAGGAAAAGAATTTTGGTCGTAGACGATGAATCTGATCTTACTCTGTTTTACAGAATGTCGTTAGAGTACCATGGATTTGAAGTTGAAGCATTTAATGACCCCAGAAAAGCCTTATCAAATTTCAAAGCAGATTATTTCGACTTGATTATCCTTGACATCAAGATGCCAAGTATGGATGGCTTTGAATTATTCACGGAAATACGAAAAAGAGACAAGAATGTTAAGGTATGCTTTCTAACAGCAAGCGAATTGTATTATAAGGAATTCCGAATGAAAGAATATAGTGCATTGGATAAGAGCCTATTCATCCGTAAGCCTATTGGAAACGAAGAAATGTTAAAGGAAATATATCGCCTCATTAAAGCTTGAAAAGTAAAGTAGAGTAATTTTATGCTTTATCAATTGCTATTAATTGCATCTATGTTCAGATAAGTAGTGACAGCGTACCTTTTCTGTATATTTGGATTGAGATATATATCTTATCTCAAAATATATCTCGCTGCGTTACGCAGCGTGACGCAGCGGCCTTCAAGATGAGTGTACTAATGATAATGGAACGGTACTGGAATAATTGCCTACTTCTACTGGAATGCTAGGAATCGATGTAATGACTTGGCTGATCTCAAACGAGCCAGATTTTAGATATCTCAACCTGGGGATTGTATTGACGTCCTAAACCTATTGATTTCTGATAAATCAACTGGGGATTAATTAACGTCTGTTAGCTAAATTCTATATACTTAGCTGCTTTCTTGCCTTACTACCATTTTTTCACATAAACACACCCCGTTAACAGTTCATGATACTATTCTCACCAATACTAGCTTGAAGAGATGGTGGTGGTGCATTTTTCTTCAAGACCAGTTCATTAGTCTTGAAAACTCCGTTGACATCACAAACAGATATTTCATCCTTATTGTTGACCAGTGGATTCATCAAATCATCGAAGTTTGCATGACCAAGTCCTAATACATGCCCAATCTCGTGTAAGACGACAGTATTCAAGGTGCTAGAATCGACCTCCTTATCAAATATTTTATCTGAAAGTATTATTTTTGAGTTCGTGATATATCCACTTTGATCAAGACGATTAACAGACTGTCCTGCAGTCTGTCCAGCCTCTGCATTCTTAACTAATTGGTTAGCATTTCTATTATTGATATCTCCAAATGTAACTATAATCTCCGCCTTTTGATCATCCGGATAAGTCTCAAGAAGTCTTAGCGTGGTTAGCTGTTTATTCCAACTATCAAATGCTTCTCTAACCTCATTTTTCTGCTTTTCCTGCATGCTAACAAGCTTAAATTTCAATATGCCATCAGAAATTTGCTTATCCCATGTACAACACAGCTCTATCGACATATCTTTCACACGATTGACTGCAGATGATTCTTCGGAGGATCCGTTTACAGTCATGACTTGAGTATGAAAAACACATGAAATAAGAAACAGGACTAAAGGTAAATGAAATTTACAATTAAATCTCAATGCAATAGTAAATGTAGTTTTTTTATTATGGGTTTTAATGAAAAGAAAAATTTCTTTGTTATCTACTCAAAATTCACTAGTTTGTTCAAATTCATACAAGAAGTGGATTGTCATATAACAATCATTTTCTAGCCAATTATAATAATAGCTAAACAAAAAGAATTCGCCAAATGGAATTCAGACACATTCTAAATCCTAAGGCCAAATGATACTACGTTCATACAATCAAACCATATCCTGTTCTGACATTCCTACATTTGCCTGTATAATATATAGCGCCCGATCCAAAAGTGCCGCGTTTCTCTTAGGATTAGATTTGAACAAAATTTGGAAAATGGCTGGGCAGATCTACTATTTTTCCCGCTTACTTATTTTAAAGTCAATGACCGAACAAATTGAGAATATTTCTAAAAATAGTGAGAGAAGATATCTCTATACTACACGAAGGTTTGCCTGTTGGAGGTTAGATTGATAGCTGTCTTTCTTAACCTCAAGCTGGGTATCATAAATACCTATATCTGATTTTGGTCCTATCTGTAAAGTAAATTTAGCGTGTCCACTGTTGTCTGTATACATAGTCTGGGTTGTTTTGTCTTTTACTGTTTCTGGATTAGAGGAAATACCTGCTGCTGCAACTGCTGCACGGCCGATTGAGCTGTCTACAGATGAAGCGGTGTGGGGTTCTACATCCAGGGTTACAAATGCATTTGAGATTGGGGTTCCAGTTTCTTTATCCTTAACAGTTATTGTAAGATAGGTCTTTTCTCCTATCTTTACAGGATTCTTTGTGTATGAATACTCTACCAGAAATTGGTTTAATGATTGTGAATTATTATCACAGTTTCC
>Ga0105104_10000485_pt1 | contig 30768 bp, 24 predicted proteins | sample PPLLaktember2015_3_FD_87034 | JGI IMG/M metagenome (GOLD analysis project Ga0105104, IMG submission 87034) | Freshwater sediment microbial communities from Prairie Pothole Lake near Jamestown, North Dakota, USA - PPLs Lake P7 Core (6) Depth... | ecosystem: Environmental > Aquatic > Freshwater >...
CTAACGCTGATTTTACCTCGAATTGTAGTGTTGATCCCACCTTATCTACAAAACCGGCAGGTCGAATGGGACGACCCTATGGTCTTTGATCTGGTACCAGACGGGGCGCAGGGCAGCGGTGTCAAAGACCATAAAAGTTGCTTCGACATCTTTATTTTCACCCGGTTTGAGCGGGTTCCAGCCCATCAAGGTCCCGGGGTTGAGCAGCAGCGTATCCCCCAGCCTGCGCTGGCTGTACTGGTGGTTGTGTCCAAAGAACACGACACCGTACTGGCCGCCGGCTGCCAGGCTGACAGCGATGTTATCGTAATGGTGCCCGGCTATGCGCAGCCCACTGATCCGTGGATCAAGGTAGGCGCCCTTGCCGTGCACTTTCTCGAAAGCACGCCGCGAAATCAACTGCTCGTCCTCGACTACCAGCTCAGCCAGCTCGTTATGGATCTCGAAAGCGGGGAAATCCTGGATCAGGGCTGTCATGCGGGCAGTATCCGCATCGTTGTTCCCCCAGACAACGATAGCCGGCATACCGGAAGCCCGTGAAACGATCATCCTGGCGATAAACGGCGAGCACAGGTCGCCGCAGCACACCAGCGCCTCGGCTTGCGCTGTACCCCCTTGCGGGTAAAGCCAATCCAGTGCAGCTTTCAGGTTCCAAACATGATCGTGGATATCGGAAAGAACTGCGATTCTCATACCCGGCGCTCCTATCCTGATATTAATTTCCTGCGAAAAAACCTCAAATAAATTTAACGGATCAATTTGTTTCCATCAAGATTATACGTAAATCGCCCGTTTCGGACATCCAGAGATATTGTCCAAATACACAATACAGAGCTATCCTTTTGGATATAACGTCCTGGCAGCAGCGGGCTGTCAGTTTTCAGCATAGCCGTAATCCCAATGCCGTTCAGGGTCGTGAGCACGCAGGTCGATGCCAAAATCAACGGCAGCCTTCAAGGCCATGAGGACCGAGACCCAGCCGGCAATGACTTCCGTACGATCTTCAGATGGCACACCTGTATCGGTCAGGGTCAAATCCGTACCTCCCTGGCCGTCTTCTTCAAGGGTAAAGGCAGCAATCGAATTTCCGTAGTACTGCACCGTATAGCGGCGGGGCGGGTCTGCCAGTAAGATTTGCGCATCCCAGGTGACCTGATTGATAAAAACGAAGTGGATTACACCATCCCGCTCAAGGGCAGATTCTGCCCAAAAGCTTGCCCGGCCTGCGTCTGTGGAGATTGCCTGGTAGACCTTATCAATCGGTGATCCCAGATGCAATCGCCAGCGAATAGTATTTGGATCCATTTGAAAACCCATGGTTATCTCAAACTCCTACCCAACATTGATCACCACACCGCTTTCATCGTAAATCATTTTTCCTCCGAAACAACTGGCTATTCGCAATAAATGCATAGAAATCTATCAAGCGGTTTCCCGGCACGGTATTTGCACTATTCCTCTTATCCAAATTACGTTTATAGCATAAAACTTTACGAGGCATCGATGAGTGATATGACAGGTCAGCACAGCGGAAAAGTGGTCATTAAGGTGGTAGGCGTAGGCGGCGGTGGGTGCAACGCGGTCCACCGCATGCTTGAAGAAAATGGTCAGTCGGATATCGAAACGATCGCCATCAACACCGATGCCCAGGCGCTTGCCCGGACGATCGCCCATACCAGGCTGCTGATCGGCGACAAAGTAACAGGCGGGATGGGAGCCGGAGGCGTGCCTGAAATAGGGTTCAAGGCAGCCTCCGAATCTACCTCCGCAATCAGCGCTGCCCTCCAGGGTGCTGACCTGATCTTCGTGACCGCCGGGATGGGCGGTGGGACAGGCACGGGTGCGGCGCCCATGGTCGCCAATCTGGCCCGTAAAACAGGGGCACTCACTGTCGGGATGGTGACCCTCCCCTTTGCTTTTGAGGGATCCAGGCGGGCCAAAAACTCCCGGGCCGGGTTGTCCGGCATGGAGAAAAACGTCGACACTCTGATCATCGTTTCGAATGACCGTTTGATTTCATACCTGGATCTGAAGGCCAACCTCTCGAACGCGTTTGGCGCGGCTGACGGCATATTACGCCAGGGCATTATGGGGATTTCGGAGCTGATCATCCAGCCCGGCATGATCAACCTGGACTTCGCGGATGTCCGCTCCATCATGAAGGAAGGCGGGGCTGCATTGATGTCCATCGGAAAGGCGAGCGGCGAAAACCGCGCCGAGCTGGCTGCCGAGCAGTGCCTCTCGAGCAAGCTGCTGGATATCACTGTCCAAGGCGCGCGGGGCGTCTTATTCAACATTACCGGTGGACCCAATATGACCCTTCATGAGGTCAACCTGGCAGCAGAAAAAATCCGCGCTTGTGCCCACCCGGACGCAAATGTGATCTTTGGGGCAGCTATAGATCCCGAGATGGGAAATGAAATTCACATCACGGTCGTGGCCACCGGCTGCGAAAAAGGGGGTTCCAACGAGCCCGGCACAGCTCCCGGAGGAGCCTTTGCCAATCAACTGCCAGTGCGGTCAGCACCCTCCTATTCGCAAGTCAACCCGGAACCCCATATCCCGGTATGCCAACCTGCTGTGGAGGCGCCTGATTCTGTGTTCGCTCCACGAATGATCGATACCGACGATTTGGATATCCCCGCTTTTATCCGGCATGGGTTTGGTCGCAGCCACTAATTAGATTTTGGTGTGAGACTCGCTCAAGCCGCCGTCCTCGGCGGCGAATCCTGCGCCGAGGACGGCCCAGGGAGCAGTTTTGCACCAGGAACTAATTAGCGCACAGCCTGATACGCTGCTAACGGATCTGGACACAGTCATGTAAGGCTATTTCAGCCAATAGAGAAGACCTTCGAGGGCGATGGCGTAGACCCGGTAAGGCTTGGGACCGACAAGAACCTGGTTCTGAATGAAAACTGTTGGGGTGCCAAAGAAACCGGTCTTGACGATCTCCTGCATCTGTTCTTTCACGACAGTTTCTGTCTGGGGGTCGGCGACACAGGCATTGACCTGCCCGGCATCCAGGCCCACACTCGTCAGCAGCCCATTCAGATAGGCGGGATCGTCCAGTTCCATTGCATCCCCGCTGAACATCTGGTCGTTGAAGGTCCAAAATTTATCCGGTTCAAGCTTGTTCACGCAGTAGCTCACCCTGGAGAAATAGTCGGTGCTTTCCTTAACCGGGTAGTGCAAAAAGGCAAGATCGACCTTGAACTGCTTGACCAGGTCGCGGATCATCGGGTAGGCTTTGCGTGAGTATTCGCAGTGGTAGCACGCAATCATGACGATCTTCTGGCTGCTGCCGTTTTTCAGGGTGGGGAAAAGATCCAGATCGATATTCTTGAGCCGGGCTGTCAGGAATTTTGCGGGGACAGGCATGCTGCACACCTGGCTGCTGGAGGTGGAAACCTCGTTGTTCGATCCGCTGGGATCGAAGACGCAAAAGGCTGACGAGTTCGCTCCATTACAACTGCCGGTGGTGTAAAACAGAACCACTCCGCGGATGGTCCAGATGCTGCTGGCAAGCAGCAGTACAAAAAATGTCCAGGAGAGCAGCTCGAAATTGCGGTTCAAGAAGATCGCGGCGCCTTCGGAGCGGGTGATGACGACGCCCAGGATTTTGGCTTTCATTTTCTCATCAAAGCCGGTGTTGCATGGGCGCAAGGTAACCCGGCGGAGGACGCAGTCCAGGGACTCACGGGCCAGCTCGCGGTTCGAAGCGCTGAAGATACCCAGGATCGATAGAACGATGAAGGCAACGATACAAAACATGGCGGGCTACCCAAGCACCTTTCTGATTTTCTTCAGGCTGCCGATCAACAGCTCGGCCTCTTCAAGTGTATTATAAAAGTAAAGCGAAGCCCGGACGGCCCCGCGGATCTGGTGAGATTCGAACCAGGAGTGGACGCAGTGCTGGCCGGAGCGGACCATAACGCCGGCCATCTGGTCGAGCATCAGGGCGATGCGGTGCGAATCGATGTTCTCAATATAGAAGGAAACGATCCCACCGCGCAGTTTGGGGTCTGCCGGACCGATCAGCCTGAGACCGGGGATGTCTTTGATCTCGTTGGTGATGCACTCGTTGAGCAGGGTTTCCTGTTTTTGGATGGCGTCAAAACCAATCCCTTGTAAGTACTTGACCGCCGCGCCCAACCCCGCGATCCCGGCGTAATCTTGCAGACCGGCCTCAAATTTTTCAGGTGGGGGCAGGAACTCGCAGGTGGTATAGGTGGAGGAAGCCACTGTTTCCCCGCCGACCAGGAAAGGATCCAGGCGCTCCAGGAGTGCATATTTTCCATACAGCAGGCCCATCCCGGAAGGACCGAGCATTTTGTGCCCGGACAGGGCGAGAAAGTCCACGTCAAGGGCTTTGACGTTGATCGAACGGTGGGGGGCAGTCTGCGCGGCATCCAGGAGAACCAGGCTGCCGTTCTGGTGAGCCTTTTTAATGATCTCGGAAGCGGGAATGCTGACCCCATCCAGGTTGGATGTGTAACCCAAAGAGACCAAGCGTACGGACGGACCCAGGAGTGTTTCATAAGCCGCCAGGTCGAAAGTGTTGTCCGGGCGAGAGGGAATGATTTTGACAACCACGCCCTGTTTTTTTGCCTGGATTTGCCACGGGATGAGGTTGGAGTTATGCTCTTTGTCGGAGATGAGGACAACGTCTCCGGCTTTCAAGCCAAGCGAATTGGCCACCAGGTTGATGCCCTCGGTGGTGTTGCGGGTAAAGATGATCTCTTCTTTTTTGGCGGCGTTGAAGAATTTGGCCAGGGCCGCCCGGGATTGGTCGACGCTGCGGGAGACCTCGGCAGCCAGCCGGTGCATACTGCGCCCGGCGCAGGCTGTTTCTTGCAAATAGTATTGGCTGACGGCCTCAACGACAGAACGAGGGCGCAGGCTCTGGCAGGCCGTATCCAAATAGACGACCGGCTTTTTGCCGCCGCCTTCTTGTAGAATGGGAAAGTCTTGACGAATCTTACGGATATCCATGGCTGTTTTTAATATTGCTGTTTATCTGACGTTTCGGGAGAAAACTATACCACAATCCTACCCGGTGAAACTAAATGGCAGGTTAAAATGAGGCGTATCGCCAGAAGGTGAGGCGGTGGATATTTGAAGGCTGCGGCCTCCGCCTGCTTGTACTGCAGAAAGCCCTGAACAGCCGCAAGATATCCACGATCGGTCTTCAACAATGATACATCCAATGCACGAAAGATAAGGTACAAGTGCTATAATTACGGTCAATTATTGCGGTTTATAAAAACGAAATGCTCGTGATTGGCTGCAGGATGAGAAGCTCGATCGGGGAATTGCCAGTGGCAGCTCAACTGAGCGTTCTAATTTACCAGTAACGCAAACTCTTAACCAATTATGGCTCTGCTTCCGACAGGTACCGTCACCTTCCTATTTACCGACATCGAAGGCAGCACGAACCTGGCCCGAAATTTTCCAGATACGTGGCCAATGATCCAGGCGCGCCATCACTCGCTCTTGGAGACTGCGATCACCACCCATCACGGGTATATCTTCCGCACGATTGGCGATGAGTATAATGCTGCTTTCGAGACGGCTCTTGACGCTCTAGCGGCTGCCCTCGCTGCCCAGTCCGCCTTGCAAACAGAGGATTGGGGGGTGATTGGATCGCTTCACGTGCGCATGGGGCTGCATACAGGGCCAGCCACGCCGCACGCCGACGAGTACGAGGGTTACCTGACGCTCAGTCATGTAAAACGCTTGATGTCTGCTGCCTACGGTGGCCAGATTTTGCTATCAGAAGCGACCGAAGCCATGCTGCGCGACTCATTGCCACAGGATATCACCTTACGGAATATGGGTGAGCACCGCCTGAAGGACTTTGAGCGCGCCGAGCATATCTTTCAGGTGGTTGCCCAGGATTTACCCGCTGAATTTCCACCGCTTATGTCGCTGGATGGTTCCCCGAATAATCTGCCGGTTCAACTGACCAGCTTCATCGGGCGCTCGAGAGAAATTGGCGATGTCAAGCAGCTGCTTTCTAAGGAGCGCCTCTTGACTCTGACAGGTCCGAGCGGCAGCGGCAAGACTCGACTGGCGCTGCAAGCTGCCGTTGAGATGAACGAGCATTTTCAGGATGGCATGTTTTTCGTAGCGTTGGCGCCAATCAGCGATCCAGGGCTCGTCACTTCGACCATTGCGCAATCGTTAGGCATCACTGAGACTCCAGGGCGGTCCATTGTAGATAGTATAAAAGACCATCTACGAATGAAAACTTTGCTGCTGTTACTTGACAACTTTGAGCAGGTGATCATTGCAGCACCGCTCGTCGCCGAATTGTTAGTTGGATGCAGTGAAATAAAGGTCCTCGTCACCAGCCGCGAAGGGCTGCACATCAGTGGCGAGCACGAGTACCCGGTACCTCCCCTCGCGCTGCCCGATCTTACCCGGCTGCCGTCCCTGGAATCCCTCACGCAGTATGCTGCTGTCGAATTGTTTATCCAGCGAGCCAGGGCTGTCAAGCCAGACTTCAGGATCACGAACGATACGGCTCCGGCGGTTGTCGAAGTATGTTCTCGATTGGACGGGCTGCCGCTGGCAATCGAGTTAGCGGCGGCGCGCATCAAGGTACTTCCGCCCCGCGCCATGCTCGCCCGCCTGGAACACAGTCTTGAATTTTTGACGGGCGGCGCGCGCGATTTGCCGGCACGCCAGCAGACATTGCGGAACGCCATTGCATGGAGTTATGACCTGCTGAATGAAAACGAACAGATATTGTTCCGGCGGCTGTCCATTTTTGTGGGCGGCGGTACGATCGATGCGGTCGAAGCGGTAGCTGGGGATCATGCAGCCCATGTCTCCGTATTGGATCTATTAGGATCGCTGTTGGACAAGAGTTTGCTGAAAGAGGTTGAGAGCAGGAACGGCGAAATGCGTTTTGTGATGTTGGAGACGCTGCGCGAGTTTGGCCAGGAGCAATTGGAGGCAAGCGGTGAGCAAGACACGATTCGCCACCGTCATGCAAATTTTTTCCTGGTTCTCGCCGAGCAAGCCGAAGCAAGACTAGAGCGTGCAGAGCAGGTCCAGTGGATCAATCGTATGGAGCAAGAGCACGACAACTTGCGCGCGGCGCTCGAGTGGAGCAAGACGGCGGATGGCGCATCAGAAACGTGTTTGCGATTGGCTGGCTCGCTCGGATTATTCTGGGAAGCACGTGGGTATTTTAGCGAAGGGCGCGAGCGGCTGGCTGCTATACTTTTGACGGATCCTGCCCAGGGACGAACGGCTGCCCGCGCCAGGCTGCTTGCGCGAGCGGCAGAGCTTGCCTATCGGCAAAGCGATTATCCGGCGACCGCATCATTCGCCGGTGAGAGTCTGGCAATTTACCGCGAGGTTGGGGACAAGCAAGGGATTGCATCAGCGCTCGTCAAGCTTGGGAATGCGGCTACAGAGTTGGGGGATTATGCGACTGCGTCAGGGTTTTTGGAAGAAGCGCTGATGATCTGGCGCGACCTGGAGGACAAACACGGCATCGCCCGCGCACTCATCAGTTTAGGGTGGGCCGCCCTGCGGCCTGGAGATTATCCTCTGGCAAAGGCGCGGTTAGTGGAGGCATTAGACTTATCTCGCGATTTAGGGGATACAAGGAGTATTGGTTTTGAGCTTTCTGGCCTGGGCGAGATAGCACTGCGTCAGGGTGAAACCGTGCTTGCGACGCAGCTGGTGGAGGAAAGCCTGGAGCGGCGAAGGCAGCTTGGCAATAAATGGGGTGTTGGCGTTTCGCTCGGCATCCTGGGGTGGGTCGCTATTCGCGAGGGAAATTGGAATCGCGCGATTGAACGGCTGGGCGAGAGTCTGGAAGTTCGCCGGGAGATTGGCGACCTGAGCGGCAGCGCCTGGTGCCTCGAGCGCTTTGCAGAAGTCGCTCTGGCCCAGGGAAAAACTGAAAAAGCGGCGCGCTTGCTCGGCGCAGGGGCAGCGCTGCGCGCATCGATCAGCTCAGTCATTGATGCTGTGGATCAACCTGAGTATGAAAGTAGGATCAACTCCCTGCGGGCGGAATTAGGCGAAGAGCGATTTACGGCAGCGTGGGATGAAGGGCGCGTGCTGACGCTGGAGCAAGCAGCCGCTCATGCGCTTGAGGGCTAGACCGGAGTCCTTGTACTTGTCTATTCCTCGCCGTTGCGTACCCACTCGAGAGCGAGCTTCAGCACGTTTAACAGCGGATCTATGGTCAGAATTTCGGGCCTATCCCACTTCTGGTGATAGAAGGCCACGATCTGTTGTGGCACCTTGAAGGGAAGCAGTGTCGTGGCCTTGAGGCCTGCCTGGCTGAAGGAGCCCGCATCGCTCCCACCTCCGCCGACGGGGTAGGACTTCACCTTCCTGGTACTGGACGGGATAGCCGGTGTCTTCCAAAAATGTGGGCACGACATCCATCTACTGAGCCGCTCAATGAGGGTTGGGGCGACGAGGGTTTTCGAAGGGTCCGGAGGATCAACCCGGTGCGCAGGAATATCCATATCCCGGCGAAACCACCGCAGATCCGGGCGATCCACGAAAAGTCGGGCATGAAGAGCATCAGAAAGCCGCGCAATTTGCCCAGTATGGGGATCAGGGTAAGGGTAACCAATAGATGAGGGATCAGCGGAAGCAGGATTTGCCGTCCCCACATGCGTCCACGGTTCGGGCAGCTCTGTGGATCCCGGCGCCAGCGGTGGATCAACCCCAGGGTGACCGCAACCTCGATGATTTGGAGGGCTGGTATCAGCAGCAGACCGCGTTGTACCCAGGGGATAGCGCCCAACCGGATCGGAGCGGGCGGATTGCCGGCGAGCCGCGAGGCCACGCCTGCGCCGACCTCCGTCAGCGTGAGCTGCATCGTAAAATGGTCGGCATTGACGAGCAGGATCAGGCCCTTTTTTTGCTCCGGCAGCAGCGCCATATAGGCATAGAAGTCGGGAACGAGGCCACTGTGCCAGACGATTCTCGTCTGGCCTTTCTCTTCGATATACCAGCCCATGCCGTACCGTTCCGATATATTCCCCCACATGCCGGCTTCCGCCGCCGGGCGGTGCAGCTCTGCAATGCTCTCGGGCGAAAGGATTTGCGCTTCACCGTAGCGTCCCCCGTTCAGATGCGCGATCAGGTAGTGCCCCATATCTTCCGCACTGGAGATGAGTTGGCCGGAAGGCAACGAACCGCTTACCATTGGCAGATCCGGTACGGCAATCGGGACACCAAACCAGGATTGGTGGCCTACCGCCAACCCGTCTTGTTTCGCGGCGGCTTTTGAAGTGTGGCTGTGGCTCATTTCCAGGGGACCGAAGATGTGGTTTTGAACGTAGGCCGCATAAGCTTCACCGCTTGCGGCTTCGATGACCAGCCCCAACAGGTTGTAATTCAAGTTGCTGTACTCGAATGCCGCGCCGGGCGGGCGGGTGAGGTTGAGTGAGGACAAGGAGCGCGCCTGGCGCTGGGTGGCGTCAGGACGATCTTCGAGATCGGCCAGCAGCTGCCACCCAGGCACCAGGGGCAGGCCGCTGGTCTGGTTGAGCAGGTGGCGCACCGTCATTTGGGCAGACGCCCGGGGGTCCGCCACGCGGAACCAGGGCAGGTAGCGCTGAACTGGTGCATCCAGCTCGACCTTCCCGCCTTCGACAAGCTGCATGACCGCCAGTGCGGTAAACGACTTGGTGGTGGAGCCAATGAAGAACGGCGTCTGGGGGGAGGGCGCTTCACCGCCGGGGCGCACCCGGCCAAAGCCGCGCAGGTGCACGATCTGATCGCCCTCTACGACGGCCAGGGCTGCGCCGGGGATGTTCAGGCGTTTTATCTGCTCTGCGATAAACATGTCGATCTCTTCGAAGGAAGTACCCCTTGAAGCGCGCCTGGGGGCTGGTTTTGCTTGGGTGAGACTGCCGGCCATCACCTTGATGGCCAGGGCCAGCACGGCCCCACCGATCAAGGATTGGTAGAGGAATTTCTTTTTATTCATCGGCTGCCTTTCTCTTGCATCGAGTAAAATTTTTTATCTTTGTAAAACGCACAAATTTTGCAGCATAGCCTATGGAGTTATCGTTCGATTTTCAGTTCAGCCACGCTGCTGCCCAGAAATTGTGCGATCTCGACCTTTACTTCTTCAGTATGTCCAAAGAGAAAGTGGCCGCCATCTGGCACGCCGAACTGGCGCGCGTTAGGCATTTGATCCGCCAGCCCGCAAACATTCTCAGGGATCGCAATTGGGTCGTCTACTGCATGGATGACCAGCACTGGGGTTTCGATCTTGTTTAATGGATAAGGGCTGGTCGCAGAAACTGACGCGTTGAATTCAGGCAAGGTGGTATAACTCTCGAAAATCATGCCATCGATCCGCCGGCTGACAGGCAGATCGCCTCGCTGGATCTTTTTGATCAGGGCTTCGTATTCAGGGGTAAGAACGTATCCCCTGGGTACCAGGCCAATCGCGGTTTGCACCCACCTCCCAAAAAATGTGACCAATGCCCAATAAACAAAATCACTGCGCAATAAGGTGTCGAATACAAACCTGGGCGGCATGGCCATTTGGACGCTCCCCGGGGCATCGGGGGAAAGAAGGATGAGCGCCGAGATCCGCTCCGGGTGGCGCGCGGCAAACCGGATCGCCGAGGTAGAACCCGCCGAGACGGCAAACACGGCTGCCCGCCTGATCTCCAGGGCATCCAACAGGAAGGCAAAGGCATCCGCCTGCAGGTCAAGATTGGCGCCGGCCGGCAAAGGTGAGCGTAAATAACCGAACCGCGAGACAGAAATGACCTGGTAATCTGAAACGTTGAAGCCATGCGCCAGCCACAATCCCTGGTCGAAGCCACCCATAGCGCCGTGAACGACCAGGACCGGGTAGCCTTCACCCACCCGGGCGTACTCGATCGGACCACAGGCCGTCTCGATCACCTGGCTGCCCAGGCTATCTACTCGCTGGCGAGCGGCCTTGATTTCTCGCTTATAGCGAGATGCGACGGCCACGATCCCGATCACGAGGATACTGAACAGGATGACGAGTAGATAGAGCAATGGATTAGACATGAGGTCCTTCCTGGTTCATCGTGAAAGAATTCCAAATAGGGTATCAACATAACCGGACGCGGATCATCACCACCGTCTGCACAGCTTTCTCCACTTCTTCGGCTCTTGGGTTTCTGTGGTCGTCGAAAGTCACACTGTAAAACCTGGAGTCACCTGGCACCTTCCGCAGATGCGCTGTCAGCCCGGCTGCAATGGCTTGCTTATCCTCGACCGGTACTGCCAGCCCCTGGAACTCCCGGCCCCGTAAGCGCAATGTGACCGGCGTACCGCTGCGCAGGTTTTTCCACCAGACTGCATGTGTAAAAATGTTTACCTGGTCGCCGTTTTGAGAGTAGCTGACCGGGGTTGTGTAGGTCTTCCCGCTCTTGCGCCCGGTGAAGGTGATCAAAAGGACGGTTTTGCTGACCATGCCGTGCGCAGGCGAGCGTAATACGAATTTCATGGCCTTATTGACGAAGGGAGGGACAGTAGGTGTTTGGGACATTTCAGCCTCTTTTTATGTTGAATTGAATTATGAATGAATGGCAGTATCAACAAACTATTTCTTTCTCCAGGTCTTATGCTGCCCAGTTGGACGTGTAAGACAGCAACGGCCAGCACCATCATCCATAGCCTATAACCGTGGGCGTTGATACTCTCCCTAACCCCGAGCCACGGTGTCGGCAGGTTTGCCGCAACATCTTAAGTCAAGGTTTTTTAAATGGAACCAGCCGGTCCACCCTTGCTAAATAATCTTCATACTCCTTGCCAAAGGCCTTCGTGAGCTGCTTCTCCTCTTTGCCGATGAAAATCATAACACCCACATACAAAAAGACCGAAGCAACAAAATAGACCCAGGTTAACGTCAGCAGCGCGACGGCGGGGAGGATGAAGAACGTTACACTGGAGTAGATGGGATTGCGGACAACGCCATATGCGCCGGTGGTTACCAGTTCACCTTTTGAAAAGCCCGTCATTAATTGGATAACCGCAGCACCCCAAAGGATTAGCCCAAGAAGTAGTAATACATATCCCACGGGTTGGATAAAACTGATACTCTCGGGCAATGCAGCGATTTTGGGTAAATACGTATGGACCAATATGGCTGCAATCAAAGAAGGCAGCATAAAAAGGATGATTTTCCCACCCTGCCCGACGATGCTCATTTCGTTTTGCTTTTTGAAGATGTTTATCATGATCCGTCTCCTTTACTCAGTCTTCAAGTTTAGTGTCCCTACTCCCATCTTTACCGTGATGGTGATGGTTGGGCCGCTGCCTGATATTGTATAGATGTCGCCATTCTGCTCCCATCCTCCTTCTGCGTTGACGGTTGACAAGCCTCCGTCGAAGGTGACCTGAGCATTGACGCCCGCTGGTACGATAATATTCACCGTGCTGATGCCCGAATCGATCATCACGCTGGCATCACGCTGCAAATTGCCGTCAAAACTCAACGTGTAATCACCCGCGCCAGATTTAAAGGTCATCTGCTCGAAGTTTGCGTTCGCCAGGCCTTTCAGTTCAATCTTGGAACCCCCAGTGGAGATTGTGAAGGATGACATTTCAACCTGGTTCTGTTCGGAGAAAGTACCGGTAAGGTCTGACCCTCCTTCGGATATCGCCAGCTTTTCCAAAGAAAGCCCGCCCAGTTCAAAGCTGCCTTTGTAAGCGCCCGCCTCAATATTCAGGCTCATCGGCGTATTGGCGATCTGCAAATCCCATTCGTTTTTGACATCGTCCTGGAAATTCGGAATGCCTTCGATCTTCAGGTCGCCCTGGCGCAAGGTGTACGAAGTCTCAGCGGCTTCGACTTTTGGCTCGAAATCAGCAGCGTTGAAGGTAGCTGTGCCAGAAGCGAGATATCCGCTGGCTCCGGGAGCCAGCTTCAATTCGCCTGCCAAAAACTCCAGGTTAAGCTCAACGCCGGTTGCCAGTTCTTCTGGCATGGGTACCTGGATAGCGACTGTCTGGGTGGGTCCTGTTTTGATTTGAGTAACAGGCAGTTTGATATTGGCGCCGCAGGCCGTGGTAATCAGGGCCAGTACGATAGCGGCAGCCAGGATGCAGCAGTAGCTGCGGATGCGGTTGTTCATATGAATCCTCCAGTATAAAAACATCGTCGAGACCGAGAGGGTCGATGACGATGAAAGTTTCATCGCACGGGTTCGGCGTCCTTCAACTCAGCTGCGACCGTGGTCGTCCAGGCAGCGATCGTATCCCAATCACGAAAGTCGCCAAATGGTTTTTTAACAATGGTTTTAATCACCCATTTTTGGATGAAGTTTAGCTTGTCCGGGTTGATATAGCCGTGAAAGACGGCAATGTCACGGGGCTGGATGCGATCGGCAACCGGCTGCAGTGCGGCAGGCAGACGCCACCCGTTCAACAATTCAACCGGATCGCCCGACCCCGTAGGCCCGCTGGAAAACAGCCAAACCCGCCGGTCCGCCAGGGCTTTCTCATTGGCCTGTAAAAACGCTGCGGCCTCTTTGTTCCACTGGCCAATGTAGACCCCGCTGCCCAGGATAACCGCCTGGTATGGGGTAAGGTCCCGGACGCGATCAACCGGGAAAACATCCGCCTGCAAACCTGCCTGACCAAGCACTCCACCGATTTTCTCGGCAATTTCCTGTGTCGCACCATATTGGGAAGCGTAGGCAACTAAGATCTTCCTATCCATTTCTTGCTCCTTTATTGATATCTGGAAAGCTGTGGAGGGCGGCCTGGTCTGACAGAGGACCGGACAGGGTGCTCTCTCCGAGCTGACCACACTGTATGTCCAGACCCTCAAACTAACTCAACCAGGCAGCTCGCCCTCCACGCGTATCTCATTCCGCTTGGGTGGTGGACCCAAACTTTCTCTGAATGATCGACCGGAGTTTGACAATCATACGACCGGGGATGTAAAACGTCTCGTATTCCTATTCGACGAAAATCTCGACGTGTTCGCCCTTCTCCTCGTCTTCGACGTCCACCAGCTTCCCTTCACCGCCGCTCTTCATCGTCGCGATGATCTGGTTCATATCCAGACCTTCGACGCTGTCGGGCGCGTACTTGGCCGCCATCTTCATTCCAAAGTCGGCAAGACTCGCCGGAATTTTGACATTCGTCTTGCTCTTACCGGTTTTCAGATCAGTCACACGAACGCGGAACCATTTACTAGAATTCGACATTTTGACCTCCTTTTGGTCCTGGTCTCAAAGACCAGCTTGCTCTCTTACGAGGATTTGGAATTGACTCACAGCCTCAATATATGAGCGAAAAGCACGAATGTCAGTGAGCCAGTTGTTGAAAGATTGCATTATTATTCTTTATCGGAATACCGGGTGGGCGGGCAGCCGCAGGTAACCGAGACCAGGGTCAGGTTGAGATCGCGGATGCGCTCGAGCAGGCCGTGGAGCGCAGCCTGGTCAGGCAGCAAACCAGAAAGCAGGGTCCCATCCCCTTCCAGGTGCGTAAGTGTCAGGTCTGCAAACCATTCCCCCCAGCGTTGATCCAGATGGCCCCTGATTTTGATCTCGTAGTATTCTGGCATAACAGCCCTCCTTATTCGTAATTCACATCTGTCAATAATATAGCGCGCGAGGAGGGAGCCCGCATCTGCCAAAGGGGATATTTGGGGGTTATCTATAGGGGTTATTTACAGGAAGAGAGGGGTTTAGGAAAGGATACCTGACTGCCGGGCGCGGGTGACTGCCTCAGTACGGTTAGCGACATCGAGCTTGCGATAGATGTTGGCCGCGTGGGCTTTGATGGTGCCTGGCGCTACTATCAGCTGCCGGGCGATTTCCTGGTTAGTCTTGCCCAATGCCATGAGATGGAGGACTTCCAGCTCACGCTCAGATAGCGGTTCAAGCAGACCGGATGGCTGGGAACCGGGCGAACTTTCTCCGTTTGACAATGAAAATGCACCCAGCACTTTTAGACCAAAAAGTTTATGACCAGGATCAGCCAACCTTAGATAGGCGGCCAGGAGTTCTCGGGCCGGTTCACCAACATCCAAAAAAATCCGGATATATCCTTCCGGCTCGGCCAGGGCAAGACTGGATTCGATGATTCCAAATGCTTCTGGTAAGCGCTGCTGTCCAACGAACGCAGCAGCCAGGAGTAAATTGGATTCGATTTGCCTGGTTATCCGATTGACATGCAAATCCTGGGAGGGCATCTCGGTCAGCATTTCTTCCACATCGGCAAACCTGCCCTGCGCCAGGCGGATGCGGGCCAGGGTGAGCCTGTAATATTCCTTGTGGATGAGGAAGTCATCGCTAAGATGTATCTGATCCGCCCAATGGGAAGCGGTTTGAAGATCTCCGCTGGCCAGCTGAACGCGAACTCTCAGGGTGCGGAAAGGCTCTCCGAATTCAACCGGGCGTGATTGCCCTTGCAGCCTTGTTTCAAATTTCTCTACGATCCGCATCGCCCCGGCAAAATCCCCCTTCGCCTGAAGGACATGCGTCAGGGCTAAAAGCCCGAAGGCATCCGTCATGATATTCCCCCAGGGTTCATTGGCCTGAAGACCGTTTCGGATATGTTTCTCGGCCTCTTCCAGGCAATTCCATTCGTACAGCACATCCCCCAGGACGACATCCATGTTGCCGGCAGTAGAGATCCGGATGCCCTTCTCCTTGATGGGAGCCAGAAATTCGCGGCACAGTGAGGCTGCTGCGTGCAAACGACCTTGGAACAGGTAAATTGTGGCCAGGAAAGGAACCAGCGTGGGGACAGCCACCGTTCCATGGCGCAGCGCCCCATTGGCCGCCTTCTCCCTCTGCATGCTCTTGAGCGAGAACTCCGCGGCGCGGTCGAATTCCCCTCGTCTTCCCAGGGCCATCCCGTATAGAATATCCGCAGCGTCGCGCAGGACCTGCTCATTGGCAGGGATCTCATCCAATACCTGGGTATCGGGGAGAGGATCAATACCCGGTGTGCTTGTTGGAGGGATAAGAAAAGCCAGAGCCAATCGGATAATCGTCTCTATCCATTGCTGTCCAGAATCGGGGCCTGCACCGGTAAGCCGTCGCGCCATGTCACTCAATAGCGGGAAGGCTTTTTCGATGAGACCCTGGTTGATAAGAAGCCAGGCCTGGTATAGGCCGATTTTAGGCCGGTCAATCAGCATTTCACGCGGCAGGCTGTCCGCCATCTGCACGACCGAAAGATCGCTCTCTGCCCAACACCCAGGTCCGTAGTGCTCGATCAGATCCGCTGCCCGGCCAACCTCATGGGCAGCGATAAGGTGTTGGATCGCTTCGGCGATGAATCCATTCTGTTCCAACCAGGCGGAGGCCTGAATATGCAAGAGGGGGACCAAACCGGGTAGAGCCTGGTGCAGCCGGGCTCTGAGCAGATCGGCAAACAAGTGGTGATAGCGAAACCAGATTCGCTCATCATCCAACGAAACCAGAAATAGGTTTTCCCGTTCCAGGTATTCCAGGACAGAAGCGGATTTATAAAAGGAAGGCGATCCCGAAGGGGGCTTTCCATCCCCATCGCCGAGTTCGTGTCGTTGACTATTTGCCAGGATGGCCTCGCAGAGTGGAGCAGTCAGGCGCTCCAAAATCGACGTACACAAAAGAAAACGTTGGATTTCTTGCGATTGGCTGGCCAGGACCTCCTCCAGCAGGTAGTCGAGAATGTAGCGGTTCGTACCTGAAAACCCTTCGATAAACCCGAAACCGTCCTTCCGATCACGCATGGAGAGAGCTGCCATCTGCAGACCGGCAACCCAGCCTTCCGTCCGTTCTTCGAGCACCGCGATCGATCCGGCATCCAGGCGGAGACCCATGACGTCGTTCAGGAACTGAGCTGCTTCAGTCTCGGTAAAACTAAGATCGGCAGCCCGGAGTTCAACGGCCTGGCCGCGGGCGCGCAAACGGGCTAAAGGAAGCGGAGGGTCCGAACGGGTCGCGATCACTATATGGAGTGTATTGGGACAGTTCTCGAGCAAAAAAGCCATATCGTCATACACAGCCTGGTTGCTAATAAACTGGTAATCATCCAACACCAGGATCATTTCCTTGTGAGCGATATCCAGATCATTTATCAGGCTGGTCAGGATGATTTCGGGCGGCGCTTGCTGTGACGCCGCCAGCAGTTGTGCAGCCTCGCTCCCGATCGTATGGTCAGCCTCTTGCAAGGCAGCGATCAGATAGCTCAGGAAGCGCCCCGCCTGGTTGTCATTCTTATCTAGAGACAGCCAGGCTACAGGCAGTCCAGAACTGGTGATACAGGATGCCACCAGGGTGGTCTTACCAAAACCAGCCGGGGCAGTGATCAGCGTCAGCGGGCCACGCAGCCCTTGGGCAAGCTGTTCCTGGAGCCGCGGCCGAGAAACCAATCCCGGCCGGGTGAAGGGCAGATGCAGCTTCGTGCGAATGAGGTGGTCAGTCTTCTGCATTTCTTAATCGTTCTATTTGTGTATAAAGAAGCGATACCTGGATTAAATCTGGCCCAATTCTTAACTTAAATTTATACTATTTTTAATCATTTCAATACAATTGGGGTTTGTCATCTCAACAAGTGACATTTCTCTAAAAACAGCAGGCCCTGGGATTTGCATCTGTTGTTTCATTCCAGGGCTGGATATTCGAAGTGAGACGTTCAGGGTGACGCGCAGCAAACCGGGTCGATGAAGAAGCGCCTGCCGAGAAGGCGAAAACGGCCAAATAACCGGCCTTACAGATCATGGGCAGGTCTTTCGATAATCCTCACTCGCTGGCATATAAATTGACCATTCCTCGCGGGTCATATTGCGCCCCGCGGTGATACAGGCAAGCATACGCCAGGCGGCCGGATCGACGTTCCACAAAAAAGCGGTACCGCTATTGTTCCCCGCCGCCAGGGTCTTGCCATCCGGGCTAAAACTCACACTCATGGTTGTCCCGGTCATCAGCTTGTTCTTCTGGCTGATCAGGAGGGGACCGAAGGGTTGGCCCGTCGTTGTCTCAACCAGGAGCAGGCTGCCACCCATGTTACCCTGGGTCGCCAGCCAGCGGCCATCTGGGCTGAAAGCCACACCCCGTATTCCGGTATCCCACATTACTTTGTCCTTACCGTCAATGGTCGTATCGAAGATAGGCTGGCCAATCATGTCCCCGGTTCGCGCATCGAATAATAGGATCGCTTTGGCTTTGACCGCGAAAAGATGGTCATCCGGACCGAACGCCAGTGCTTCGATCGCTCCAGCGGTACTCTGAACCGTAACGAGTTCCTTCTGGTCGGTGATGCTCCAAAGAATCGCCCGTTCACCGTTCACGATCGCGAGCCTGCTTCCATCGTGGCTGAAACTTACCAGGGTGGCAGCTCCGGGCAGAGAGACTGGCTGTCGGCGAATTTCTCCCGTCTGGGTATCCTGCATCCAGAGTTCACTTTCAATGCACTTGTCGCCCGGTTTTTTCCCACAGGCTACGATTGCCATCGTGCGTCCATCCGGGGTCAGATCGACGACAGCATAGTTTGCCAGATAACCCGTCAGCGGTTGAGCAACCAGGCTCTGCATAGCCAGATCCCAAACATCCAGTGTACCATCTGAGCTCACGGTATACAGTTGTTGTCCAACCGCGTCTATTGCGACAGCAGTCACACTGCTGACATGCCCGATGAGAGGGGCTGTGATTGGATTGCCAGTATGAGCATCGAATACCTGCGCCCCCCTGTCAATCCCGGTCTTCGTCCCGCCGCTGATCGCGATGCGCTGCCCATCCGGGCTGAAGAACACGGTGCCAGAAGCATCGCCCTTGTGAAGGGGTTGTCCAAGCGGTTTTAGCCCTTCAATATCCCACAAGAATGGAGCGCCATCCAGAGGCCAGCCTAAAACTTTTCCATCCGGGCTGAAGGTGGGGTTTTGGACGTTGAATTGATCCAAAAATGGCTTGGCAGCCATTTGGCCGTTGGTAATATCCCAGAGAACCAACGTCTGATCCATAAAAGAGCTCGCGGCGAGCAGCTTTCCGTCTGGGCTGATGGTCAGCCCAGACAACCATTGGACGCCCGAAGGGTCATTGGCTGACAGGTTGATCTCACGGATCACCTTACCGGTCAGCCGGTCGCGGATCCAGATCTTGCCCTCGTTTTGGAGGTTATAGGCCATGGTCTTTCCGTCAGCGCTAATGGCGACTGCGCACGGCCAATGGCTTAGGCCGCTAATCGCCGGGCTAGCGGGTGAATCGCTGGCCACATCCCATGCCTGGATAGACCAACCAGAACAGTTGCCATTTACGCCGAGCGTTTCACACACGCTGATCACTACCAGGCTGCCATCCGGGGTAATCCCCAATTTATCCACCCGATTATCTGCGGCAGAGATGCTCAGTTTTTGGCGAACTTTCCCCTCAGGCAGTCCGAGGATGAACACTCCGCGGTTGCTGCTGTAAATCAGATGAGACCCATCCCGGCTGAAGGCCGCAGCGAAGATGTACGTATCCTGGTCCTGGCCCGTTTGATGGATAGGTGCGCCAGTCGCCACATCCCAGGTGATGCTTACGTGATCCCGATCCGCTGAGACCAACGTCCGGCCCTGGCCCTCAGGCGGAAAGACCAGACTGCTGATCTCATCATGATGACCGGTGAGCGGGGCTCCCAGGGGTTGGTTTCTGCGGATATCCCATAAATAAATCGTCCGATCAGCGCTGTATGCCAGGATATTCCCATCTGGGCTGAATGCATGCGTCATCACAAAAGAGTATGGCTGCTGGGAGGGAATCGCCCGCCCAAGCGGGCTGCCGGCGAACTGGCTGCTGGTGTCCCATAGAATCAATGTTCCCTGCTGATCGGCGGAGATCAACTGCTGGCCATCGGCGCTGAAGCTCACATCGAATACGTTGGCAGCATGGCCGGTTAGTGGGGCGCCGATCGGTTGGCGGCTGGCGATATCCCATAGCAGCACGGTAGTATCCCAACTCCCTGAAGCCAGGGTTTTCCCATCCGGGCTGAAATCGAGCGCGCTCACCCAATAGTTGTGGCCCGTGAGCTGGGTTGGTGCTGCTTCGGGAGCGGTGAGATTCCACAGAAAGACCTTGTTATCCGAGCCGCCGGACGCGAGTAACTTGCCGTCCGGGCTGAAGGCCAGCGCTTCGTTTACGATATCCGGAACGGCGAGTGGGCTTCCGATTAGCTTGGCCTCTTGAGGCCCCGTTGAGCTGGGTAGAGTCCACAGTTTTATGGTGCGGTCACCGGTGGAGGCGATCGCCTGACTGTCCGGGCGGAAAGCCAGGGCGTGGATGTCGGTTTCATGGGCAGCGATTGGCCTTCCAATGAATTGTCGGGTTTCGATGCTCCATAGGCGGATTTCGCCCAGGTTGCAGTACCCATTCCCATCGCCGCCTTTCGAGCGATCGGCGCAACTGCCCAGCGCCAGCAGCTTGCCATCCGGGCTCAAGGCCGCAACGCCGGGAAGGAGGCGATTTTCGAGCTGTCCGGTAGGATACTCGCCTACCGGGCCGCCTTTTTCAAGGTCCCAAATGGCGATCGACTCGCGGCTCACCAGGACCATGCTCTTTCCACCATCCAGCTTGTTGTAAGCCAGGTATAAGGCGAAAAATGTCCCCAAATCCAGTACGCTACGGGTGGGCTGCCCGGTGCTGGCATTCATGAAAACGATCCGGGAGTGTTTGCAAACCATCACCGTTGTGGAGGGATCGGTCTCGATACATTCCACCAGGGCAAGCGTCTTGCCATCGGGGCTAATCGTAAACGGCCGATAGCTCGAGTAAGCACTTTTGAGGATGTGCCGCAGGCGTGGACTGACTTCCAAGGCGAGGCGCGGGCTGAGGATAGCCTCATCGGTATCGGCGGTTTTGCTCGCCTCCACCCCGAGGAGCAGCGCCAGGTCCAACTGGCCCTTGACGAGCAGCTGCGATTGGGCAGCCAGCTTCCCGGCCAACGCCAGCCCGGACTGGTACTGGGCCTGGTTGCGTTGCTCGACCGCCTGGGTGCTGGCCGCCTCGGCGATGGCCTGCTGGTGGAGGGCATTGCTTTCTGCCGTGGCGCGGCTGCTTGCTTCGTTGAGCGCTTTCGATTCGGCAGTCGCCCGCACATGCGCTTCATTCAGGTACCCATTTCGCTGCCCCCAGGCCACTCCCCCCAGCACCACCGCCACGAGCAGCCCCAACCCCACCGCCCAGATTGCGATCTTCTGCCGCCGGGAGGCTATCTGCTCGGCGCGCAGCTTTTCTTCCTGGACCCGCCGTTCCTCCTGCTGCCGGCGGGTCTCTTCCTGGCGGCTGAGGGTAGCAAATTCGATTTGCAGCCCGGTGGGTTGTGGATCCTTCCCCAATCCTCGCAGCAGGAGTTGTTCAGATTTTTCCAGCTCTTCCCCGCGCAGTAAGTAGCTGAGACCTCGCTGGTTTTGGTCCCAGCGCAGGGCATCCACCTGCAGGTTCGTATGTGCTTTCACCCACTCCCAATCGGTGTGGATCGCCGCGCCCAGCTTCGCCAGCGCCTGTTCGAATTGGGGCAGCTTGGGCAGCGCTACCTGGCGGTCTTCCGGTCGCTCCGAAGCAGATGCGGAGTATTCGGCCAGTTGAAAGATGTGGTCCTTTTCGAAAACGATCCAATTAATATCGGGCAGGTCCGGGACAAATTCACGGATGGTTTCTGGGTTCAGATCGTCCACCACGATCGGGATAATGCGCTTGTGGTTTTCTAGCGCCAGGTTGATCTCACCCTTGCACACCGGAGACCCAACCGAATTCCGGCTGACGCTGAACACAAACGTATTTGCCGCTTGAATGGCCCCACAAATTTCAGTCCACCATTTTTCGCCGACGGGGATGCGGTCCCAATCGATCCAGGTGTCGATCTCGCTCTGCTGTAAGGATTCGCGGAGCAGCCGGGCAAAAGCGATATCTTTGCGTGAATAGGAGATAAAGACGTCCACCATAATTCTGCAATCCAGATCGATGCTTTGTTGGAATATAAGCTTTCTTCTCTTGGGAAGCAGCATAATTATAAAGGTTTTTGATGATTATATTTTCGCATCGGGGAGCAATTGGCGCAATATCGGGTTTGCTCTGCATCCAGCGCAGCTCCCCGAACGGGGGGGCAGACAATGAGATCACACCAACATCCGTAGACCCCGGTTTTCAAAAATGAAAAACCGGAGACTTTCGTCTCCGGTTAGTAGCGGGGGTTGGATTCGAACCACTGACCTCCGGGTTATGATCTGCCCTCTCAACCCGCGGATGGGCGCATTACACCAAATATCGCACCAACCGTCCATCCCCATCGATGTAATGGATTACCGGCTGGTTTTTCTCCAAGTTCACGGAAAGACGGCACTCCGCTTGCCCGTTTTTCCAACCGAGGGCCAGTTCACTATCCGTTGATGCTTCCACAATGAATTCTCCATTAAATGCCGGATATTCGTTCCGAAAGTGGATCAGGCGGAACAGGCGTTGTACGACCGGGGTTTGCACGGCGTGCGTGATTTCATCTATGGAATAGTTATGCCGGTTTATCGCCCGTCCTTCGCCTGTCGCCAGGACTCCTGCCTGATCGTTTTCACCCGCCAAAAGCCCTACGTAATACACCTGTGGCACACCCGGGGAAAAGAACTGGATTGCCCGGGCAGCCAGGTACGCATCTTCTTCGCAGCCCAGGGCTGAAAAATATGTGCAATTGATCTGGTGTGCGTCGAAACCATCTGCGTCTTTATGTGATTCGGACAGGATGCGGTTCAGGTTTGCCCCTCGCGAAATGCATAACTCCACAACACGACCGGCTTCCGCAGGTTCCAGGATCCCGTCCAGGTCTGGTTGGACCGGAATACCATCATGACAGTCCAACATGGTAAATTGTTTTCTCGGGCAGTGCTCGAGGTAAGCGCGTAGTTTCCGGCTGTCCTTTTCAACCAGCGTATAGAGGATCAGCATGGGAAGAACAAAATCGTAAACCCAGTAACCGTGTTTCGCCAGACTGGCCTGTACCGAGTAATGGTCGTGTACTTCCGGTAAGATCTCCATATCCAGGTTTTTCGCCACCTCGATCGCCCAGTCGATAAAATCATACACCTCCGGTTCAACCATAAAGCAGTTCGTACCCGGCTTCTTGATGACATACCCCACTGCGTCCAATCGCACGATTTTGATGTTCTGCCTGTGGAAAAAGGTCAGGTAATCGGTTAGCAGCTGGCGCGTGATTGGAGAATGTACGTCGAGATCGATCTGCTCGGACCAGTCCCTGGCCCCAAAGGTGGTCCAGACGGTTTCTTCCACCTGGCTCTCTTCGATCGTTACCGTCGAAAATGGGTTTTCAGGCTTGCGCAAGAAGATCTTCGCCACATGTTCGGCTGGTGGTTGGCCATCTGGCCAGACCTTATCCAGGGTGATGAACAGATCGGCATATTTAGACCGCCGGCCCCTTTTGAGGAAGTCTTGGAAATAGGGTGATTGGCGAGAGATATGGTTTACCATGAGGTCGATGAGCAGGTCAAAGTGCTCTCCAAGGCCGCGCAGATCCTGCCAATCGCCGAAGCGGGGCTCGATCTTTTTGTAAGTTAGGGGTGCGAAACCCCGGTCTCCCGAGGAAGGAAAGGGCGGCAGGATGTGGATACCCCCCTTACAGATCCCAACCAGTTGGTTTTCCACAACTTCTCGGAGGCATTTCAAATCTCCTCCGAGCGAATCCGGATAAGCGATCAATTGGACCTGGTTTTTAACCGCCATACGCTCAACGCCCCAGGGTATTTATCGAACGATAAGGATAAGACAGCGGGATCTGAGATACTTCGTCCAACCGGGCTATCTCTTCTGTGCTGAGCTCCAGTTCGGTAGCCTGGAGGTTATCCATTAGCTGGATTAAATTTCGCGCACCGATCACCACTGAAGATACTGCTGTACGGGTGAGTAACCAGGCCAGAGCCACCTGGGAGGCCGTGCTACCCGTGTGGAAGCTAGCAACCTCGCTTACAGCCGCTACGATCTTCCAATTCCGGTCCGTGGCGCGACGCGCCCACGATTCTTCCCAGGCGTCTGGCGTTATGGCGATCCTTCCAGCCTGAGCGCCATTGGGTTTATGCCCGGGAATGTATTTTCCGGATAAGAAACCACCTCCCAGGGGCCCCCAGGGGACCAGGCCCAATCCCTCGCTCTCACATAAATCAGTAAATTCCGCTTCGATATCGCGGACTACCAGGCTATACTGATATTGGGCGGCCACGAAGCGCACCCAATCATTCTGGTCGCTCAAACCCAACCCTTTCATCACCTGCCAGGCTTTGATATTGGACACGCCGATGTAGCGAGCTTTTCCCGCCCGAACCAGGTCGTCGAAGCAGCGTAGGGTTTCGTCCAGCCGTGTAAAGGGATCCCAACCATGCATATATAGCACATCGATAGTCTCGGTTTGCAGGCGACGCAGGCTGGCTTCGACGGACGGTTGGATATGGTAGCGCGACAGCCCGCAGTCGTTTGGGCCATTACCGACTGGCCAGCGAACCTTGGTGGTCAGTACCACCTGATCCCGCCGCCCCAGCAAGGCTTTACCAACAATTTCCTCTGACCGCCCGGCAGCATACACGTTGGCCAGGTCGAAGTGGTTACCACCGGCTTCAAGGAAATGAGCGATCATCCTTTCAGCCTCTTCGGATTTTGTCCCTCTTTCGCTAGTTTCCCCAAAAATCATCGTTCCTAATGCCAGCTCAGAAACGAGCAGGCCAGAATTTCCTAATCTGCGATATTCCATGATATCTCCAGTTCATCGTGCTAGCCTTTCACCGAACCGGCCATCAAGCCTCTTACGAAATAACGCTGCAAAGCAAAAAAGACCGTCAATGGTAGCAGCATCGAGATAAAGGCTCCAGCGGTTAATAAATGCCAATCGTTACCCCGCGAACCGATGATTTCCGCCAGGCGCATGGTCAACACCTGGACGCCTGGTTGGCTGCCAATAAAAATCAAGGCCACCAAGTAGTCGTTCCAAACCCACAAGAATTGGAAAATGGCATAGGAGGCCAGGGCCGGCACAGAAAGAGGCACGATCAAGCGGATAAAGATGGTGAAGTGTGAGGCGCCGTCTACAAAGGCCGATTCGAGGATGTCTTTGGGGAGGGTGCTGATAAAGTTATACAACAGATAAATCGCGAGTGGCAAGCCGAAACCGGTATGCGCCAGCCAGATGCCCAGGTAGGTACCATTCAAGTTCAATCCCACGTAATCGCGCAAGACTGGGATCAGGGCGATCTGCAAAGGTACCACCAGCAAGGCTACCACCGCGGTAAAGATCTGTTTTCGTCCTGGGAAACGCAGCCAGGCAAAACCGTATGCGGCGAAAGCTGCGATAGTCACAGGGAAGACTACGGATGGAATGGTGACTGCCATTGAATTTATGAAGGCGCCCGAAAGGTCATCTCCCTTCTCGATAAAGGAATTACCGGCTTCGTCCACTACTTCGTACTCTTTACCGGTCAAGACGTTTTGATAGTTCTTCAAGGTGAAATGCGTGGTGGTCGTCCATCTGCGTTCCTGGATCTGTACTTTGCCAAGGCGCTTATTCCCTATCCAGACCACCCGTCTTCCATCCGGCGTAGTCACGCCCTCACGAAACTCGCTGAACGTGGCGGTCACCCCTAAAATTGTCATCGGTCCGTTACGGTCCAGGTCTGCGGATGGTTCGATCGATTCTATGGTTACCCACTCGCGATGGGGGAAAATGGTCCACCAGCCGGTCTTGAGCACGTCTTCACGCGTTCGGAAGGATGAAACCAGCAGGCCAAAGGTGGGGATCAACCAGACCAGGCAGATCAGCCCAAGCACCCCATTCACCAGGAGGCCGGAAGTCCACTTCTTTTTGGGGCTCATCAGAACACCTCACGCTTGTTGAATTCACGCAGGTTGTAAATCATCACAGGAACCACCGCGATCAACAGCAGGATAGCCAGGGTAGACCCGAGGCCAAAGTTGCGATAGACAAAGTACTGGTTATAAAACTGGGTAGCGATCACTTCGGTGCCGTACTGCCCGCCTGTCATCACGATGACCACATCGAAGATCTTAAGGGTAAAGATCACCACCGTTGTGGATACTGCGATCAGGGTGCCCATAATGGAAGGGATCGTGATCTGGAAAAACACCTGGGCCTCGTTGGCGCCGTCTACCCGGGCCGCTTCCATGATCTCGTCTGGGATACCCTTGATGGCTGCCGAGAAGAGCACCATGGCATAACCGGTCTGCATCCAGATCAGGATCAGGATCAGGAAAAGGTTGTTCCAGGGTTGTAATTGGGCTATCCAGGCCTGGGGTTGTCCGCCGAGGGCTATTATGACGGCGTTCAGCAGGCCAATCTGTGGATCACTGACTTCTCGAACAGCATAGATAAACTTCCAAATCACCCCTGACGCAACCAGGGAAATGGCCATGGGCATAAAGATGATGGATTTCGCAAGCGCCTCGAAACGGCTGCGGTCCGCCAGGGTCGCGATAAGCAAACCCAGGATTACCGTCAGGCTGGCGCCGAATATTATCCATAACAGGTTGTTCCGGAAAGTCATCAGCATGGCCTTGTCGGTAAACACCGTCAGGTAATTGTGCAAGCCGACGAAGGTGGAACCATCGCGGTTCATCAGGCTAGCGATCAGAGTGCGGATGGTCGGCACGGCCAGGAAATAAGCCACCAGCAGGATGGCCGGTGCTACAAACACGTAAGGTTGCGCCTGGTGGGCCCAGGCTGCTGGAAGCTGCTCAACCAACTTGTTCAAAACCAGGTAGAGCAGGCAGATACCGCCTCCACCCCACAGGACCGCCATCAAAGCGACCACCATCCTGGGCGCATCAGTATTCCGCAGGAAGATAAATCCCTGCCAGAGTGCATAAAAGACCATGACAAGAACCGCTAAGGCAAGGAGAAGCCGGCCGAGGTTTTGTGTAATCCAACGCGACGGGCTGGTTCTATTCACGTCCGTAAGATCCATGGGGTTGTTCATTGGCTGTCTTTCCGCGCACTCGCCTGATAAGATAGGCGGGATAATTACGTTGAAGCAGGGCAGCGAGTAATCCGTCACCCTGCTTCAAGGGTCTTGAGCTCTTCCTTACCGGTAATCCTTGGAAAGGATTGGTGTTGGAGTGACTTATTCTTTGGGCCAGGAAGCGTCGATGTTGTTCAACGCCGTGTCCAGGTCTTCGGAGCCGCTGACCCAGGCGGTCATCTCTTTCCAGAAGGAGCCTGAGCCAACTTCGCCTGGCATCAAGTCGGAGCCGTCATAGCGTACGCTGGTCGCATCAGCCAGGATCTGAGCAACGCCGCGGTCGATGTCATTGCCGTACCAGGCCAGGTCCACATCATTCTGAGGCGCGATCGTACCGCCAGAGGCCAACCAGGTCTTCAGGTGGTCCGCCCGGGTGAACCATTCCATCACCGCGCGGACTTCGGGCCGGTCATTGAACATCGACCAGACGTCACCGCCCACCAGGACGGGTTTGCCGTAGGTTTCATCGATACCGGGTAGGTAGAAGAAGTCATAATCTACACCGGATTCCAGGTTCTTATCCTGGGGGAAGAAGCTGACGATAAAGTTACCCTGTTTATGCAGCCAGCATTTGGGCGGGTCGTTGAACATGGGGGCAGGAGCATCCCCAAAACTGGTGGAAACGATAGTCTTGGTACCGCCGTACACGTAGCTGTCATTAAGCCAGATGGCGCCGATCTCCTCGGCCGCATTCTTAACCTCGGGGGAAGAAAAAGGCAGCTCACCGGACACCCATTTATCGTAATTTTCCAGCGAGGTGGTTCGCAGCATGACCTCTTCCATCCAGTCCGTGGCCGGCCAGCCAGTGGCCGCTCCGGATTCGATCCCCACACACCATGGAGTATCTCCGTCGCTGACGATCTGGTCTTGCAGAGCTATCAGTTCATCCCAGGTGGTTGGGATCTGATAACCGGCGGCTTCAAAGGCTTTCTTGGGAAACCAGACCAGGCTTTTCACGTTCACACGTTCCCACACGCCTACCATGGTGGGATTGCCATCCTGATCCGGCTTTGTAGCCATATCCAGCCAGCTCTGCTTGTACTGGCTCTGCAGGTATTCATCACTCAGGAATGTAGAGATGTCCACCAGAGTCCCGGTCTTGGCGATGGTACCCATCAAACCAGGCTGAGGGAAGTCTACGATATCAGGCACGTTACCGGCTTCCACGCGGGTGGAGATGGTTGCTTCGAATTGTTTCGAACTTTCATACTGGATGTCGATCCCTGTGAGGTCTTCGAAGGCTTTCACGTTTTCGTTAAACTTGACCTCGTCAGCATCTGCGAAAGCGCCAAAAGCAGTCACCACGGTACCGGTGTATTTTCCATTCAGGGCATCCTGAAGTTCCTGGGGCAGGTCAGCACTGGCTGTGCCTTCCGAAGGAGTTGCGGCTTCTTCAGGAGCAGCCGTCGGCTCTTCGGGAGCTGCGGTGGGTTCAGCAGGAGCCTCAGTTGGTTCGGCGGGGGCTTCGGTGGGGACAGCTTCTTCGGTGGGAGCAGTCACTTCGGTCGCGGTTGCAGCCGGAGCACAGGCACTCAAAATCAATGAAACGATGAGCAGGGAAAGCCCAACCATACTCATGATTTTTTTACTTTTCATTTTCTCTTTCTCCTCGTTATGGCGTACTGGATCGATTGGATACCTGGGTTTCGCATACGCAATTTTTGGATTTTTCTCTCAGCTTGATAGGACTGGCGGCACTAATCGATCTACCCGGGAAGGAAAGTGCTTGACAGCTTACCTTTTATAGGTTAAGGTATCTGCCAGGTAGATCCATTTTCCACGTGGACATTCTACCGGGGAGCGGTTACCCGTCAGTGACCGCTCCATTTCATTTCCCTCAAGCTTCCTGGTCACCTCCTCTCTGGTGAGTTCCCAATAGACCTGGCTGGAAAAAAGTAAGGTAGTTAAGCAGTTTCCCGTTCAACCATGGTCAGAGGGAGCTTGACATGCTGAACAGGATGGTCCGGGTTTGTCAGGCGGGATAACAGCAGTTCAACCGCGATTCGTCCGGAATCATCCAGGTGTTGGCGGATGGTGGTAAGGCCGACATAATCGGCCATATCGAGATCGTCGAAGCCGATCACGGCCAGGTCTTTAGGTATTTTCACGCCCATTTCCCTCGCAGCGCGTAGTACACCAAAAGCCTGAAGATCAGTAGCGCAGAATATGGCGGTGGGTGGTTCTTTAAGTTTAAGGAAATCGTGGGCAGCCTGCCGAGCCCGTTCCTGGCTGTATGGGGTCAGGATCACCAATTCGTTTGGTACATACAGGCCGGCTTCCTGCATAGCCAGGCGAAAACCCGACAGGCGCAGGCTAACCGGATGGATGGCGTATTCCGGAAGATCGGTATCGCCCATGAAAGCGATCTTACGGTGGCCCTTTTTGATCAGATAACCAGCCGCCATCTTGCCGCCAGCCACATCGTCGATTTCCACGGTACTGAAACAAGGCTGGGGGAATTCTATTAACACGGTTTCCAGGCCATGCTCAACCAACCGCTGGGCTTCGTCGTCGTCAAAGGGCAACGATACGACGATTAACCCATCGAGGCTTTGAGTAAGCGGGAGCCGGGCCAGGTAGCCGTGCAACCGGTCGAGGGAATCGATGGTGTAGATGACCAGTTCGTACTTGGTATTCATTAAGGCTGTGGCCACACCTCGGAGACGCTGAACGAAAGAAGGCGCCGTGATGAAAGGCATGATCACCCCGATCCGGCGATTCTCACGGATTGCCCTGGCGCGAGCCTCAGCCCGTGGGATAAAACCCACCCGATCAATAGCAGCCAATACGGTCTGCCTTGTCTTCGGATTAACCTTTTGCGGATCATTCAGAACCCTCGAGACGGTTGTGATGCTGACACCGGCTTGTCTGGCAACTTCGTAAATGGTGGGGTTGAGTTTGTTCATGGAAATAAAGGAGTGCAATATGTTTCATGCAAGGACTTTCATACAGTATACAGAAAATTAAGGGAAGAGTCAATATTTAGGTTTTGGTTTCTACAATGTATAATTTAACTATGTCCACCCCCATTCTGGCTACAAAACTATATATTCCTTCGCCTCGACCTAAAGTCGTCCTTCGCCCTCGCCTGATCGAGCAACTGAATGAGGATTTGCACCAAGACCAGAATTTTGGACGCAAACTGACCCTGATTTCAGCTCCCGCCGGTTTTGGTAAAACCACGCTGGTCAGTGAATGGGTTGCCGGACTCCGGCAGCGTTTGCCGCACCGTCCCGATATCCTACCGGAAAGCCAGGGTTGCGAGCAATCCGAACCAAAGGTTCAGATAGCCTGGTTGTCACTGGACGAAGGGGATAACGACCTCGCCCGCTTTCTGACTTACCTTGTCGCTTCTTTACAAACGATCACAAAAGATATTGGAAAAGGGGTATTGGGGGCAATTCAAACATCGCAGCCGCTGACGACAATCAATGAATTCCTGTTAGCGACCCTGCTTAATGAAATTGCCGCCATCCCGGATAATCTCATCCTGGTCCTGGATGATTATCACATGATCGATTCTGAACCAATCGACCATGCCCTCACCTTTCTGCTCGATCACCTGCCACCGCAGATCCACCTGGTTATCACCACCCGAGAGGATCCATCCCTGCCCCTGCCCCGCTACCGTGTCCGGGGTCAATTGACCGAACTGCGCGCCGCCGACCTGCGTTTTACCCCCGCCGAAGCTGCCGAGTTTCTCAACCAGGGCATGGATCTGAACCTCTCGGCGGAAGACATCGCCTCCCTGGATGCCCGCAGCGAAGGCTAGATTGTCGGCTTGCAATTAG
>Ga0105104_10000486_pt1 | contig 30738 bp, 28 predicted proteins | sample PPLLaktember2015_3_FD_87034 | JGI IMG/M metagenome (GOLD analysis project Ga0105104, IMG submission 87034) | Freshwater sediment microbial communities from Prairie Pothole Lake near Jamestown, North Dakota, USA - PPLs Lake P7 Core (6) Depth... | ecosystem: Environmental > Aquatic > Freshwater >...
ATTTCTTTGTTTTTAAAAACATGCTGGTTGTTCCCAGCGCTGACGTTGTCATTTGTGGGCGCCCCACCTCCCCATGAAACGTCAGATCTATGGAGAAACCTGGCGAATCGGGCGCTGGCACCCACCCCCCTCCTCCGGTCATCCTACAGTCATCCTACAGTCATCCTTCGCTCATCCTATAGTCATCCTATAGTCATCCTATACTGTGGCGATATGCGGCTTTCGTGATTCCCTCGCAGGGGGTCCACCGTTCGCGCTGAGGAGACAGCACGTCCGCTGGCATCAGACTTGAGCGCTTCCGTTGCTGGTAGCGTGCTGGAACACAGCTCTTTGCTCTGGGGCATAACAAGCATATATATCATCGCAATGATTGTGCAGGTGGACGCATGGCTGGTGACCGTGGCAAAAGTCAGGCAGGAGCCGAATTCGCAGCGGCGCAGGGCAGATCAGATCTGACAATCAGAGGCTTATAATTCACCCCTCGGCACTTTATTACTTGCACAACCCGGAGGCTGAAATGATCGTAAGAATGTGGCATGGACGAGTCCCAACTTCGAAAGCAGACGCCTATCGAGCCTTTACGAATGCGCGCGCCATCCCCGATTATCAGTCGGTCAAAGGAAACATCAGCGTTCATATTCTTGAACGCCGCGCAGGTGACATCACGCACTTCATCACGTTGACATTTTGGGAGAGCCTCGAAGCGATCAAAGGCTTTGCCGGCGAGGATGTGGAAGTCGCAAAGTATTATCCGGAAGACAAGGATTTCCTGCTCGAATTTGAGCCAACCGTCCTGCACTACGAAGTCGTTGGACAATCCTGAAGCAGCGTGAACAGACTCACCGAGGTCGCGGCGCTCTTCCTGAAGCTTGGCATCACAGCCTTCGGCGGACCGGCGGCACACATCGCCATCATGCATGACGAAGTCGTGGTCCGCCGCAAGTGGCTGACCGACGAAGGATTCCTCGACCTGCTCGGCGCGACCAACCTGATCCCCGGTCCCAACTCGACCGAAATGGCGATCCACATTGGTTACGTGCGCGCGGGCTGGCCGGGTCTGCTTCTCGGCGGCTTCTGCTTTGTCGCTCCCGCCACGTTGATCGTTCTTGCCCTGGCATGGCTCTACGTCCGATTTGGCGAAACACCCCAGGCCGAATGGCTGCTCTACGGCATCAAACCGGTCGTCATCGCGATCATCGCACAAGCCTTGTGGACTCTTGGAAGCAAAGCCCTGAAGACCAGGACCCTGGCAGTGATTGGCGCTATTGCCTTTGCCTTGTATTTTCTGGGAGTCAACGAAATTGCACTGCTCTTCGCGGGCGGCGTGATCTTCATGCTCATTGCAAATATTCAGCGTCTCAGAACTCCCAACCTTTCCATGCTGTTCCCACTCAGCGGCATCGCCCTTGCACAAACTGCGATCCCTTTCAGCCTTCCCATCCTGTTTTTGACATTTCTTAAAATAGGCTCTGTCTTGTACGGGAGCGGCTACGTACTGCTCGCCTTTCTACGCGCGGACTTTGTCCTGCGACTGGGCTGGCTTACCGATCAACAACTACTTGATGCGGTTGCTATCGGGCAGGTGACGCCGGGCCCGCTCTTCACTGCCGCGACCTTCATCGGATACCTGCTCGGCGGCACGCCGGGCGCCTTGCTCGCCACGCTCGGGATCTTCCTGCCCTCGTTTGTTTTCGTCGCGATCTCGAATCCGCTCATCCCGAAGATTCGCAACTCCGCCTGGGCGGGCAGCCTGCTGGACGGGGTCAATGCTGCCGCGCTTGGACTGATGGCTGCCGTGACCATCCAACTGGGAATCTCCTCGCTGACAGATTTCTTCACGATCCTCATCGCCATGATTTCATTGATCCTGCTCCTGCGTTACAAGGTCAACTCCACCTGGCTGATTGCAGGCGGAGCGATTGCCGGATTTGTTTTTTCATTTATCCGCTAAAATCAGGAACATTGTGCTCATTCCAATCACAGGAAGAGGTTCATATGGATAACCTGGTTCTCACCCAACAACGTCGAAACCTTCTGGAAATTACACTCAACCGGCCGGAGGCTTTCAACGCGTTAAATCTGGACATGATGAAAATGCTTGGCGAAACGCTTGCCTCCGCTGCGGTGGATGACTCGATCGAAGGGATCCTGCTCACCGGAAAAGGCAAAGCGTTTTGTGCCGGCGGCGACTTAAAATGGATCAGCCAGCAAATCGAGGCTGCGGGTTCCATTTTATACAGGCTGGCGCCCCAGTTCCATTTATCGATCACGGAAATCCGCCGGATGGAAAAACCGGTCGTCGCCGCCATCAACGGGATCGCGGCGGGCGGAGGCTTTTCGCTCGCCCTCGCCTGCGACTTCCGCGTGATGGGGCAATCTGCGACGATGCGCCAGGCGTACACCTCCAGCGGGCTGAGCATCGACGGCGGCGGATCCTTCGCCCTGCCGCGCCTCGTCGGCCTGGCGCGCGCCATGGAGATCATGGCTTTCGACCAGCCAATCTCCTCCACACAGGCGCTCGAATGGGGCCTCGCGACCAAAGTTGTCCCGGATCAGGACGTCCTGACGGAAGCGCACGCCATGCTCGACCAGCTGACCAGGACCGCCCTCCACTCGTTTGCCTGGTCGAAAAAACTGATGACCAATTCCTTCAATAGCACACTGGAATCGCAACTGGAACTGGAAAGACAGGGCATCAGTGATTGCGCCGCTCATCCGGATGGGCTGGAAGGCATCCGGGCTTTCGTTGAAAAACGCAAGCCATCCTTCTAGGGCAGGCTTATGACCCATCCAGATCATATTTACATCCGTTCGTTCACTATTCCAGCCGACGCCATTGACGAGAACGGACACGTCAACAATGTGGCGTACGTCCAATGGATGCAGGATATTGCTGTCGAACATTACGCCTCGATTGGCGGCATCGCAGCCCAGGGACAGGCTGCCACCTGGGTGATCCGGGAACATAAGATCGAATATTTCCTCCCCGCCTTTGCAGGAGAAGAGATCGAGATCAAGACCTGGGTGGAAAACGTGCGGCGCGTGAGGTCATTGCGCAAGTATGAATTCGTTCGCAAGTCGGACGGCAGGGTTTTGGTCAAAGGGGAAACAGACTGGGTCTTTGTAGATGCAAAGACCGGCGCGCCGCGCCTCATCCCAGAGGAAGTGTCGAAAGTATTCGCTGTATCGCAAGAGAAATAATTGTCACGTTACCTGGAGCAATTGCTTGCAATCATCCACAACCGGTAAAGCACATAATCCCATCCCCCTTTATTCACTGTTCATCGCCAACGCCATTTCGCTGGTCGGCAATGTTTTTACGACGATCGCCGTTCCATGGTTTGTGCTTCAAACAACCGGCAGCGCCACGCAAACAGGCCTCACCGGCTTTTTCACGATCCTGCCCGTTGTGCTGGCAGGTTTCCTGGGCGGGACGCTCATCGACCGGCTCGGTTATAAACGCACCAGCATCATTTCAGACCTGGCAAGCGGGCTGACCACTGCCCTCATCCCTTTGCTGTACTTCACGACAGGCTTGGAATTCTGGCAACTGATCGTCCTCGTATTCCTTGGCGCTCTGCTGGATACTCCCGGCAGCACTGCCCGCGCCGCCCTGCTCCCGGAGTTGGCAGAACAGGCCGGGATGCCGATCGAGCGCGTCACCTCTCTCACGCATGTGATCGAACGCGGCGCACGTTTGGTCGGCGCGCCGCTGGCTGGTTTTCTGATCGGCATCATGGGTACCGCCAACGTCCTTTGGCTGGATGCGGCTTCCTTCTTTGTCTCGGCTGCGATCATCGGACTCATCATCACTGCTCCGAAGCTTGCCGAAAAAGAAGAGCAGACGGGCAAGTACTTCGATGAATTGCGGGATGGCTTGCGCTTCATCAGGCGCGATGCGTTGATTCTGTCCATCGTGGTCATGGTCATGCTGACGAACTTTCTCGATGCGATCTTTGGTGGAGTGGTCCTGCCTGTCTACGTCAACGAAGTGTTTGGAAGCGCCTTGAACCTGGGATTGATCATTGCTGCAAATGGCGGCGGCGCAGTCGTCGGTGGATTGATCTTCGCTGCGATCGGTCATCGCCTGCCGAGGCACGCGACGTTCGTCGCAGCTTTTGTTCTGACAGGATTTCGTTTTTGGGTGTATACGGTCTACCCGCCGCTGGCCGTTCTCGTCGCGACGACCTTCATCACCAGCATCGGAGCCGGTCCCTTGAACCCGATCATCGGCGCGGTGGAATTCGAGCGCATCCCGCCCAATATGCGCGGACGTGTCTTCGGGGCGATCACCGCCGGCGCCTGGATCGCCATGCCGCTGGGCATGTTGCTGGGGGGAGTTTTTACCGATCGGTTTGGAACGTTACCCATGCTCATTGGTTTGGGAATAACGTATTTCATCACCACGCTGAGCATGGCATTCATCCCCGCCATGAAAGAGATGAACCGAAAAAGCCAAGCCAGTAATTTCTCGTAAACCTTATTCGATCTCGATGTAGAGACGTTTGTTGATCGCGCCTTTGCTTTTGTAATCCACCACGCGGATCGTACCCACCTCGCTTGTATTGCGAACGTGCGTCCCGCCATCTGCCTGCAGGTCGAGCCCAACGATCTCCACCGTCCGCACGTGCGCGATCCCTTCGGGCAGAAGGTTGATCTTGGTGCGGATCAGGTCGGGGATCTGGAACGCCTCGGCACGCGGCAGGATCCTGACCCGGATCTCATATGCTTTCGCCGCCTCTGCATTCACCGCGGCTTCGATCTCACGCACCAGCTCTCCGCGCATCGTCTCGAACTCAAAGTCCATGCGGCCCTTGAGCGGCTCCATATCCCCACCGGTGACGAGGGCGCCGTAGTCGCGAAAAACAGTCCCGCACAAAACATGGAGGGCAGTGTGGGTACGCATCAACTCGTAGCGCCGCGCCCAGTCCAGGGTCCCGTGTGCCGCTGAACTACTGGAAGGCAAAGGCACGTCACCGCCGAGAAAATGCAGGACGTCATCCCCCTGCTTCTTCACCTTGACGACCGGGTGGGTTACGCCTGCAACGGTCAGGACCCCAAAATCGCAGGGCTGGCCCCCGCCGCCCGGGTAAAAAGCCGTGCGGTTCAGAATAAGGGCGCGTTCCGCCGGCAGGACAGAAGTAACTTCTGCATCGAATTCCTGCATGTAACTGTCGGTTTGATATAGCAATTCGGTCATGAGAACTCTCTCTGGTTTGAGCTTTGCGAAGGTTGCTGTCAGGTAAGCAACAACTCCAAAGATTGAGCCTTCACAAGGCTTGTTATGATTTCACAAAGTTTACTAGGATTATCTAAATCAGCCAATAGGAGTAAACTTGCAGTGTGCAAAGGAGTCCAACATGGATCCAAAGGTTATTATCATTGATGGGAAGACCTATCACAGTGTTGTCGAAATGCCGCCAGATATCCGTCAAAGGTATGAACTGGCAGTACGTTTACTGGGCTATGTGGATGAGGAAAATGCCCCGGATACATTTGAGTCCAAGGACGTCCTCGCCGATCTGAACAGGAACAATATCCCCGATATGTTGGAAAATATTGTGGCGGCCAATGCTATAGTGAATGGCATGAAGATCGTCATCGACGGGAGAGAGCTCAACGGCATTGAAAACCTGCCGCCCAGGGCCCGCGCGCGCTACGATGAAGTAATGCGTGAACTGGACACAAATCGAAACGGCATTCCCGACTTCGTGGAACGGATGATCAAGCTTCCCAATCAGCCTGCAAACATCTCCACTACGGATGACACAGAAACAGCACGTCGCTCTTCATCTTTTGACTACGCTGCCTCTGCGAGGACTTCGCTGGACAGGCCTCTGCCTGCCAGCCCAACAGTAATGCCCGACACGTCGAATGGCTGGCCGCTTGCCCTGGCAGGGCTCTTCCTATTGTTGCTGTGTGTTGCCGGGGCAGGCAGCGTTTGGTATTTCTTTCTCCGCTGATTAGATTTCCAATGTCAAATTCCGCTTGGCTGCGCGGTGCTTGACCGTTCGTTACATGTTGGACAATATTGAACGACGGCGCGTTCCGCCGGCAGGCCAGAAGTAACTTCTGCATCGAATTCCTGTATGTAACGGTCGGTTTGATATAACAATTCTGTCATGAGAACTCTCTCTGGTTTAAGCCTTGCGAAGAGACCCATTGCAAGGCTCATCGTTGTTTCATAAAGTTTACTTGCATTATCTAAATCAGCCAGTGGGTGTAAACTTACAGCATTCAGCGGAGATTGACATGGGCGCAAAGCTTATTGTTCTCAACGGCAAGACATATCGAAGCATTGAGGAAATGCCGCCAGACATTCGTGAAAAGTATGAACTGGCAATGTGTTTGGTGGGCGATGTTGATGAAGACTATATCCCAGGCACAATTGAGTCCGGCAACGTTCTGACCGACGCTCTGGAAAATATCCCGACAGGCAATGTCATCGTCAATAGCACAAAAATTGACATCGATGGAAAAGAATTCGATAGCCCAGATAGCCTGCCACCGGAGGCCCGCGCCCGTTATGAAGAAGCGGTGGGGAAACTGGATGTAAACCGAAATGGCATTCCTGACTTTGTCGAGGGAATGATAAGCACGAATCAGGCAGCAAGTATCTCCACCAGCCTTGGGACGACCACGTCGCCCCGCTCTACGAGAACTTCGCAGGATAAACCTCTGCCTGGTGACTCAGTAATAACACCTGACACATCGGAGGGCTGGTCGCTCGCATTCGCTGCCCTCTTCCTCCTGATACTTTGTGCCGTCGGAGTTGGCGGTGTCTGGTATTTCTTTTTCCGTTGATCGGATGGCCAAAGCCATCGTCGCCTTAGTCCGTCGTGCCAGACCGTTCGTTACATGTTGCACAATATTAGCGTTTGATTAGAAGGTTATAAGTCACTTGACTTTGATTTTGAATTTCTGTATAGTAAACTCGATACGAGAGTAAATGGCACGGCTGCCCACCGGCACGCGTGCCTTTTGTTTGTCTGCACATATTCCAATTTTTTAAGGAGCACGCATGATCCAGGTCAATGGTCTCACCAAGGACTACGGCGCGCGCCGCGCCATTGACAACCTTACCTTCGACGCCGAGCAGGGAGAAATTGTCGGCTTCCTCGGACCCAACGGCGCAGGCAAAACCACCACCATGAGAGTCCTCACCGGCTACATGCCCCCCACCGAAGGAACAGCCACGGTCGCGGGCTATGACATTATTGAGGAATCGCTTGAGGTTCGCAAGCGAGTCGGTTATCTTCCTGAAACCGTCCCTCTATACAACGATATGACCGCTCTGGAATATCTCAAGTTCATGGCGGATTTGCGGCGTATTCCCGATGCGGAAGCGCGCGCCTATGAAACCCTGGAAGGGGTCAATCTCAAAGACCGCGCCAACAGTTATATCGGCACCTTTTCAAAAGGCATGCGCCAGCGCATTGGACTGGCGCAGGCATTGATCCATCGTCCGGAAGTTTTGATCCTGGATGAGCCGACCATCGGTCTGGACCCCGCCCAGGTCGTGGAGATCCGTAACGTCATCCGCGAGATCGGCAAGGATCGAACCGTGCTGCTTTCCACGCACATCCTGACGGAAGCGCAACAGATCTGCGACCGTGTGCTGATCATCAACAAAGGCAAAATCGTGACGGAGGATACGCCTGAAAATCTACAGGCCCGCCTCGTGGGCGCACAACGCGTGGTCTTACGCGTGCGCGGCGACTCGGATGGCTTGACTGGCAAGATCAGCAAGGTCAAAGGTGTGCACACAGTGGACGCCAAACCGGACGGCTCTGTGGAGTTCGAATTTGGCGCCGGGGAAGACGCCCGGCCCCAGGTGGCGAAAGCCGTCATTCAGGCTGGCTATGACCTGCTTGAAATGCGACCGATCGGAATGAGTCTCGAGGAGATCTTCCTTGAACTCACCCGCGACAATGCAGCCGGCAAGAAAGCTTCGTGAGGCAGCTATGAGAAACATCTGGACGATCGCGAAACGCGAATACAACCACTACTTTATCAGCCCGATTGCTTACGTCGTGGCATTTATTATTCTCATCACGCTCGGAATTTACTTCGCTTCCATTATAGGGTTTTACTCCCGGCAAGCGCTTTTGAGCGGCGGTGCCCAGGCTCCGGATATCACGCCGATCAACTGGCTGTTCGTATTCCTGCTGGTTTTTACCACCCCGGCAATCACCATGCGCTCCCTCTCGGATGAGGCACGCACAGGCACATTGGAACTTCTGCTCACGGCTCCCATTCGGGATTATGAATTAGTCATTGGGAAATGGCTGGGCGGCTTCCTTTTTATCCTGTCGATTCTGGCAGTCACCCTTATTTATCCGATCATTCTTAACAGCCTGGTCACTCCCGGCATTGACCAGCAGCTGATGATGTCCTCCTATCTGGGAGTCATTCTGGCTGCAGCCGCCTTCCTGGCGCTTGGTGTGGGGATTTCAGCCATCTTCACGAATCAGATCGCGGCGTTCTTTTCCATTTTCGGACTGTTCTTCACTCTTTGGTTCATGATGGGACTCTTTTCGCAACTGGTACAGGGCAGTGGAGCACAGTTCTTCGAGTACTTGAATATATCCGGACACTTTACCGCTTTAAATTCGGGAAGTTTTAATTTAACAGACCTTGTCTACTTCATCAGCCTGATCGCCCTGGGTCTGTTCACGGGGACAACCGCTGTTGAAGTTCGGAGATGGCGCTAATGAACAACAAGAAACAATCCGCTGCACGTGCGCGCAACTACTCCATCATCGCACTAATCTTTGCCCTGCTGGCTTGTATCGCCACATTCTTCCTCGGCGTTATGCGGGGACTTCGGTCCATGGAGTTATTTACAGGTCTTCTGGCAGAAGATATTAATCGCTACCTGATCGTAAGTGTCGGGCTCGTCATTTTAGGGCTTGCGGCGTACGCGATCATGGAGCCGGATAAAGTCCGCCGCTTCCTCACAGGCCGACAGGCACGTTATGGAAGCAATACGGTCGTGATGACGATTGCATTTCTGGGTATTTTCATTGTCGGAAACATACTTGCATACCAGCTTGCGAATCAGAATCCTGAGCTTACCTGGGACCTCACGGAAGATCAGGCAAACACGCTCCCACCTGAATTGACGAAAGCACTGGAAGTCCTCCCCGAAAAAGTGACAGCCACCGCGTTCTTCTCACAACGCAGCGATATTACAACAGCCGAAGAACTGCTGAGCAAGATCAAAGCGAATAGCAAGGGTAAGTTCAACTATAGCTTCATCGACCCGGATCGTGATCCGCAGGCCGCCCTCGACGCAGGGATCACCGGGGATGGGAAGATCCTGCTGCAGATGGGCGAACAGCAGGAAATCGTTGCCTTTGCCAGTGAGACGGAAATCCTCAAAGGGTTGACGCGTCTCATCAACCCGGGCAACAACGTAATTTACTTCCTGACCGGTCATGGTGAGCTTGACGCCGAACAAGCAGGGGATGTATCGATGACGCGCGCCAGGGAAACACTCGAAAGCAAAAACTATGCGGTAAAAACGGTCAACCTGCTGACGGAAAAACAAGTTCCGGAGGATGCAAGTGTGATCGTGATTGCGGGTCCCATCCAGCCTGTTTCACAGGAGGAGATCGATCTGCTCAGAGACTATCTTGCCAAAGGCGGTTCACTCATTGTGATGGAAAACCCAACCGCTCTGACGGAATTTGGGGAGAAGGCTGACCCCCTGGCTGATATGCTGGTCCAGGATTGGGGCATTACGCTCAATAATGATATCGTGATCGATCTGGACAGCCCCGAGCCTACAACCGCCGCCGCAGCGTTCTACGAGAATCATCCCATTACGGTCAGTATGAACAGGATCCCTGCCTACTTCCCGTTCAGCCGCAGCCTGAATGTAGCCGATTCAGCAGGTGAAGCGACTCTTACTCCCCTGGTTCAAACGAATCAACGCTCGTGGGGTGAAACGGATTTTGAAAGTCTGCGGACGGGTGGACAGGTCGTCATGGATAGCGGCGAATCTCAGGGACCTCTCACCCTGGCGGTGGCCGGCATGAATTCCACTACAGGTGGACGGGTCGTTGCGTTTGGCACGTCCGATTTTGCAGCCGATCAGATGTTTGATACGTACGGCAACGGCGACATGTTCGTCAACTCGGTCGATTGGGCGGCGGAGCAGGAACAAAACATCGGCATCACGCCCAAAACGCCAACACTGCGCACGTTTAACGCTCCGGACCAGTTCCCGTGGCTTGCGATCCTGCTCGTTTCCGTGTTTGTCATCCCGGGGCTTGTGATCTTGTCGGGTATCTCCACGTGGCTGACCCGCAGACGGCAGGGGTAAGGGTATGATTCGGCGTTCCACCCTCGTCTATCTGGTACTCCTGCTTGCATTGGCTGGAGTATATTACTACATGAACAATCGCGAGCAACCTGCGGAAGTTGAAGCAACCCTTGAGCCAACCGTAGAAGTCTCGTACCTTTTCAGTGCGGAAGAAGGCACGCCGTCAAGCATCCGCCTGGAGTCAAAATCAGGAGAAACTGTCGAATTTGAACGTGGCGCCAATAACGCCTGGGCGCTAGCCCAGCCGGTCGAAGCCGAAGTAGATCAGGGGGCGGCCGAAGCGGCTGCAAGTCAAATCACCACCATACAGATTTTGGACAACGTTCCTGACATTGATCCCAAGATTGTAGGGTTGGAAATCCCTGAATATGTTCTAACCATTAAGTTCACAAGCGGAGCCGAACGGACCGTTGATGTAGGCGTCCTCACTCCGACAGGAAGCGGCTATTATGTTCGGGATGCAGCCGACAAGATTGTCATTGTCAGCGGGAACGCAATTGATTCTCTGCTGAGCCTTCTGGAGAATCCACCTTATCTGGAGACCCGGACTCCCAGCCCCATCCCTGCGACCGAAACCTTAACTCCGCTCCCGACTACGCCTGAGGCGGATGCACCGCCGAGTGCAACTGCCACGCCCTAGTGGTAAAACTGATAGATTTGTAAAGTATGAAACAGTAATGAAATGAGTATTGAAATTCGCTCAAAAAAAGTGTATTCTGATACTAAAAGAATTGGACCTGTAACGAATGGATGTAGACAAAATTTTGATGGTTGACGAAGAAGAAGAATTCTCTGCAATTGCCCGGCTTGTAGAGTTGGGACGCCAAAAAGGATATATCACGCTTGACGATATTCTGCACTTCTTCCCTGAAGCAGAGCAGGATGTTGAACAACTTGAAGAGGCCTTTTCGGCTCTATTGAGCGCGGGTATTCCCTTCATGGAAGATACCGCAACCGCAGAACCGAGTGAAGAAGAACTGGTTGCTGTGGAAGCAACGGAAGCTGAACCGGAAATCGATCTCTCTCTCGACGACTATTTGGCAAATATTGACACGGACGATACGATCGGTTTGTACCTGAAAGAGGTCAGCCGCGTGCCGCTTTTGACCGCGGAAGAGGAAGTGAAACTGGCTCAACGTATTGAGCGCGGACGAATGTCCCGTGAAGAACTCGCCAAAGGCAATGCCAGTCCGCGCCGCCGCTCCGAACTGCGTAAATTGATCGAGGATGGTTGGGCAGCCCGTGAACACCTGATCACAGCCAACTCACGTCTGGTGATCTCTGTGGCAAAGAAGTACATGGGGCGTGGTGTTCCTTTCCTGGACCTGATCCAGGAAGGCAATATCGGCTTGATCCGCGCTACGAAGAAATTCGATTACCGCCGCGGACACAAGTTCTCCACCTATGCAACCTGGTGGATCCGCCAGGCAGTCACCCGTGCCATCGCAGATCAGGGCCGCACGATTCGTGTGCCGGTGCACATGGGCGATCAGATCAACAAACTCCTCCGCGTTCAGCACCAGCTGACTCAACGCCTCGGCCGCGAGCCCAGCGTGGAGGAACTTGCGGTTGCTCTGGATGTTCCGCCGAAAAAGGTCGAGAACATGATCCAGGTGGCACGCCGTCCGCTCTCTCTCGAAACGCCGACAGACGATGAAGAAGACTCTGTTCTTGGCGATTTCATCGAAGATGATGAGGCTCCCCCGCCCGACGATACCGCGACCTATAACCTGTTGCGCGAACATCTCGGCGAAGTGTTGAATGGGTTACCCCCACGTGAAGTCCGTATTTTGCAGCTGCGCTACGGCTTGCTGGATGGGCAGGCGTACACGCTTGAAGAAGTCGGCCGCAAGATGGGCGTGACGCGCGAACGCGTCCGCCAGATCGAGGCACAGGCATTGAGCCGTCTGCGCCATCCCTCCATCCGGAGAAAATTGCGCGATTACCTGGGAGAATAAACAACTCAAAAGCGGCACCTTCGGGTGTCGCTTTTTGATTCACAGCTTATAATCAAGCTGTGGATCAAAAAAAGGTATTGCTTGCCATCACCACGCTTGCGTGGAGTGGTTTTGTCGTCGCTGCCTATTTTGTTATGCAAAAACCGTTGGCACTGCAGGTGATCGACCATTTAACCGGTCTGGTCTGGACGCTCGTGGTGACTGCCATACTGTTGGTCAATGCTTTCGCCCTTGGCATACTGACCGTCAAGCGATTCATCCCGGAGGCTGAAGAAGATGTGCCCGTGCTGGCTCTGGCAGGCGGGATCGGACTGGGGGAACTTGGGCTGCTTGGATTCGTCTTTGCAGTCACAGGCACTTCCCAGCTCTGGATTTTGTTGACCGCTCAAATTCTTCTTCTCGTTTTGTTCGGGTGGAAAGGCATACTGAAGAAGGCATTTTCCCTGGTGAAGCATGGATTTGTCGAAATCAACTCGACCGTAATTTCCATTCCGGCCTGGATGAAATGGGCTGCCCTCCTGGCGTTCCTCCTGACGTTCCTGCTGACATTCCTCCCTCCGGCAGACGCCTTTGACGCCCTTCTGTACCATTTGACGGTTCCCGAACACTGGCTGCGCGACGGCGGCTTAAGGGCATATAACTTTCCGCACTACTGGTTTCCAGGTCTGGTGGAAGGCATTTACTTCTGGGGACTGGGACTGGGATCTGAAATTATCGCCCAGCAGCTTCATTTTGCGTGGGCACTCTGTACAGCGATCCTGATCTGGTCCTGGACGCGACGCCTGTGGGGGGACTTGCCCGCCTGGTGGGCACTAATGCTGATGATATCCATGCCATCCCTGCTGACGTTAGCCAGTTGGGCATACACAGACATGGCGCTTATTTTTTTTGGCGTGGCAATGTTGTATACACTGTCCTACGGGAGAGAACAAACAGATGCGCGGTGGTGGAGGTTAAGCGCCATCAGTGCGGGGATGGCAATGGGCGTCAAATATACAAGTTTTGTGATGCCGGTGACAGCGGTTCTCCTTATTGCTGTCTGGGGAATACAAAAAAAACGAGAGACATTTATCGAGGTCCTGAAATTCACGTTCCTCAGTGCAATCGTCGCTCTGATATGGTACCTGCGTAACTGGATCTGGATGGGCAACCCCATCTATCCGTTTCTGTTTGGCGGACGTTATTGGGATCAATTCCGCTCGGACTGGTTCGCCACACCGGGAACAGGTTCGGGCTGGGATTTGAAAGCACTGCTCTTATTGCCTTTGACGATCACACTGGGTTATCAGGATATCAATTCCATTGATGCAAATATAGGACCTCTGCTGCTGCTGACACTTCCACTGGCGTTATGGGTCATGGCGAGGCAAAAAAACGCCGAACCATCTCAAAAAATTACACTAACCACGATTGGTTTCTTTACCATTTTCAGCGCAGCTTTCTGGACATACGGATATATCACCACCAAAGACCTCTGGCAGACGCGTCTGCTGCTTCCGGCAATCATTCCCTTTGTGATCCCCGCCTCGGTGGGGATCGCATCCATCAGCAGCCTGGACACAAGGAATTTACGGCTCTCGTTTATTATTTCAAGCCTTGCGGCTGCATCCATCTACGTCCATCTCGTGGATATGAGCTTAAGTGTTATTTCGCGCAACCCCTTGTCCATTGCGACAGGTATTACCACAAGGCAAAACTATTTCGAGCGATACCAGCCCGCGTATGCACAGGCGCTCCAGATGGTATCTCAAACTCCTCCCAATTCCAAAATTTATTCCTTGTTTGAGCCGCGAAGTTACGGCATGGCGAGAAACGTACAGCCCGACCCCATTTTGGACAATTTTCCACATGACATTTATTTGTATGAGGATCCACAAAGAATTCTCCAGACGTGGCGGCAGCAGGGATACACGCATGTGCTCGTGAATAAAAGGCTCTCCACCTTTGTTTTGGGCGATTTGCGTCAAACGGAAATCCTGGATCAGACCATTGATTTACTGGAACCTGTTTCGGCTTCCTCCAAGGGAGAGTATGAATTGTTGGAAATCCCTGTTCATCAGCCATAAGGAAAACACAACTAAGCAGTGAACGATTGGAAACTTGCTCCATGCAAGAAAGAAACCTCAACCCCAAAATTGCCGCCACTCTTGTTCTTGCACTCTGCATTCGTCTTCTGGGCATTGCCTCGCGACCCATTTGGTACGACGAAGCATTCGCCATCCTTTTTTCTGAAAAGGGATTGGGACCCATGCTTTACGGGACACTCGCACCCGCCGGAGCCGGCAGTGCAGATATCCATCCGCTTGGGTATTACACGCTGCTCTGGCTATGGATGAAAGTTTTTGGCGAGTCGCTCGCGGCAGCACGCTTGTTATCGATCTTGGCAGGATTAATTTCCGTCTATCTAGTTTATCTGATCGCTCTGGAAACCTCCTCAGACACCAAGACCGCCTGGCTCAGTATGCTGTTTGCCGCGCTGGCTCCGTTTCAAGTTCATTATGCCCAGGAAATTCGAATGTATTCATTTCTTGCCATGTGGCTGCTGCTTGCAACCTATTCCTATCAGCGCGGCTCGAAAACAGGGAATTGGAAGTGGTGGCTCCTTTTTTCCATTTCTGCAGGGCTTGCACAATATACACACAACCTCGCTGCCTTCCATCTCATTGTTCTGTGGTTCCTGCCAGTTTTTCAAAGGAATTGGCGGACGCTGCGCGCGGTGACGTTGGCGGGCCTCGGCGCCCTGATCTTCTACGCGCCCTGGGCGATTCAACTCCCTGCCCAGTTTTCCAAGGTCGCGAGCACGTACTGGGTGGAGCGTCCGGATATTGCAAAATTGTTTACGCTGCTGCTGGTTTACATTACCAACACGCCGCTGCCAGCCAATTGGGTTGCGTGGGCTTTGACCATCGCACTCATTGTTACAGCGATCGGAGTTATTCAGACCTTCCGAAATACACATCAGACCAGGGAAAGAGAAGGACTTTGCCTGCTCTATCTTTCCTTCGCGCCGCCGCTTTTCCTGTTTATATTTTCACAGTGGAAGCCGGTATACATAGAAAGAGCTTTGCTTCCCTCCGGAGCAATTTTCTGCATCTGGGTTGCCTGGGTGGCAATGAAGACCAACCTCGCGAACATCGTTCGATATACGTTGTTTGGGTTGCTTGGGGTTTCTTCGTTGCTGGGAATTTATCAGCATATTGCGTATGCTGATTTTCCCTATGGTCCATTCAGAGAAGTAGATATCTCTTTACAGCAGCGCTTGACTTCCCAGGATGTAATTGTCCATTCAAACAAATTAAGCATGCTGCCGGCAATGTTATTTGACCGCGATCTTCCACAATCGTTTATTGGCGACCCGCCGGGCAGTGCGGCTGACACGCTTGCACCAGCCACACAGCAGGTGCTGGGCATACGCGCAGAGAAGAACATCCAGTCGGCGACACAACAAGCAAACCGCGTTTGGTACATCATCTACCAGCGTTCCATAAATGAATATAGAGCCGGCGGATATTCGACTCACCCGGATATTGAATATCTCAATTCACAGTACAACCTGAAATTAACAGAGGCATGGGATGGACTTGAAATCCGCCTCTATGCAAAGAAACCATGACGGCTGACAACGAAACGGGCTTGGGAAAAAGCAGGGCCGGGACAACAGGCATACTCTGCCTGATCGGACTTGCTTTGTTCCTGCGCTTCCTGCTGATCCCATTTACAAACTATGACACAGACGGGTATTCGCGCTGGTATGATTTTATTGTCAGGATGGGTATCCCTGCGGCTCTGGGGCAAAACTTCGCAATCTACACACCACCCTATCTCTATCTGCTCTCTCTGGCAACGCTGGTCAAAAATATCATTCCCCAGATGGTTGCCATCAAACTGATCCCCATATTCTTCGACATCATCAATGCGATGATCATCTTCAAGATTGTGCGATTGAAGTATGTACGAGGAAAAATACCGCATCTCGCTGCAGCAATCTTTTTACTGGCACCTACTGTAATCCTGAACAGTGCCTTCTGGGGGCAAATTGATTCGTTCTACACTTGTTTTCTGCTGTTGAGCATTTACTTCCTGCTTAAGAACCGACCGATCCATTCGATGATCGCCTTTGGCTTTGCCCTGGCTGTCAAAGCGCAGGCAGTCTTTCTTGCGCCGTTTCTTTTACTGATGGGATTCAAGAAACGCATACCCTGGTACACCTTTGGGTTGGTTTTGCTGGCATATCTGGCGGCTATGCTTCCGGCAATCATGGCAGGCAGGACGATCCTGGATGTGTCCACAGTTTACTTGAATCAGGCGGCTGAATTACAGATCCTCTCATTTAACGCCCCGAACTGGTATATCTTTGTCCCACAATCAGCGTATTCGGTGTCCATGCCAATCGGAATGGGGCTGGCAGCCTTATTGATTGCCGCCTGGGTGTACGTCCATGCACGTCGGAGATTACCACACCAGCCCGAGATTGTATGGTTTATGGCATTCCTTTCGGTAGCAATCACACCATTCCTGCTCCCGAAGATGCATGAGAGGTATTTTTATCCAGCCGATGTCTTCTCGATTGTTCTCGCGTTCTTCATGCCTCAATTCTGGTTTATTGCCCTCTGCTACCAGATAATTTCCAGCCTGGTTTACACGATTTTCCTTTTTGACGCTGACCGTTCCGCAATGCTGGTGTTAGCCACGGAACTGAATACGATTATGATTGCCTATCTTGGTTGGGCACAATTTCGCCTCCTGAAAACCGATGAGAACAACGCAGAATCTCAAAATTAATCTAAAACATTATCATCCATGTCTCCGTTCAAAAACGCTCTCATTCAATACTGGCAAACACTCGATCGCTCATGGCGTTTTGCCATTGCAGCTTTTTTCCTTGTGAGATTATCGTATGCACTGTGGGCATGGGCAATCCTGACCGTCCAGCCACTGGCAGTTCAAAACATTGAGTTGTCGGGGGAGCCGGTGCTTACCATTTTCGACTTGCAGACCAGCCAGGCTCACACGTACCTTCGTGAAGTCCGTGGGCAAATCTTGACGTTCCGCGCCACGGGCTCAGGTACTGTAATGGATCTACAGACGGGAAGCATTTGGAATACATCCACGGGGGTTGGCATGGAGGGACAGTACAGGGGGGCGAAACTTATAGCATCAAAAACGAGGCCCGCTGACATCTTTCCTTATTACAATGCCAGGCCTTATCCTGTCAAATGGATGGCAATCTGGCAAAGATTCGATGCCAACTGGTATATCTCTGTAGCAGAGAAAGGCTATGGAGGCATCCCAGGGGATGACCATTACCCACCCTTGTTTCCTGTGTTGCTCCGCATCTTACAACCGGTCTTTGGAGGCGCCTTCCTGGCAGGTCTGTTCATTTCCCATCTCGCGACTTTATATACGATCAAGCTTCTCTATGACACCTTCCATCAATGGGGAGGAATTCATCTCGCAAAACAATCGACCTTGTTTTTTTTGATCTATCCAGCCTCATTCTTTTTGTTCAGTGTCTATTCGGAATCATTGTTTCTGGTTGCCGCGCTGCTTGCTTTCCAACAGATGCGAAAGCGTTCCTGGGCCTGGGCGGGATTTTGGATATTCTGCGCCATTCTCACACGGCTGCAAGGCGCCGCATTGATCCTCCCCATGGTTACCCTCATGTGGTCGGATCGCCCGTTCCTGCGCAGACCCGTTCATTGGTTTGGTCTGGCGCTGCCGGCCATTGGCGGGTCGTTTTATCTCTTCTTGCGTTCCAGGCAGGTGACAGATGGAGCCATTCCATTTGTGGAAGCAGCCTGGCATGCACGCCTTGTCCCGCCATGGGAAACGTACTGGTATGCCGTCCAGACCCTTCTCTCAGGCAAGTTTACGTTCATTGATGCGCTCAACTGGGTTGTCATCACTCTCTTCATCATCCTGCTGATCGCCGGCTGGCGAAAGATCCCTCTTGAATATAATTTGTACACTACGGTGAGCTTGCTGATCATTTTGATCCGGATCGTCGAGACACAACCTTTGATCTCCATGTCACGTTATGCGCTCATGCTCTTTCCTTCCTTCTTCATTCTCGGCCTGGCAGGCGAAAACCCATGGATTCGCCGGTTGATCATCTATACGTTCGCCCCACTTAATCTGTATCTGAGTGCCCAATTCTTTTTATGGGGCTGGGTGGCATAAATTTATGAAACTACTGCGCTTTTTTCTCCCAAGGATTGAATATATCCTGCTGATTGCGATTTTCTGGGGGATCGCCGCCAGTGGTCCCAGGATCCTGAATTTCGACGGCGACTTGCCGCGTCACATCCTGACCGGAAACCTGATCCTGCAAACCCGCCAGATTTCCACCACCGACGTCTTTTCCTTTCGAACCACGGGCCGCCCAAGTTTTCCCCATGAATGGCTTTCGCAGGTGTTATTTGCAGCAACTGATAACTGGCTTGGCTTGGACGGGATCGTCCTGCTGGTTGGGCTGGTGATCATGCTGACCTGGGGAATCGTCTACCGTCAGGCGATCCGGAAATCGCACAGCTTTTTTTCAGCGCTGATCCTGACCGCTCTGGCAGTTGGAGCCAGTCAGATCCATGTTCTGCCGCGGCCTCACATCTTTACATACCTGCTGACTGCCATCTGGATCACATTACTGGAAAGCATCGCTGAAAACAGAACGCGACCCTGGTGGCTGCTTCCCATGTTAATGCTGTTATGGGTCAACCTGCATGGCATGTTCGTGCTGGGCATGATCATTTTAGGGATTTATTTGATCGGGGATTTCCTCGATCATCCATCGAGAACCTGGTTCGCGAGCCAAAAGGCAAAGTCCCTTTTGCTTGGCGGCGGACTCTCCCTGCTTGCAACGTTTCTCTCCCCCTCGGGTCCCAAAATATGGGGAGCCATCGCCTCCCTGGGGAGTAACGCGTATATCACTTCAAAAATTCCCGAATATCAGACCGCCAATTTCCATCTGCCGGAAACCTGGCCATTTATTATCCTTCTCCTGCTGACCATGATTGGCTTTGCACGCTCAACCGAAAGGATATCCTGGGTTTACATTCTTCTGGCTGTTGCATTTGCGGGAATAGCTCTTTATACCAGTCGCATGCTCCCATTGTTTGCCATCGTAGTGACCCCGATCACCGCGCAGGCAATTGCAGCGTGGACCCGGAAGGAATACCCCCAAAGCAGATTGTTGGCGATGGAAGAAAACATTTCGAAAACAAATTCAACTGCAAACGGCCTGCTCTGGATCTTTGCGATCATCGTCATTGCAGCGGCACTTACTGTATCTGGGAGAACAATTGATCCCGAGGGACGAGGCAACGTCTTTGACGAGCGTTTCTTTCCGGTGGAAGCCGTATCCTGGCTCAAAGACCATCCACAAAACGGACACATGTTCAACGAATTTGATTGGGGCGGCTATTTATTGTTGAAGTTATGGCCCAGTCAGCAGATCTTTATGGATGGGCACACGCATATCTATGGGGAAGCACTCACGCGGGAGTATGAGCAAGTGATCACGCTCGGCACAGGCTGGCAGGAGATCCTCGAAAAGTACGATGTCAACTGGATCATCATGCGCAAAAATGCCCCTTTAGTAAAAGCACTTTCCACATTGGAGAATTGGGAAATTGCGTATGAAGATTCAACTGCGGTGATCCTGGCGCGCAGGTAAGCTTCTCAAAAATCATTGTTTCTCAAAAACAACTGCATCTTCCGTCTCATAGATCGCATTAAAGCCTTGCTCCGCACGCAGCGACTCCAGGAACAAGGGGAATCTTCCTGGAAGATCGAGCGGACTGCAATTATTCACACGTAAAAGTTTGGAAATATAGACGTAGTCGTATTCGGAACGGTCAATTGCTGCATCCAGGCAGGGGACATCCCCCGATGACAGGCATTGCTGTACCGGATACGTCGATCTGACGTACTCGTTAAAGTCTTGCCCCTGCGTCCACTCTGTCCCCTGCACCGTGTAGATGCTTTGCCTGCCTGTTAAGGCCGGGAACCATTCCAGCACCGAGTCGCACGAAACCGAGGTGGTCCCCGTCAACACCAGAAAGCGCGCCTCCGCCGGGGTATTCTCTCGCACCCACGACATTGCTTCCCGGTCCGGCGGGTACAACTTTGCATTCGAAAGCTCGAAGCCAAATTGATAGGTGGAAAACACAAGGTAGACCAGCAGATAAACAAAGATATTGCGCTCGCTTGCAGGGACCTCTTCGGGCTGCTCTCTCCCAGCCCAGGCTTGCAGCGCTGCCAGCACGACATCCACCAGCCCGATGGCAGCCAGCATCGCCAGGGGGATCGCGGCGGGACCCGCAGCGCTGCGCCCCTCCACAAAGAACGGAATCGCCATCCATAACGGGAGCAGGTACTCGCGGCGGAGAAGACGGGAGGCGATCCCGATCAATCCGAGGACCGCAATGACAGTCGCATAGGGCTCTTCCGTGAAGACGAAGAAGAGCAGGTGAAGTACAGCCAGGGCTTTTTGTCCTGTTTGCGCGCCATTGAGCAGCGGACCTATCCCATGATAGGAAATGACTGTCGCCCACCAGGGCGCAGTCACGATCAGGACAATGATGCCAACGAAAATCGAATTCAGGAACGAAGCCTTTTTGCGGGAGAGCATCAGCCACAGGAAGATGGCAGAGACAAAGGTATGGATCGCCGCCTCGGGGTGGCTCAACACAGCCAGCCCGCCAAAAATGCCCGCCAGCAAAACATCGCTGCGGCGGTTTTCCTCGTAAAGACGTATGACCACTGCAAGGGTCAATAACATAAAGAATTGACCCGGGCTGCGGGTGAGGCCTCCGCCCATGACAAGCCACGAAAGGGCACGCGGCATGAGAGCAAAGAAAAACGTGGAAACCGCCGCATAGTATTTATTCTTCAGCAGACGCAGTGCCAGCAGATAAAAGGCGGGCATGGAAAGCGAGGCAAAGAAAGCCGGCAGCCAGCGCAGGGCATCCACCGCGCTCCAGCCGAACAGATCAGCCGCAATCCTGCCCAGGTAAAACCCGAGAGGTGGATAGGCATAGGGGATATTCAGATGGTTATACGTGGTAAAGACAGGCAATACATAGTGGCTGGTTTTCAGGTCATCCACCATAACTGCAAACATGCCTCCGTCATTCAGGGGGAAACCAGCCAACAGAGTCGGACTGAAACGCACGAATGCCCCCAGAAACAATGCCAGGACAAAGATCAGGCCAGCCCACTCACCGCGGCGGACAACTTTCATAGTGAAGTCTCCAATGCTAAGATACAAGGGATTCTAACATGCCGCCCTTTACTACCTGAAGTTAAAAATCGAACCCGTTAGGAGGCGGGAGCAGGAAGGCTCCAGCGCAGCTTTCCCGCTGTCACCAGGAAATACACGAAGAAGAACATCACTGTATAAACGATTGGGAACTTAAGCGCACCTGAGCCGATGAAACCCAAATTAAAAAGCCAGGAGATGACTAAAGGAAGGATTGCCAGATAATTCTGATGAACCGTATTCTGTTGCTGATAGATCCGCAGCAGGCAAAAAATCGGAATCAGCAACAGGATTAAGTCATGGTAGTGGGCATAGGGAAGAAGAAAGATGCCAGCGGTCACCAATAAACCGAGATGCCATTCCCTGATCTCCGCGCTTTTCCACCAGAGCAGAGAAAAACCGATAATTCCGAGCGCATAAAATATCCAGATCAGGTTCTTGACAGGCTCCGGATTCGAGAGGACGAAATTGCGCCTGATCATTCCGGAGATCGTCGGCATATCCAGCGCGTGGGCTTCATGCCAGACCGTGCTTTCGATATATCGTAGTGCTTCAAGAAACTTAATCGTCCCATCATATCGCAGCAATCCCACACTGATCGCGACCAGTACCAAGCCTCCCACGACGAAGCCCCAAAATACTCTGCGATGATGGAAAAGAAACGGGATTGCCAGAAACAGGGCGACCTGGGGTCTTAAGGTGGTAAGACTTAAGCCCAGCCCCGCCAGAAAATATTTCTTTGAAAAAAATCCGGACGCCCACAGGACGGCTCCAAGCAACACGATGGCGGTATCCTGTCCGTTCATCAGACCGCTAAACGTTGGGTCAAACAGATAGGCGCCCAGGGCTAAAATGATCAGATTCTCTCTCGTAAACTTTTGTCTGTCCAACATGCTTACGAGGATATAAATGTTGACGGCATTCAGTAAAAGCAGGACAATCGCCCATCTTTTGAACGATGCAACATAATCCTCGTCACCCACCGCCACAGAAAGCGGAGCCGTAAGAGGCACATGTGTATGAAATATCGGCGTGACCGGATGCCCGACAATTTTCTCCTGCAGATCCTGCTGCACTTTAAGATCGTAAATATATTCTATGCCTTTGTTCTCAGTGATCCACCCAAAGCTATAGAAGCCCATAAAGTCTGAACCTGTTCTTTGATAATGATCCCCGATCATACTTATCCATGCCAGGATAAAGTAAATCAGCAGGGAAGCAATCGCAGCATAGGTAAGAATTCGACGAAGGTCCAGTTTTCGAAAGGTCATGGTCGGGATCTCCTGCAATCTTCGATGTTAACAATCATGAGGCTTGTCCCATCCCTCGGATATTACCACACTGCGTCGATCATGATCGCCAGGAAAATAAACACCAGATAGGTACTTGACCATTTGTACATCCGCCAGGCGAGCTTATTGCCGCCTCGTTTCCAGACCGCCCAGGCAGCATAGATCAACGCACCGCCAAGGACCAGCGAGGAGATCAGGTAGATGTTTCCTGCCAGGTCGAGGATGGGGAGCAGCAACGTGACGATCACCAGCTCGATCGTGTAAATCAAGATCTGCCTGCGGGTTTCCAGCTCGCCGCGCACGACCGGCATCATCGGCACCCCCGCCCGCTCATAATCCTTCATGCGGACAATTGCCAGCGCCCAGAAATGCGGCGGGGTCCACATGAAAATGATCGCAAAAAGGATCCACGCGGTCCAATCCAGCTGACCCGTCGCGGCGGCGTACCCCACCATGGGCGGGATCGCCCCTGCGCCCCCGCCGATGACAATATTTTGCACGGTCGCCTTCTTTAGCCAAAGACTATACAAAATGACATAGTAAATAATTCCGGCAAGCGAAAGTAACGCCGCCAGACCGTTCACGAAACAAGCCAAAACGTAATAACTCATCAAAGAGAGTGCCAGCCCAAACGCCAGCCCTTCGGCATTCGTGAGACGGCCATCCGCCAGGGGGCGCTTTGCCGTACGCTGCATGTTCCTGTCGAGTTCACGGTCGATATACTGATTCAATGCACTCGAGCCGCCGGCTGCCAGGGCTCCGCCGAGCAACGTCCACAGGGTGAGGGCGAACGAGGGCCAGGCTTTTGCCCCAATGACCAGCCCGCCATAGGTAGTGATCAACAACAAGCCAACGATCAATGGCTTGGACAACACGAGGAAATCCCTGGCACGCTGCCGTCGGTCCAGGCTTTCAACCGCCTTGTTTTCAACAGCCAGCACTCCCGAGGTGTACACCAGCAGGAGCAGCGAGACCCACACTCCAATGCTCGTCAGCGTGTGCAGGAAAACAAGATGAGCCGGGTAGGATTGCAGGACCTGCACGGCTCCCACCAACACCTGCCCAAAGAACATCACGCCAAGAATGGTGGTCAACGGAAGAAGTACACTCTGGTCACGTTGTTCCCGCCACGCTTTGCGCAGCACGAGGAACATCAAGACAGCTGCAACCCCCACCAAAACAATATGTGTCTGCTTGAGCCAGCCTAATGGATGATCCGGGGCGCAGAAAGGAAACCCATCACAATACTCCCAGGCTCCTGTCAACGTTACTATGCGGCCAACGACCGTCAGTGCCAGGACGACAAAAAATAGGACCAGCACGATACGCGCAAAAGATGATCTCAGCGAATATTTCATTTTGAGTCGGTTTCCTGTTTTTTCAAAAAGAACGGATACCCAACGAACAGTATCGCCGCGAACGTAAACCACTGCAAAGCATACCCAAAATGGGGACCCTCTGTCAATTCGATTTCAGGCTGGAATGGGATCGGTGGTTCGGTGTCATTTGCATCCGGTTCAGGCTGGATGTAAACAGGCAGAATGGGATACGGCATCTGGCTGGCGATCCGCGTCAGATCGGCGTTGTTCAAAACCTCGAGCTTTACGCCGTTTTCCGGCAGCGGATCCGCGACGCCGCCGAAGCGGGGTTTGGCCTGCCCGAGCCGGATCTGCCCCGAGACCGTGACCGTCCCGGTCTCATCATACTTCCGCCAGTCCGCGGGAGCGGAGTTGCCCTCAGCGGGGATCCAGCCGCGATCGACGAGGACAGCTGTCCCGGCGAAGCGAAGCGGGGTCAGCAAATGGTATCCGTATTGGTCACCATAATACTGATTCCGCAGCGCAATTTGATTCTCAAAGTCATACTCCCCGGTCACGCTCACAGCTTGCCACTCCATCTCACTGATGTCTTCGGGAAGCGTCTGCTTCAGATCCAGAGGCGGCTGCGCCCGGGCGGACTCGAATTGAGCGTTGAACGCCCGGCGCTGCTCGAGCCGGTCCAGCTGCCAGATGCCGAGACGGATACACAACGCCGTCCCTGCGAAAACAAGCAAGGTGGCGAAGAGCCACTTACGCTGGAACATCCTAAGCAGGAACATCTTCTTTTTTCTTGGGGGTAAAAATGAAACTGTACAACAGGATCAAAATCGCCATCGGCAGTGCGACATAAACAATGCCATAGATTCGGGTGCTGGGTGTCAACGGCTCACGCACATCCAGTCCGAAATATTGACCTGGCTGAAATGTACACTCGTATGCCAGACTCTCCTCCTGATCCAGCGCCAGCTGGGCTGACGAATTTGCCGGGATCCATAGCGGGCCAAGCTTATGATCGACAGAATCTTCGTTCCTGACCACAAGCCGGTCACCCACCACAAAGGTCATATTCTCGGGGATCGAGGGCGACTGTTCCCCGCGCGCGATCTGTTCGGCTGTACCGGCCGGGATGGTTAATATGACCTCACGCGGCGGGCGCGCGGTTTCCTGCAGGAAGAGGAACGGCACTTCACTGATCAACGCACCGAGCAGCAAAGCGCTCACGATGGAAAAGAGGATTCTTTTGATCACAAAACTTCTTGAATACATTTTATTCTCGCTTCCATCACTGGAGCAACAATTTTAGATCGTGGACGATATCCTCTACAGGCGTATCGAATGGAAACGATATCCGCAGGTTTCCCTGCTGATCGATCATGGTCACCCGCGCGGTGTGGTTGACCAGATAGCCCGCGGCGGACGCGCCCTCCACAACTTCGCGGAACACGCCATAATCATTCCAGGCTTTTGCCAGTTCGGACTCCGATCCGCTTAACCCGATAAAGTTCGGGTTGAAGTGATCGACGTATTCCTGCACCCGCTCCGGGGTATCCCGCTCCGGATCAACGGTCACAAACAAGACCTGGACCTGGTCGGCTCGACCGCCCAGTTTTTCCAACGCCTGATTGAGTTCTGCCATGGTAGTCGGACAGACATCGGGGCAGGATGTGTAGCCAAAGAACAGCATGACGATCTTGCCGCGCATCTCGCTCAGCCGAAAGCTGCTTCCGTTTGCGCGAGTTAACTCGATCTCCGGCGCAACCGGGTAGGGCTCGGCATAGGCTGTCCCCCGAAAATTGTCAGGCGTTGAAAAAAGGAACACGCCTGCCGCCACTGCCCCGATCAAAACAAACGCTGCCAACCCCACCAAAAGTGTTTTTCTGTCCATGATATTTCTCTCTGATCAAAATTAGCCAGCCCGAAAACGGGACGACCTGCAAGCAGGCGTCCCGTTTTGAATTCATCCACTTGCAGGACCGGAATTCATCCGGTGATCAACGTACGGCTGTACCGATCAAATACAACGCGGGATAGAAGAAAATCCAGACGACGTCCACGAAATGCCAGTACACGGCGGCGGCTTCCACGGGATAATTCTTGACATCATACAGGCCACGCCGGCCGTTGATCCAAATGATCGCGAGCAGGATCAAGCCCGTGAAGACGTGGAAGGCATGCATGCCCGTCATCATAAAGAAGGCTGCTCCCGCGATACCACTGTCGGGCGTCAATCCCTCGTGAATGGCGAGGCGCCACTCCACCAGGACGACGCCGAGCAAAAAGCCCAAACCAAGTACAAAGGTTATCGCGGTGTTGGCAAGGAAACCTTTTCGATCACCGTTATGGATCAACGTCTCGCCACGGTTCATGAAGAAGGACGAGACGAGCAGCACGGCAGTCACACCCAGGCCCAGGAGCTGGTTTAGCTCCGGGCGCGAGAGCCCCAGCAGATTGACGCGCATGACCATCAATCCGCCAAACACAAATGAATCGGAAATCAGGAACAACCACAGGCCGAGGCGATTTGTCCCGGCCTTGTAATCGTAGGACTGGTCATCATTCTCAGACTCGAGATTGAGCTTATAAACGTGCATGTAGTAATACAGGACCAACCCGGCTTTCACCAGTGCAACAACGATCAGCAAAGGGGCTGAATTGAAAGAGATCGCGACGAAGAACTCAAGTCCCGTCAACACTGCCAGGTAAATGAAAATGAGAATCCCCTGGCTCAACATCGACTTTTTTTCATGTAAATGGTTCATTATTTTCCCTGCCCCGGATTAATGATGCGCGCTTTCAGCGGTCACAACATGCTTTTCGCCTTGATGACCGTTAAATTGGATATACTTCCCATCCGCCAGGCCATAGTCGTACGGCTCGCCAACCACTTCAAACGGAACATCGTAGTTATGGACCGGCATGGGGGAGGGAACCTGCCATTCAGGGGAACGTGAATTCCAAACATTTCCTTCCGCTTTTTCACCGTGCTTTATGCTATGGAAGAGGTTGATAAAGAAGATCAACACGGAAAGCGCGATCAGGAAACCGCCAATGGTCATCAACAGATGCGTGAAATCAAATCCAAGAGCAGGATCGTAATCAACAATGCGGCGGCGCATCCCTCGCAAACCGACAACCATCATCCCCAACGTCAGTACAAAGAACGAGGGTGTCATCAGCCAGAAGTGCACCTTGCCCCAGAATTCATTCATGCGGCGGCCGGTCGCTTTAGGGAACCAGTAATAGATCGCGGCGAAGAACGGAAAGACAAATCCGCCGAAGATGGTATCGTGGAAATGACCGACGACCCAGTAGGTGTCATGCAGATGCAGGTCGAGCGCAATGGCAGCATTCGGGGGTCCCGTCAGACCACCTATGAGGAACACGATGATCGCGCCGAGCACGAAAAGCATGGGGGTGGGAGTCGTGATCTTGCCGCCCCAGATGGTTGCCACCCAGGAAAAGAACTTTACACCCGTTGGCACCGCGACGAGCAGCGTGCTGTACATGAACGGGACCCGCAGGTATTCATTCATACCCGAGGTGAACATGTGATGCGCCCAGACGGTGAAACCCACCAGGGCGATACCCAGCGAGGACATGGCAATCCAGCGATAGCCGAACAAAGGCTTGCGGACGAAGACCGGCAAAAGCTCAGAGATGATACCCAGCCCGGGCAGCACAAAAACATACACGGCCGGATGCGAATAGAACCAGAAGAGATGCTGGAACAGGACCGGATTCCCGCCTTTGGCAGCATCGAAGAAGCCCATGCCAAACAGGCGCTGGAACATGACCAGCTGGAAAGAGAGACCGATCAACTGCGTGGCTGTCAGAGCAATGATGGAGGTCGCGACGGAAGCCCAGACAAAGATCGGCAGGCGCATGGCAACCATACCCTTGGCGCGCATCCGAATTACCGTTGCGATCACATTCAACGCGCCCAGAATGGACGACCAGCCGGCTGTGAAAACGCCGAGGAAGAACATTTGCATGCCCACCGGCGCGCGCGCCGAGAGAGGCGGATAGCCCGTCCAGCCGGTATCAAATCCGCCCAGCACAAGACTCATGAGAAGTAACACAGATGCCGGAACAGAGATCCAATAGGCAAAGGCGTTCAAGCGTGGGAATGCCATATCGTGTGCACCGACCAGAAAGGGCACGGCATAGTTCATCATGCCTGAAATTCCCAACAGGATCGAGACGATCATGATGATCCCGTGCAACGACATGATCGTGTTATAGAATTGCGGTCCGGTCTGATTGAACAACTTGAATGTCGTTGTCAGAAACTGCAACTGGGAGGCGGCAAGCTCCGTACGGAAGATCAAAGCGAACGTGCCGCCGATTGCGATCAGCGCCAGCGCGGTGACCGTATATTGAATCCCAATGACCTTATGGTCCAGCGAGACATCAAAATACTTTCCGCCGCCCGGCTCATCTTCATGATGCTCCGGTGTGTCAATGCCGCGCGCCCATTTCATCCAGTCACTGACGACTCCAACACCGAACATGAAAGTGATAACACCCACCAGCCCGCCGAATACCCAGGCGGGTTCACTAAAAAAGAACGTCCCAAATATGTTGTCACTTCCCTGCAGCGCACGGATGCCTGTGACAAAGAACCCGCCCAGCAGAGTGCCCACCACCTGCCAGACCAGGCCGCGTGTGATTCCGCGATAACCGTATACACCCAGGAAGAAGGCGGTTACGGCAAGGAGGATTGCAAAGGCGGAAGCAACAGAACCGTTGTAATTGAGGGCTCCGGATACCAGCAAATCGAGCACCAATCCGATCCCATACCCAAGCACGCCCCCCACCACTAAAAGCAACAACCCTTTCCAAACAGGATTTGTTTTTCTCATCATATTCCTCCGCAAACTATTTCAACGTCTGAAGGTACGCGATAATATCTGCGATCTGTTCATCGGTAAAATCATATGCCGGCATCAGCTGGTTTTCAAAGCCCGCCACGATCTTCGCCTGCGGTGCTTTGATCGACTCGTGAATATAAGCTTCATCGGCAGTGATCACGGTGCCGTCTGTCATTTCCTCTTCTCTTCCAAAGAGATTGAACCAGGTGGGCCCAATCCCCGGCGAGCCATTGATCGAGTGACAGGCTGAACATCCACTGGCGGCAACCAATGCCTTTCCCCGGCCTTCAGGAGTTTGGGAAGCCTCCTCAGCAAGCGCCAATTGTTCGTTCATCCAGGCGTCAAAGTCCGCCTGCGAGGAGACAATCACGGGTTTTTCCATGCTGTAGTGAGCAGTTCCACACAGCTCAGCACAGCGAACTTTGTAATTTCCCTCCAGCGTAGGTGTGATGCGTAATTCAGTGATGCGGCCAGGCACAAGGTCCTGCTTGACGCGAAATTCGGGCACCCAGAACGAGTGGATGACATCATTCGATGTCATCCGCAAAAGAACCTGCTTTCCGACGGGAAGGTGCAGTTCATCAGAAACAACAGTTAAGCCATTAACAGAGGGATATTCAAATGTCCATGACCATTGAAGGCCTGTTACTCCCACTACGATAGACTCTGGGTCAACCCGGCGGGTCTCCGCCAGATTGACCGCGCCCAAATAGGCAAACGCCATCACAACAAATAATGGGAGAATCGTCCACGTGATCTCTAATTTTGTATTTCCCTCCATATGTTCCGCATCTGTCGTATCGCCTTCCTTGCGGCGGAACACGATCAGGCTGTACACCAGCGGGACCACGATCAGTGCAAAAAGAAAGGACATGGCAATCACTTCGAGATTCCACATCCAATCGATATCGACGGCCTGGGTACTCGCCTGAACAGGCATCAACCCAACAGAATCCAGGCCAAAATAGATGAGAACGGTCATTACAATGACCAAAATTCCCACAATGACAAAATGTCGTTGCATACGTTCTCTCTCCTCTTAAATTGAACAGGGTCCACCCCAGTCCAAAACCGTCTTAATATACCAAACTTTCTCACATTTGTCACGAATTTCACAAGGAGGAAATTCGCACAACGCGAAGCCGACGGCGGTTACGGTTTATTAGGCTTCGCTCAGTGCCGAGAGCACTTCCGTGCTGTGTTCTGCAGGACGCACGTTCTCGAACACCTTTACGATCTTTCCATTTTTATCAATGAGGAATGTGGTACGAAGCACGCCTTGATATTCCCTACCCATGAACTTTTTTTCTCCCCACACATGATACAGATCACAAACTTTATGCCCCTCGTCTGCCAACAGTGGAAAAGGCAGTTGAAATTTCTTCTTAAACTTCACATGTGACTTCACCGTATCCGGGCTTATGCCCAAAACTGCCACATCGGCCTTCTCGTAAGCAGAGTAGTCATCACGAAAATTACAGGCTTCCGTGGTGCAGCCGGGGGTATCATCTTTCGGATAAAAATAAAGGACTACATTTTTCCCGCGAAAATCAGACAATTGGCGCGGAATATTTTCATCATCAGGCAGCTCAAAATCAGGCGCGGGAATCCCGGCAGGAAGCGGCATGAGTTGGTCTCCTCAATTCTGGCTGTATTATAACGTTAAATAAAAAGTAACGCACTATAGGAAACTGTCTGAAAACGCGGTG
>Ga0105104_10000487_pt1 | contig 30725 bp, 29 predicted proteins | sample PPLLaktember2015_3_FD_87034 | JGI IMG/M metagenome (GOLD analysis project Ga0105104, IMG submission 87034) | Freshwater sediment microbial communities from Prairie Pothole Lake near Jamestown, North Dakota, USA - PPLs Lake P7 Core (6) Depth... | ecosystem: Environmental > Aquatic > Freshwater >...
CTTTGCCGCTCGGCTTGAGAAAAATCGAGGGGTGTACCCAAACAGGTTCCTCCCAACCAAATGCACGAATGATCTGTACGTGCAGCGGAAATGTTGGCAGCCACTCCGCACTTCGGATCACGTGTGTAATTTGCATTTCATGATCGTCCACGAGCGCACCAAGATGGTAGGTCGGCAAGCCGTCAGACTTTAGCAAGACATAATCATCGAGATATTTATTTTCTGTAACGATATCACCGCGGACATGATCGTGAGCAGTAGTCGCTCCTTCATAAGGCATCTTGAAACGGATGACATGCTTTTCACCTGCGGTAATGCGGCGAGTCGCCTCAGTCAGGTCCAGCCGGCGGCAAAGACCGTCATAACGGACTCGGTCCACCTTGCGCGCTTCCTGCTCCTTGCGCATTTGATCGAGCCGCTCAGGCGTACAGAAACAAGGATAGGCATTCCCCTTTTCGACTAGAATTTTCGCATAATGCTGGTAGATCTCGCGCCGCTCAGTCTGGCGATAGGGACCGTATTTGCCTCCATGGACAGGACTTTCATCTGGCGTGAGACCCAGCCATTCCAGGCTGCGCACAATCTCTTCTTCTGAACCAGACACGAATCGTTTTTGATCGGTATCTTCAAAACGCAAGAGGAATTGCCCGTTCGTCTGGCGAGCAACCAGGTAAGCAAAGAGTGCATTACGCGCATTCGCAAGATGAAATCTTCCGGTTGGTGATGGCGCTAAACGTGTGCGTGCAGGTTTCAATTTAAAAATTCCTCCGCAATGTTTTGCGATAGAGGCACGAAATCACAGAATTTTATTTCTCTGTGTCTCAGTGACTCTGTGGTTAGAAACTAGAATTCCAATTGCCTGTGACGCATGGCAACACTTTGAACCAGCCCAATACCAAGCATCAATGACGTCAGGCCGCTGCCACCATAGCTGATGAACGGCAACGGCAAGCCGGAAACAGGCACGATGTTCAGGTTCACGCCAATGTTGACCATGCCCTGAAAGAAGATCAACGTCGCGACCCCATAGGCAATATTCATCCCTGCCACATCGCGCGCCTTTTGCGCGGTGCGCAGGCACCTCCATATGACCAAAATGATAATGACGATGACCAACAGCGCGCCGATCATTCCAAACTCTTCTGAAATAGCCGAAAAAATAAAGTCTGTATGGCGCACTTTCAGAAAGCGTAACTGGGTCTGTGTGCCATGACCGTAGCCCTTGCCAAACAATCCCCCAGAACCAATGGCAACCAGCGCCTGCTGCACGTTATAGGTTGCCCCGAATGTCGCGTTCGGGTCTGGCAAAATAAAATTTGTGATACGCTGCTGCTGGTACTCCTGCAAAAAGGGAATTGGAATGCCAAGTACCGAAAGAATGACAATCGTTGAGATCCCCAAAAAGCCGACGACGCCGAATAATAACAAGTGCTTTAGTTGAATGCCATTGAACCAAAGCAGGGAAGCCAGAAGCACCATTAGCACGACAACATTGCTTAAATTCGGTTGAAGTAAAATCCAAATGCCAAGCCCCATCACCCACAGAAAGGCAAAAATGATCCAACGCAGACTGCGGGGCTGGTTCTGGGTTCGTTCAAAATAACGAGCAAGCAGCAAAATGGCCGCGATCTTTGCGAATTCTGTCGGCTGAAGAAACAACACGCCCACCGAAAACCAGCGCGCCGCGCCAAATACCGCCTGTGCGCTGAGGAACAACGCGAAGAGAAGAAGGCTCATCACAATGAAAATAGGCCGATAAAGCGCCATCCAGTACCGGTAGTCAATTGCAGCAACGACAAAAATCAGAACAAGCCCGGCCAGAGCAAAGTAAATTTGACGATTGATGAGAGGTAACAAGACTTCATTCCCCGCGACCGCCGAACGGATCATGGTTGTGCCAAAAGCGGTTGCCAGGACGACTGCCCCCAACAACCAAAAATCAAAATAACGCCATGAAGTATCGCGAAGCATACAGAGACTTACTTGGATCTTTTGGCACGGCGGCGCGCGGCTTTTAGTGGAATATCTGCCACGAGGCGCTGAGAACGCCCATCATGCTCCACACCAATTCGCATGGATTGTGCGTCGATTTCTACATGGCGCGAGATGGCAGCGATCAAATCATCTTTGAGGGAATCAAGCTCGGCAGGAGTCAGATCCGTACGGTCATGGATGAGGACAAGCTGCAAACGCTCCTTGGCATTGTCAGCACTATTTTTCTTTCCAAAGAAACGATCGAAAAGGCTCATATCACTTCCTCCCCGTCAGGCGTTGAAGTTGCTGCCACAAGCCCCCTGTATGATCCAGATCGAGGAATGGTACTTTCTCTCCACGCAAACGTTTTGCAATGTTGCGGAAGGCCTGCCCGGCCCTACTTTTCGAGTCAAACGCAACGGGTGCGCCGCGATTCGAACTAATGATGACATTTTCGTCCTCCGGCACGATGCCGATCAACTCAACGGCCAGCAGATCAAGCACATCGTCCGCCGAAAGCATGTTGTGATTTTTTACCAGCGTTGGATTCAAACGATTGATGATCAATGCGCCCGGGCCTTTGTCCTCCGCCTCCAGAATGCCAATGACACGATCTGCATCACGCACAGCGGAGATCTCAGGGTTGGTCACAACCAGAACGCGGTCCGCGGCAGCAATCGCGTTCTTGAATCCACGTTCGATGCCGGCCGGTGAATCGATCAGGACAAAGTCATAGTCATTACGCAGGTCTTTGATCAGGCGGTTCATATCGCTGGGTGAGACTGCGTTTTTATCGCGCGTTTGCGCGGCTGGGATGAGATACAACTCAGGCAATTTCTTGTCCCGTATCATGGCCTGCTTCAAGCGACAACGGCCCTCGATCACATCGACGATATCGTAAACGATGCGGTTTTCCAGACCGAGGATCACATCCAGGTTGCGAAGACCAATATCGCCGTCAATGCAAACAACCTTTGCTCCCTCCAAAGCCAGTCCAACGGCAAGATTCGCGACCGCAGTGGTTTTGCCTACTCCGCCTTTTCCTGATGTGATGGTAATTACTTGTGCGGGCATGTATTTATCCTATGATAGTTGATAAGAACTGTTGAGGCCAGCAGCACCTGCCACCCAAAAAATTTATCCAGGTGACCAAAACTCTGCTTGCAATTTTCCGTCTTTGTTGATGCGCGCAATTTCGGGCGCTGGTTCTTCACGCGGCTTCAAGATGGCTGAGACTTCATCTGCAATGCGCAGCTGGGTCGGTGAAAGGTCAAGGGCGCAAATGACAGCCTTCCGATTACCCTTCGCACCTGCGTGAACCATCCCACGCAAGCGCCCCCAAATGATTACATTTCCTTCCGCGACAATTTCAGCGCCAGGGTTAACATCACCCAGAACAACCACATGTCCTGAAAATTCAATTCTCGTCCCAGAACGAAGCGTGCGATTAAGGAATAAAGCAGTTTCTTCACCGAGGTCTTCCACAGAGAATTGACGATTTTCTTCAGGCCTCGGTTTGGATACGCGCGTCGCAAGGCCGAGCAATTGGGCCGTTTTTTCGGTTGTGGGCGATTCGCTGATCACCGCCCAGAGAGAAATGCCGCGTTCCGAAAGCTGGTCGCGCAACTCCACCAGCTCATTAACATGGAGTACCTGGCTTGCCACATCCAGCGCCAAACGCGCTCCGTGAAAAAAAGCTGGCTGGCCATCCACCTGGGCAAGCAATGCTACGCGCTGTTCCTCCCAGGGTGCATCATCCAACGAGACGAGTAGTCCGTCGCGTAAGCCTTTGATTTGGATCAGGGAATTCGTCTCGCTCATGGAATTACTATCGTATGGGGTTAACAATCGCTAAATTATAGCATGAAGTCACAGAGAACCTTATTTGCCAACTTCCTGCGCCAGATCAATGGATTTGAGTACAAAATAGGCCTGCATCACGCGCGCGACAATCGGGGCTGCAACAGAGCCACCCTCCCCGCCATGATAAGCGAACGCGACGATGATAATCTCCGGGTCATCGTAGGGAGCATAAGCCAGCGTCCAGGCATGTGTAGGCCAGGCGCCAAATTGACACTGTTGCAGTTTGCGCGCCACATCGTCACAGTACTCCGCTGTCCCGGTTTTCCCGGCAACTGCAATGGGAAGAGGATAATCCTCATTAAATATTTCATATAATGTGCCAAGCGGGTTTTCCGTCACAGCCAGACGCGTCCCGGTTCGCACGGCTTCAACCGTGGATGGCTCAACAATCTTGAACTGATCCGTGTCATCACAATACCCGGCTTCACAATCGAAAATTTCGATCTTCTTTGTTTTCGTAATGTCCCATTTCAGGTTGGGTGTGAATGGCGAGATTTGATAACTCCCATCAGGGGGCGCCGGTAGAAGCGTGTCACGTTCTGAGGGTTTGACCCAAACGTTTCTTGTTTGCCCATTCTCATCCACAACTTCCCGAACTTCATAGACGGAAAAATCCTCCTGGTCCGGGTTAAACCAGATAGGAATCACTCGGCCCTCACTATTCTGCACCTCCCGCACAATGGTTGGCTGCATCAATTTGCCGCGGTTGGCAATCGTCGCGCCAGACATGAGAACCTGCAATGGCGTACCCAGGATCAGCCCCTGCCCCACACTGGCAATGTAGGTATCGCCGGTAGACCAGGCTTCACCCTGATTGATACGCTTCCATTTCGGATCGGGGATCAGTCCATCCGCTTCACCTGGCAGCGGAATACCAGAACGGGCTCCATAGCCGATAGCCCTTGCATACTCCCCAAGGCGCCAAATACCAAGTCCTCCGCCCTCGATCTCATTCTCAAAGCCACCCCCCAGTTTATAGAAACAGACATTACTGGAATAAGCAATGCAATGATAGAAGTCCAGCGCGCCAAAACCGGCCTCATTGATCACGCCGTTGCGGTCGTAGATCCAATCGACAAAAGGACGAGTTCTTCCTGTGCATGTATCTGTTGGCAGAAATGTTTCGCAAAGCTCAAGCTTCCCCGGCGTCTCAACGATCTTCTCTGGTCCAATCACACCTTCATTAAAAGCGCCTGTGGCGGTTGAAAGTTTGAATGTAGAGCCGGGAGGAAACTCTGCAGAGATGGCATTATTGACCAAGGGCCGGCGCGGGTCTTCGAATAATTGTTCATAATAGTAACCAGGAATCAGGCGCGCCATGCGGTTGTTTTCAAACGATGGGTAAGAAACCATCGCAAGGATTTCGCCCGTTTTGGGGTTCATGGCAATGACCACCCCGCTTGAAATACGCAGCGTCCCAAAGTATGCATTCTGGAATTTGATCTCATCCACGAGCGCGGCTTCCGCTGCTTTTTGCAGTCGTGTGTCAATGGTCAAAACAACGTTGTTGCCGGCCACAGGTGCAATGGGAGGTTCCAGGTTGCGCAGCACCTGACCTGCAACATCCCTTTGGACCACGCGCAATCCATTTTGCCCAAGCAGAATATCGTCAAGCGAAGTCTCAACACCGGCATAACCAACCTTGTCCCGGTTGGCAACAAAACGCCGACCCTCATAAACATCTTGAAGCGCCTCAGGAATCGGTCCCAGAAATCCGACGACGGCTGCGGTCAGGGAACCGGTCGGGTAATCTCGGATCGATTCGATCTCTACCGAGACGCCGGGCCAGTCCACAGATCGTTCGCGGATCACGCGTGCAAGTTCTTCGCTGATATTGCAGATGATTTTCACCGGCGTGTAGGGCGCGAGCGAATCACCGAGAGCCACCATATCGGCAATGCTGGGACCGGGGATACAGGCCGAAAACAATTTCGCGTTATTAAGGGTTTCCTCCGTGACCGGTCCTCCCACAGGCACCTCGGTCAATTCAGAAACTTCACGATAAATGCGCTGAATATCTGCTTCATCATCCGGCAACCCGGCCGGTGTGATGACAACATTGTAGGATGCAACGTTGCGCGCCAGCACAGAACCATTGCGATCATAGATAATGCCGCGCGGCGCAGGATCACTAATTTCCGTTGTGTAATTCTCAACAGATTGTTCCTGCCAAATCCCGTATTCAAAAACCTGGCGCGTGAACAAACGGAATGTGATTGTGATAACAACTATAACGAGCAGTCCGTAAACAACCCATATGCGCCATAACGGGACTTCATACTTGCTCACCGTTTGTGAACTCATTCAACCTCCGGGGAAGGATAAACCCATCTTGCAAGATCACGCATCACTGCATAGGCGGGAATTGCAAGAAGCATATTCAATAAAACACCAGGCAACGTCAACGAACCCAAGACATCGTCAACCGGCAACGGCACACCTGAAAAACGTAGAACGAACAGCGACAGTAGACTGATGATAATTGTTCCTAGAAACGTGATGCTAAACATCGCGAGCAAGGGTGCCTGCCAAACACGTTTCTGAAAGATTTGTGCCAACGCAACCACAGCAACATACCCAAAAACCGGCACAACCCACGGGATACCTGAAACGAAACCTACCAGCAAGCCGGTTGCGGCGGCCCAATGCCAGGCCGAATCAACTTCTTCCTGCAATGCCCAGGCTGCCAACATGACCAGGGGTAAATCGGCAATCCCGGAGAGCAAATACACCCGGCTGATGACCGCCGATTGCAGGATCACACTTAACAGGATAACAGGCACTGCAACTAAATTCCGCATTTGTCAGGGAGACGGGATGAGGGGGGAAATATCAACCGGCTTAAAGTTAACAATCACGAGCACGATTTCCAGACGATTGAAATCTACAACAGGTTGAACCGTGGCTTGCTGGAATAAATCAAAATCACGCGAACGGACGTTGACCACCTGTCCAATGATCAGGTCAGGGGGATAGCCACCGCCCAATCCGGAAGTCAGCACCAGATCACCGGGCTGGATATTTATATCCTGGGGGATCAACTCGAGTGTCAGATCACCGGTCACCGAACCCACCAGTGAAGCTTCGGTCTCCGCGTTTTGGAGGCGAACGTTCACGCTCGACGCCGGATCAGTGATCAGCTGGACGCGCGCCGCATCTGCAATGACCGCGTCAACCCGGCCGATCAATCCCTGATTTGTTACCACGGGCATACCGCGCAGAATGCCATCGTTGGAGCCGCGATTGATGATCACATAATGGAGAAAGGGACTTGGATCACGACCGATGACTGCCGCAGCGCGGTAGGTATTTTCAGGGTTTGCCCGGGAAAAATCCACGAGCGCCTGCAGGATTTGTGTCTCGCCAACTTCCTGCTGCAATTGAATGACCTGTGCCTGCAACTCGGCAAGTTCTCCTTCCAACTCTGCATTGCGCTGGCGCAAGGAGGCAATATCACGAGGGGATGTAAAAAAATCCTGTATCGCCACAAAGCGGGCTGAAAACCAGGTTTGCAAGTTGACCAGAGAAACGGTGAAAACATTGGAGGCACTGCTAAAATAACCTCCGAGTGCAAGCGCCATAATCCCCCCTATGACCAAAAAAATGATTGTGGTCTGAAGCGTGCGTGAAAACAGATCTCTCATGTTACAAGGTACCGCGTTCCTATCTAGGCAATCAATAAACTTCTGCTATGAAACAGTGTGCAGTCCATTTTGGGATATATGCCAAAAAGCGGTAGTGTGCAACCATCATTGCCATTTAATCAACGCTAAAGAACATTAAACACTATGACGTGTGCTGCCGCGTTCCAAGCCAACCAGGTAGCGACTCAAAACATCGAAGTTTTCAAATACCATCCCCGCGCCGCGTGCCACACAGGTAAGCGGATCTTCGGCAACCCAGACCCGCAGCCTAAGCTCATCCGTCAGACGGTCGGACAATCCTTGCAACAGGGCGCCGCCACCTGAGAGACAAATACCGATATCCATCAAGTCTGCAACGATCTCCGGAGGGATTTCATCCAATGCATCGCGGATGGTATCCACAATCACCTGCACGGAGCCCGCCAGGGCCTCACGCATTTCAATGGAGGAAATCTCGATACTTTCAGGCAATCCTGTCACAAGATTGCGTCCACGCACTTCCATTGTTTTTTCGGGCTGAAGCGGATAGGCAGAGCCGATCTTCCATTTGATTTGTTCGGCAATCCCTTCGCCGACCAGAAGATTATATTTGTTTCGCAGATACTGGACGATGTCCTGATCCATCTCATCGCCAGCCACGCGCAATGAACGCGAGGCAACCACACCACTCATGGACATCACCGCAACTTCGGTCGTCCCGCCGCCAATATCCACTACCATGCTTCCTTTTACATCCGCTACGGGCAGTCCCGACCCCAACGCAGCCGCGATCGGCTCCTCGATCAAATAGGCCGCGCGCGCCCCTGAAGCCATCACCGCATCGTACACCGCGCGCTTTTCAACTTCCGTGACGCCTGTTGGGATCCCAACCACCACCCGTGGGCGTGGCAACGGGACAACACTCTGCTCATGGACCCGGCCGATAAAATATTCCAACATTACCTGGGTAATATCAAATTCAGAAATCACGCCATCGCGTAAGGGACGAATCACTGCAACATTGCTGGGTGTGCGTCCCATCATCTCCTTGGCTTCCAGACCAATGGCTATTGGCTGGCGCAGACGCTTGTCAATCGTTACCCAGGATGGTTCATTGATGACAATCCCCTTGCCGCGCACATTTACCAGTGTATTCGCTGTCCCCAGGTCAATTGCAATATCCAGTGAAAACAGGCCCAAAAGCCAGTTTATTGGGTTAAATGCCAAAGCAGGCTCCTCAATGAGGGTATCAAAGCAACTTAAATTGCTTTGATATTATACCTAACAATTCGTATCCACGTACCTTACAAGGGGGTTAATATACCAGATATCGTAATATCGTAGCGCAATCACCTGCTTCCTAAGGAGACGCCATGTCAAAAATCGCACTTGTAACAGATAGCACGACCTACATGCCTCCTGAATTAGTTAGAAAATATAACATTTCAGTTGCACCGCAGGTACTTATCTGGGGCGACCAAACATACAAGGATGGCGTAGATATCCAATCCGGCGAATTTTTCACCCGGCTGAAAACTGCCAAAGTGATGCCCACTACCTCACAGGTCGCTGTAGTTTCCTTTCAGGAAATCTTTCAGGATTTAGTAAACAAGGATTTTGAAGTGCTTGCTCTGCTTGTCTCCTCCAAGCTTTCCGGCACAGTCCAATCGGCGCTGCAGGCACAGGAGTTGATGGGGCCGGCCGGAGAAAAAGTCAATGTCGTTGATAGCCAATCAGTTGCAATGGCCCTTGGTTTTCAGGTACTCGCCGTCGCTCGCACGCTTGAACAAGGTGCGGGCCTGAAAGAGGCCATCGCCTTGTCAGAGAAATCGCACGAATATACCGGTGTTTTCTTCGCTGTGGATACGCTGGAATTTCTGCATCGCGGCGGGCGGATCGGCGGCGCACAGCGCTTTCTCGGCACCATGCTGAACATGAAACCCATCCTTGCCATTCAGGATGGGCGTGTGGAAGGCATCGAACGCATCCGCACGAAGGTCAAGGCCCATGACCGTATTCTTGAACTAACCATCGAAAAAGTAAGTCAAAGATCACCGGTTCACCTTGCCACCCTCCATGCAAATGCAGCTGAAGACGCCCAGGCATTGCTCAAGAGAGCCGAGCAGGCGCTTAATCCGATAGAGAGCATCTTTACCGAGGTAAGTCCCACCGTCGGCACCCACGCGGGACCTGGCACGGTTGGGCTCGCCTTCATGGCGGGAATATAGTCCCGCCCTCACCCTGCCCCTCTCCCACTGGGAGAGGTTTTTTTTATTCACGTGTATAATTTGAATATGAAGCATCCAGACCCTCTCGTCCACACTGCCGCTCTGCGGCGTGCTGCGCTTGTCATCGGCATCGCAGGTGGATCAGGTTCTGGCAAAACAACCGTTGCGCAGGAAATCCTTCAGCGTGTGGGCCCAGACCGAATTGCCTTTCTCCAACACGATTCGTATTATAAAGACCTCAGTGGGCTTCCCCCCACGCAGCGCGCGGAGGTCAATTTTGACCATCCCAACTCGCTCGAAACTGGTTTGCTGATCTAACACATCGCCTCTCTGCGCGATTGGAAAGCGGTTGAGGTGCCAATTTACGATTTCTCCACTCATAGCCGCACCGCCAGGACATTCACTGTCCAGCCGCGCCGTGTGATCCTGGTGGAAGGCATCCTCATTTTTACGGAAGCTGCCTTGCGGGAGATGTTCGATGTGAAGATATTCGTGGATACCGATTCTGATATGCGCTTTATCCGCCGACTTGAGCGTGACATCGCGGAACGCGGACGAACGACCGAGTCGGTCATCAAACAATATCAATTGACCGTCCGTCCGATGCACCTGGAGTTTGTCGAGCCGTCGAAACGATACGCCGATGTCATCATCCCCGAGGGAGGATTTAATACTGCGGCACTCGACATGGTTGTGGCAAGAGTCGATGCTTTGTTGAAATAAAATAACCAAGCCTTGCGAAGGTTTCTCATAAACCCCAGGGGTCTTTTGGGCAACCTTTGCAAGGCTTATCATAAGATAAAGAGAATAAGGAGAAATAGTAATGGCAAAACAATGGTCTAAACCACCCGCGCTGCAGATCGACCCCAAGAAGAAATACAAGGCGCGCATGGAGACTGATAAAGGTACGATGGTCATCGAGTTGTTCGCAGATAAAGCTCCGAAGACCGTGAATAATTTTGTCTTTTTAGCGCGCGAAGGATTTTATGAAGGTGTGATGTTCCATCGTGTCATTGCCAACTTCATGGCACAGGGCGGTGACCCAACGGGAAGCGGCTCAGGTGGTCCCGGTTATAAGTTTGAAGATGAATTTCACCCCAGCCTGAAACACGATAAGCAAGGCATCCTGTCCATGGCAAACGCGGGCCCCAACACAAATGGCTCACAATTCTTTATTACTCACGTCCCCACTCCGCATTTGAATAACCGGCACACTGTCTTTGGTGAGGTTGTGGAAGGCCTGGATGTCCTGATGTCCATTCCAGCGCGCGACCCAGGCAACGCCAATGCTCCGGCTGTAAAGATCAACCGTGTCACTATTGAAGAAAGCGAATAAGAAAGCCGCGACAAAGAACACAAAGGGCGCGCGGAAAACGATGAAGAAAGCCTCTGCGCGCTCTTCACGCGCGACGACCAAAAAAATCGAGCAGGCACACATCTCGCAAGTTGTCCAACCTGAAATCCATAACAAACCCGGGAGTTCAAAGCTCCTGACAAACATCTTGCGCATCCTGGCTTTGTTTGCGGTTGTCGCAATTACGATTTATATCTATAGTATCCGCGAGCGTGTGGAACAATTTGAAGCCTGGGGATATCCCGGTATCTTTCTGATCGCGCTGCTTGCCAACGCAACGATCCTGCTTCCCGCGCCCGGGTTAGCGCTCATTTATGCAACGGGAGGAATGCTCAACCCACTGGGTATCGGCCTGGCAGCGGCGACGGGCGGGACCATCGGAGAACTCTCCGGCTATCTCGCCGGCTTTAGCGGCCAGGCTGTCATCGAACGCATGGATATATACAACCGCATCAAGCCCTGGGTGGATAAGTATGGCGGCTGGGCAATCCTGGTTCTTTCTGCCATCCCCAATCCATTCTTTGATGTGGCAGGCATCGCGGCGGGGATCGCCAGAATGCCAATGCGAACTTTTCTTGTCTTCACTTGGGCCGGTCAATTCATCAAAATGACAGCGGTTGCCCTGATGGGCCATTATTCCATTACCCTGGTCACGGACTTCATCAAATAGGGAGAGCAAAATGTCTGGATACGCCAAAATCGATTCGTATCTCGAAGAGAACCTGGATAAAAGCCTTGCAGAACTTTCCAGACTCGTCGCGCAGCCCAGCGTCGGCGCGCAAAACCTGGGATTGAAGGAATGTGCGGCCCTGGTTGGCGAAATGCTCAAGGCACGCGGCTTCGACGTTCAAGTTATGGAAACCGCCGGCGCGCCGGTGGTCTTCGGCACGCGCACAGGCAAGTCGGACAAGACACTGCTTATTTACAACCATTATGATGTTCAGCCGCCCGAACCGCTCGAACTGTGGGAAACGCCACCCTTTGAGCCAAGCCGGCGTGATGGAAAGCTGTACGGCCGCGGCGTAAGCGATGACAAAGGTCACATTGTCGCAAGATTGTTTGCCATTGATTCCATCCTTGAAGCAGAGGCTGAACTTCCCTGCAATATCAAGTTCATTATCGAAGGTGAAGAGGAAACAGCCAGCGTCAACCTTTTTGAGTTTATTCGTAAAAACAAAGACCTGCTAAAAGCGGACGCCTGCATCTGGGAATTTGGCGGCGTGGATCATCGTGACGTGCCGATGCTCTATCTGGGCTTGCGCGGGATTTGCTATGTGGAACTGAGTGTTGAAACCGCCGCGACCGATGTCCATTCGGGACTGGGCGGCTCCATCTTCCCGAACGCGGCCTGGAGGTTGGTATGGGCATTGTCCACACTGAAAGGGGAAGATGAACGGATCCGAATCCCAGGCTTCTATGACGGAATCCAGCCCCCATCCACGCGCGACCGAGAGCTCATGGATGCATTGCCCGACGTTGCAGAAGAATATAAATCCCGTTATGGCGTCAAGCAATTCATCAAAGGGCTGATGGGCGGCACAGACCTCAAGCTGGAAGAGGTCCTTACGCCAACCTGCACGATTTGCGGGCTCACATCCGGCTATCAGGGACCCGGCTCGAAAACCGTTTTGCCCGCCCGCGCTTCGGCAAAAGTGGATTTCCGTCTCGTGCCCGATCAGCACCCTGCCGATATTCTCAGGAAGCTGCGCGCCCATCTCGACGCGCAAGGCTTCAGCGATGTACAGATCACCGACCTCGGCGGCGACCCACCTGCGCGTACCGACCCCGATGAGCCTTTTATCCAGCTCGTTATGAAAACTTCTGAAGAAGTGTATGAGACACCCATGCAGCTCGTTCCCATGGTTGGTGGCTCTGGTCCCAGTTACCCATTCGTTCATGACCTCAAGCTGCCCGTTGCCACCGCGGGCATGGGCTACCCTGATACGCGTACTCATGCACCCAACGAAAATATCCGCATTGATTTGTATCTCAAACACGCCCGGCATATGGCGCGCGTGATCAAGAAATTCTCAGAATAACCCTAGAGGAACGCTATGACGCAGACATCGCAGCCATTTCAAGATCAAGACCTTACCATACCCAATCAGACCTGGGGAATATTTCTGATCAGTATCCTGGGTTTATTCCTGGAGACACTTTTCATTCGCTGGATTGGAACTGAAATTCGAATCTTTGCCTATCTTCAAAACACTATTCTGGTAGCCTGCTTTCTAGGGCTTGGGCTGGGCATGTTTACTTCAGCACAACCAATTGCGCTCAAGCGAAGCCTTTTCCCATTGGCTATTTTATTAACCTTAATGGCAATACCTGCGACACGATCGTTTTTAGGACATACCAGCGAAATGTTAAGTTCATTGGGAGATTTGGTCATTTGGTATAACATGCCGACAAATGACATAAGCACAAGTATCGGGCTCGTGCTTATCGGACTAATTCTGACTTTCGGTGTGCTTATACTGGTTGTTGACATCTTTGTTCAACCCGGCCGGATTCTAGGGCGTTTGATGAATGTTAATCCCAACCCCATCTGGGCATATTCCATCAACATCTTTGGTAGTATTTTTGGAACCTGGTTGTTCGTTCTGCTCAGCTTTTTTTATCAATCTCCGTTCATTTGGTTTCTTATCATGGGAATATTGCTGACGATTTTTATTCTTTGGTCAGATCGTGACAAAAAGCTAAACTTCACTTTGCTTGCGTTGATTATCGGTCTTTCCTGGTTTGCAGGATCGGTCCCGGGTGCGCTTGAAGTGGTTTGGTCGCCCTACCAAAAATTAGTTGTGCAAGAAAGTCAGTCACACAACGTTGGAGAATATATAATTAACGTCAACAACGTTGGTTATCAGGGTATCTTAGATCTAAGCGATGTGAATGTATCAACAGACCCGGAAACATTTCCGCCTGAGCTGAAGGGATTAAGTCAGTATGACATTCCTTTTTTATTTCATCCTGACCCAAAATCGGCGTTGCTTGTTGGCGCAGGCTCGGGAAATGACGTAGCCGGCGCTTTGCGGCATAACGTTCCTTCAATTACGGCTGTCGAAATCGATCCTGCCATTATCACAATTGGTCGGGAACTTCATCCTGAACATCCATACTCTTCTCCCCAAGTGCGGGTCGTCAACGACGATGCGCGCTCGTTTTTTGCTACCACCAGTGAAAAATACGATGTAATTTCTTTCGGACTGTTAGACTCGCATACCACCACTTCATTGACCAATGCCAGGTTAGATCACTATGTATATACAAAAGAGAGTATCATCCAGGCAAAATCGAAGCTGGCTGAAGAGGGCGTCTTGGTACTTACATTTGAGGCTCAAAATCCTTTTATTGTCGATCGGATAGAAATCGTTCTTGAAGAAATTTTCAATCAGCCGCCGATTGTATTTCGTATACCGAACAATTCATATGGATGGGGTGGGGTAATGTTTGTGACAGGCGATCTGCAAACTGTTCAACAACAACTTGACCAAAACGTTCGGCTTGCAAGTTATATCGCCGAACTGCAACGGTCCTACCCACTTCAATTGACTCAGACTACCAGAGTTATAACAGATGACTGGCCCTACCTCTATCTTGAATCTGCAAGAATACCTCTACTTTATTATCTGCTGATTGTGCTGATGATTCTCGTTTTTATCAGAAGCAATGGAAAGTGGCGGAGTAACATTGGCATGTCATACCGGAATCGCGACTTTCTGCATTTTTTCTTCCTTGGTGCCGCATTTTTGTTGCTGGAGGTGCAAAATATCAGCAAAGCCTCAGTCGTGCTGGGGAATACCTGGCAGGTCAACGCCATCATAATATCGAGTATCCTTGGAATAGCCCTCCTGGCAAATTGGGTCGCCTATAAGTTCCCAACCCTGCCGAGTACTCCGGTTTATGTTCTACTTATCGGAACTGCTTTAGGCTTGTATTTTATTGATCTGGCAACGTTTGGGTTTTTACCATACCTTACGAAGGCAGTCTTTGTTGGCTCTCTTACCAGTCTGCCAATGCTATTCAGCGGGATCATCTTCGTTCGTTCATTTGCCATTGCTAAAGACAAGGGCAACGCTCTGGGCGCGAACCTGATGGGTGCTCTGGTGGGAGCGCTACTCCAATCCATCACTTTCATCATCGGAATCAAGGCTTTACTTTTGGTCGTGGCGGGATTCTACCTATTAGCACTATTCACTGCGCCAGTTCAATCGAAAGCCAGGGAGCAAGCGCTCCCGGAGCCTGTCAATTAAGGTCAGGATGCATCGCTGGTTCGCTTTTCATCGCGATCTTGGTTTGCAACTACTCGCGCTGTATTTACTGCTCATTATCCCGTTCCTGATTGCATTACTGATTTTCGACGGGCTGATCGGTGTGCGCATTCGTGAGGACGTGCAAGCCAGCGACTTGTCGTTGGCACGCTCCATTTCGCAGGAAGTTGATTTTGCAACCAGCAAAGCCTTGACAACTGTGCAAGGATTAGCGAGATACGCCGAGGTCGTTCAGGCAGATCAAGCGGGGATGGAAAGAATTTTCCAGGTCATCATTACTACCTCACCAGACGTCAACCTGGTCTACCGGCTTGACCGGCGCGGGATCATGGTCTATCACTATCCAACAGGACCCACTTCAACAGTGGGAGATGATTTTTCGTTTAGGGAATATTTCCAGCAGGCATTGCTAACAGACAAGCCATTGGTTTCTGAGGGACGAATTTCCCCTACAACCAATCAGGCTGTCGCGACAGCCGTCATGCCCATCTGGTCTCCAAAGGGTGAATTTCTGGGGCTGGTGGGGGCAAATATCCGGCTGGAGAGTTTAAGTCAGACATTGACCGCAATCATCTCAGAGCATCAAACAGAGGAGGGTCTGCAAGTCACGATCCTCGATTCAGCTCATCAGATTATTGCTTATCCAGATCCTGAATTCTTGTTACGGCCGGCAGAAGATATTGTTCCAAGGGATTATCTTGTCAACGTTGATTTCAATAGTGAAAGCCATTCTCAAATTAGTGCTGCACCTGATGGCGTGGAGCGACTTTACACTCATGCGCCTGTATCCACCATAAACTGGGAGGTAATTGTCAGCCGCCCCACCTCGGCTGCGTTTGCCACACAAATCATATTGCGGCGTATCGTCCAAATCGCAGCAGCGACATTCCTCCTGATCGGGTTATTCTTTTGGGGAACCTTGACCTTACGCGTGATCCGACCTATTGAACGCCTGGCGCCCATTAGTGAATCGATCGGACTGAACCAGCCCATCAGCCAGGCAGAACAGGCACACCTGCTGTCTCAATCGCAGCGCAATGATCAAATCGGCCACCTGATCCGCAGCATTATCCGCATGAAAGATTCCATCGCCGAACGCATGAAAGAACAAGCCACTCTTTTGGAGACAAGCACTGCGGTTGTGTCCACACTCGATCCTGAAGTCGTGCTCAATCGTATCCTTGAGCAAATGGGAAGATTGCTGAGCATTAAAATGTATGCGGTCATCGCGCTCGATGAGAATAACGGGAGTTTCCGGATCCGCGCCGGCCGAGGCTTATCCAGGCAATTTATAGAACAGCTTTCCATTCAACCCACGGAGCCCGATTCGGTCACTATGCGCGCGCTGCATGCAAAGGAACCGATCCAGGTCAACGATACGGAGACAGATCCTTCCTACAAGATCAGAAAACAACGTGCCCGCGCCGAAGGCTATCGCGCCATCCTGGCGGTGCCACTTAACACCCAACATGCACCGCCGACAGCTCTGCTCGTATTCCATCCATCGCCACATGTTTTTACACATAATGAAATCCAACTGCTGACCAGTTTTGCGAATCACGCCGCAATGGCCATCGAGAATGCGATGTTGTATGAGCGCAGCGACATGCGCCTGCGTGAACAGACTCACCGCATTGAGGCGCTTGTGCAATCCCTGCATGACGGATTGATCCTCAGCGATTTAAAGGGCACGGTCATTTACGCCAACAAACGCGTCGGCGAACTTGCAACTTTATCTACGAAGACTTTAACAGGTATGCATGTGGACCAGATCCTGGCACGCATTATCACCAAGACATCGGAGAAATCAAACAGGAAAAATCCTGTTCAAAAAGTTCTTAATGAAAAACAGGAAAGAACAGTTGAGATCTCGCAAAGTCAATTGGACAGAACGATCCATTTGAGACTTGAGGTGTTCAATGTCAACGATGAGGAGGGCGTTCCGATCGGGCGCGGCATCTTCTTCCATGATATTACAGCAGACCGGGAACTGGACCGAATGAAATCGAGTCTTGTATCCACGGTTTCGCATGAACTCCGGACTCCATTGGCGGCGATCAAGGGCTATGTGTCCACCATGCTGGCTGATGACGTGGAATGGGACCGCGCTTCTCAACACGAATTTCTCACGATCATTTCGGATGAATCCGATCGCCTGACAAACCTGATCAACAATCTATTGGACCTGTCGCGCATCGAAGCGGGTTCACTGAAGCTGGCGCGGGAACATTGCGATCTCAAGGAGATCATCCACCGGGCAGCAAAGCAGGCGCGTCTTTTGCCGGGGAACAGGTTTGAGGTGAGGGTGACAGCGAAACTGCCAACGCTTTATGCCGATCCGCCCCGCCTGGAATCCATTTTGCGAAATCTAATTGAAAACGCAATCAAGTACGGAGGAGAAAACGCAAAGATCAGAGTAGCAGTAAGCAAGCAGGATAAAGATTTTCTGTTCCGGGTCGAGGATGACGGACCGGGGATTCCTGAAAGTGAAAGACAGCATATCTTTGAAAGTTTTTATCGCGTCGATGACAGTCTGGCACGCCTCACCAGCGGTACGGGACTGGGACTTGCGATTTGCCAGGGACTGGTGCGCGCCCACGGCGGCAGGATTTGGGCTGAGTCGCAGGAGGCAGGAGCCTGCATTGCCTTTACAATTCCAGCAAAAAATGCCTCTCCATCGAAGAATCGTAAACAGTCGAAGAATACGGTCATCCAATGAACATAAATGTTTTGGTCGTTGATGACGAAAAATCCCTACGCGATTTTGTTCGCCGCAACCTTGAAGTACGCGGCTACAAAGTCTTGACTGCTTCCAATGGACTTGAAGCGCTGGCGGTTTTCAAAAGCGAAGATCCACAACTTGTGATCATGGATATCATGATGCCGCATATGGATGGACTCGAAGCCACGCGCCGAATTCGTGAGAATTCGCGTGTGCCAATTATTATCCTGACTGCCATGGGAGAGGAAACGGATAAGGTGCGCGCATTCGATCTGGGTGCAGATGATTATCTGACGAAGCCATTTGGTGTCGGTGAGTTGTTGGGAAGAGTCCAGGCTGTGTTGCGGCGCGCCAATTGGTCAGAGCCAGCCTCACACGAAGAGAGAATCGTACGCGGCGAGATCGAGGTTGACCTGGAACGGCACAAGGTCAAAGTGCGCGGGGAAGCGATCGACATCACCCCCACTGAATTTAATTTGCTTGTCTATCTAATGAGGAATGCAGGCAAAGCGTTGCATCATCGTGCCATTCTGCAACATGTGTGGGGAACCGAATATGGCGATGAGTCTGAATATCTACGCGTATACGTGGGAAAATTGCGTCAAAAGATCGAAACCGACCCGCTTAAACCACAATATTTACACACGGAACACGGATTTGGCTATCGCTTCGAGGGGTAAATTTTTATACATTTTTTATAATTCCCAAGCCTATTTTTAGTTAAATTTTTGGTCAACCTCCTACAATGGAAACTGGATGGAGTGGTTCCATTCCAAAATTCAATCCATTTCGCCAATGGAGGAGGCCTCAATGAAACGTTCGTTATTCACTATCTTTACGGTTCTCGTACTGATAGGGCTGATTCTCTCAGCCTGTAGTCCAGCTGTGCCAGAGACTGAAGTGCCTGAGATTGAAGCACCCGCGACCGAAGCCCCCACGGAGGAACAACCTGCCGCCACCGAAGCGCCCGCCGCGGGTGAAGAAACTATCACAATTGGCTTCACCTCATCGCTCACCGGTGCACAGGAAGTCTCATCCAAGCGTCAGGTAGCCGGTCTCAACTTGTGGATTCAACAAGTGAATGATGCCGGGGGAATCAAATTAAGTGATGGCACAGCGGTCAAAGTTGACGCACACACCTACGATGATGAATCAGCCAAGGAGCGTGTACAGGAACTTTACACCCGCCTGATCACTGAAGACAATGCAGATTTCCTGATCAGCCCCTATTCGTCGGGTCTGACCGCCGCAGCATCCATCATTGCCGAGCAGAACGGCAAAATTATGCTCACCGCCGGGGCGGCCGAAGACGATGCTTACAAGACCGGCAATACCAGCTTGTTCCAACTCTACACGCCGGGCAGTCTGTATCTCATTTCCACGGTGGATATGCTCAAAACGTTGGACCCCGAAGCAAAAGTCGCGGTCGTGCATGAAAACGATAAATTCTCAACCGCAGTCGTGGAAGGACTCAAACCCTATCTCGAATCAGAGGGCTTCGAAATTGTATTGGAGGAAGGATATGCTTCCGAGACAACCGATTTTGGTCCTGTAATCAATAAGATCGTCGAATCTGGAGCCACGGTCCTGCTTGGCGGCGGACATTACCCCGATGGCAGTACCTTCGCCCGACAACTTTATGAACGCAAGGTCGGTTTGAAGTTTGTCTCGTTACTCGTGGCTCCGGCCGATTCGAAATTCCCTGAACTGGGCGATGCCGCAATCGGTATCGCAACTTCCAGCCAATGGGAGCTTGCTGCAACCCACACTCCGGAAGAAGCCACGGCAGCCGGGAAGACATGGTACGGACCCACAGGCGAAGAATTCGCAGCCGCTTACGAAGAGGCGACGGGTGAGAAGCCGACCTACCATGTTGCTGGCGGTTATGTTGCCGGTCTGGTCCTGCAAAAAGCGATTGAAGACGCCGACTCAGTGGATCCTGAAAAAGTGAAGGCTGCCCTGGAAGCCATGGATATCTTCACCTTCTACGGCGGAATCAAATTCGATACCAGCCCTGAGGCGCATGGCTTGCAAGTGGGCCATGTGATGGTCGTCGCGCAGTGGCAAAAAGACGATGCTGGCACGCTTGTCCGTAAAGTGATCTGGCCCGCAGATGTGGCAGACGCTGAGCCACTCTACCCCGTTCCCGCACCAGAATAATACATTTTCGCCCGGGGCGGGACGTTTTGAGCCCGCCCCTACTCTTTACTACGGAAGTTGAGACATGCAGCAAATCAACCTATTACTCGCCTCTTTACCCGACGGTATTCTTCTGGGTTTTGTATATGGACTGGCAGCCATGGGCATGACATTGATCTGGGGAGTGATGAATGTGATCAATCTGTCACATGGGCCCATCATCGCCCTGGGGATGTTTGGGACGTTTTTCTTGTTCACACGAACCGGGTTGAACCCCTATGTAGGTTTGATCCCGGTTGCAATCCTGGGGCTGCTGCTGGGCATCCTGATCTACGCCATTGCAGTTCACCGCGTAATTAACGCTCCCCATTTGTCTTCGCTGCTGGCAACATTTTCCGTGAACATGATCATTATTGGTCTTGGGACTGCTGCTTTCACAACTTCTCCCTACAACGTGGACTTCGCAGCCGGCAGTTTTAAATTGGGGTCAACCACTCTGCTCGGCACACGCTTGATTGCCGGATTAGTTGCCATGCTGTTCACAGGCGGCTTGTATCTCTTCCTATATAGAACGCGCCCCGGAAAATACATCCGTGCTGTTGCGAATAACCGCGCCGCGGCAGAATTGATGGGCATCCCCTCCACCCGCATTCTGGCGCTGAGTTTTGGTCTGGGCACCATGCTGGCTGCTGTTTCAGGGGCACTGATCGCGACATTCTTTCCCTTCAGCATCCTGGCCGGCGGAAGCTATGAACTAAAGAGTTTTGTCATCGGTGTTTTAGGAGGATTGGGTAACCCGATCGGAGCGCTCTTTGGCGGGTTGATCCTCGGCATCCTGGAAAGCATCATCCCTGCATTTATGGAATCATCCTGGGTACCGGTCATCGAATTCGGTCTGTTCGTTGTCATCCTGCTTGTGCGTCCAAGCGGACTCTTTGGAGCGAAACAATGAAAATCTGGCATCGACACAGTGGGATCATCCTCCCTATTTTGGTGGTCGCTGTCCTTGCGATCTGGCCGGCGCTCACAGGGAAAATTGCAAACCGCGAAAGCGCGTTCACGATTTTGAAGGCCGTCGCGCTGGCCTCGAGCCTGAATATATTGCTGGGGTATACAGGCTACGTCAGTTTCGGTCATATCGTCTTTTACGGATTCGGCGGTTATGTGGGCCTCTTTCTCCTCACCGAAAATGACTGGTCCTTATGGACTGCAATGCTGGCCGGCGGACTCGCCTCTGGCATTCTGGCGTTCTTGCTTGGCTCAGCCATTCTGCGGTTACGCGGCGCTTACTTCGCGCTGGCAACCATTGGCATCAACGAAGCAATGAAGGCTTTCATCAATAACTTCGACTTATTCGGGGGACCGACAGGTATTACGCTCAACTTCAGCGTCTATAAACCCTATGGTGGCGCGGCACAGGCGCTGCAAACCGCTTTCTACATTGCTGTCGGTCTCGCACTACTGGCTGTCCTGCTAAGCCATATTGTCCGGACATCAAAGTTTGGGCTTGGGCTGCTGGCGATCCGCGAAAATGAAGACGCGGCGGAAGTGATGGGTGTATTTACTCCACGTACAAAGACCTGGGCCTATGTGCTTTCCGCCATTATTCCCGGCATGATTGGCGTTTTATTTTTCTTCAAGAATGGAAATGTCGAACCTCACGATGCATTCCCGCTGCATGCCTCCATCGAAATTTTGGTGATGGTCATGTTAGGCGGCCAGGGAACTGTGCTAGGACCGATCCTGGGTGCACTTGCCTATCAGGGCATGCGCGGCTATCTGGTTACCAGTGATTTCTTCAAGGATATTCAGCTATCCGTATCCGGCGCGCTGCTTCTGATGATCGTGCTCTTCATTCCCGCGGGCGCGATCGGCTGGCTGCGTCAGCGCATTCCAACCTTGAGGAGGGTACTGGCATGACCATCCTTCTTTCTTTACAGGGCGTCTCAAAACGTTTTGGAGGATTGCAAGCATTATTGAACGTGACCTTTGACCTGCCTCAAGGCCAGATCCTGGGATTGATCGGTCCGAACGGCGCGGGCAAGACGACCCTCTTCAACGTGATCAACGGCGTTTATCCTCCTGAGAGTGGCCGCATCGTCTTCCGCGACAAGGATGTGACTGGGCACAAGCCTTATCAGCTTGCCAGAATGGGCATGGCGCGGACTCATCAGATCGTGCGCCCATTGAATGAACTGTCGGTTCGCGAAAACGTGATGGTCGGCGCATGCTTCGGGCATGAGAATCAAGATCTGGGCAACGCCGCAAAAATCGCAGACGAAGTGCTGGACTTCGTCGGGTTGGCAGTCAGAGCCGACCAACTGGCCGGCAGTTTGAATGTCGCACAAAAGAAGCGCCTGGAAATGGCCCGATCTCTGGCAGCGCATCCCTATCTTTTACTTCTGGATGAAGTGCTGGCAGGTCTTAATCATTCTGAAATCGATAGCATGATCCAAACTGTGCTGAAGATCCGCGAGCAGGGAATTACGATCATCATGATCGAGCATGTGATGAAAGCAATGATGAATGTTTCAGATCGAATCGTCGTTTTGGATTATGGACAACAGATCGCAGAGGGCAATCCCGAAACAATCACCAATGACCCGAAAGTCATCGAAGCTTATTTGGGTGACCCCCGCCTGGCTGAGCGGCTTTTGGAGGAGGCGTAAACATGTCACTCCTGGAAGTCAAAGATATCACCTCCGGTTACGGCGAAGTGCAAATCCTGTGGGGTTCAACCATGCGCCTGGAAAAGGGCAAGCTTACCTGTCTGGTTGGCGGCAATGGTGCTGGTAAAACAACCTTACTTCGCACCATTATGGGTCTGTTACCGCCATGGAGCGGGACGATCAACTTCGAAAAAAAGGATGTCAGCAAATTACCCGCTTACACCAAAGCCGAAATGGGACTTGTACTTGTTCCCGAAGGCAGACAACTCTTCACAGATATGACCATCTATGAGAATCTGGAAATGGGCGCCTCCAATCCGCGCGCCCGGCCCAAATTCGCCCATAATCTCGAACGGGTCTACGAGATGTTTCCCCGTTTGAAGGAACGCAGCACACAAAAAGCCGGCACCTTAAGCGGTGGCGAACAGCAAATGCTGGCTGTGGCACGCGGCATCATGGCAGATCCGACCATTCTTTTCATCGATGAATTATCCCTAGGGCTCGCCCCTGTTCTTGTTCTAGCATTGTTCGACAGCCTCAAGCAACTGAGGGAACAAGGCTTGACGATCCTGCTTGTGGAACAAAATGTACAATTGGCTTTGGCGATCAGCGACTATGGGTATGTGATCGTGGAAGGAAAGATCCAGCTGGAAGGAGTAGCGCAGAAACTAATCAAGGACAAGCATATACGTGAGGCTTATTTGGGTTTATAGTGGTAGGGCGTTAAGAGCATGACCTTGCTCACTCCGATTTCGTGACAGCCACCCGGGTAAGAGCGCGTATAATATTCGCGTAAGAGTCTGTACAAAATGTGCCGACACATGCCCAGCCGGGAGTGTCAGGAAAATCGCTTGCGTTGCATGGAGGTGAAAAATGTTTGTCGGCGAACGAATGTCCCGTCCTGTAATTTCAATAGCACCCGATGAGCCTATTAATGAAGTCCTCGCGATGTTCAGGGAGGAACACATCCGCCGTGCGCCTGTGATGAAAGACGGCAAGCTGGTGGGCATCGTCGCAGAAAGAGATCTGCTCAACGCTTCACCGTCTTCCGTCACCACCTTGAGTGTGTGGGAAATGAACTATCTGATCAGCAAAGTGACAGTAAAAAACGTCATGACGAAAAAGGTCATTACCGTTGATAAGGATACCCCGATTGAGGAAGCCGCCCGTATTATGGCAGACAAGAAGATTGGTGGGTTGCCCGTGATAAGTGCAGACAAAGTGGTCGGTATGATCACAGAAACCGATCTTTTCAAAGCCTTCCTTGAACTCATGGGCGCACGCCAGAAAGCAACTCGCGTTACAGTTACTATACCTGACCATCCTGGTGAACTTGCAAAGATCACCAAAGCAATTGCCAATAACGGCGGCGATTTCATTTCCTTCGGAATATTCTCCGGTCCGGATACAAACTCCAGAGTCGTTACCTTTAAAGTGCAAGGCATCAAAAAGGAAAAAATCAAGGAAGTACTTGGAGATGTTGTTCTGAAGTTCTGGGATATCAGACAGAGTTAGTGACCCCACTGTAATGTAAAAGGCAGACCCTCGCTTGGAGGGTCTGCCTTTTGTTACATTCTTGACCGGTCATTGCGAGCCGGCTCGCGCCCCCACTCGCTTCGCTTCGGGGACTATGTGAGCGGAACGACCGAAGGGGTGTAGTCGAAGCGGCGGAAAAGCAATCTCACTCAAATTGAACACTTTTTAGCCGTGCTTAAGATTGCTTCTCTTCGAGAAGCAACACTTGCGCCCCCGGGCAGGTGTGCGCACGATTTGCTTGGCAAATCGAGGTGTGACGAAATGTTATTTCAGGGCTGCTTTGGCAGCATTGACCACTTCGTCATAATCTGGTTCCTGAGAGAGCGATGGCAAATAATTGACATAGGTTAATTTGCCATCGCGCCCAACAATGAACACCGCCCGCCGCAAGTAACGGCGTTCTTTGATGAGCACACCATACTTCAAACCGAACTCTGCCTCCACCATATCTGAAACGACTTTTACCCTGTCCACACCGGCGGCGCCACACCAGCGCTTCTGCGCCATGGGAGTATCAGTGCTGATGGTATAAACCACAACATCGTCGCTTAACTTTGCTGCTTCTTCATTGAAACGACGGGTCTCACGATCACGCACATCCGTATCCAGGGAAGGAACTGCTGAAAGAATGATTACTTTGCCTTGTGATTCTTGAAGCGGGTTGACCTGGCTCCAGCCTGGCACCACGGCTGTAAACTCCGGAGCTACGTCTCCAACTTTGACTTCATCACCGAGTAAAGTCGCGAATTTATCACCCAACTTAAGCACATCTGTCCGAACAGTTGCCATTAGCTCTCCTCGTCATTAAACTAATGAATAGATACCTGCAAGCTACAAACTCTTACCTCGTTTGTTCTTCCGAATGTACCCTGCCATGCAAAGCGGCCCGCGCACAAAAGAAAACCGGCCTAGCGCCGGTTTGCCTTTTTGCCTGTCTCATTGCCTTTCAACTCATCGAGCTCCTGCCGAGTGAGATATCGCCACTGGCGCGGCTTGAGATTTCCCAGTCGCAATGATCCGATCCGGACGCGCAGGATCCGCACAATGGGCAGACCAAGTTGCTTGCAGGTCTCGCGGATTTGACGTTTCCGCCCCTCTCCCATGATGACACGCACCCATGCACCTTTTCCCTGCGCACTTTCAAAGTGGACGTCCACTGGCGCGGTCTTGTACCCATCTTCGAGGACCACGCCTCTTTTCCAAGTCGCAAGTTGCTCCTTATCCGGACGGCGCGCTAGCAGGACGCGATACTCTTTCTCATGACCATATCTTGGGTGAGTAAGTTTATTCGTGAGATCACCGTCGTTGGTCATGAGGACCAGACCTTCGCTCTCGAAGTCCAGCCGGCCGACGGGATGAAGGTGCTCAGGAATGTCGATCAGGTCACGCACCGTTTGGCGCACATCACCGCGCTCGCCTTCCACGGTCGTCAAAACCATCCGCGGTTTATAGAGCGCTATATACGTTAATGATTCAGCCGCGGCAATAGGCTTCCCATCAACAGTGATCTTATCAGACGCGGGATCCGCTTTCTGGCCGAGTGAGGCGATCTGTCCATTTACACGGACACGCCCCGCAGTAATGAAATCTTCGCAGGCCCGGCGCGAGCCATATCCTGCTTGTGCAAGAATTTTTTGTAGTCGATCAGGCATAGCCATCGAATTATAACCGCTTGAGGAGTAACCACTAAAAGGCACTCTGGAAGTATCAGCGCGCCTCTTCAAAAATCTGAATCATCCCCAGGCTGAATTGTTTGTCTCCACCATCCTGGTATTTCAGGTCCATCGCAGGCCCAATCTCCCACCAGCGGCGCGGTCGATGGAGTACAAGAGAATTGTCACTCCAGACATGAACCTCGACCGGTCCGAAGGAGGGCATGGGTATCTGGCATTGTGTCGTACCATCAATCTTTACAATACCTAACCATTCTGTTTGACTGATCCAACGCAAGCGGACCTCGTAGGCATGCAAGCTCTGGGTGTCCACCTGAAGTGGCTCAACCTGTGCAGGAATCCAGTTGAGGGCCAGATAGCAAAGCGGGCCATTGATGCCCGTGATTGACGTTTCTTCGCCAGTGACAGAAAAGCCGAACATGTCAAAGGGTTTTACAATCAAACCGTCTTCCTGGATCGTGCCAGCCGGTTGAAAGACCACACCTGCCGTCCCATAGAATTCTTCATCCACTTGCGAGGTGAATTTCAAAACCACATCCCTGGATCTTGAAGGACGAAAGCCAAATCCGCCAATGAACGAAACGTTATTATACTGGTCCGCTGCTGGCTTATGCCGGACCGGTGATTCTTCTCTGAAGGATGGATCAGGAAAATGCTGGATCGTCAAGGAATGATCGAACACTATGGCAGCCGAGTGCCAGGCCAGTTCCCTGGAGGCTTTTCCAGCCCCGTTGATGCTTGTAAACTTCCAGAAATCTGACGACAACCTTCCATCGAAGCGGTCTTCGACAGCTGGAGGGTTTTGGAATTCACCCGTATCATGCGCGGCAAGATTTACAAGTCGTCTCGTTTCAGTTGTGATTGCCCAAGCTGAATATAACTGACGGTAATTTAGCCCAAGCCACAAAAACAATAGCGCCAGAAACAGGATCGCAATTTTTACTTTTTGATTACTTTGACTGTGCATGGGGCCGATTTTCATCATAGTGTCGTTTCCATATACTCTGAGTATTGATTACACGCTCACGCGGCAGTGATATGCAAATGAGCCGGAAGGTACCTGAACCGTGTCGCCAGTGATTTCAGTTGTCTTCCCCACCATTTTCATTATAAAGCCACATCGCTGGTTTATCTTGGTTTCGGCGGTGAAAATATGAAATCCGCACTTTACAGATTCATTACAAATAGGGATTGAAGCAAATATTCAGTCAACTGGAACAAAAATTTGATCCTGACCGTTATGACCAATAATCGGATCAAAATCCTGGGTGAATGAACTGCGACAACCTGAATCAACTATGGTATACATTAAGCCTGAAAAATGATACGTAGATTTCCCGGATTCCCTAAAGAACGCCAAAATGCCTAAAATTAGCTTCCAACGCTTCCCAATCCGCAGAATTGTTTTCTGGGGTCTTGCGCTGGTCATCGCTGCTGGATCCTTCGTTTTTGTGCGTACATTTACCATTTGCTGGCGACTCACTTCGCTACCGGGTATCCCGGATGCCAGTTGCGCTGGTGAAACAGTCAATCCGCTTGAAACACCGGTCGTTGTTGGAAACACCAAAACGCCCAAACCAACCTCAACGCCCGAACTATTCGCATCGGAAGATATCCAGTATCCGACCTGGGATGGCGGCAGCCGCATCAATATCCTGTTTGTGGGACTACGCGGGGGCGATCCCATTGAGGGAGATTGCCCCTTTTGTACAGACACTTTGATCTTATTGACTGTGGACCCCACCACGAAAACAGCCGGGATGCTTTCCATCCCACGTGACATGTGGGTCAACATCCCTGGTTTCGGATACAGCCGTATCAACACCGCCTGGACCCTTGGCAGGGGTTCCAAACTGCCCGGCGGCGGTCCGGCCCTCACCATGCGGACGATCTCACACTTTATCGGTGTGCCCGTTGATTACTACGTGCAGGTGGATTTCGATACCTTCGTCGATATCATCGATCTAGTCGGTGGCGTGGACGTCTACAACGACGAAACGATTGTGCTGGATCCCATGTCGCATGGCAAGGATTTTCCGAAAGTCAGAATTACCTGCTGTGGGATGCGGCATCTGAATGGAACAACAGCCCTGGCGTTCGCTCGTTGCCGGCATGCAGAGCAAGGCTGCAAAGATGGTGATGTCGGGCGCGCCAAACGTCAGCAGAAGGTGATTTTTGGAATCCGCGACAAGGTGTTAAGTCCCGAGAATTTTCCCAAATTGCTGGCACAGGCGCCCAAACTTTACAACACCTTTTCTGACGGCATCCACACGAATATGTCCCTGGAGGATGCCATCAAATTGGCTGTGATGGCGCAAGACGTCCCAAAGGAGAATATCAAAAATGGGGTTATCGAACACAACATGATGTCCTTCGGTAATGTCATCCTGGGGGGGCAGAATGCCAGTATCATGAAGCCTCTGCCGGATAAGATCCGTGTGCTGCGCGATGAAATCTTTACTTCAAGCGGACCGACCAGCCCGATGGCTGAGGGCGACCCGGCAGCGCTGATGCAGGCCGATGGCGCGCGCATCCGTCTCTTGAACGGGACAAACACGGCGCAACTCGAAGAGCGAACAGCAAGCTATTTATCACAGCAAGGCCTGCTGGTCACGGAGCTCGGCAATACAAAAGCACAAAGCCGGACTACGATTGTTCTCTATGCGCCCAAGCTTTATGCTTTGCGATTTCTCCACAGTATCTTTGGGATCGCCAGAAGCTCTCAGATCCTCATCAGACCTGACCCATCTCAAACCGTGGACATCGAAGTGTGGCTTGGAAATGATTGGGTCAGTAATCTACCCTCTGGATATTAGAGCCCGTAAGCTTCCATTACCAGGCTTTGAATGTTTCTTCCACTGCGACGATCGTCGCCGCGATGATCTCCTCATCGTGCACGATGGACAGAAAGCCTGCCTCGAATTGCGACGGCGCAAGATATACGCCATTCGCCAGCATTTTTTGGAAGAACTTCCCGAACCGGACTTTATCCGCTACCTTGACTGTGTTCCAATCTACCGGCTTGGTCTCGCTGAAGAAGGTTGTGCGCATCGTTCCCACCCGCGTCTGCTGGATTGGAACCCCGGCCCTTTTCGCCGCCGATTCGATCCCCGCATCCAACTGGCAGCCGCGCCTCTCCATCTCCTCCCAGACGTTTTCCGCGCGGATCAAATCCAGTGCCGCGATCCCGGCGCTCATCGCCAGCGGATTGCCAGACAATGTCCCGGCCTGATACACCGGTCCCGCGGGCGCGATCATTTGCATGATCTCTTTCCTGCCGCCATACGCGCCGACCGGAAGCCCACCGCCGATGACTTTGCCCAGCGCCGTCAGGTCAGGCTTGATCTTGTAGAGTGCCTGCGCGCCGCCTTTGTGGACCCGGAACCCTGTCATCACTTCGTCGAAGATCAGCAGCGCGCCTTCACGCTCGGTAACCAGGCGTAAGCCTTCGAGGAAGCCTGGCACAGGCGGGATAACGCCCATGTTCCCCGCCACAGGTTCGACAATGAGCGCGGCAATTTGCTCCGGATACTTTTTGAACAAGGCTTCGACCGAGTCAAGGTTATTGAAATCCGCCACCAAAGTATCTTTCACAGTGGCCGCCGGCACGCCGGGCGAATCGGGCAAACCGAGCGTCGCGACTCCCGAGCCAGCCTGCACCAACAGCAGATCTGCGTGACCGTGATAACAGCCATCGAACTTGATGATCTTATCGCGCTTGGTGTATGCACGCGCCAGCCGCAAAGCGGACATCGTCGCTTCAGTGCCTGAATTGACGAAGCGGATCATCTCGATACCTGGCATGAACTCCATGACGCTCTTTGCCAGGTCGATCTCCAGCGGGCTGGGCGCGCCGTAGGAGGTCCCTTTGGCGGCCGCCTTTTGAATGGCTTCCACAACATTCGGATGAGCATGACCTGTGATGAGAGGTCCCCATGAAAGAACGTAATCGATGTAACGGTTGCCATCGACATCGTAGAGATAGGGTCCCTCGCCTCGGTCAATGAATAGCGGTTGCCCGCCGACTGCACGGAAGGCGCGTACGGGTGAATCGACACCCCCAGGGAGAAGTTTCTGCGCTTCTTGAAAGAGGGAGATAGATTTATTGATGTTCATAAGCTCCTTAGCGGAGTCGACGACTCCTGTCGTCGCTACTGCGAAGTCTGCAGACTTCGCACTCCGTTCAAAATTCTGTCAATCGCTTGTTCGCCGGAATGGATACAATCAGGAATGCCAATGCCGCGATAACCATTGCCTGCCAGCGCAAGACCCGGATATTTTTCCAGTGCAGTGTCAATACGCTTGAGGATTTCGGGATGTCCAAGATTATATTGCGGCATGGCTTTGTCCCAGAGGAAGACCCGGCTCAAAAGCGGATCGGCATTAATTCCCAATGTCAGATTCAATTCTTCCTTTGCCAGCGCGAGCAAGTCATTTTCATTCCATGGGATGTCCTGTCCGGCGCGGCCTACAAAGACACGGATGAGGGCATAGCCTTCGGGGGCACGGTGCGGGAACTTCGTGGAGGTCCAGGTGCAGGCGAGGGCGCGGCGGCCCTCACGGCGCGGGATGACGTAGCCGTAACCATCCAGCTCACGTGGGATGTCACTCTGATGGTAGGCGAGGGAAACGGTCGCGGTCGAGGCGTAGGGAATGTTCTGTAAATCGGAGGC
>Ga0105104_10000488_pt1 | contig 30707 bp, 28 predicted proteins | sample PPLLaktember2015_3_FD_87034 | JGI IMG/M metagenome (GOLD analysis project Ga0105104, IMG submission 87034) | Freshwater sediment microbial communities from Prairie Pothole Lake near Jamestown, North Dakota, USA - PPLs Lake P7 Core (6) Depth... | ecosystem: Environmental > Aquatic > Freshwater >...
AGGGTTGATAAAGTGACGGCGGGGTATCCCGGGCAGGTGCTGATGACGTCATCGTTATAGGTGAAATGGTAACTGGTTCCGTTGGGCAAGGTCAGATTGGAAAGTACCGGTACTGACTGGCCAATTCCGAACCAGGTGGTTACCCCGTAGTGCCGATAATGCCAGTGGCGATGCTCGTAGTCGTAGAACGAGGTGGGAGAGCCGCAACTACCAATCACAGCAAGGAATTGGTGCACGAATTTCGCTTCGTAGTCGAACTGGTAGACAAGGTCGTCTTCGATAAAGGTCGGATCGTTCTGGACCACGATTTGACCCACCTGGACTCCTGAAAGGTAGATCAGGACGTGGCGGCCCAGCGTGTCGGTGATCGTCCGGGGATTCCCGGACTGGTAGGTGATCCGGTTGCCGTTGCGGTCGACGTGATGAACCAGCCCGGCCGTGGAGAAATCGAAGTAGCTCCCATCCAGGCTCTCCATCCGTTGAAGGCCGGTGTTGTAGCGCAGCCCGGAACCGTCACTCGCGTAAATATAGGGGCCCTCGAAGCGGTCAAGATCGTGAACCGCCCCGTCCGGGGTGGTGAAGTAGCAGTAGTACCCGGCGTAGTACTCAAGCGTCGGCCAGGAGTTGATCAGCCAGCGGCCGCTGGTCGGACCCTCCTGAAAAAAGCGGCCATCCCAGTAAGACACGCCGTACTGGGAGTATTCTTCGCGGGTCAGCTGCTTACTGTTATAGCTCATCGTGAGGTGCAGATCATGTCCGGCGCGGCCGGGCAGAGTGAGAAGCGGGATCGCGACGATCAGGTTCCCGTTATAGAGGTTCACGTTGTACTCGGAGTTCCCCGTGTACGTCCCGGCGCCGTAAAACCCGTTCTTGAGCATCTCGTCGTTGACCGGGTCGGATTGAGCCCAAACGGTCGGGGTCAAAGTCGTGAGCAGGATGACGGTGAGCAGTGTGGTTTTTCTCATGGCAGGCTCCTCGTCAGCGGGTGATCTTGAAGGTGTCCGACGAGAAAACAGGATTGAAATCAAGCGAGTGGATCTCCATGGTGACCAGCAGCCGGTCTCCGGCCTGCCGCTTTACCTTGGAGGGAAACCAGAGCTGCCCGTGTTTCTTGTATTCCTCAAAGCGGAGCGTCAGGCGCTCGGAGGAGCGTTCCTGCGTGTAGAAGGAGACCGCCGCCAGGAGGTGCGTCTCTGAGTCAAACTCGAGGTCAGTCACCGGTGTATCCGGTTCATAATTCACAAACCGCTTGTACTGAGGTTTGCGGCTAAAGCGGTCGGCCTTGTCCCTGCCTTTGAGCTCGTACTTGTCGAGCCGGGCCGCCACGTAAAACGGCGAGAGGTAGATCTCCTGAGCGCCGTGCATCGAGTAGCGGGGCTTGGAGCGACGGATCGCGCCGCCTTTTTTCCACCACTGCTGGACGTCGCCGTTGTAAATCGACACGCCTTCGTTCGTCTCAAATCGCGAGCTCTCGCCCTGGACCATCAGCGAGAAGGAGAGCGACGTGCCGTCCGGGCGCTGGAGTGTGCCGGAGAGAGCGTAGCCGGTCAGGTTGTTGAGGAACCCGGCGCCGCCGTGGGCGTCTTCAATCTGCTTTTTGGGCGACTGGCCGGAAACGAAAGCTGTGAGGACGGGAACTACGAGAAAGAAGGCGAGCTTGAGACGCATGAGGCCTCCCGAGAGAAAGCGGAATGAAAAGCCTCCTAGCCGAACCCACGGCCGGAAGGCGCCGTTGCCGGAGTACTGAAAAAGCGTTCCCCAGAGCGGTTAATGAGCGGTCTGACGAAGCCGAATGACGGATGTCCAGGAAATTTGGAAATACCAAGATGCATGGTTTTGGGGAAAGAAAAAAGATGCGGCGCTGTCGAGGAAGTGGCCCCGAAATGGTCCGCACTGGACGATTGCAGAGAGGTCAAGGAATGCAGGAACTAACGTGCTAGTCAGCGGGTCGACCCCTGAACAGATTTCGGGGGCCATTTCGATCGCAGCATCTTGCCTGCTCGGTCGATGGCACAATGCATTATGCCAGCGGCACAAGCAGGCAGGATGCCTGCCGTCCAGGGGCTCCGGCGCGATCAGGCAGTCGCCCGGTTTACGGACTTCAGCAGCAGGTTACCGATGATGATGCCGGCGACAATTCCGATCAGGGCGCCGACGGCCATGGATTCGAGCATGACCTCCCCGGACCAGCGCAGAATAATGCCCAGTGCCCATCCGGCGAAAGACCCGAGAATCAGGCCGACAAAGCCGAATCCCAGGAATGAACCGAACGAATAAGGCTTCGGTCGAGCCAGGTCCTCCGCGTCGACCGGCTTAAGTTTCGGCGCCAGCAGATGCATCACGAGCAGGGCCAGGAGGTACAACGGACCGACCGCGAAGAAGATCGACATGTAGTCGCCTTGGGGGTGAATCGGCGAGCGTGTACTCTGCAGTATGTAGCCGGTGATTGCCGCCATCGTAACGCCTCCGAAGGCACCCGCCATGCCGCCGACCCCGACCACCGAGCCGACCGCACCGCGCGGGAACATGTCGCTGGTCAGCGTGAAGATGTTCGCCGAAAAGCCCTGGTGGGAGGCCGCCGCGATCGAGAACAGCATGACGGCGACCCACAAAGAGCCGGCATAGGGCATCAGCATGATTGGCAAAACGGTCAGCGCGCAGGTCAGCAGGCCGATCTTGCGGGCGGCGTTGACCGTCCAGCCGTGCTTGATAAGGGCGGAGGAGAGCCACCCTCCACCGATACTGCCGACATCAGCCACGACATAGATGACGATCAGCGGCAACCCGACGCTTGAAAGGTCCACGCCGTGATTCTCACGCAGGAAAGTCGGGGCCCAATAAAGGTAGAACCACCAGACCGGGTCCGTCATGTACTTGCCGATCGCAAAAGCGGACGTTTGCTTGTGCGGGAGCAGCTGAATCCAGCGCCATTTTTGCGGTGGGTCCGGGGGGTCGGATTGGATGTAAGCCAGTTCCGCCTTGGAAACTTTCCGGTGCTCTTCGGGCTTCCCGTACATGGGAAGCCAGAAAACCAGCCACAGAAGGCCCAGCGCGCCGGTCAGGATAAAGGCCCATTGCCATCCCCAGTTCATCGCGATCCAGGGGACGGTGAGCGGAGCGACGACAGCGCCCACGTTGGTTCCGGCATTGTAGATCCCCTGGGCGAGCGCCCGTTCTTTCTTGGGAAACCATTCGGCTACGCTTTTCACCGCCGCCGGGAAATTGGCGGACTCGCCAAATCCAAGAGCCGCCCGAGCGATCCCGAAACCGAACGGTGTTCGGGCCAGCGCATGCGCCATGCCCGCCAGACTCCAGATGGTAAGCGCAATAGCGTAGCCCATCTTCGTTCCGAAGCGGTCGATGAGACGACCGGAAATGAGCAGCCCGAGGGCATAGGCCGCGTTAAACGCCGCCACGATATTCGCGTAGTCGATCGGCGACCAGCCGATGATTTCCTGCAGGTCCTTCTGCAGGATGCCGATCACCTGCCGGTCGACGTAGTTTACGGTTGTCGCAAAGAACAACAGCCCGCAGATCACCCACCGGTAATGCCCGATGCGAGCCATGGCTTGTTCCCCAACCGAGGTAAGGGTTGAATTTGCGGATTCTACTGAAGTCCGGTCGCGGTTCTCGTCCATAGACCGTAAAGGATATGTCAAGCCGGACAGCGCGTCGAGTTGAAAAAAGGAGCAACCAAGTGCTGGTATTATATCTATCTTATAAGAGGATCTGCGTTGAAAAAGAAGACCAGTTTCGATGAGAAGCTCTATCCGCCTGTTCTGGACCTGGCCGAGGACGTGGACGATGAAGAAGTATTCCGACAAGCCATGTCGGGCGTGAGGCCACTGCCGGAGGGGGCGACCAAAATCCGAGTCAGAAGAACGACCGAGCTTCCGACCGGCCGTACGGGCGGGGAGCCCCCCCCGGAAGAGGAGGAGGAAGACCCGGAACGGGTTTTCCTTCGGGCCGTCGAGGAAGCGAACGACCTCGAGATTTTCCAGACGAACGAATACGTCGAAGGCGGTACCCAGGCTTGGGACCCGCGCCTGTTGAAAAAGTTACGGGAAGGCGGCTTCGCAGTTCAGGCCGAACTGGACCTCCACGGCTTCAGTCAAAAGGAGGCGGTCGAGCGACTCGAAGAGTTTGTGCAGGATTGCTGCCGGCGGGGTTTGACCTGTGTGCGGATTATTCATGGCCGGGGCAAGAACTCGCCGAGCCCGGTCCCGGTCTTGAAGAACGGCGTGGAACGCTGGCTCTCGCGCCGCCGCTCCTCCCGCTTCGTGGCGGCCTACACCTCAGCCCGATTGGTCGACGGGGGAGGCGGGGCCATGTATGTTCTGCTGAAGTGCGCCTGAGAAGGCAGGGGTGAAGGGACGAAGGGGTGAAGGGGCGAAGGGGCGAAGGGAACTGCCGGTGATTAGCTCCGTTTCCCTTCGCCCCTTCGTCCCTTCACCCCTGCGCCCCTGCTTTTCTTACTTGCCTGGCTGAGGGGGCTTGCGGACCTCTTCTTTCAGGAATCCTTTGAGCCGGTTCTCCAATTCAAGCGGGATTTGGACCCGTTGATCGCGGAGCTGTCCAGACAATTCCGAGCATTTCCGGTACGACTTCAGAAAATGAATGCAGGGAGGACAGGACTGAAGGTGCTCGTCCAGGCGGTCGTACGTCCGCGCGTCGAGAGAACGCTCGATGTAGTCCATGAGCAGATCAACACAGTCCTTGCAGGTTATATCGCCTTTCATATGGCGTCCTCGAAGTAATGAGCGAGCTTTTCCCGGACAAAAAGGCGGGCTCTGTGAATTCGGGTCTTGGTCGTTGGTTCCTTCAGCCCCAGAAGAGACGAGATCTGCTTAATTGAATAGCCTTCGATGTCTCGCAAGACCAGGGGGACACGGTACTCGAACGGCAGTGCCTGAATTGCATCGTAAAGCTCGCCGCCAAGTTCCCGGTTGAGCATCACTTCTTCGGGATCGACGCTCCAGCCGAACGGTGGATTGATGTACTGACCATCGGTCGTGAACTGAGGCAGCGAGTCATCCAGCTGAATCTCCCGTTCGCGCGCGGCGCGATACTTCCGGAGCCACATGATCGAATTATTCACCGCGATGCGCTTGATCCATGGCCAGATATCGCTTTCTTCGCGGAACGTCTCAATCTTTCTTATTATTTTTAGCAGTGTATCCTGGAGGATTTCCTCGGCGTCCGAAGGGTTCTTGGTGTAATTGAGGATGACGCCAAATAAAGGTCGGGAAAACTGATGCACAAATTCATCGATGGTATCCGCATTCTGGCTCTTGAGGCCTTCGATGATCTGGTGCTGATCTATTTCTCTAATGCTCATCTTCCTTATATGCCTCGCTTAATACGATACATCAAAAGCCTCGGTCGACGAAACCAAGCCAGAACCGTCCCTTCCTGAGTATTCGGGCTCTTATGGCAGAAAGCACTCGAAGTGCCGAATGTCGATTTCACCGCGAAGTGTGCCCTCGTTGAGCACCACCCCGGGTCAGTCACTCCTTGGCCCATCGTTTTGACGCCGTGACCGGTCTATCGTGATTTCAGGCGACACAAGCGTTCTGATGCGCTCACCCGGCTGTTGATGGAAATTTAAAAGGCGGTAAAATCGTTAACAACCTCTGCAAGCGCGATTTTGATCTGAAAACAGTGCACAGATGGAGGTCAGAAACGTGCATTTCCTTGGCTGGGTGGTATTGGTTCTGGCGCTGATCGAGGGCGGCTGGTTGGCCTTCGACGGGGGCCGGGCGCTGGTCGTGGGTGACTACGTCACTGCCAGGTCGGGCGAGTATGCCGGGAGACTGGGGCCGTGGGCGAAGGTCGTGTCCGCCGTCGGAATCGAGCCGCGCTCGACCTTGATGAAATCGATCCACCTGGTCCTCGGTCTCACGTGGCTCGCCACCGCGATCTGCTTTGCCTTGCGCCTGTCCTGGGCTTGGTCCGGCATGGTTGTCTGCGCCGTTCTCGGACTGTGGTACTTGCCCTTCGGAACCCTTCTCAGCCTGGTTCAGATAATCCTGCTCCTCTTGCCCGCCGTGCGCGCTGCGAGGCTCTGAACCTCGATTCATAGCAACTCGTCCGTGAGAGCCAGGAGGCAACAATGAGCACTGAGGCCAAACCGCAGGTCGATTGCGAACGATACCATACGACTTTGTAGGTTAGCGACGTTAACGCTGCCGTCGATTTCTACACCAACAAACTGGGCTTTCGCCTCGGCTTCACGTGGGGGGATCCGCCTGGAATGGCGGGCGTGAATCTCGGAGAAGTGCAGATCTTCCTGCAGGAAGGCACGCCCATTCCGGAAGGCTGCACTCTGAATTTTCTCGTGGGCGATGCCGACCAACTCTGCGAGTTCCATCGCGCTGGCGGGGTAGAAGTGGTAACTCCGCCAGGCGACAGGCCTTACGGAGTGCGAGACTACGCCGTCAAAGACTTGTACGGTCACATTCTCGGATTTGGACACTATATCTACAAGCACGGTATCGATTACGACTGTCACGCCAGCTACCGCTTCGTCGAGCGGAAGTGAGCGACAGCAAGCAATGTCACACATCAGACTCGGACGCGGCTGGACGCTCGTTGTCATGTCGAAAGGACTGCCGCTGGGAGATTTTTCGAATGTGGCACACAAACAGCGGAGTAAGCGGGACCACCCAACGTGCCGTAACGGTTCGCCGGGTGGTCCCGCTTACTTCGCTCCGGGACTCGCTCCGCACAAAGCGCTTCGCGGCCCCTCCGCTGCGTGCGCGGCTCGGTAACTGCCGTTTGGTGGCAAGATAGGTATAAAGTGCAGCCTCTGCCCTGCACTCCAAATTCGTCCGGCGCTTCATCAAGAGGCGCCGTCTGGGGTATAACGGAACCCGGATCAGGGCGCACCGCCCTCCTCTTGTTCATTGCCCGTCAACCGAATATATTAGAACGCGTTCAATCTGAAGCGAATTACTTAAAGGAGGTACTATGGCGAAAGACAAGAAAGCCGGGTCCTCGGGATTCTCGCGCCGGGATTTTATCCGAGGAAGTGCGGCTGGCGCCTTGTCCACGGGTCTGATTTCCTCCACTGTCGCCGAAGGAGCTCAGGGCGGGGCAGCCGTGCAGGTCCTCGGACCGGGACCGGTGCCTGTGACCTTGCTGGTCAACGGGAAGAGCCACCGGCTGCAACTTGAGCCCCGAGTGACACTGCTCGATGCACTTCGCAATCAACTTGACCTGACCGGCTCCAAAAAGGTGTGTGATCGAGGAACCTGTGGGGCATGCACGGTTTTGATGGACGGGAAACCGGTTTACGCCTGCGCTGTGCTCGCGATCGAGGCACAAGGGAAGAAAATCGAAACGATCGAATCGCTGGGCACTCCCGAAAAGCTGCATCCGATTCAAACCGCCTTTATCGAGCACGACGCCACGCAGTGCGGTTTCTGTACCCCCGGCTTCGTCGTCGCCTCCAAGGCGTTCCTCGACCGGAATCCAAATCCGACGCGAGCTCAGATCGAGAAAGGGCTGGGCGGCAATCTGTGCCGCTGCGGTACCTACGCCGGCATTCGTGCGGCGCTCCTTGCAGTCAACGCGCGGAAAGGAGGGACCAATGCCTGAGTACAAGTGGCCTGAAGCAAACGACCGGGATCTGATCGGCAAGAGAATCTCCCGGCTGGACGGGCCCGCGAAAGTCACGGGCACTGCCAAGTACGCGTACGACATCAACCGTCCAGGCATGCTCTTCACGCGAACTCTTTACTGCCCGCACGCGCATGCCCGAATCACCAAGCTTGACACCAGCGAAGCGGCCAAAATGCCGGGTGTGAAAGCGCTTCGCATCATCCAGAACGTCGGGACTGAGATCCAATGGGCTCTCGATGAAATCGTGGCGATCGCGGCCACGAGCGAAGAAGCGGCTGAAGACGCGGTACGAGCGATCAAGGTCGAATACGAAGTCCTGCCCCACGTGGTGAACGGAGAATTGGGCGAGAAAGCCCCGAACGCCAAACCTGCCCAGGAGCAGACGACCGGCGATGTCAACGCCGGGAAAGCGGCAGCCACCGTGACCAGCAAGGGTTATTACGGCATCCCCACGATTTCCCACTGCTGCATGGAGGCTCACGGACACGTTTGCGAGTGGACCGATGATCAACATATGACGGCTTGGAGCAGCACTCAGGCTGTCTCGAGCATGCCGGCTCAGTTTGCAGAAGGTGCCGGCGTTCCAGCCGCCAATGTCCGGGCGATCACCCAGTACATGGGTGGAGGATTCGGCAGCAAGTTCAACGTTGACCGGTGGGGCATCGAGTGCGCCAAGCTCGCGAAAGACGGCAAGGCGCCCGTGAAGTGGATGCTCGAACGTGAGCCCGAGCTCACTATCGCCGGCGACCGGCCGAGCTCCTACGCCGAAATCGAGGTCGGAGCGGCCGCCGACGGGACGCTCACCTACTGGTCCTCCAAATCCTGGGGATCGGGCGGACCGAGCGGTACGGGAACTCCGCCGCTTCCTTACGTGATTCAGCCTCCAAATCGGCGCCATCAGCACATTTCCGTGCCAACTCACATGGCCAGCTCGCGGGCCTGGCGCGCACCCAATCATCCGCAGGCTTGCTTTCTCACCATGAGCGCCCTGGACGATCTGGCAGCCGCGCTGAAGATGGACCCGCTTGATTTCTTCACGAAGAACGCGGCGTTGACGCAGAGACCGGCCGTCTACCAGCAAGAGCTCCAGAAGGCCGCGGAGCTGATCGAGTGGAAGAAGAAATGGCACCCGCGCGGTCAGAACCAGGGACGCATACGTCACGGCTTGGGTCTGGCGATGCACACGTGGGGTGGACTCGGCCACCAGAGCAACTGCGAAGTCTCCATTTTCCCCGACGGCTCAGTCGAGGCAAAACTCGGCAGCCAGGACCTTGGGACCGGCACCAGGACCGTGATCGGCATCGTTCTGGCCGAAACACTGGGGCTTCCTTTGGAAGCCGTTAAGGTTTCCATCGGAGACACCACCTTCCCGGCGTCAGGGGGCTCCGGCGGCAGCACAACCGTCGGCGGAGTCAGTGCTTCGACGCGGCGGGCGGCCCAAAATGCGCTCGAGCAGTTATTCGCGAAGGTGGCGCCGGACCTTGGCGTTCCTCCAGACCAACTGGAAGCGGAGCAGGGGACCATTCGAGTTAAAGGCAACCCTGGCAAAAGCATGCCCTGGAAACAGGCAGCCGCCCGGGTTGGGATGTCTCCATTGACCGTCCGAGGCGCGAACCCTGGCCCCGGCAAATTGATCGACCAGGGTGTCGGCGGTGTCCAGATGGCGGAAGTGGCCGTGGACATGGATACGGGCGTCGTCAAGATGGTGAAAATGGTCGCAGTTCAAGACTGCGGCTTAATCATTAATCTGAAAACGGCCGAGAGCCAGTGTTACGGCGCCATGATCATGGGCATCACTTATGCCTTGACCGAGGAGAAGATTATCGATCCGGTCACGGGGCGAATGCTCAATGCCAATATGGATTTCTACAAACTGGCGGGAATCGGTGACATTGGCGAGTTGGTGGTCCACATGGTCACGGGACCGGAACATGACAAGCGCGGTGTCATTGGCCTGGGCGAACCCCCGGTTATCTCGCCGGGAGCCGCAATCTCCAATGCGGTCGCAAACGCGATCGGGGTTCGGGTCTCTCACCTCCCGCTAACCCCTGACCGGGTTCTGGCGGCTCTCGAGAAAGGAGGGTTGTCCTGATGCAAGCCTTTGAATATGTGAATCCGACGACCGTGAATGATGCGGTCAAGGCGCTTGCTGTGGAAGGAGGTTCTGCCGCCGCCCTGGCAGGTGGAACCGACCTCGTCGGCCTGATGAAGGACTTGGTGGAGACGCCGAAACGGGTTGTCAATCTCAAGTCCATCAAAGAGCTGCAGGGGATCACCTACGATGGCAAGAAAGGGCTCCGTATCGGTGCCATGGCGACCCTCGACGAGCTCCTGCAGAACGCCAAGGTCAAGCAGGAATATCCCTCGCTCGTCCAGGCAGCCGACGGCGTCAGGAGCCCGCAGATTCATAGCGTGGGCACCGTGGGCGGCGACCTGTGCCAGCGTCCGCGCTGCTGGTACTACCGCAGCGGCTACGGGCTGCTGGCCATGCAGAACGGCAAGTCCATGGTCACTGAAGGCGACAACCGCTATCACGCGATCTTCGGCAACGCCGGTCCGGCTTACTTCGTCAATCCGTCGAGCTTTGCTCCCGCGCTCATCGCACTCGGAGCCAAGGTACGGATTGTCGGCCCGCAGGGCAGTCGGGAGATCCCGCTCGCGGAGTTCTTTCGGACTCCTGCCGCCGCGGGCGAAAAGGAGAATGCTCTTGCGCCGAACGAGATCCTCGCGGAAATCCTCGTTCCGCCCGCCGCCCGCGTGCGCAATGCGACTTACGAAGTTCGGCAGAAGGAAGCGCTTGACTGGCCTCTCAGTGCTGCAGCAGTCGCGCTCGAGATGGATGGGAAGACAGTCAAAAGTGCCCGCGTCGTATTGGGACATGTTGCTCCCGTGCCGTGGGCTGCCAAAGACGCAGAAGCTCTGCTGGCAGGAAAAACCGTCACCGAAGCTCTGGCCGACCAGGTCGGGGAAGCGGCCGTCAAAGGAGCTAAACCACTGAGCCGGAACGGCTATAAAGTCCGCCTGGCGCGAGTTGCGGTCAAGAGAGCCATCTTGCGGGCCGCCGGAATGGAGGTTTGATTATGTCGACAACGACTGAATCAAGAACAGAGGTCTGCCGACGGCTGCGTTGGAAGGGCATGTTCGTAGAGGCCGTGGCGCCTCACGATCCGACCGTACCGAGTGGTAATGACATTTACTGCTGGTGCAACCACACCATGACGTGCCTCGGTCCGGACGGCAAAGTCGCCGACCGTGACAACTGCCGCCCCGGCCGCAGTTGTCACGAGACGTTCTGAGAAAAGCAGGGGCGTAGGGGCGAAGGGAAGAAGGGGCAAAGGGGCAAAGGGAAGAACTTATTATGTGTACTTGCCCTCGGTTTTCTCTGTGCTTCTAATTTCCGCGCGACCCTACGCTCCTTCGTCTCTTCGCCCCGGTGATTCTTCCGGTTTTTCCCTTTGCCCCTCTGCCCCTTTGCCCCTCTGCCCCTTGGCTTTCCTCCCTTCGCCCCTCCTGTGTGTGCTAAGATAGTCAATATTCGAAACTATATTGACCAAGAGAGAAACTCCGGGAGGTTGAGAACCGATGTTCAGAACTCTGAGCACGTTGACGATACTATTGCTTGTTGCCGTTCCCGCCTGGGCGGCCGGCTACTCGGTCCGAGGCGACTATGTAGAGGCGCGTACCGCGGACGTTTACACGGGAGCATGCGTCGCGAACGGTGAGGTGAATCTGACCGGCAAGGAAGCGATCATGGCCTGGCGGGTCGCGGAAGGGGAGTGGAACGGTGTTCCGCTCGACGGCTTGAGTGTTGTGGCAGTCGTGAAGGCCGACTCGACGCTCGGCGATGTGACGGCCGATTCGCTTTCCGCGCAGTCTGTGATTGTCGTCGACCAGAAGGCGAACCCCGCGCAGAGGCAGGCCCTGATCAGCCTCGCTAAAACGCTGGGTGGTGATTTGTTGCGGGATGTCCTGTGGGTTCAGCAACGCTCGATCGAGTTCGAGACCGGCGGCCACGGAGAGGCGTCGGTTCAGGCAGGTGAGCTTGCGAGCCTCGAGACTCGTTGCATGAGCAGTACGGACCACCTGTGCGGCAATGAGGACGTTTACTACCCACCGCTGACCCAGGTGGCCAAGCCGGTTCCGGCCTTCACGCTCGTCAATGCCTTCCAGGGCAAGGGGCTGAACACGACTTGGAGCAACGGTTACAAGCGCAGTGCGTTTGTCGCCACGTTTGCCCGATAAGGAGTCAAGAGTGGAAGCGGCTCTGTTACTGCGCTTAAGGCATCTGATAAAATTGCGGTCATGTTCGTTCGTTTCACTCATTTAATCGTACTGTCGCTTATCACAGTCTGTTCAACGGGTGTCTGGGCGGCGGATCCTCAGCTGGAGACAAGCGGAGCCCCGCCTGATTCCATTCCCGCCCCGCTAAAAGATCAGCTTCAGCCGACGGGTCTCAAGATCATGGTGGACGGCAAAGTACTCGGCGAGTTCTGGATGCGCAAGGAGCTCCCGACGACAGAAGGTTCGAACTCCGGACTCGGAATCCACTTCACGGCTGTCCCGGACGGGACCTTTGCAGGCGTGGTGCAGTTCCCGGAAAGCTGGAAGGATTACAAGGGGCAGGCGATCCCTGCGGGCGTTTACAGCCTTCGTTACGGGATAGTACCGGCGGACGGAAACCACATGGGCGTTTCCACCTATCGGGACTTTCTCCTGTTGCTCCCCGTCGGGGAGGATAAGGACCCGGCAGCCAGGTTCAAGACTCTGGATCTCGTGCCGCTCAGTGCCAAAGCAGCAGGCACGAACCATCCGGCCGTCCTCGCACTTTTCCCGGTTTGGGATGAAGTGACCGAACCCAAGCTCTACAAGAACGACTCCGATCAGTGGACTCTGGCCGTTCCGTTCGGCGCCACCCGTTTGGGAGTCGTCCTGATCGGGCATGGGGAAGGCGTCTAGCACTAGGGGATTCAAGACACAGAAAAGGACAATGAAGTCCGCTTATGTCGCTGGTGTCCCTTGTGTCCCTTTTCTGGTTACCACCCGCGATACTGCCCAGCCGACGACTACAGTGACGCTCGTCCCGATGAGCGTGTACCACGTCAAGGCAAACCGTCCGCTGAAGTGCACAAACAGCATGGCGGCCAGCGCCGCAATCATTCCCGCCAGTGCCGACGCCTGATTTGCCCGCCTGCTGCCCAGTCCGAGCAGGAATATCCCCAGAACCGCCCCCATCGTCATGCTCTGTATGGTGAGGCCAGCCAGAAGCACTGATCCCCAGTTCCTGGCGAGCATCGAGACGGCTACGAGAACCGCTCCCCAGGCCAGGGTGAAGAACCGCGATACCCGCAGGTAATGGCTATCGCTGGCCGTCGGGACAAAATAGACCCGATAGAAGTCGTTGGTGGTGGAGGAAGACAGGGAGTTCAGACAACTGCTGAGGGTCGACATCGCCGCCGCAAAGACGGCAGCCACCACCAGGCCGGAAAGACCGGCCGGCATGTGATTGACAATAAACAGGGGAAACACCTGATCCACTTCCTTGATCGCCTGCGCGGGCGGGAAGTGACGGTAGAAGGCAAAAAGCATCACGCCGATGACGAGAAACAGGACGAATTGGAAGAAGACTATGACGCCGCTCAGAATCAACGCCACTTGGCTGTCGCGTTTGCTTCCACAGGCCAGGTAGCGTTGTACCATCATCTGGTCGCTGCCGTGAGTGGCAAAAGTTAGAAAAGCGCCTCCGATAAGCCCTGACCAGAACGTGAAGGTACGGGTTATGTCGAACGTGAAGTCAAGGAACTGGAACTTGTTTAGCGGATCGGCTGCGGCCACGATTTCGGTCCATCCGCCCGGGATTCTATCAAGGAGGAGGACCACCGCGACGATTGCTCCGCCGATATAGATGAAAAGTTGAACTACATCGGTCCAGATGACAGCCTTCATACCGCCGAAATAGGTGTAAACGACTGTGATGGCGCCGATAACGACCATGGTGGTGAGATCCGTCATGTCGGTAATCGCGGCCAGCACGAGCCCAGTGGCAAACAGTCGAACACCGTCACTCAGACCCCGGGTCACAACGAAAAGAAGCGAGGACAGAGTCCGGACAGCCTGTCCGAAGCGGGCCTGAAGGAGCTGGTAGGCCGTCTGGATCTCACCTTTGAAATAGGCCGGGATGAGAAACACGCTGACCAGCACTTTGCCAATGATGTAGCCAAAGGCCAGCTGCAGGAAGGTCAGGTTCCCAGTGTAGGCGATCGCCGGCGCACCGATGAACGTGAGCGTGCTCGTCTCGGTCGCGACGATTGACAGCGAGATCGCCCACATCGGTATTCGCTTCCCGGCCAGGAAATAGTCATTGATAGTTTTCTGGCCGCGGCCGAGCCAGGTGCCGAGTAAGACATTCCCGGTGAGGAAGACGGCGAGAACGAGATAGTCCAATCCGGTGAAACCCATCCCGTTATGGTCGATATTCAGAGGTTTACAGTCAATGGTAAACTTGCGTGGGGCTGAACCATGTACATTCTGGGCATCGACGGCGGTGGCACGAAAACGATCTGCGTGGCAGCGCGCGCGGACGGGGAGATCCTGGGACGAGGGATGGCCGGGCCGGCGAACTACCTGAAAGAAGGCCTGTACACCGCCAGGATGTCCCTCACCGAAGCCGTCCAAAAGGCGCTCGATGCGGGCAAGGCCGATCGCGAGGCGGTCGTCGCCGTCTGCGCGGGCCTGGCAGGGGTCGGACGCCTGAATGACCGGCTGATTATGAAGCGTATCTTCGCCGAAATCTGCCCCAACGCTCAGCTCATCCTGGACACCGACGCCTTTATCACTCTTATTGGCGCCACCGAGTACCAGCCAGGCCTGGTCGTGATCTCGGGCACCGGGTCAATCGCCATGGGACTGAACGACAAAGGCGAAACTGCACGCGCCGGCGGCTGGGGACACATCCTCGGGGACGAGGGGAGCGGCTACGACATTGCCCGCCGGGGACTCATGGCGGCGCTGCATGCCCACGACGGGCGCGGCCCCGAAACCGTCATTCGCCAGAAGGTGATGGAGCAGTTTTACCTTACCTCGGTGGAAGAGCTGATCTCGCTTCTCTACGGCGCGGATACCACCCCGAGGCGAATTGCCGGAATCTATCCAATTATTCTCGAGGCCGCCGAGGAGGGCGACGAAGTTGCCGGGCAGTTGCTCGAGAACGCGGCTACCTCCCTGGTTCAAGCCGCCATCGCGGTGATTCGCAAGCTGAAGATGGAAGACAAAATTTTCCCGGTGGCGGCTTCCGGCGGTGTCTTCCGGAACAGCGTCAAAATGTGCAGCACGTTTCAGAGGATCCTCACCGGCAAGATCACCGGCGCCCACCTGATTGAACCGCGTCACCCGCCCGAAGTCGGCGCCCTGTTCGTGGCCCGGGAAGCGTTGGCAAAGGCCGGGTAAAAACAGGGGCAAAGGGGCAAAGGGGCAGAGGGAACCCCAGCGGCGTTGAGTGGCGCCTGATTTGAGGGTGTTAAGAAAACGCCGGAAAAGCCGATTACGAGCACGAGCACGAGCACGAAAGGCTCAGTCGCCAAGTGAATCGCGTGCAATCAATTAAACGGTCTTGCTTTTCGTGCTCGTGCCCGAAAATACCATCGGAGGTGTAGGCGGCAGTTTATTGTGGCCGGACTCTCCAGAGTCCGGTTGGCCGGGCTTCGGAAGCCCCGGCCACGTCGCGCATTGACACCGCTCGAAGCTCCGGATTCCTGTCTTGACACCACCTGCTCTCAAGGCCGCACTTCGCACAACCGCAACAGCGAGCCAATCATTGATCTCGATAGCTGGTCGCCTGTGGCCGGGCTCTCGGCGAGCCCGGCACCGGACTCTGGAGAGTCCGGGCCACAATAACGGCCTCCCAGCTTTTCATGCGTCATCGGGTGCGCCGCCGCGGCGCGTGGCGGACTGTATCGAAATCCCGCCTCCGTGGCAGTTGCGTCCAGCCTCTTTGCCTGCTTTCACTTGTGTATCCCATGCCCTGCCGGATACAGCTCCGGCAAGCTCACCGGCAACCTGCCTCGGAATGGAATCTCGCCCATGATGGCCTTGGCTGCGGCCAACTCGGCGCCCGGGTAATCTTCGTAGGTCAGCACGTACGAAGGCAGTTCGGGGACGAACGATAGCAGATAAGGGCTGCCGAAGAGGACGAACGCGAAAGGCTTGTCCAGTTTCGAAAGGGTTTGAAGGAGGTCCAATTGGGTGGGCGACAGGTCGATCGAACCCTTGAAGGCTCCGACCCGGATATAGGTTCCCACGACGATAAGATCTGCTTGCCGGGCCAGTGTCTGAACAAGCTTGATTTTAGCCGCCGGTGTTCCGGCCAGAATCTCGTGATGGACTGTCCGGGAGTGCCGTTCGCGGATATTTCGCACCAGGGCCGCACCTCGCGTCTCTTGGCGTCGCCGGCTATCGAGCATCGTCAGGAGAAGGATCTGCTGATCTTGCTGAACATCCCGGAACGGGAGAACATTCTTCTCGTCTCGGACCAGCGTTACCGCGCGATCCATGATGTCTTGGGCTATACGTCGGTTCTCTGTGGCGCCGACGGTCCTCGCCGGCTTCGCTTGATCAGGTTGGCGCCCTTGGTACAGTCCCAATCTCGCCTTTGTCTCCAGAATCTTGCGGACGGATTGGTTCAAGCGGGCTTCCGTGATCTCCCCGCCCTTCGCCGCGTCGAGTAACCCCATGTACGCATCCGGAACCGACGGCGGAAAGAGGATGACGTCGGCCCCCGCCTTAAAGGCCCGTGCGGCCGCGTCTCCGTTCTTGAATTTCTTAACGATTCCGCCCATGTTCATCGCGTCAGTGAAAACGAGGCCGGCGAAACACAGTTGCTTTTTGAGGAGATCGGTCAAAATCGCGGATGAGAGAGTCGCCGGCACCCCCTCCTGAGGCTCGAGTGACGGAATGAAGAGGTGTGCGGTCATCACGGCGCCGACTCCGGCATCGATAGCGGCGCGAAAAGGCGGAAGCTCAATTGATTCCAGGCGGTCACGAGCCACTGTGATAACCGGCAGATCCAGATGAGAATCGGTTGCGGTATCGCCATGGCCGGGAAAATGCTTGGCCGTTGCCAGCACTCCCTGTTCCTGGCTGCCCTGGATGTAGGCCCGCGCCATATCGGCAACACGCGCCGGATCCTCACCGAAAGAGCGAATGTTAATAATCGGGTTCCGGGGATTGTTGTTCACATCGACGACGGGATAGAAGTTGACGTGAATCCCGACGGCGCGCGCCTCGAGCGCTGTGACCCGGCCGGTCTGATAGGCGCTGTTCGTATCGTAAGTGGCGCCGATTGCCATGGCCTTCGGAAACCGCGTGGCTCCCCGCAGGACCAGGCCGGCGCCCCCTTCGAGGTCGGCAGTGAGCAGAAGCGGAATCTTGGCTTTTTCCTGCATCTGCCTGATTAGATCGGTGGCCGAAGAGACTTCGCCACGAAAGGCCAGGTACCCGCCCACGTGATATTTGGTGACGTTGCGGACGACTTCCTGGTAGGGCGCGCCCCGAAGGTCCGCGGAAGCGGTATATGTAACGGGGAAGATGACTTGTCCCACTTTCTGTTCCAGTGTCATGGACTGAAGGGTCCGGTCGACCCAGGCGCGGGCTTCCTCGTTTAACGGGTTTTCGGGCGACAGGGGCTTTGGGGGCTGCTGGACGGCATAACCGATGACGAAAAGGAGCAATGGCAACAGAAAGTAGGAGCTCGTGGTCATCGTGGGATTATAGCGTGATGCGGTAGAATCAGCGCCGAGGATAGGCACAATGACAAGCAAAGAGAGACTGCGAGCGGCACTTAATCATCGTCAACCTGATGCGATCCCGATCGACTGTGGCGGAACCGCCGTCACCGGGATCAGCGCTACCTGTATTGCGGCGCTGCGCGATTATTTCGGCCTGGAAAGGCGCCTGGTGAAGGTTTTCGACCCTCTTCAGTTAATCGGTCTGTTGGACGACGACCTTAAAGCGTGCCTCGGGATAGACATCGACGGAGTTCTGGGGAGGGCCAACATCTTCGGTTTCGTCAATGAGAACTGGAAACCGTGGCGTCTGCCGAACGGGCTCGAGGTCCTCGTCTCCGGGCACTTCAATACGACTGCAGACGAGGAGGGAAATACCTACCTTTATCCTCAGGGAGACACCTCGGTCTCGCCCAGTGGAAGACTACCGAAAGGCGGGTTTTATTTTGATGCGATCGTGAGGCAGGATCCGATCGATGATGAAAAACTGGATCCGCAGGATAATCTCGAGGAGTTTGGCCCCATCGCCGAGGAAGACCTCGCCCATTACGAGAAGGAAGTGAGCAACTTCCGCCAGTCGGGGCGGGGAATTGTTGGATCGCTGGGAGGCACGGCCCTGGGCGACATCGCTCTTGTACCCGGCCTCGGCCTGAAACACCCGAAAGGGATTCGTGACATCGAGGAGTGGTACGTCTCCACTGTAACGAGGCGTGACTACATCAAGAAAGTATTTGAACGCCAAACGGAGATCGCTCTCGAAAATTTGGCGAGAATCCACGCGCGAGTCGGAAATGCGTTTGATGCCGTTTTCACTTGCGGAACCGACTTTGGGACACAGTCATCTACTTTCTGCTCACTTGCGAGCTTCCGGGATCTGTACCTGTCTTGCTACCGAAGAATCAACGACTGGATCCACGCGAATACGACCTGGAAAACCTTCAAGCATTCCTGTGGGGCGGTCGAGCCTTTGATCGAGGGATTCATTGAAGCGGGTTTCGACATTCTGAACCCCGTCCAGTGCTCGGCAACCGGGATGGAACCGGAGAAACTCAAGCAGAAGTACGGCGAAAGACTCGTCTTCTGGGGAGGCGGCATCGACACCCAGAAGACCTTGCCCTTTGGTACGCCGGAGCAGGTGCGTGACGAAGTCCTCCGACGGTGCGAGGTGTTCGGCCGGGACGGAGGATTCGTTTTCAACGCGGTTCACAACATCCAGGCGGGAACGCCGGTGCCTAACATCGTGGCGATGTTTGAAGCAGTCAAAGAATTTAATGGGAGGTAAACGACTAAAACGGAAAGCCGATTATGAGCATGAGCACGAGCACGAAATGGGGGGAATCATGGAGGTCAGAACATCGAAGCGTGGACGAAAAAGCCGATTACGAGCACGAGCACGAGCACGAGCACGAAAAGCGTCTAGACGGGCTCGTACCCCTCTTCGGTTTCACAAACTCGGTCAGGGCGATCAGTCATCCTGCTAAGCATCGAGACTATGCGATAGAGCATCTCTTTCCCCGGTTCCAACTCACTTGGTGAAAAGGTTCGGCAGACACGCAGAACGTCGAGTATGGAGGCGCACTCAAGGGCAGATCCCCGGGAGATCTCGAAATACCTCGACCGATCGAGCCTCGAACGCTTCCCGTTTCCCTCCGCGATGTTTTGGGTAATTGACTGCGACGCTTGAAGCAGGTGCTCACGGGCAAAACGCTGATTCCCCTTGATCCGGGCGCAGAGTTCGAAGGCCCAGGCAACAAACTGCAGGCTCACTTGGTAGACGTCCAGTTTTTCATGATCGAACCTTATTTCAGACATTCAACCCGCTTTTCGTGCTCGTGCTCGTGCTCGTGCCTCGTAATCGGCTTTTCCGCTTTTCTCCTCGCCTTTCTAAACCTCTCCCCCAAACAACGCTTTCAGGCGCTGGTATCCTGCCCGGCTGACGGGCAGTTGCTTTCCGTCGTGCAGGATGACAATCCGGCTGTCCTTGGCATAGAGCTCTATCCGGGCCACCCGCTCGATATTCAGAATGTAGCGGCGGTGAATCCTGACGAAGCGGCTCAGGTCCAGGGCATTTTCGAGGTCGTTCATCGACTGGGCCTTCAGGTAATCCTTGCCTCCTGATCGAAAACTGACATAGTCGTCCTGCGCCTCCGCATAGTCGATCTTGTCGACGGGTAGGATATGCACCCGGGACCCATCCTTGATCAAGATCCGGTCAAGCCATTTTCGCTCGGCCAGAATATCTCGCACGAGCGGCTCCAACCTGGTCACGTTGCCTTTCTTCAGACGATCCTTCACCCGGTTCAGTGTCTCGTCGAATCGATCCTGGCCGAATGGTTTCAGCAGATAGTCGGCGGCGTGGACCTCAAAAGCCTTCAATGCGTACTCGTCATATGCCGTCACAAAAACCACGACCGGGTCGGGGTCGAGGAGCTCGAGGACCTCAAATCCGCTCAGTTTCGGCATCTGGATGTCGAGGAACATCAGGTCCGGTTTGAGGTCCGTCGCCGCTTTCACCGCCTCAAAGCCGTTGGCGCACTCAGCGACAATTTGGACCTCGGGGTGTGCGGCGAGATACTCGCGCAACAGCAGCCGGGCAGGTTCCTCGTCGTCCACAATCACGGCCTTCAGTTTCTCTGACATCGTTATGACCTCGTTGCGGGGGGCTGATCGGTGAGGCTGGCGGTTGATCGACGCACGGGCAAGAGCATGCGCACTCGGAACACCGCCGCGTCGCGCTCAACTTCCAATCGAGCCTCCGTGCCAAACAGGGTTTCCAGCCTGGCTCGAACATTTTGCAGCCCCAGCCCCGTGCCCTTGCTCGGCCGGCTGTCCGGATCGTACGGGTTGGTAATGATGATACTCAACCGGCTACCGTTCAAGCTCGCTTCGAGGCTGATGGTTCCGCCCTCAATCATCTGTGCAACCCCATGGTTGACGGCATTCTCGAGTAACGGCTGCAGCAACAGCGGCGGCATCAAACACGTGCCGGCTTGCTCCTGCACCTTGAAATCGAGTGACAAGCGAGGGCCGAAGCGAACGCGTTCGATAGCGAGAAAATCCGACACAAGAGACATTTCCTCCGACAGAGTAACTTGGAGTTTGGCGCCAAAGGCCAGGCTCTTTCGCAGGAAACTCCCGAGCAGCAGGCACATCTCACGCGCGGCCTTCGGCGAGGATCCGGTCAGAGCACTGATCGAATTGAGGCTGTTGAAGAGGAAATGAGGGGCCAGCTGCATTTTCAGCGCTTTCAACTCAGCTTCACGCGCCATGACAGCCATTTCGAGCACGAGCCGGTCCGCCTCAGCCCGTTCCTGCCAGGCGATCAGCAGGTAGTGGACAAAGGCGACCGCCACGTAGATCACGGAGCCCATGGCGAAGAACAGGGGGATCGCAGCCTTATAGGACTCGGAGTAGTCGGGATTTCCGGAGAAGTGCGACAGCAGGCTAGCCCACGGAATACCTAGGGCGGACCAGAGGAGACCCGAAAAGAGCGCGGCGAGCAACTGAGCGGCAAGCAGCCTTGCCTGCGACGTCAACCCGGCGGGAAAGGCCCGGCAGAGATACCAGGACGGCAGACACAGGAGCGCGTAGAGGAGCGTCAAAGGTCCGGCTACTAGCAGGGCCTGAGGCCACGAAAACCGAATTTGCAGGACGAGCAGCGCAGCGAGCAAGCCGGCGAGCGGCAGCCAGGCGGCCACGTACAAGACCAGTCTCGCTCGGTTAGATAGGATCGGATGCATAGGGAAAGAGGACAGAAGTCAGGGGTCAGAAAGTGCTCTCCCGACTCCACATTCTTCTGTCTTCTAACTCCTGACTTCTGACTTCTAATTTTTGATTTCGACGCCACCCATGATCACCATGCCTTTGACGATCAACCGCTTCAACTGCTCACGCGGGTGGCGTGTTTTGTCGTCAAAGCCGCCCAGAATGGGCAATCCGCGAAGCTCGACAACCCAATCGGCCGGGACCTTGAGCTCAACTCCTCCCCAAACTGCAAAAATGTCGATCACGATCGGACTGGATGACATCGACGCCTCTCGCAGGTCGACTTCACATCCTCCCATGAAGGCGGTGAGGCTGCCCCCCCGAAAGTTCTGGGTGTTCGTCACCCTTTTGAAGGCGCCAAGCACGGCTACTCCCTGGACCACTTCGCCGTCTGCTGACGCTGAAGCAGGCGGCCAAGGCAGCTCTTTTTCGGCTCCGGCTGTTGAATCACTGGTGGAGAGCGTCCTCGCCGCTGGGGCGGTCCGAGCCAGACTCTTCCAAATGATCACAAGCCCGATCAGGATCAGCAGCAAAGGCCACAGACGCGCCAGACTGAATTCGAACGCTCCGAGATTGTCGAGGATCCAAAGGAAACCGACCAGCGCGAAAATGAAACCGACCATCCTGCCGGGGCCCGAATCAGCCTGAGCAACGCGGACGAGCCCGATGATGATGAAGACCGACGGCCAGTAGTCAAAAAAGCTGCCGGCGTAGATCAATCCCAGGTTGTCCATCAGGAAAAGGAACCCGACGATTATGACGAAGCCGCCGAAAATCAGTTGGGGTGCGGCGTTTGACAGTGCGTTTCTGTTACTCATTGGTCGCTCCCCTTCTCATCCCGCCCCAGCACTCGACTCCTGGCGTAGCGCAGCAGCACCGCGCAGCCCAGCAAGGACATCAGCAGCGGGTAGAGCTGAAAGAGACTCAAGCCACCGATCCGGAGTATTCCAGCCGAGACCCAGATCAGGACGAGCCAGATCCACAGCGCCTCCGGCGCTTGCCCTATCCCGCTCGACTGCACAACGAAGAAAAGGGTGGCCACCAGGGCCAACAATCCATATCGCCAAGACGGCAGACTCGGGACGAGACCGGCAGCTTGAAGCAGGCCGGCTGCTCCGACGACAAGAAAGGCCATACCCAGAGGGAAGAAGTGATGTTTCCATCGAGTCGCATTGGCGCCGTTCATTTTACTCCTCCAGTCTTCACATACCCAAAATAGAACTCACGCCCAGGCCAAGTCAGGGATTTTTCGGCAAATGGCGGATTTTGGCAGGTGAATGGGAGGGTGAGCCAACGAATAGCACGGATAGCACGAATCGATTCGTGATATCCGTGTCATTCGTTGGCCTGGAGACTCTGCAACGGCGCTTGGCGGGCACCCTTACCGGGCTTGACGATGCCACGGCTTCACGTCAAAGTAGAATCTAATGAACTTCGCGGAACGGATGTCGCGGCTGGGGACTGAAACTGCCTTTGAGGTATTGGCAAGGGCCAAACAGCTGGAGAGCCGAGGACGGCGGATCGTTCATCTGGAGATCGGCGAGCCGGACTTCAGGACGCCTGATCACATCGTGGCCGCCGCAATTCAAGCGCTCCAGGATGGGTGGCACCATTACACGCCTTCGGCCGGCATTCCGGCGCTACGCGAAGCCATTGCAGAGCACCTGTCGCGTACTCGCGGCATCAGCGTTTCTCCTGATCAAGTGGTTGTCACTCCCGGTGCGAAACCCATCATCTTCTTTACTCTCCTGGCCCTCATTCAAAAGAACGATGAAGTCATCTTCCCCAACCCCGGGTTCCCGATTTACGAATCAATGATCCGATTTGCCGGCGGGACCCCGGTCGCCGCCCCGCTGCGTGAGGAACTGGAATTCCGCATGGACGTGGAGGAGGTTATCAAGCTCGCGACTCCGCGCACCAGGATGATCATCCTGAACTCGCCGAACAATCCGACCGGTTCTGCGTTGGATCAACGTGACCTCCAGAAATTAGCGGCCGCTTTTCGGGGTAAGAATGTCTTCTTCTTCTCGGATGAGATCTACAGTCAGATCACCTATGACTGCGATGCCCTCAGCATTGGCTCCTTGCCCGGCATGCAGGCGCAGACGATTATTCTGGACGGCTTTTCGAAGACCTATGCCATGACCGGCTGGCGGCTGGGATACGGTCTTCTGCCTTCTCCGGAGCTCGCCTCCCAGATCACCAGGCTGATGATTAACTCGAACTCCTGCACTGCTGCTTTTACGCAGTTGGCGGGTGTGGCGGCATTGACCGGCGACCATAGCCCCGTGCGTCAGATGGTTGAGACCTTCCGTGTTCGCAGGGACCGGGTCGTCAAGCTTCTCAACGAAATCCCGGGAGTCTCGTGCCGGCTGCCGCGCGGCGCTTTCTACGTGTTTCCTAACGTGAAGTCTTTCTCCCGGAAATCCTCCGAACTGGCCAATCTCCTCCTGCACGAGGCTGGTGTCGCAGCACTTTCGGGGACCGCCTTTGGGCGCTATGGAGAAGGCTATCTGCGTCTGTCTTACGCCACCTCGATGGAACTCTTGGAGGAAGGGATCGGCAAAATCGCGGAAGCCTTAGGGAAGCTGAAACAGGGAACATTAGAGCCGCAGACCTAAGCGCGCGGATGTCGTTAACCAATCCGGTCACCCACCCTGGGGAGAGGGCTAATATGGGCAAGTTCCGCGTCTTCGCCACGTGCGACATTGGAGAGGAAGCGCTCGGTCGACTCTCTGAGCGAGGTTATGATCTCGAGGTGTACGAACGGGTGGAGCCTCCCCCTAAAGAGCTGATCATCGCCAAGGTTAAGTCGGGAATAGACGCCCTGATTACCACGCTGCGGGATCCGATTGACGAGGAGGTGCTCCAGGCAGGGCAGGGAGCGCTGAAGGTTGTAGCTCAAGACGCCGTGGGGTTCGACAACATCGACCGGGTGGCGGCAAACCGTCTGCGCATCCCTTTCACGAACACGGCCGATGTCCTTACTGACGCGACTGCAGAATTTGCCTTCTTCATGCTCGGTTGCGTCTCCCGAAAACTATATTCAAGCGAGCAGATGGTCCGTGAAAAACAGTGGAAAACCTGGCATCCGTACCGGCCGTTTCTTGGCGATGAAGTGACCGGAAAGACAGTCGCGGTTATCGGCACCGGCCGAATCGGCAAAGCGTTCATGATGAAATGCAGCGGGTTCGACATGAATATCCTCTGCTTCGACCCCGTCTTCGAGGATCAGCAATTCACCGCGAAGCTGCGCACGCTGTTCGATTTGAAGGCGAGGGAGGGCTTATCCCGGCGCCGGAACATCATCAAGTACGTGTCATTCGAAGAAGCGCTCCGGGAAGCGGACTATATCAGCCTGCACGTTCCTCTGACCGACGAGACAAAACACATGATCAGTGACGACCAGATCGCGCTGATGAAATCGACTGCCTACCTGATCAACACGTCACGGGGGCCGGTCATTGACGAGGCGGCACTGTACCGGGCTTTGAAGGCCGGCATGATCGCCGGGGCGGCCCTTGATGTATTCGAGAAAGAACCGCTCCCGGATGACTCTCCTTTACGTGACCCGGAGATTAGCGAACGGCTCAGGCTCTTTCACCACTTTGCCAGTGGTGGTCGCCAGACCCGCTTGTCGCCGGATCCGGAGATCGGGATGGCCGGACGATGCGTTCAGGGTCTCATCGATGTGCTGGAGTGCCACTACGGCGGTGATCCGAAGAAAATGCCGTTTGTAGTGAACAAAGAGGCGTTCTAGTAGTCACAAATTCGATGGTCGATGGCTTGGTGTCCTTGTACCGGCTGTTTGATTACGGCTATTCACGTACAGCGTACGAGTCGGGTACGCGAATTCGATGCCCTCTTCCTCGAACGTCTTGAAAATTGCCAGATTAATGGCCTGGTTAATGTCCATGTACCGGCCGTAGTCAGGGTCCTTGACCCAGTAAACCGCTTCGAAGTTAAGAGAGGAGTCCGCAAGTTGCGAGAAGTGGGCGCGCTCGAACCGGACTTGGGGCTGCGTATCAATGATCTCCTTGATCATGCCCGGTATCGCAACGACCTTGTGGTACGGCGTCTGGTAGACCACCCCGATCGTGAATACCACCCTCCGCTCTTCCAGGAGTTTGAAGTTACGGATTCGGCTGTTGAGAAGATCGGCATTGGAGATAACTAATTGCTCTCCTGACAGGCTTTTGAGCCGCGTCGTTTTCAGGCCGATTCGCTCGACCGTCCCCCGATCGTCGCCGACCGAAATAAAGTCCCCGATGACGAAGGGTTTGTCGAACAGGATCGAAAACGAGGCGAACAAGTCGCCGAGAAGATTCTGAGCTGCAAGGGCGACTGCTATTCCGCCTACGCCGAGACCGGCGATCAAAGGTCCGACCTTTAGTCCGAGGTTGTCAAGGGACCAGAGAAGGACACCCGCCCAGAGCAGGAGTCTTCCGACGAAATTCAGAGCGGTGGACGCGGCAACGGCGTCACTCCCCTGTCCGATTTCCCGCCCCACGTATCGGGCCACCACGACGCCGATGAGTGAAGACAGCCAGAGGCCGACCTGCACGCCAACCGCTAGAACCGTTACCGCCTTGATCAGGCCGGTAGGGCGGCGGGGAAGATCGAGGAGCAGGCTGCCGGCATATACCGAGATGACCAGGATGAAAAAGAGCCTGGTCCTTTTCAGCATCGCGGCCAGGTGGTCGTCCACCGTCGTCCCGGTCCGCGCGGCCATTTTCAACAGTCGGCTGGCGACCACATCGCGGCCGACTCTCAGAATCGTAATGAGCGACAAGGCCACGATCCCTGCCCACATCCAGGCCTTTAACGAATTCCCGTAGAACACCTGATCGAGAAAGCCCATGTCCCGGAACGATATCGACTTGAGAACCACTAGTCAATCGAACGGCGCCGGCGTCAGGCAGAGTTGATTTTTGGTCGGTGGATGAGGCGGACAAGCTGAGAGTTGTTCCCGTGTTCGACCCAGGTCGCCAAAAGCGTAAGAGTGACAGCCGAAGGGGACGGCCGCTGGGAGCGCAGGCGTCTCGCCTGCACCGGGGCCGCAGGCGTCCCGCCTGCTCGTGCCCGCCACCACAACCGATGGTGCCGACGGCACAAGCAGGCGGGACGCCTGCGGCCCCAGTGCAGGCGAGACGCCTGCGCTCCCAGCGGCCGTCCCCTTCGGCTGTCACCTCCTTGGCGCGCGATTAAACCCCGGCCTCTAGCTCTTGTCGGCACGATCCTCATGCGGTAGGCTTACGTGGTAATCCCGTCATTCCGCGTTTGCGCGGATCTCAAAAGGAGCGCGATATGGCCGATACCGATAATCTGAAAGAGGCGAAAAACTACTACCCGGAGATTCCTCAGCGCAGCGAACTGTTCTTTCTGAAAGGCTCCAATTCGTATGACTGGGGCATGAAGAACCGTCTGGCCCGTATCTTCAGCCCGACCTCGGGCCGGGCCGTCATGCTGGCCTTCGATCACGGGTACTTCCAGGGACCGACCACGGGGTTGGAGCGCGTAGACATCACCATCCTCCCGCTGGTGCCGTATGCTGATGCGCTCATGCTGACCCGCGGTATCCTCCGGACGATCATCCCCGCCTCGACACAGAAGCCGATCGTCATGCGCTCAAGCGGCGGGCCGAGCATCCTCAAGGAGCTATCAAACGAGCATCAGGCGGTCGATATGGAAGACGCCGTCCGCATGAATGTCTCGGCGGTCGCTGTCCAGGTTTTTGTCGGCGGCGAGTATGAGACGCAGTCGATCCTGAACATGACGCGTCTGGTCGATGCCGGCATGCGCGTGGGCATCCCCACGCTCGGCGTCACCGCCGTCGGGCGGGAGATCACGCGAGATGCGCGCTACATCGGACTGGCCGTCAGGATCTGCGCCGAGCTGGGCGCGACTTTCGTAAAGACCTATTTCGTGCCGAATTTTGAGACGGTGACAGCTGCATGTCCGGTGCCGATTGTCATTGCGGGCGGAAAGAAACTGCCCGAACTGGATGCCTTGAAAATGGCACACGACGCCATCTCCCAGGGAGCGTCCGGCGTCGATATGGGACGCAATATCTTCCAGGCAGACGCACCCGTCGCCATGATCCAGGCGGTGAGGAAAGTCGTGCATGAGAACATGCGCCCGGAGCATGCTTTCGAGCTCTACCAGGAACTGAAGAACTCAACCGCAGTCGCTCAGGCGTAGGAGGGACGTGATGCAAAGCGAGGCATTGCGGGGTCTCCGCGAATTATGTCCCACGGTGAGCGTCGGTGTTCTGACAGCCGACCTCATGAACCTGGAGCGGGAGATCTCGATCATCGAGAACGAGGGCGTAAAGCTCCTGCATATCGACGTAATGGATGGTTGCTTTTGCCCGATGATGACGGTCGGCCCTCCGTTCATCAAGGGAATCCGGACCTCACTCCTGAAAGACGTCCATCTGATGATCGACGAGCCGATCAGTAAGATTCCCGACTTCGTGGCAGCGGGCGCCGACATCGTCACGGTTCACATCGAATCGACGAGGCATATTCACCGGGCGATTCAGCTGCTTGCGGGTCTGAAAAACGTCAACGACCCCTCACGAGGCGTGCTCCGCGGAGTTGCGCTAAACCCCGGGACCCCGCTCGAGACTCTGTCGCCTTTACTCTCCGAAATTGACATGGTCGTTCTTCTGGCTATCAATCCCGGCTGGTCCGGGCAGAAGCTCACCCCGGCTTTTTGCGAACGGATCCTGAGAGTCAAGCGAATGCTCCATGAAGCCGAGCGGCCCGACGTACTTCTCTGTGTGGACGGCGGTGTGACGCGAGAGAACATCAGCATGATCAGCGGCGTCGGTGCTGACATCATCGTGACTGGCAGCGCGGTCTTCGACGGCAAGGCGGTCGCACAGAACGCGCGGTTCATGCTGGAAGCGGTGCGAACGTAGAACAGGGCGGAACACGGACTAGCACAGACGGGTTACTCGTCCGTGCTCGTCCGTGTTAGTCCGTGGTCAACCCGACTGAGGCAACAACATGATCAACAGTTGGAACGACACTGAGGCCGAAGCCTACAAGAGGGAGTTCGGGCCGGCTTTTGGCGAAGATCTGGCGCTTAGAACCTACTCATCCCGGCTCCTTGGTTCTGACCCGGAGCTCGTCTTGCACGGGGGAGGGAATACCTCGGTTAAGAGCCAGTGGCGGGACCGGTTCGGCGCATCGGCCGAAGTCATCTATGTGAAGGCATCCGGTTACGACATGGCCTCGATTCCCCCGGCTGGGCACAGCGGACTTCTCCTTCAGCCAGTCCGCCGCCTGCTCGCCCTGCCCCAACTCTCGGAGCAGGAGATGGTCGACGAACTGCGACGTTGCCTGCTCGACTGGACTGCCGCGACTCCTTCGATTGAGACCCTCATGCACGCCGGATTACCGGAGAAGTTCGTCGATCACACCCACGCCGATGCGATTCTGACGTTGACGAACCAGAGAGGTGCCGACGCCCTGATTCGAGACGTCCTCGGGGAGGGTGTGGCCATTGTTCCGTACGTGAAGGCTGGGTTTGACCTGGCCCGGGCAGTCGTCGCCCGGCGGGCCGCACACCCCGAGTCCGAGGCCATCGTCCTGATGCAGCATGGTCTCGTGACCTGGGGACCGACAGCACAGTCGTCGTACGGGAGGATGATCGACCTGGTCAGCCGGACCCAACAACACCTGGAGAGTCGCAGAACTCGGGTCTTCGTCGCCGCTGCCAGGGCAGTGGAAGCAGCCGGACAGCGCTACGTCGAGATCGCCCCGATCCTGAGGGGCTGCCTGGCGCGCCCGAGCGGCGATTCCGACCGCCCGTTTAAACGGGTCATCCTTCGACCGCTCGTCGAACCGGAGGTCCTGGGCCTCCTCCAATCGGAGTGCGGGCGCACTTTATCGCTAACGCCTCCCCTGACTCCCGATCACCTGATCCGCACCAAAAGCACTCCGCTGTGGCTCGATCACCATCCCGGATCGACGAGTGATGTCGAAACGTTTCGGGAACAGACCAAAGCCGCGATCAAGGAGTACATGGAGAACTACGACCGTTACTTCTCGCGCCATGAGTCCCGCCTGGTTCCTGGCCTTCGGAAGTTCGATTCTTATCCACGCGTCATTGTGGTTCCAGGCATCGGCGTCATCTGCACGGGCGACGACCTCCGCGCTGCCGAAATTGCGCGCGACATTTCCAGGCAGACCCTCAGGGCTAAATCCTGGTTCGCCGCTACCGGAAATGAGTACCAGGGGCTCAGTGAAGAGCACCTTTTTGACATGGAGTACTTCCCGCTTCAGCACGCGAAACTTGCCGCCGCTCCGCCTCCGGCGCCCCTGGGCCGTGAAGTAGCTCTGATTACCGGGGCTGCCGGGGCGATCGGCCTCGGTGTCGCGGAACAGCTGCTTGCAAATGGTTGCCACGTCGCGCTGACCGACCTGGCCGGCGAGAACCTGGAGAGTGCTGTCCGGACGTTGTCGGAACGCTTCGGTAGGCGGGTGATTGCCGTCCCCTTGGATGTCACGGATGAAGGCTCGGTCAAGAAGGGCTTCGAGAGTGTCATCGAGGAGTGGGGCGGCGTGGATCTCGTCATCGTCAATGCCGGGATTGCGATGGTCAGCTCGATAACAGAGATGAGCCTCGAGCGCTTCCGCCGCCTGGAGAGAGTCAATATCGAGGGCACGCTGCTGGTCCTCGCGGAAGCCGGCCGGCATTTTAAGCTGCAGGGCACCGGCGGCGACATTGTTGCCGTGTCGACCAAGAATGTCTTTGCACCGGGGGCGAAGTTCGGCGCCTACAGTGCGACGAAGGCGGCCTCTCACCAACTGGCGCGGATTGCCGTCCTCGAGATGGCAGATCTCGGAGTACGCGTGAACATGGTTTCGCCGGATGCGGTCTTCAGCCACGGCGAACGCAAATCCGGGCTCTGGGCCGAAGTGGGCCCTGACCGAATGAAGGCGCGGGGGCTGGATGAAAAAGGGCTGGAGGAATATTACCGGTCGCGCAATCTCCTGAAAGCCCGGGTGACGGCAGAGCACGTCGGACGCGCCGTTCTCTACTTCGCAACCCGTCAGACGCCCACCACCGGAGCGACGATTCCGGTCGATGGCGGCCTGCCTGACGCGACGCCGCGGTAGCCTGAGAGACGTTCGCTGCGGTCGCAGGCGTCTCGCCGATAGGCATTAAGTCAAGGCCCGGAAGCGGCGGATCGTGGTCCTGACGGACATGGCCAGCAAGACCGAAGGCCTGAAAGGCCGACGACATATTAGCCCAGGGCGCAGCGCTTTTGCGGAGCCCTGGGTTGTGGGTCAAAGGAGCGACCCGAGCCCTGAAGGGGCGTCACAATTCTTGACCGTGCAGTTTGTTACGCCCCTTCAGCATGGGCACGACCGCCGGACGGTCCGCGAGTCCTCCCAAGGAAGTGACAGCCGAAGGGGACGGCCGCTGGGAGCGCAGGCGTCTCGCCTGCACTGGGGCCGCAGGCGTCCCGCCTGCGATGCAGGATCGATTGTGCATCGCAGGCGGGACGCCTGCGGCCCCAGTGCAGGC
>Ga0105104_10000489_pt1 | contig 30699 bp, 28 predicted proteins | sample PPLLaktember2015_3_FD_87034 | JGI IMG/M metagenome (GOLD analysis project Ga0105104, IMG submission 87034) | Freshwater sediment microbial communities from Prairie Pothole Lake near Jamestown, North Dakota, USA - PPLs Lake P7 Core (6) Depth... | ecosystem: Environmental > Aquatic > Freshwater >...
CTGACCTTCTCACCCAGCAGGCCGCAGAGCGAGCCCGCCTGCAAGCCACCCGGCGCGCCCGTCAGGCCCAATCTGGTGAAGCTGTCTATGGCCGCTTGCAAGAATCCCGGTCGCAAGAAGACATCTTCGCTGCCTGGCCTCATCATGCGGTCAACCGGTCGGCGAGCATCCCGCTCCCTCGGCCACAGCCCGACTGGCCGTTGGACCGCCTGTACTGCTGGTGGGACTGCCAGCCAGCGCCCGGCGCGGATGCTGCCCTGGATGTGGTCGAACTGTTGAACCGGTCGATCCTCTCCCGCCGCTGGGAGGAGGCCGGGCAGCGCCTGGAAACTTTCTGGATCTCCCAGGCGCTGCGCGAAGCGGATCTGCTGGCGAGCGAATGGGGGGTCAACCCGCCCCAGAGGCAGGCCAGCCTGAATTGGATGGCCCTGCGGCAAGCCTTCGCCAACCAGGCCAACGACTCACACTATATCTGGGGTGAGGGGGAAGCCCGTCTGGCGCTGCGCGCCGCGGTGCTGGAAGAATTGGTCCCCGTAAACCTGGAAGATGGGTTGTCCTCCCTATCCGCTGCCGGAAATCTATTCACCCCTCCGGCAAGTCTTCAGCCGCCCTCTATCCCCGTCACCGGGCAAACCGCGGGGGCGGCCGCGCAGGAACCCTGGACCGTCAGGCTGGCTGCCGGGGTGGGCGGCCGCCGGCTGGCCGAGCTGGCTATGGAGGCCGGCGAACTGCTGGCCTTGCGGCTGCCCCGGCGGGCCCTCCCCCTGCTCGAATTCTCCAGCCGCCAGTTTGAAAATATCGGCGACTCATTGGGCGCCTGGAATGCCGGGCTGCTCACCGCGATCGCCGCGCTGCATGCCGGTGAAACGGCACTGGCCCGGCAGATGCTCAAAGACCGGGTCGAACCCAACTACCGGCGCATGCAGGCCAGCCAATCAGGGAAGACCTTCCCCCTCTGGGAGCAGGCCGGCGCAGCCAGCCAGGGTCCGCTTGCAGGTCTCGACTTGCTGGCCAGGCGCCCATTTGGCGGGTGGTTGGTGCGCCTGGTAGGCCTCCAGGCGGCGTTGGACGGCAACAACCAGCCTGCCGGCCAGCTCCGGTCCATCTACGGTTCGGACCTGCCTCTGGAGTTGGATTTCACTCCGTTCCATACTCCGGCGGCTGTCCCCCTTGCCGCTCAGATTGCTCCAGGTGGTGCTGCCCCCCGGGCTGCTCAAGCTGCTCCAGGCGGGGCTCGCGCGCCCGCCAGGCGCCGTCCGGTCAATCTGGTCCTCCTGGGGGTCGGGCTGATCGTTCTGGGTATTTGCATCTTCTCCATCCTCTTGGCACTTACGTTCGCCTCGGTATCTTCCGGCGAGCTTTCCGCAACGCCTGATCTGCCCACAAGTTCAATCGTGTTGATCTGGATATTAATTTTTGCCATGGGGATCGGCGTGCTGCTGTCCGTGCTGGGCATTCTGCGCGCGTTGTTCTCGCTCGTGAATGCGGTGCTGGCAGCCAGAGCAGTTATGGAGTTTCACATCTCTGGCAGCCCCGGGTCAACCAGCCAGAGTGAAGACCTGGGTGAAAAAATCCCCGTGACCGTGGTGCTGGAACGAAAAAGGCTCCACCTGCAATCCACCCGGCCCCTGATCCGCCAGGAGAGAGAGGAACTGGCCCGCTGGAGCGGCAGTACACCCGGGCTTGAGCCCTACCGGGAGGCAGCCGCTCAGTTTCCAGGGGAGCTCACCCGGTCGCTGACCACGCTCCAGGCCAGGCTGGGCAAGTTTGGAACCTCTGCGATCCCTCTCCAGGTGTCCGATGGGCTCCAGGCTCCGGCATGGGAAGCGGTGCTCGCCCTGTCCATGCAAGGCGAACTGCCCGAGCCGCGCCAGGTCTTACGTTTGTACCGCAGCGCGCCTCTTTCCGTGCCCGCTGCTCCCGTTCAATTGGCCAATCCAGCTAACGAGGTGCATCTGGTCGCCAGCTCCTCCTGGACCCTGCTCGGCGAGCAGGGCTGGCAGCCGCTCAAGGTGGTCAGTTCAGAACCCTTCGAAACCCTTTCCAAAATCCCTGCCCCATTCAAAGTCCTGCACCTGATCGGGACGCAGGTGGCCACGGCCAGCGGTCTGTTCACGCAGGTCATGGACGCCAATTTCCTGGTAAAGCAGCAGCCCCGGTCAGCCGGCGAGAACCTGGCGCGCGCCGGGCAGCGCCTGCTCGCCGCCGACGATCTACCCCTCCAGAAAGCCATGCTGGTGATTGTGCAGGGCGAGCCGGCGGAGGTGCGCTCGCGCATGGAGAGCGACCGCGAGTCTTCGGCCCTGCTGCGCAGCTACGCGGCCACTTTATTCGCCGTTGGAGCTCGGTCGGTACTGGTACTTCCCTCCCTGCCGCCCGGGCTGGTACACGAGCTGCTCCAACAAATCGCCGGGAAGCTGAACCCAAAAACGACCATCTCCAAACGCGATTTGCTCCAGCTCGTCGCGGATGCGCAGAATAAGATCATGGCCTGGAAACCGGGCCAATCGGGCGGGCAGGCAGCCTCGGGAAAGAAACAGGTTCAGGCGCCGCAGGAGACCCAATTGGAGCAGGCCCTGGACGTGATCCTATTTTTTAATGAATGAAGGTGGAAGAGTTATGACGAACCTGATCAATCTCAATTCGCTGCTCGGCCAGGTTATGGGCTGGGCCCAGCAAAACTCCAGTAAATATATCTATGCGCTGGTCCCCAAAGATCACACGGATGCCGATTACAACGACCAGCCGCTGTCGCCTTCAAAGGATTACTTTCGCATCTGGCTCAGCGAGATGTACCTGACCAAAAGCCGGACCTGGTTCGTAGACTGGTACCCGGCTGTGTACAGCTCGGTCCAATTGAAGATCACCGGGCAGCCATCGCCGGCGACCTTTAGCCACGTGGCCCAGGTGCCGGGGAATGCTCTCTCGAAGGGTGTTTTTGCCAACTATGCGGTCACCGACCTGCTGCCTTACAGCGGGGGGTTGGTAAATATCGATTCGGCGCTGCTGGCCTTGAAAGGGAACAACGTCCTGGAGCCGGCCATCAAGATGCTGCAAGGGTTCGCCGGATTGGTTGCCCCACCCATCGGGCAGGCCCTGGCGGTCGCCGATAAGATCACCTCCGGCCTGCAGGAACTGCTCAACGGCACCCAAGGACAGGTCCACCTGGGCTGGCACCAGACCTTCGCCAGCCAGGGGGGAGGCGGCAGCAACCTGCTCAGACCCGGTTACCTGGCGGTTCTCCTGGCAACCGGCAGCCAGGTGGATCCCAACCGCTTGTATGTAAGCCAGGACCGGTTGTGTTATGGTTCTAACGGCGCCGCCTTGCAGCCCCTGGATGGCTTCGACTACCTGCTGTACCGCATCGAGGGCCGCACGGAGCGGGACGACTGGCGCATCCCGGAAATCAACGAAGCCATCACCCAGGCCGCGCAAGCTTACTTGAAGGGCGCCGATGACGAGGCTCAGGCCTACCGCACGGTGGCTTTGACTGCCGCCCTGCAAAGCCCGTTCCTGACCGTGCAAGACCGGCGCCGGGTGATCCAGGCCATCAAAGACGAGATCGCCCTGTATGAAACCGGCGCTCAAGGCGCGGTGGGCGGCCAGGTCCGCAGCCTGGACGAAATCATGCAGACCCAGCCGCCTGGGGTAGGAGGCTTCAGCGCCCTGCCGGTGACATTCGAGGAAGTGTTTGGGGGTTAGGAACTGTTAAAAGTATCAGACGCCTGGATGAGGGGGGCATCCAGACGTCTGATGAAATTATTTTACCCCAAGTTTGGTCGAATTGCTGTAAATTTTACGTAAAATTTACCCTACTATTTCAACTCCCTGAGCGTCCCGGTGATGATGAGACCCCAGATTTTCAACAATTATTGGAAATCAGTGTAATATCAATGTAGATCCGGAATCAAACCCCTTATCGGTTTTACCATATTGGTATTGAGTAAGCGCGAGCGGTTGCATGGAAGACCGGTCTGATATTCCGCGTATATTCTCACCGGCGGTTTCCGAACAATCAGGAGCGTGGCTATGGAAAAGCTTCCCCTTCCCCTGGCGGCCTGCCGTGAATGGTAAACTGCGTCCCTTTTTCACCATCTGGACCGGGCAGGCCTTCTCCCTGCTTGGAAGCCAGCTGGTCCAGTTCGCCATTGTCTGGTGGCTGACCAGACAGACCGGGTCCGCCACCGTCCTGGCCCTCGCCAGCCTGGCGGCTCTCCTCCCCCAGATCCTGCTTGGCCCCTTCGCCGGGGCCCTGGTAGACCGCTGGAGCCGCCGCCGGGTCATGCTCGCTGCCGATACGGCCACCGCACTGGCTACGCTGGTCCTGGCGCTGCTCTTCTGGCTGGACCTGGCCGCCGTCTGGATGATCTATACACTGCTGATGGTCCGCGCCGCCGGGGCAGCCTTCCACTGGCCGGCCATGCAGGCCTCAACCACCCTGATGGTGCCCGGAAAACACCTGGCGCGTGTGGCCGGCTTGAACCAGGTCCTGGTCGGGCTGGCCGGGATCTTCATCCCGCCGCTGGGAGCGCTGGCGGTGGAAAGACTGCCCATGCAGGGCGTTCTGGCCATTGATGTGGTCAGCGCGGTCCCGGCCATAGTCCCGCTGCTCTTTATCCAAATTCCACAACCGGATAGGGCGACCGCCCGGGGGACCGAGCCGGTCGGGGGATCGTATTGGGCCGATTTACGAGAAGGGCTGCGTTTCGTGGCCGGTTGGCCGGGGTTGATGCTGACAACCGGCTGGGGCATCCTGATCCACATGCTCGGCCGGGCTGCCGGCGCACTGACCCCACTGTTGATCATAAAGCATTTCCAGGCTGGCGCCGTGGAATTGGGCTGGTTCCTGTCGATCGGCGGGATCGGCGGGCTGCTGGGCGGACTGATCCTGGGGGTATGGGGAGGCTTCCGGCGTAAAATCCTCACCCAGATCGTGTTTATGATTCTGAACGGCTTGGTGGTCATCGCTATCGGTTTGAGCCCGCCCAACGCGGTGATGCTGGCCCTGGTCTTTTTCCTGCTCTCCGCGGTCCTGGAAACGATCGTGGTCGGCCTGAGCGGGGCGCTTGCCCAATCGATCATCCCGCCCGAGATGCAGGGGCGCCTGTTTGGGCTGTCGATCAGCCTCACCCAGGCGCTCGCCCCGCTTGGACTGCTGGCAGCCGGTCCCACCGCGGATGCCCTGGGTGTACCTTTCTGGTACGTGCTGACCGGTATTCTATTTACTCTTTCCAGCATCGCGGCCTTCTTGATCCCATCCGTAAGCCATATCGAAGAACCCGCCTACCAACCCTACCGGGTCTTACCCGTGGTGGATGATGAAGAGCAGAGGAACCGTCCGGCATAGGAAGAGTTTTCCAGGAAATACCTTCCCCTTGGGATTCCCCCCGATCCGGGATGGATCGGGGTTTTCTATCCCGGCCAGGTTAAAGGGCTGAAACCTGGTACGGAATCTTCCCTGCGCCGCTTCGTCTCCGAGGCTGCCCACGAGCTGCATACTCCCCTCACCGTACTGCACAGCGACCTGGACCTGATCCGTTCGCCTGACACTACGATTCGCTTATCTCTCCAAATTGGCACCCAAATTTGGACGATCGCGCTCCCAATTCTCGAGTATAATAATAGGATATTGTGGTTTTTCGACGGATCGTTGATCCAAGATCGGAGGTACCCTCATGGACAACCCAGAATTAGATTCCCTATTATCCCAAAAGCGCTTATCATTCCACTGGAATGCTGCCGGGAAGACGTGGTTCCTGGTCGGACAGATTAAAGGCGGTAATTCTTTGCATACTACCCCGCGGGAGCCGGCAGAAGACTTGAAAACTGCGCAGGCTGCAGCGGTCCAGTTTATCCAGGAACATTTCGCCAGATAGCGCTTATCTTCTCAAGCGCCACAAGAGGCCCCCGGCAAGCTAAAAGCTTGCCGGGGGCCTCTTTTAATGATCCTTCCGTCTGAAAATTAAGCCCCATCGATCAAATTGACCATAATCACCAGCGCCAGGCACAGCCCAATCAGGATACCCAACCCCAGCTTGAGCCAGATTGCGTCGGGCATCCAATGTTCCAGGATACGCTGGCCGGGGATTAGAAAAATTAAGCTGAACCCGAGCAGTGCGCTAAAGCGCGCGCGTGATCTTTCCTGGATGAATAACTTTTGCATGGTTTCCTCCTCCATATGCTTCGATCAGTATTTACTTGCCGCGGGGCTTCGCAGCCCTCTGGCAGTGGATGTTGTACGCCATCAGGATAGCAAATCCATAGGGTGAGTTTCCTCACCCTATGGAAGGATATCGCGGGATATTTCCACTGGACAACATCCCTCCAACTATATATAATTGTACCCATACAACCATACAGTTCCCCTGACCCTACCTCCACTAGCCTCAAAATCCCTGTGATGAGGCTCGATCGGGCAAAGACTTTGGGCCCAGAGCTCCGCGAGATTATCTTCTTATCCCTCCAGGTTTCCGGCACCGCCCTGCTGATCAGCACCCTGATCGGTATCCCGATTGGCGCGGTCCTGGGTCTGCGCCATTTTATTGGACGGCGAATGGTTGTGGCGCTGCTGTATACCGGGATGGGTTTTCCCCCGGTAGTCATCGGGCTGCTCGTCTACTTGCTGCTCTCGCGCAGCGGCCCGCTCGGCCAGCTTCACTTAAATTGGATCCCCAGCCTGTTCACCCCCGGGGCCATGGTCGTGGCGCAGACCATCATCGCTTTCCCGCTGGTGGCCGGATTTACGATGGCTGCCGTGATGGGCGTGGATCCGCGCCTGCGCCAACAGGTCACAGCCCTGGGAGCGACCCAGCGCCAGGCGGCCTGGGCCGTCCTGGTAGAAGCCCGCGTGGGTGTAGTGGTTTCGATCATCGCCGGCTTTGGCAGCATCATCTCCGAGGTAGGCGCGGTGATGCTGGTGGGCGGCAATATTGCCGGGCGCACCCGCGTGCTGACCACCGCCATCGTCCTGGAGACTCGCGAGGGTGATTTTGGTCTGGCCATCGCCCTCGGTCTGGTCCTGCTGGCTCTCACCTTTATCGCCAACCTGATCATGCTGCGCCTGCAGGGAAAGTCGTTCGACCGATGAGCGCGCCAATTTACCGCCTGGAAAACCTGGCAAAAGATTACAACGGCCGGCGCGTTCTGGATATCGAGGCCCTGGAAATCCAGGATGGGGAGATCCTGACCCTGGTCGGGCCCAGCGGAGCTGGGAAAAGCACCCTGCTGCGCCTGCTTAATTTCCTCGAACCCCCCTCCCAGGGATCGATCCTCTATCGGCATGCCCGCTTCCGACCCGGGATGGAGATGCCCCTGGACCTGCGCCGCAAGGTGACCACGGTCTTCCAGAGCCCGATCCTGCTCAACCAATCGGTGCGCGATAACGTGGCCTATGGGCTGCGGCTGCGCGGCCAGGAAGATTCGCAGCCTGCTGTCCGCGCCGCTCTCGAACAGGTTGGGCTGGCCCATCTGGCCCACCAGCCAGCCCGCACCCTCTCGGGCGGCGAAGCGCAGCGGGTGGCCCTGGCGCGCGCGATCGTGCTGGCCCCCGAAGTGCTCCTGATGGACGAACCCACCGCTAACCTGGACCCATATAACGTGGGATTGATCGAAACCATCGTCCAGGCCCTCAACCGGGATCGGGGGACGACCATCGTCCTGGTCACCCACAATGTATTCCAGGCCCGCCGCCTGGCGCAGCGCGCGGCTTTTATGCTGGACGGCAGGCTGGTCGAGGTCGCTGCCGGCGCCGATTTTTTCCAGAACGCGCAAGACCCGCGCACCGCCGCCTTCGTGCGCGGAGAGATGGTGTATTGATCCAATAAAGGAGAAATGACTATGAAGAAGTTCACCTTGATCAGCCTGATCCTGATCGCGTCACTGCTGTTAGGCGGCTGTGCTGCCCCGGCAGCTACCCAGGCGCCGACCGAAGCCGCGCCGGTTCCACCCAGCCAGCCTTCCGCGACCACCGCTCCCACAACCCCGCCTGAACCTGCCCCGACCACCCAGGCAGCCTCTCCCGGAGAGCAAAAGCTGCTCCTGGCCACCACGACCAGCACCCAGGATTCCGGCCTGCTGGATTATCTGCTCCCCGATTTTGAAAAGGAATTCAACGTCGAGGTGGATGTCGTGGCGGTCGGCACGGGGCAGGCCATCCAGTTGGGTAAGGACGGCAACGCGGACGTCCTGCTGGTCCACGCACGCTCCCAGGAAGACCAGTTTATGAGCGAAGGCCACGGCGTGCGGCGCGAGGACGTGATGTACAATGATTTCGTCATCCTCGGGCCGGAAGAGGATCCCGCCGGGATCAAGGGCAGCGCATCTGCCGCGGATGCGTTCAAGAAGATCGCCGAACTTGGCCAGACGCCGTTTGTCTCGCGCGGTGACGAATCCGGCACGCACTCCAAGGAAAAATCCATCTGGAAGACCGCTGCGATCGAACCTGCCGGAAGCTGGTACGTCTCGGCCGGGCAGGGGATGGGCGAGGTCCTGACCATGTCCGCCGAGCAGCAGGCCTACACGCTGTCCGACCGGGCCACATACCTGGCGCGCAGCAAACAGGGTCTCGACCTGGTCGTGCTGGTCGAGGGCGATAAAGCCCTGTTCAACCCCTACGGGGTGATCGCCGTCAACCCGGACAAGGGCCCGCAAATCCATCTTGACCTGGCCAACCAGTTTATCGATTGGATCATCTCCGTCCCCGTGCAGGAGAAGATCGGCGCATTCGGCAAAGAAGAGTTCGGCCAGTCCCTATTCACCCCCAGCTCCACTTTGTGGAATGAAGCCAACCCCAGCGCGACAGCCGCAGAAGCGGCGCTCAAGGTCACTGGCAGCGTAGACCAGGAAATGAGCTGGTCGGAAGAGGAAGTCCGCGGGATGGAAACCATCGACATCGAGTCGACCAACAAGCAGGGTGAGAAGAGCACCTATACCGGTGTGCTGCTCAGCGCACTGCTTGAGCAGGCCAAACCCAGCGCCGATGCGACCACGGTCGTGTTTGTCGCCGGGGATGGCTTTACCGCCGAGATCGCCCTGGCTGATCTGATGGGCTGCGCGGACTGCATCCTGTCTTTCCGCAACCAGGGCGGCTTTAGCTCCGTCCTGCCCGGCCAACCTGGCAGCCTGCAGGTGAAAGATGTGATCGAAATCCAGGTAAAATAGGATCATCCTTCAGACACCGGGTGTTCTCGTAAAGACGCAATCTCTTGCGTCTCTCTGTAAAAACACCCGGTGTTTCGCACAGAAAACACGGAGAAAAAGTGAGGAGCCTGGGTTATGTCGCTGATCAAAGATGAATCGGGCCGGCTGCACATCCAAACCCCGCTGATGGCCGAATCCTTAATGGATAAGCAGCTATTAGAAAGCACGCAAGCCGAGACGGTGTACAAACCTGTCCCCGAGCTGACCGTGATCAAGCTGGGCGGACAGAGCATCATCGACCGCGGCCGACGCGCGCTCGAGCCCCTGGTGGAAGAGATTGTCGCGGCGCGCAAGACCCAGCAGATCCTGGTGATGACCGGCGGCGGCACCCGCAGCCGGCACGTATATTCGATCGCCCTTGACCTGGGGATGCCCACCGGAGTGCTGGCCCACCTGGGCGCCAGTATCAGCGAGCAGAATGCCCTGATGGTTTCGCTTTTTCTGGCCCCATACGGTGGGGTCAAGATCGGCCACGACGATGTGGTCAAGCTGCCTGCCTACATGGCCCTGGGCGCCATCCCGGTGATGCACGCCATGCCCCCGTACGGGTTGTGGGAAGAGCTCCCCGAGCGCGGGCGCATCCCGCCTCACCGCACGGATGTGGGCGCCTATCTGACTGCTGAAGTGGTGGGAGCCAAACGCTGTATCCTGGTCAAAGACGAGGACGGGTTGTATACGGCTGATCCAAAAAAGGATAAAGACGCCCGCTTCATCCCTGAGATCGATGTCCGCCAGCTCCTCGAGCAAGACCTGGACGATTTACCGGTCGAGCGCGCCATGCTGACCTCGCTGGCGCGCGCCCGCAGCGTGCACGAAGTCCTGCTCGTCAATGGTCTCAAACCGGGCAGCCTGACCCGCGCCCTGAACGGCGAGAACCCCGGCACGCGGATTTTCAGGGAGTGATCAGTGGGGAGTGGGCAGATGGTTCGGTAATCCGGTGTCTGTCCACTTCCCACTGCACACTGCCCACTGATTTTCAGCTCTCGGAGCGGTCTTCTCTGTGTTTGCCGCGGCGGCCCTTTTTAGAGTGCCCAGAGCCTTCACCTTCTCCATTGGCATGCTCGCCGCGCGGGAGATAAACAACCTCGGCGCCCACCGCTTCGGCCAGCTTCTCGAGCTCGGCGCGCCGCACGTGGCGGATGTAGAGTTTCAAATCCGTGCCTTCCGCGGCGACAACCACAAAACGTGGTCTTCCATCGCCCGGCCTCACCCGGGTTCTTTCCCGGACGAAAAGTTTGCTCATCTTCCGCTCCTTATCATCGGTCCTACACCTTCCCAAGGGTACGAGGTTCTTTATTTCCAGATATCCCTCAGGTAACCCGTGCCTTCATTATAGTCACCTTAGAAAGGCCTGTCAAAGATGATCGCTTTTATCGGAATGGATGACACTGATAACCTGGAATCCCGCGGGACCGGCCACCTGGCCCGCGAGGTAGCCGCCGATCTGGCCCAGGATTACCCCATCCTGGGTGTGGTCCGCCACCAGCTTCTGGTGGACCCGCGCGTGCCGTACACCAAACACAACAGCAGTGCGGTGATCCTGGTCCAAATCGAGGAGAACACCTCCCTGGAGGCCATCTTCGAACGCGTCGAGCTGCGGATGCTGGCCGATTTCCAATCCGGCAGCGACCCGGGCCTATGTGTGACCGCTTTTGTACCCGAGGATGTGATCGCCTTTGGGTTCAAAGCACAAACCCAGCTGGTAAAACAAAACGAGGCGCGCGGGCTGGCAGCCCGGCATGGTCTGCTGCTCAAAGGCCTGGGTGGCACGCAGGATGGGGTGATCGGCGCCCTGGCGGGTGTGGGGCTGGCGGCTTGCGGGAACAGCGGCCGCTATGTCCAGGTGGGCAGCCTGCGCGAGCTCAGCGGCTTGCAAACCCTGGAGACCGTCCTGGAGGCGGGGGTGGCCGCTGTCCAGACTGTGGATGGCCAGTCAGTCATCCAGGGGCCGATCGAGACCAGCAAGCTGCGCCCCGCGCGCCGGGATGGGAAACCGGTCGCCGTGGTGGAGTGGCAGGAAGACCACTGGCAGCCGCTCAAACTGGATTGATGACCGAAATCCTTCGCGCCGACCAGCTCTCCTTCCGCTATCCGCAGCACTCCGCCGGGCTGGAGCCGGTCTCTCTTTCGCTGGAGGCGGGCGAAGGCCTGCTGGTCAGCGGGCCAACCGGGGGAGGCAAGAGCACGCTGGCGCGCTGCCTGGCGGGGTTGATCCCCCACCTGTATAAAGGAACTTTCTCGGGGACGGTCTGGGTTGGAGATCTGCGCACCGACCAAACCCCGCTGTGGCGGCTTTCCGAGCTGGCCGGGCTGCTCTTCCAGAACCCGGCCTTCCAGATGCTGGCCCACAGCGTGGAAGAGGAGATTCTGTTTGGGTTGGAAAACCTGGGGCTCCCCCGGGCGGAAATGCGCGGCCGTCTGGAGGAAACCCTGGCTTTCTTTCACCTGGAGGATTTCCGCGCCCGTTCCCCGCATACGCTGTCAGGCGGCGAGCAGCAGAAGCTGGCGCTGGCCTCAATCCTGGCGAGGCAGCCGGCGCTGCTCGTTCTGGACGAGCCGCTTTCGATGCTCGACAGCACCTCTGCCCTGGAATTGATCGATCTGATCCGCGACAGGTTCTCACAAGGCACGGCCGTCGTGGCCTGCGAGCACCGCGGGGAATATTTCACCGGCCTGCCGGCCATGCGCGGTGTGTATATCGGCCCGCCGCACACCGGCGCGAAGTCCGGCCTGCCGGCCCTCCCCCCTGCCCCATGGCAGCCGTCCGGCTGCGACCTGCTGGCCGAGGGAGTGACCGTCGAGCTGGGCGGTAAAATGGTGCTGGACAACCTGAGCCTGCGCGTCCGCGCCGGACAGGTGACTGCCCTGGCCGGCCGCAACGGCACCGGGAAAACCACCCTGCTGCGCGCCTTCGCCAGCTTGCAGAGCTGCGCGGGGAAAATGGTCGCCCTGTCCGATGGGCTGGAAGAAAAGCCCCAGCCCGGACTGGTCTTTCAGAACCCGGACCTACAGCTTTTTAATGCCAGCGTGCGCGCCGAGATCCTCTACCGCATCCCCAACCCCGACCTGAGCTGGTACGCCTGGCTCATCGAAGCCCTCGAACTGACCGTCTACGAACACACCCCGCCGCTGCTGCTGAGCGAAGGCGAAAAGCGGCGGGTAGCCCTCGCGACGATCCTGATGCGCCGCCCGCGGCACGGGATCCTGCTCGACGAACCGGCCCTGGGGCAGGACGCGCGCCACAAGGCCATCCTGATCCGCCTGCTCCAGGAGCTGGCCGCCCAGGGCTGCCTGGTGCTGCTGTCCACGCATGACCTGGAGCTCGCCGCCCAGACCGACCAGATGATCCTGCTGGGGAGCGGCGGAATCCTCGCCCAGGGGCCCTCGCGGGAGGTTCTCGACCACGCTGCCGCCTGGCAGGCTGCCGGTTTGGTCCGCCCGCAGTGGATGGTTCTGACGTGAAACGCAGGGGCAAACCCACCCGCGTGCCAGCGCTGGTCGAGAGCTCGCCCCTGCGCCGTTTCGACCCGCGGGTCAAGTTCGCCGCCAGCCTGTGCGCCTCCCTGGCGGTTATGCTTCCTCTTGATAAGCTTGCCATCTTCCTGGCCGCCTACCTGGCCGTGATGGCGGCCTTCCGTCTGCTGGGTCCCGTGCTGCGCCAGATCTGGCGGATCCGCTGGGTGCTGCTCTTTCTCTTCCTAGGGGATTGGTGGCTGGTGGGTCTGGACCTGGCCGTGCTGGTTTCCCTGCGGATCGCCATGCTGGCCGGGGTGTTCACCCTGTTCTTTGCCACCACCACGCCGGGTGAATTCGGGCTGGCATTGGAGAGCCTGCGGCTGCCTTACCGCTATGCTTTCAGCCTCAGCCTGACCTTTCAAAGCCTCAATCTGTTGGGCGACGAGTGGATTGCCATCCGCGAAGCGCAGAAATCGCGCGGAGCCCTGCCGGAACTGCGCGGCTGGAAAAGCCTGCTGCGCCAGGTTGGCGACCTGGTCTCGCTGACCGTCCCCATGGTCGTTTTGGCCACCCGGCGCGCCTGGGCGATTACCGAGGCGGCCACCGCGCGCGGCTTCGATTCTCCACGGCGGGTAGCCTACCGGCGCCTGGCCATGAGCCCGGCGGATTGGGTTTTCTTGCTGTGTGCCGTCACCCCGACCCTTTTTCTCTGGTGGGTATGATATGAACCAAAAAATGCGCCTTTTGATCGGTCTCCTGGTCATCCTCCTGCTTGCGGCCGGCATCCTGGCCGTCGAAGGCCTGCGCGGCGGGTTCGCGCCCGGAACACCTGCCGGCGCGACAGTCACCCTGGAACCCGGCAGCGTCCCCATCTATTTCAACGACGGCCTGCTGGGCGGTCTCGTGCCGCGCAACCTGGAGCGCCTGGAGCAGGTCAGTTTTGAGGACGCCGCCGAAGGCAAACCCCAAGACGGCTGGCTGCTGCGGGATGTGCTGGGGCTGTACCTGGACGCAGACCAGCTTTCCCCGCAAACCCGGATCATCGTCAGCAGCGCCAGCCGTAACAAATCCGCGCAGCTGACCTGGCAGGAGGTGAACGACCGGGAAAACATGGTCATGTTCGACCTCTCCAACCGCGGCACGCTCAAACTGGTATCTTTGCTCGAGAAGCTGGATATGCGCGATGAGTGGGTCCAGGATATCGACCGCATCGAGGTGCGCAACCCGTGAAAGAGCGCTATTTCTCGACCTTCCAATTGATTCTGCTGACTTTTTTTGCCGCCCTGGTCGTGATAGCCAAGATCGCCCTGCGCCTCCCGCTTCAGCTCTCTGGGCACTCCGGTCTGTTCTGGATGGCGATCGTCATCATTGGCGCGCGGGTGGTGCCCAAACGCGGCGCCGCCAGCCTGATCGGGCTGACTTCGGGTTTGCTGGCTACCTTCCTGGGGTTGGGTGATTTTGGCGCCGTGAACACCCTGCTCTCGTATAGCGCGCTGGGGGTGTTTACCGACCTGAGCCTGCTGCTGTTGGGCAATCCGGAGCACTTGTTGGCCGCGGGCGTTGCCGGGGCCATCGGGCACCTGGGCAAATTCCTGGTCAAATGGGCCATCGGCGTGCTGACCGGAGCGCCGGTTGGTTTCGTCAGTCTGGGGCTGGCCACCGCCCTGGTGAGCTATATCATCTTTGGCGCCCTGGGCGGTGTGCTGGGAGGATTGACCCTGGTCGCCCTGCGCAAGGCGGGGTATTTTGCCTACCTGGCCGAAAAGAAGTAGGGCCACAGGGTTGGATTAACAGCATTTGTACTGGGAACAATCCCCGTGCCCTACCCTTCCGCGCATCAAGATCCCCCGCAGCACCCCAAACACGACCTGCACCGCCAACGATGAATCCAACGGTTGGACCTGGCTGATCAGATCGCTGAGCAGAACCCCCTTATATAGCGCCGGCGGGGTGATCTTGCCCGTGCTGCTCTTGATGCCGGCCTGCCCCTCAACAGCGGGGAATTTCAGGATGTCATCCATGGACAGGGTCTTCCCGCCCTCGATACCCGTAATTTCCAGGGTAATGCCCGCGGCAGCCGCCGGTTGTTCCACCGCTGGGGCCTCGGTAGCCGCCGGGACAGCGGCGGTTGGAGGAACGATTTGGGTAGGCTGGGCCGGCCGGTTTTGTTGGCAGCCGCTGGCAAGCAGCAGGGCGAGTATGACGAGGATGAAGAACAGGCGCGATGACCCCCTCCTGTACCTCCCTCATTTTGAAAAACAAAAATGGAGGAGGAAAACCATTGGATCGCTCCAGAATCTAAATCCACCCCAAAGGGAGGGGGATGGGGAGCCAGGTGGGGTCCAGTGTATAATATATATAGTCAGTTCCACCCCGACCTCAACAATTAATCCTTTCTCCTTTACATGATCGGCACCCAGCTTGGCCCCTACCAAATTCTGGAAGAGATCGGCAAAGGCGGTATGGCCACCGTTTACCGGGCGTACCAGCCGGGTATCGACCGCCAGGTGGCCATCAAGGTGATCCACCAGCTGGCGGCTGCCAACCCGCAGGTATCCGAGCGTTTCCGCCGTGAAGCGCGCATCATCGCCCGCCTGGAACACCCCAATATCCTGCCGATCTACGACTTCGACGGCTCGCACGACCCGCCGTATATCGTCATGCGCTATCTGCGCCACGGCACCCTCGAGGATATCCTCCAAAAACACAGCCCCTCGCCGGCTTCCACCCTCCCCTGGCTGCGCCAGGTGGCCGCCGGGTTAGATTACGCCCACCGCCAGGGGGTCATCCACCGCGACGTCAAACCTTCCAACGTGATGCTGGACGGCGAAGGCAACGCCGTCGTATGCGATTTTGGCATCGCCAGGCTGGCCAACCCTGAAAAACCGGAAGAAGTCCTCACCGAGCACGGTTCGGTGATCGGGACGGTCTACTACATGGCTCCCGAGCAGGTGATGGGCAGCCGCTACGATTACCGCGCCGACCTCTATTCGCTGGGCGTGGTCATGTTCGAGATGCTCACAGGCCGGCTCCCGTTCCTCGGCGGCGATACGATGAGCGTCTTGATGAAGCACATCGGTGAAACCCCGCCAGGCCCTTCCTCCCTCAACCCAAACCTGTCTTCCGCTGTGGATGAAGTCCTGCTGCGGGTCCTGGCCAAAAAGCCGGAAGAACGCTACGCCTCCGCCAGGGATGCAGTGGAAGCGCTGGCCGCCGCGATGGCTACCGGCAGCCCCGCGCCCGCTCTCCCGGGCATATCCCTTTCCGCGCCTTCTGTTTCTGGGGAAGCCCCCACCGTCCCGCCCCTCAAACGCACCCCCACCGAGCAGAACCGGATCATCACCGCCCTGCAGATCGACGCCGCCGATTACGCCGGGTGGGTAGAAGCGCAGGAGGGTCCCGAAGCGGCCCGCGACGCCGTCGAAGCTTTCTGGGAGGCGGCCGGGAAGACCATAGAGCAGTACGGCGGGCAGCTCTACGATCCGGCCGGGGTGAACCGGCTGGCGCTGTGGGGGGTGGAATGGGCGCATGAGGATGACGCCGAGCGCGCAGTGCGCGCCGGGCTGGCCGTCCGGGATGGCCTCCTGCGGGGCCTACACCGCGATCCATCCGCGGCCCTGGAAGGCGGCCCGCCCCCGCTCAATATCGGGGTACATACCGGCCTGGCCCTGGTCACCCCGCTCGAGACCGGCGGCGGCTGCCAGGTCAGCGGGACCACCCTCAGCGTGGCAGCCCGCCTGGCAGACACCGCCGACGGCTGCCTCCTGATCTCGCCCGATACCCTCCAGTCGATCGGCGACCGTTTCGAGACCGAAATCCGCCCGCCGGTGCGCGTACCCGGCCATCCTGCCCGCATGGATGTCTACCAGGTCAATGCCGCCCGGCCGCGCGCCTTTCACCCGGGGCTGCGCGGGATCGGCGGGGCGGCCGCGCGGGTCACCGGGCGGGAGATCGAAATCAAGCAGATCCAGGAGGCTTATCTCACCGCTGTGGAAGATGGGGAGACCCAATCGATCACCCTGGTGGGCGAGGCGGGGATCGGCAAGAGCCGCCTGCTCTGGGAATACGATCGCTGGGCAGAGATCAGCCCTTACCCAACCCTAACGCTGCGCGGGCGGGCTGCCCCGGGAATGCCTCCCTACGGTCTGCTGCGCGATCTCTTTTTCTCTCGCTTTGAAATTTATGACGGCGATCCCACCCAAACCGCCTGCGCGAAATTCGAGCAGGGATTTGCCAGGCTGCTCCCTCAAAGCGCCCTTGAAAAGCCTCCCGTGCTGCCCCTGGTCGGGCAGATGATAGGCCTGGATTTTAGCGCCGACCCTTTCGTGCGCTCCATGCTCCAGGAGCCGCAGCACCTGGCCGCCGAATCCCGGCGGGCATTTACCCGCCTGATGATTGGCCTGTGCGCCGTGCAGCCGGTCGTGATCGAGCTGGATGATCTCCAGCACGCGGACGAGCCCTCGCTGCAGCTGCTCAACGAGCTGGTCCAGGCCAATGCCGGCTTGAAACTCCTGCTGATCGCGGCCGCCCGGCCGGGGTTATTCGAAGGCTTTCCTGGCTGGGGCGCCGGACGCGGCCACATCCGCATGGACCTGCGCCCGCTGACCCGCCGTGAATGCGCCGGCCTGGCCGGTGAGATTTTGCGCCGCGTGCCGGCTCTCCCCCGGGCGCTGGTAGACCTGCTGGTCTCCCGCTCGGAAGGCAACCCATATTACCTGGAAGAGCTGATCAAGTCCCTGATCGAAAACCACATCATTCTGACCGGGGAGACCCCGGACCAGCCCTGGCGGGTGGAAGAAACCCGCCTGGCACGGCTTACCCTCCCCCCCACCCTGGTCGCCCTGCTCCAATCTCGGGTGGACTGCCTGTTCTACCCGGAGCTGCTGGCTCTCCAGCGGGCATCCGTGCTGGGGAAAGTCTTTTGGGACCGGGCAGTCCAATCCCTGGAAAGCGCCGACGGCGCGGCCATCGATCTGCACGAAGCCCTGGCTGCCCTGGCCCAGCGCCGATTTATTATCCCTCACGAGCTGGGAGCCTTCGAAGGCTGCCGCGAATACGCCTTCGAGCAGAGCCTGGTCCGCGACCTGGTCTACACCAACCTGGGGCAGCGCCAGCGCCGCGCATATCACGCCGCGGCCGCAAGCTGGCTGGCCGCCAGCGCGGAGAACGGATCGGATCAATCCATCGCCGAGCACTGGCTGCAAGCCGGCGAGCCGCTCCAGGCCGCCGGGTATCTGCTCAAAGCCGCCCGCTGGACCTATTCGGTGTGCGCCTGCGGGTACTCAGAGGCGATCGCGCAAACCGAACGGGCGCTTTCACTGGTCTCCTCCACGGATCCCGAGCCAGGCGATGGCTTCGAGCAGCGCCGCCTGCGCCTGGAAACCCTGCTCCTTTTGAGCGAGATCCTCAGCCGCAAGGGGGATTATGCCGCGGCGGGGCTGCGCCTGCGCGAGTGTCTGGACCTGGCCCGCCGGAGCGGCGACCTGCGCAGCCAGGCCAGCGCGCTGGGGCAGTTGGGCCGGGTCGAGCTGTGGCGGGGAGATCTCCCGGAAAGCCTGGCCGTCCTCGAAGAGGCCCTGACCATCATCCGCGGGCTGGACGATCCGCCCACCCTGGCCTTTATCCTGCGCCAGCTGGGGAATACTTGCAACAGCACGGGCGATTTCGAGCGGGCCGATCTTTGCTTGAATGAAAGCCTGGAGATTAGCCGCGCAATATCCGACCCGGAAATCGAGATGGCAGCCTTAAACAGCCTGGCCAGCACCGCTCGCAACCAGGGCGATTTCCCACGGGCGATCCAGCGCCTGCAAGAAGGGCTAAACCTTGCCCGCAAGCTGGGAGACCTGCGGCTGGTCCCCACCCTGCTGGTCAACCTTGCGAATACACTCGCAGACATCCGGGATTATGAAGGCGCGCAGCGCTGTGCGCAAGAGGCGCTCGAAGAGGAAAAGAGCTCTGGCCTGCTGACGGGTGGTTCTGCGATTGCCTATGGGATCCTGGCCGAAGCAGCCCTGGCGCAGGGCAGCCTCGATGATGCCCGTTTTTACTCCCGGGAAAGTTTGCGGCTGCGCCGCGACCTGGGGGGGCAGCCGCTCGTATTGAGCGCGCTGTTCAACTATGCGAAACTTTTTGCCATGAGCACTGCGCCTGCTCAGGCAGTCCGTGCCATCGAGCTGCTGGGGCTGATCCAATCCCACCCCGCTTCCCTGGCCCACTCGCGCCGGAAAGTAGACCAGGTCCTGGGCGAGCTGTGTGCCGCCGCGCCATTGTCCGCTTGTTCCGCCTCTGAAATCCAATCCGCTCTGGCGCGTGGTGCTGTGCTGGACCTGGACGCGCTGGTGGTCAGCCTGATCGAAAATCAATCGCCCTGGTAACACATCCGGCTGTTTTTCGTTATTAATAAACAAAGCAATTATTATTTGTCGGATTTGGGGTCAAATAGTTATTACCGGCGGGCGCCCAAATCACCCTTTTTTATGGGTAACAGACAACCGCATACCCGGCAACCCAATCCTCCGTCAACCATGCCATTGCCCGATAGCAGTGACTGGTCTCCCCCACTCCAGACCACAACGTACAGAAGAGGCGTACCCACCAGTCAAACGGTTTCTCACCGTTATCTTTCTATTCAGTCATCTCTTATCCGGGGTTATCGTTGAAAAGCCTGTTCGTTATTATTCGGTCGTTTTACTTCCGCACACTGGGGAACATTCAGAGGAAGCTGGATGTGCTTCTCATCTGGGCCTACTGTACGCCGCATCCCCAGACCCGGGCAGCCGCGATCCGCCTGTTCTTCGAACTCAAGCGGGTATTCCTGCTGCTGCGCTACGGTCTGTCATTCAAGATCAATTGGATCCGGGGGAAAGCATCCATCGATGGGAGCGATCTACAAGTCGTCTACCTCGCCGATGGCAAAGGTTTAAATTATCTGCAGCATCTCCTTTTTGGCGACAACCCGGTAACCCGCGAGGTGCACGGCAGGTGCCCGGCCTGGCGCGTTCCCAGGCTGGCCGCCGCGCTGGCCGGCAAGGCCGACCTGGTGATCGTTGAGCGGAATACGCTCTTGAAGTGGCTGCCGGGATACGGGCGCTGGGTCACCGGGCCTACCTGGGTGCGCATGGTCCACGACTTCGCGCCTGGACAGACCTGGGAGCAGGTTGGACAGGATTTCCGCAAGCACGAGATGAATATTAAACGCTTCCGGCGCGCGGGATACGCCACCTTCCTCAGCCAAAAAGACGAGGATTTTGATTTTTTCTACGACCGCATGCACCTGCCGCTGATCCACGAGCGGCACAAGGAATACGGGATCGTCGATACGCGCGAAAGCATGCGCTCCCAGTTCAAACGCGGTTTTATCATGTTCGCGGGGCTCCCGGAAAACCCAAAAGTCGCGGCGGACATGAACATGGTCTGCGGAGACGTATTCATGGGCATCTCCAACGGGTTGTTGGACGGAGATCAGGCCTGGCTGCAAACCGGGGCTTTGAGCGCGCTGTACTTTGGGTCCATCAAATGGTGCTTCGACCACCACATCCGCCGCTGCGATATCGGAGAGGTGCGCCCTTTTGCCAACGATGGGCTCTACCAGTACAAACGCAGATGGGGGTTCCGTCCCATCCGCGAGCTGTGGAACCCCCGCGAGTGGCTGATCTGGGCGCCTCACAGCAGCGAAACAGCCCTACGCTGGTTAGAAGCGCACCCTTTTATCCCAGAGTTTGCCCGGTCAGGGGGCGAATTTGCCAGCCGCCCGATCGCGTCCCCATCTGACCCGGTTGGACCACCTGTGATCCAGACCCCCGCGCATGGGAGCTGATTTTTGCACCTGACCAGCCCTATTATTCGTTGACCACCAGACAAGGAAGAGATTGCATCTATGCTAAAAAAAACCGTCCAGGGACAATTAGTCAGAGAAAATTCGAACGGATTTTCACCCCGAATTCACCTTAGTCCACATCGTCTAATTCGAGGGCTGCAGCGCCAGGGTGAAAGAGCGCTGGACAATTCTCTACGCGGACTTAACCATGTGATCGTCCGTCACGATCAGGTCACTGGTGGCCCCGTCCGCAAACTAATCATCGGCTCCCTGCATGGTCTGCGCCGGAAAGGCTTGTGGATCCGCAGAGGGTTAAAATACCGCGTCTTTCAGTTGGAAGGTTTATCCGCCAAAGACAACACCCCATTGTGTGTGACCTATCTGAACGAGGGTGCTTCGATGGATTATCTGAACACCCTGCTCTTCCGTGAGGGCACCCTCCGGCGGCAGCGCTTAGGGTCCTGCTCCTACCGGGAAATCCAATCTACCGCTGAAGAATTAGCCGGGAACACCGATATGATCGTCGTGGAAGGCGACCAGGGTTGGAAACCCGGCAGCGGAGAATGGCTGCATACGCCGATCTGGGTCCGCATGATGTTTAATTTCCACCCCAACGAGAATTGGGCCAGTTTGCTGCTGCGGCTGCGCCGTCAGGAGAAGAATATCCGCAAGGTTACCCGGGCAGGCTTTTCATACCGGATCAGCCATGCCGAGCAAGATTTTGATTATTTCTACAACCACATGCACGTGCCTATGGTGCGCAGCCGTCACCCGGGATACGGGATCCTTGACAACCAGGATACGCTCTCCTGGTACTTTAAACACGGTTTCCTGCTCTTTGCGCTCGACAGCCACGGTTGTCCGGTTGCCGGGGATCTCTGCATGGTGCGCGGGGATACCTTTTGGTCTTTATCGACCGGGGTCCTGGATGGGGATTTCAAGTGGATCGACCAGGGTGCTCAGAGCGCCCTCTATTATTACACCTTCCAATGGTGCATCGATCATGGCATCCGGGCTCTGGATGCCGGCGAGGTTCGCCCCTTTTTGAACGATGGGATTTACCAGCATAAGCAGCGCTGGGGGTTTGAGCCAACCACGGATCCCTGGCAGCCGCGCAGCTGGCTGTTCTGGGTTCCAAACGGATCCCCGGCGGCGTTCAGATGGCTGAACGAGCATCCGTTCCTGCCAGATTTCACCACCCGCAGCAGCCCAACCCTGGAGAAGATGGTGCACCAAACCCTGCCTGACAGCCTGTAACCGTAACCGCTGCCCGACCCGTCACACTTCCTTCGCTACGCGCAGGATTGCTTCAATACACCGCTCGACATCCGCTTCTGTCGTCGCCCAGGATGAAACGCTGATGCGCATGGCCGCTCGCCCGTGCCAGACCGTTCCGCCGCACCAGCCGGTCCCATCCGCCTGGAAAGCGCTGATGACCCGGCGGGTTCGCTCGTCACTCCCAAATGAAACCAGCACCTGGTTCAACCCGACCTCATTCAAGATTTCGAAACCACCCGCGCTGAGCCCCTCTGCGAAGCCGGCCGCCAGCCGGCAGTTTCGTTCGATCATCTCCGCCAGACCCTGCCTGCCCAGCGAGCGTAGAGCCGCCCAAACTTCAATCCCGCGCGCGCGGCGGGACGCCTCGGGCGTATACTGGCCCGGCTCTCTTTGCTCCCCGGAGACAAGGTAGGCCGCGCTGAGCGTTGATACTGCGCGCAGGTCTTCCGGACGGCGGACGAACACCAGACCGCAGTCGTACGGGATGTTCAGCCATTTGTGCGCGTCGGTGGCCCACGAATCTGCCTGTTCGTAACCCGCCATCCAGTGCTTGCGCTCCGGCGCGGCCGCCGCCCACAGCCCAAAAGCTCCATCCGCGTGAACCCATGCCCCCGCCGCTCTGGCTGCCGCACAAATCTCTTCGGCCGGGTCGAACGCTCCGCTGTTGACATTGCCGGCCTGGATACATACCAGCGTGGAGGGCGTGAGTGCAGGCAGGGCATCGGCGCGCATCCGGCCCTGGGAGTCGGTGGGAACGCGCACGACCCGCTCTCTTCCAAAACCTACCATTGCCAGCGCTTTGAGCAGGGAAACGTGCACCTCATCGCCCACCACTACGCTGATGGGCGGTGCTCCAAAGAGACCCTGCGCTTCGACATCCCACCCCAACTTTTCCAGTAAAACGTGGCGGGCAGCCGCCAGCCCCATAAAATTGCCCATGGTGGTCCCGGTGACAAAGCCTGCCCCACATCCCGCGGGCAGCCCAAGCACGTCCAGCAGCCAACCCAATGCCACTTCCTCCAGTTTTGCCGCGATGGGAGACGTTGTGGCCAGGACGGCATTCTGGTCCCAGGCGCCGGCCAGCCAGTTAGCCGCTAAAGAGGCCGGCAGCGAACCGCCGATCACAAAACCAAAATAACGGCTCCCCGCCGAGGCGGTGGTGGCCGGCGAACCCGCCTCGTCCAGCAGGGCCAGGACGGCTTGCGGATCGGTCGGGTGCTCCGGGAGCGGCTCGTCAAAAGCAGACAGGCCCCGGATCGCTTCCGGAGAGGCCGCTACCCGGCGTTCTTTTAGATCTTCCAGGTAGCGGATGGAGCGCCGTGCGCTTTCCAGCAATAGATTGGAATTCATGGGGTATCTCCTGATCCTATTTAGCCAGGCACCGAACAATCCAATTTTAGATATAATAGATATAAATTATGGCATAATGTCCGCTCTGTCGACAAAACGGAGGAATAATGGAAAAAAGCCAATGGACCTGGGCCGACCTGAATGGGGAACAGCTTTCGATGCTCAAGGAAGCCGAAGGGACTCTGGGCGAGGATTTCCTGCTCGCCTACAGGCAGAATCAACAGGCAGCGAAAACTTCACCCGAGCTGTTTCCCGCCATGGGACTGCGAGTTGCCCCTCTGAACGGCAGCCAGATTGAGTGCCTGGAGGGATTGGAAAAGAAACTCCGCCTGGTCGTGGTCGCCTACCAAAAGATGTAGGTAGGCCCATCAATATCGATTACATCATATCCGGCACTTCGAGCACTGACAAAAAATTGCCGGCGGGGTCTTTGAACCAGGCGATCTTCGGACCCGCACCCGTGAAAACACCCCTGTCGTCGGTCTTGAGCTCGCCTTCAGTGTAGACCTCGAATCGCACGCCGCGCCTGGTTAGCTCGCCGACGGCTTGTTCGACGTTGTCAACGGGAAAATTAAGGATCGTAAACGTTGCCGGCGTATGGTTATCCTTCTGATAAATGAAGATATTCGTACCCCCAGCGATGTGCAGGATTAACTGACCGTTTTCATCGGTCACTTCCAGCCCGAGCTTTTGGCCGTAGAAATCCTTCGCTGATTGCAAGTTGTCTACCGAAAAACCAGAAAATGCTTTCGTATCTTTAAACATAATTCGATCTCCCTTGTCCAATATTAATTGAATTTTATTAGATTTTGCAAGAAAAGGGAAATACCCTTTGTTATAGGGTGCATTACCGTTTCTGGGTCAGAAACCCCCTCCTGCACCTCCCCCGTTTTGAAGAACAAAAACGGGGGAGGAAAACCAGGGGATCACCCCTCATTTTGAAGGAAAATCATCATGATGTGAATGCACGGGTGCAAACAGTGCAAGGGAGTAGGGAAAAAACCAACCCTCGCCCCAGGACTGGAGGGAAAAGTCAGCCCATCCCATCCGCGGGGGAATAAATCCCCCCGCGGCGTTTGCAGTTTGAGCCCCTCTCAAAAATGCGCTTTTCAGCATTTTGGGGTGGGGTTTGTATCGCCAGCACAGGGACTGCACGCCGCCGTTATAGCTTCGGGATCGTAAACGTAAACCGCGCACCCAGGCCGGGCTGGCTGTCCACCTCGATCCGGCCGCCGTGCGCCTCGACGATCCCGCGCGCGATAGCCAGTCCCAACCCTGCCCCACCGGTTGCCCGGCTGCGTGATTTCTCCCCCCGGTAAAAACGCTCGAACAAATGCTCCAGGTCTTCTGGCTGGATGCCCTCCCCGCTGTCGCGCACCTCCACCCGGGCGTCGCGGCCAGCTCGCCAGGCGCGGATGCGGATCTGCCCGCCGGGTGGAGTATGCCGCAGGGCATTGCCGACCAGGTTGAACAGCACGCGCCCCACGTGCTGCGCGTCCATCACCAGCGGGTCTGTTCCCGGCTCGACCTCCCCCTCCAGGCGGACATTTTGAGCAGCCGCCAGCGCCGAAAAGCTTTCGATCGTATCCGAGATCACGTCGGAAATGGCGTTCAGCCGCCGGTCGAGACGCAGCCCTCCCGCGTCCAACTGAGCCATCTCGAACAGGTCGTCTATCAGGTGGGATAACGCGCGCACGTCCTGCTGCGCCGTGCGCAGATAGCGCTGCACGGTTTCCGGGTCTTCCACCAGCCCGTCTGCGAGAGCTTCCAGCATGGCGCGGATCGAGGTGAGCGGTGTGCGCAGATCGTGGCCAACCCAGGCGATCAGGTCGCGCCGTAAGGTGTCCAGCTCCTTCTGCTTGCGTTCGGCAGTCTCGAGCTGGCCTGCCATCTGGTTGAAGGTGGCTGCCAGCTGCGCCATCTCGTCCTGCCCGCTAATCGAGACGCGCGCTCCCAGCTGGCCGCGCGCGATGGCCTGCGCCGCGCTCTCCAACTGGTGGATGCGGTCGGTCAGCGCCGCGGAGAGAAAATAGCCAAGCGACATGGCAATCCCTGTGGCGAACACCAGCAGAACCGTCGCCAGCGCCAGGTCGTGCGGGCTTGCAAACATCATCCAGGCGATCGACCCAACATTGATAAAGATCAACAGCCCCGCCAATGCATAGCCGCCCATCAGCGTCCAGCGCAGCCGCGGCGTGCGGCTGATCCATCCCATCCGGTAGGCCAGGAAGGCCGCCAGGATCGACACCAGGGCCGTGGCTCCCATCAACAAAATCATATAGGACAGATCACTGAGCGCCGGGCGCATTAACACATAGAACAAACCCAGCGCCAGCCCATAGGCCAGCAGGACGCCCAGTAGAAAACGCAGCAGACCAAATTTTGGAGGGATCTGGATCGATTGCATGCTGCTCTCAGGGTTCAAACTTATAGCCCACTCCCCACACCGTATAAATATGGCGCGGGTCAGAACTATCCGATTCGATCTTTTCACGCAGCCGGCGGATGTGCACTGTGACCGTACCGGGGTCGATATATTCCGTCTGGCCCCAGATACGCTCAAGGAGCTGGTTGCGGGTAAAGACCTGGCGCGGGTGGCGCGCCAGGTGCCACAGCAGATCGAACTCTTTGGCAGTCAGGCTGCGCTCTGCCCCATGCACCGTCACAAGGCGGGTTTGCGGGTTGATGCGGATGCCGTTGAAGTCCAGCGGAGATTCAGATTTTTCGGACGGCTCCTCAGAACCCGGGCGCACCCGGCGCATAACGGCGCGCACCCGGCTGACCAGCTCCTGCGGGCTAAAAGGCTTGATCACGTAATCATCCGCGCCCATCTCCAGCCCGGCGATACGGTCGGTCTCCTCGCGCCGGGCGGTGAGCATGATGATCGGCACATCGCTGCGCTCGCGGATCCAGCGCGTGATCTCCCATCCGTCCACGCCTGGCAGCATCAAGTCCAGGATCACCAGCATCGGCGGCTGGCGTTCCAGGGCCGACAGGGCTTCCTTGCCATCCCGCGCCAGGTTGACTTTGTACCCGGCCCGGCGCAGGTACAGGCTGACCACCTCACCCACACTGGGTTCATCTTCTACTACAAGGATCTGATTCTCGCTCACCATCTCACCCTTCCTCTTTTATTTATTAATCAATTTTCGCGGTTACGATCGGTTTTCATTCCGCGATTATTTTTGGTTCTTAACGCGCTAACCACTGCGCGGATTTGCAAAGACTTATCAGAGGACTTATCAGGGCAGTTCGCGATATTCGCGGATGGGCGGTTTGATTGTTCCGGCTGTCCGGTGTTGGATCTCCCGGCGGAACTGAACGATTGTCCGGCGGATCGGGGGGATGCGCACCACCAGCAGCACGGCCAGGATCGTACCGTACAAAATGGGTTTCCCGACATTTCCGGCCAGGCCCAGCACGTCTCCCTTGATTACCCAGGCCAGGTGCAGGATAGCCAATCCACCCGCCAGGTAAACTACCCGGTGCAAGCGAGTCCAGTTCTTACCCATGCGCTTCATCCACCAGCGGAAAGAAGTCACCGCCAGCGCCAGCAGGCACAGGAAGGCTGCCAGACCGACGAAGATGTACCGGTTCTCCAGCACGGTATCCCAGATGATCTCCCAGTCCAGGCCGTAATCCAACACGGAGAAGATGAAAAGATGCAGGCTGGCATAGAAGAAAGCGTAGAGACCTAAGGTGCGCCGGTGTTTGACCGCCCGCGAAAACCCAAACAGGATATTCAGCGGGGTGCAGGCCAGGCTGAACAGCAGCAGGACCAGGGCTGTTTCGCCGGTGCGCTGCTCGGCCTTTTGATAGGGATTGACCGTCAGGTTATCGGTCAAAGCATCCCGAACCAGGAAAACCAACGGCAGTATACCGCCCAGGTGGACCGCCAGGCGCAGCAGCAAGGGGAAACGGCGCTTGAGCTCAGTGATCATGGGTTCCCTAATAATTCTGCGCCAGGTCCATCCCGGTATACAGGGAAGCCACCTGGTCGGTGTAGCCGTTGAACATCAGGGTCCTGCGCCGCTTGGCTTCGCCGATGCGCCGCTCGGTCGCCTGCGACCAGCGTGGGTGCGAGACATCCGGGTTGACGTTGGAGTAGAAACCGTACTCGTTAGGCGCCGAGGTGTTCCAGAATGTATCCGGTTGGTTCTCGACCAGCTCGATCTTGACCAGCGCTTTAGCGCTCTTGAACCCGTATTTCCACGGCACCACCAGGCGGATCGGGGCGCCGTCCTGCTTGGGGAGTGGTTTTCCATACAGTTCGGTGACCAACACCGCCAGGTCGTTCATGGCCTCATCGATGCGCAGCCCCTCGGTATACGGCCAGGGAAAAAAGGGTGAGGCAACACCCGGCATCTGGTCGGGGATGGACGCGGAGGTAAATTTGACATATTTAGCGCTCCCCATCGGCTCCACTTCTGCAAGCAGTTTAGACAGCGGGAAACCGCCCCAGGGGATTACCATCGACCAGCCTTCGACACAGCGCAGACGGTAGACGCGCTCCTCGGCCGGGAACCTTTTCAAAATATCTTCAACGTCAAAGGTCGTCGGTTTCTGCACCAACCCGCTCACTTCCACCTGCCAGGGCGAGGTGACCAGCTTATCCACCATGCTGGCCACCCCCTCTTTAACCATGGTGAACTCGTAGTAATTATTGTAGTTGGTAATATCTTCGAAGCTGTTTGCCGGATCGCCCAGCTCGTCCACCAACCCAGTTTCCATGGACGACACATCTGGGACCGTCGCAGGGGTAGCTTCTTCCTGGCGCACCCCACAGGCGCTCAACACAGCCGCCGCACCGGCCAGCCCGGCCAGCTTGATAAATCTACGGCGCGAATGATACATTGCTTCGGGAGTGATCTCCGAGGAAGGAATGTCAGAAATAAACGTGTATTTTTTCATAGCAACCTCTTTGTCATATTAGATCTTTATTATCTCATATCCTTCCATTTAGCAGTACGTACACCACTGCTAAATTGGATCTCTCCGCGTTCGACGGATTCCCCCAGCAAGGCCTGGATGGCAGCCTCGGTCCGCTCATATCCCCCTTCCCCGATCTGGACATAGCGGATATGGCCGCGTTTGTCGATCAGGTAAGCCGTCGGCCAGTAACGGTTGTCGTACGCCCGCCAGGTCGCACCCGCGTTATCCTGCGCTACTGCGTATTGGATTTCCAGGCGCTGGACGGCTTCCTTGAGGTTATCCAGGTTGCTCTCATAGTCGAATTCAGGGTAATGGTTCCCGATAATGACCAGCCCCTGGTCCGCGTAGCCTGCGTGCCAGTCGCGCAGCTTGGGGATGACATGCTGGCAGTTGATACACCCAAACGTCCACATTTCCAACAGCACCACCTTGCCGCGCAGCTCAGCCAGGCGCAGCGGCTGCTCGGTATTGAGCCAGACTTCATTTTCAAGCTCGGGCGCTTTGCCAAGATCGGGAAGCTGGTTGGCATCCAGCGCTGAGTCGGGAGAGCTTCCGGCCGGCGGCGCCGCTTCGCTTGGACCTACCGGGGATTCTTCTGGGCCTGGGCTGCCCGGGACTGCCGCGCAGCCCGCCAGGCCAACCGATAACAACATCAACCAGTACACTACCGTCTTCAAACAACCCTCCTTCCTGGTACCAGTAACCCGGGTGATAGATCATCGCACACGGCTTACCAAACTCTAAGGCTCGCTTGAATCTCATCATACCCCGCACACCTTAAATTGGCTGTCATTAAAGATTACAAAACTATTACGACCTGGCGGGTCCGTTTATAGATCTTTAATCCTTTCGCAAACTCTGTGTAAGCCGCCTGCGTAATGATAGCTATACGTCAACATAATATTTCTTAGGAGGGAAAGATGAGTATAAAAATGAAACCTTTTAGCCTGGTTCTGCTTGGCGCGGCCCTGCTGGCTGCCTGTGCCTCACCCGCTGCGACCACACCGGATGCCATGCTGGAGGAAAACACCCCGGACGCGATGATGGAAAAGACCCTTGACCCGATGATGGAAGAAACCCCGGGTGAAATGATGTCAGAAGGTACTCCGGAAGCTGTGGAGGAAACTGCCCACGGAGAGATGATGGACGAGGGTACAAAAGAAGCCGCAATGCCAACCGGGGAGGCCATGCCGGCCGAGGCGACGCCCGGCGCAATGATGGAATCGCCGGGCTGGTTCTCGGCCGGGCTGACCGATGTGCGCACCGGCGAAACCTTCTCCATCAAAGATTACTCAGGCAAGCTGGTCCTCGTCGAAACCATGGCCGTCTGGTGCCCAACCTGCCTGAGACAGCAAAACGAGATGGCCGCGCTGAGCGGTATGCTGGGAGATCTGGAAGTCGTGATCGTCAGCCTGGATATCGACCCTAATGAGGACAGCGACCTGCTCAAAGGGCACGTCGACCAGCAGGGCTTTGATTGGGCCTTTGCCGTGGCACCCCAGGAGGTCGCTCGCGAGATCGGCCAATTGTACGGAACCCAGTTCCTCAACCCGCCTTCAACTCCCATGCTCATCGTTGACACGCACGGCGAGGTGCACACCCTGCCCTTTGGAGTCAAGAGCGCGGACGATCTGAAGAAAGCCCTCGAAGATACGCTGATGATGTAAATAAACCCATGACCCCTGAAATCATCCTGACTTCCATCTCCCTGGGTCTGCTGGCCACGGTAAGCCCGTGCGTGTTACCCCTTTATCCCGGTTTCCTGGCCTATTTGGGCGGCGGACAAACCGCCCGGGTAGGCCGGGGCCGCTACTTCCTGGGTTTCTTCGTCCTGGCCGGGGTCCTCAGCATGATGCTGCTGCTCGGCGGGATCATCGCCCTGGCCTCGATTTCGATCGGTAAAGCTCTCCTGGTTGTCATCCCGCTGGCCGATCTGACCATCATCGCCCTTGGGGTGCTGCTGCTTTTCAACCATAACATCTTCAAGCGCCTCCCGCAGATCCAGGCCCCGCTGCTCTCCTCCCCGTTTGCAAACGCCTTTGTGTATGGGATGATGTACGGCCCGCTGACCCTGCCCTGCTCCGGCGCGCTGGTGGTAAGCATCTTTACCCTCTCGCTGACCGTAGGGGAAGCGCTCAACCAGATGGCGGTCTTCCTCTGGTTCGGCCTGGGGTTTGGGCTGCCCCTGCTGGCCCTATCCTTCCTGGCCGGCGCCGCCCAGCGTTGGATCACACGCCAGCTGGCCCTCCACTCTCTCTGGATCAATCGGGTCGCCGGGCTGCTCCTGGTTGGTGTGGGCGTCTACGATCTGGCCCAGAACTGGTCAAGCATCCTGCTGACAATAATACTTCTCACCCGTTAGTTTTTTGTGCGTACCTGCTCCTGATGTGAGCGACGTAGACGTAGGTTGGGTTGAAGGGCCGCTGGTTGATCGGTCGAGGGGCTCGCGCACGGCCCCTCAACCCAACCAGGCTTTCCCCAAATTATAGACAATACATATAAATAATATCGCTATAATCACTCCCATGGCATCATCATCTTGAACGACCCAGGAGGGTGAAATTGAAACAAACCGACCTGTTGAACGGGGAAAAAAAACAGGCAGATACCGAGCGCTGGGTATTGGTCTCGACCATCCTGGCCTCCAGCATGGCTTTTATCGACGGCAC
>Ga0105104_10000490_pt1 | contig 30653 bp, 27 predicted proteins | sample PPLLaktember2015_3_FD_87034 | JGI IMG/M metagenome (GOLD analysis project Ga0105104, IMG submission 87034) | Freshwater sediment microbial communities from Prairie Pothole Lake near Jamestown, North Dakota, USA - PPLs Lake P7 Core (6) Depth... | ecosystem: Environmental > Aquatic > Freshwater >...
CGGTTCGCGCCGGCGCGGCCGGCCTTATGTGGATGGGTACGGTACCCCGGCCTTCGTTCAAAAAGACCAGTCCGGCGGCGGCGCGCTGTATGATATGGGCGTCTACCACATTGCCAACCTGTTATACCTGCTGGATAACCCGACGGCGCTGAGAGTCAGCGGGCGGACCTACCAGGAGACCCCCATCGATCCCGGGCGTCTCGAAACGAGCGGGTACAATGTGGAAGAGCTGGGCGTCGGGCTGGTCTCTCTGGAAGGGGATATCACCCTGTCCATCATCGAAGCCTGGGCCATCCATCTGGACCGGGTGGGCGGGTCTTACCTGGCCGGGTCGCTGGGCGGGATCCGGTTGGAACCCTTTGGCCTCTACCGCAGCCTGGGTGACCTGGATCTGGACGCCGGGGTAGATCTGCAGGCTTTCGAATACCGCCTGCAGCATGTCCGTGAAAATGGCGATGCCTACGACCATCCCCAGAGGCACTGGATCGCCGCGATACAGGGGCGCGTGCCCCTGCTTCCTACAGCCGAGATCGCCTTGAATACGATGCTGATCTCGGAAGGGATCTACCTTTCCGGACAGCTGCAGCGTGAAGTAACGGCGGGCGAAATCAGAGAACGCTCGGTGAGCACCGCGGTTCCCGCCTGATTCAGGCGTGTTCCGGGTGGTTGGAGAGCGGGTCGTGATCGTGATAGACGCCGATCTTGTGTAAGCGGTTATGGATGGTACGGTGGGCAGCCTCGAGCGCCAGGCGCATGCGCCGGTAAGCCCGGTCTTCGGCGCGGGTGCCAATGGTATCTACAAACGCCAGGACTCCCTCGATCTGTTCCAGGATCGTGACGGCATCGGCGGCCGCCATCAGAGTCGATCCGGAGACATCCAGCATAACGGGCGATGAATGCGCCGTGATGATCTCGGGCTGGTCCGCATAATGCCCTCTTACGAGAAGCGCTGCCCACGAGCTGCGATCTACTTTCATTGACCAGCTCCCGCTGGCCTGGTGCGGGTCTACCGCCAGGCTCTCGCGGATTTCGCCGTTGACGATCAGCTCGACCCGCGACATGGGGACTGTGACGCTGGCGACCTGCCAGGTGATGTCCAGGGTGCCCCCGCTTGCGGGCAGGGAGATCCGGCTGCCCATTGGGCGGCCATCGACAAAAAATTCCAGCAGCGGTCCATAGGTGACAAAAGTCTCGGCGCGTCGCACCGCATCCATCCAGGCGTCATAGGTGAACGGCTGGTCGCCCAAAAGGTGCGCATACGTCCTGACCGTTCCAACGGCGGTATCCGCCGCCATCTTATCCGTCCCACCTACCGCGGCCGTCAAATATCCGCAGTTGAGGAAGCGGTACCAATCCGATAGGCAGTAAGGGGAGATCCCAAGGTAGAAGTTGCACAGCGAGGTCATCTCCACCGCATCCACCTCTCCGGAGACGATGCTGGCGGCATTCTCACCGCGCGGATCGGGGAAGTGCGGCAGCACGACCAAACCACCCTGCTGGTGACACTGCCGGGCCCATTCGGTCAGCAGGATCGACACGGGGTCTCCGATAGCCGATTCGTCCGGTCCGCCCACGGTCATCGGCAAAATGATCCGATCGCGGTATCCCAGCAGCGAGATATGTCCCAGGACATGCTGCCGGTTTTCGGTGCCGACCCGCACCAGGTATTCTCCCTCACCCCCGCATTCTTTTGAGCCCCAGGTAGTCTGGCCGTCGAAATCACCCACATTGGTCATCAGCTCGCCCCACTGGCTCGCCAACAGATTGACCACGTTCACGCCTTCCGCCGCGCCTTCCAGGAGCGCCGATCCGGGGGAAAGGAAATGCACGTGCGTATCTGCCGTCACCCATCCGCGTTCGCGCCACGGCAGGACCCGCTCGACCTCGATGGTCACTTCCTGGGTATCCGCTCCGATATCTACCGGTGTGCGCACCGGGCGGATTTCGAAACCCTTGGAGATCTCAACATACACCCGCCCGAGGGGCAGGTCAATCAGCGTCTCGCCTGGGATGTAGGTGCAGGAGTGCAGGCTCTCGTGGGCGAAATCCACGCTGTAATCTTCAAACCAGGCGGGGTTGATGATGCGGTGGCGATCGACCGGCGCCAGATATTCCCCCCAGGTGCCGTGCACGTGCAGCTTGGCTGCTACCAATTTTCCGCTGCCGCGCTCGATCACCCGCAGCTTTACCCGCTGGACGGCTGGAGGCACGAGTACGAGCGGCAGCTCGCCCTGCCCGGATTCCACCTGTGCCACAGGGATCTCCATACCGTTCCACAGGTGAAAGCAGGCTGCCGGGTGCGCGCTGTATTCGACCAGGATCTCGTTCTGAGAGAGGACCGGCAGCTGGTTGTTGTAGGTGGTCCCCCAGGTTTCATCCGGATAGATTGGTCGCGGTAGGGCCGAGATCACCTGCCCGAGATCCAACCGGATCTGTTCGAGCAAGCCAATCCCATCCAGGTTGGGTCGGAAGATTACCCCCTCTGGCAGCCGCAGCAGTGCCTTGCGGCGGCTGCGCCAGCGCAGCGGCTGCTCGGCGGTTTTCCCGGCCGCCAGTCCGGCAACGATCAGACTGCCTGCGACCGGCTCGAAGCGGATGGCCTGGATAGGTTTCTCCGGGTGTGGGTTTTCCCAGGCCCACAGCCAGTTGACCCAGGGAGCCTCATCCACGTGTGAGTTTCGGGTTTGGGTCATGCCCCAATCCGGGAAAGGCTGTTCGTGGGCTCCTCGCAGGGGATAAGGTTTGCGCTCGTGGACCGCCTGGAAACAATTCTCGCCCCAGCGGCGATCGTAGACTCCGACCTGGTGCCTCCGCCGGATCGCAACCCGCTCTTCCGTGCCGTCTTGATAGATCATCACGTAGTTGGCGGCATGCTCGTTGAGCCGGCTGTCGCCTGGCATGGGCGAGATAAACCCTCCTGGGCCGACCGCGGGTGGTCTTTTATCTGCGGTGTGCAGAAAGACCAGCCAGGTGGCCTGCAGCGGCTCCAGGGGTACCGTCACTGCCTGGTCGTCCAGGAGGATGACGTCGCCGATCTCGAAGGGGATCCCCCAGGAAACGCCGGGGCCGTAGGATGCAAACTCGATCGCCCGGCGCATATCCGCTGAAACGTTCCCACGCAAAGCCAGCTCCTCAAAAGAACAATTCCCCTGGAGGCGTATGGGTTGAAATAATGTTGAAGCGGGGCCGTCAATCGATTGGAGCATTCTGTCCTCCTGTAAGGTTCATGTTCGGTTATAGGGTCGAGCTTTGGCCGCAAGGCGTAGATAGATCTATTCTTCAGCCCAGCCTAGACGGCAGATTTTAATCCCTCCGGTCATCTCGTGGCAGGAGGTGAGATATTCGCAGCCATCCTCGTCTACGATCACCTCGGGCGCGGCCACAGGCAGTAATCCGGTATACTTCTCCGCGGCTGCCCGGTCGATGCCAAAATCGCGCGGGTCGCTGCTCCGGTACACGTGCGTCCGCGCCCGGTCGTAGTCTTCGGTGCGCAGCAGGTAGAAGTACTCCCCGCGCTGGATCACATGCGGGCATTCATGCGTCCAGCGCCCGGCGCCGAACTGGGGACTGCGGTGTACCAGGCTGGGGGATGACCAGTGGAGCAGGTCCAGGGAGGTGCGCAGGTAAATCCCGGGCCGCAGCGGATCTCCACTCTCGTAACCGGCGTAATACAGGTGCCAGGTATCTTCGATCCGCACGACGCACGGGTCCCGCGCCTCACCCGGGCCGCAAAATAAACGGCTGTACCCCTGCTCGTTGCGATATCGCTTCCACTCCCGGCCGTCCTCGGACGTCATCAAGCAGATCTGGCACTCGACGTTTGGGTCGTCGGCAGCAACCTTCCGGCCGCAGCGGTCGAGCCCCGTACTGTGACCGCCGAAAAACATATAAAAGATCCCGGAATCACGCACTACAAACGGCGACTGGATCCATTCTTGCCCCTCCCAATCCTCCAGGCTTTCTCCACTGCTCCGGTCCGCGCGCAGGGTTTCTCCGGTCGCCCGCCAGAGATCGTGGTCAGGCCGCCTGCCTTCCCAGTGATACAGGATCCGGCCCACAGCCGTACCCCGGATGCAGCCCCATAGATGCCAGGATCCGTCCAGCCCGCGGTAGACGTGATGGTCGACGCACTCCGCGAGGCTGCCCGGTTGGGTGGGGGAGAATTCCCGAAGATCCGGTCTCGGACCGATCATCCAGAACTCGCTGGCGAGGATAGGTCGCAATCTTTGAGATGAATTGATCATACTCAACCTCTATTGGGTCGCCAGATTGGCTGTGCATTGCTTCGTCGCTACTCAGATTGCGCAATTGGTGTGGCTGCCAGGATCGCTCCTCGCAATGGCACCCAACTCGGGATAAATTATTCTTTTACAGCTCCAGCAAACATGCCTTGCATGATTTTTTCTTGCGAAAACAGGAAAACCAGGTAAATCGGGATCATGCTGATGATGACCCCCGCCGCGATCAGGCCGTAATCGACGGTCCGCTCGCCCTTGAGCATGGTGACTGCGATTTGAATGGTTTTGTTGTTTGCATTGAGCAGCACCAGGGCAAACAGGTACTCATTCCACAAGCTGAGGAAATTAAGCAAGACGGAAGTCAGGACCGCTGGGCGCGCCATGGGCAGGAACACAAAACGGATCAGGTCCAGGTGGGTTGCGCCATCCATCACGGCGCTCTCCTCCATTTCCTTGGGCACCTCGCGCAGTTGGCTCGAGAGCAGCAAGACCGTCAGCGATAGCAGGGTGGCTGGATAGAAGATAACCAGCATGAGCGGGTTGTACAGCAGGTCCAAGCGGATTGCGGTCAAGAAAACCGGCATAAGGATGGCCAGGGCCGGGATGAGAAAGCCGAGGGCGAAAATCGCCTCAACCACCGGAGCCATCCGGGTCCGGATGCGCGCAACTGCGTATGCGGCGGGAAAAGCCAGGGCCAGGGTCAGCACTTCTGCGCACACGGTAATAATGATGGAAATCGTGAGTGCGCTTAACAATCCACCCTGCTCGAAGGCGCGGGTGAAATTTTGAAAAGATATCTTCGCCGGGAGACCCAATGGATCGATAAAGATGCTGATGTTATCCTTGAATGCAGAAACTACAAGGAAGTACAGCGGGATGATAATCATCAGGGCGTATAGTAGGGCAATCCCATACGAGCTTATGGCCCACAAGGGTGTGTCTAACCGCGCCCGCCGTGCGAATTGATACAGGTTGACTTGTTTTAGCTGCGCCATTAAACCTCCGAGCGGCGCGTGATGCGCCGGATCAGCAGGATCCCCAACAGGCCAATCGTAAAGGCAAATACTGCGATGGCCTGGCTGTACCCCAGCCTGTAGCCCATAAAAGCCTGATTATATAAATAATATCCGAGCGTGAGTGAGTGGTCGCCAGGCCCGCCTTTTGTCAGGATCAGCACGTTTTGCGCGGAGCCGTACATGATCCACACGAAATTGAGCACCATCGCTACGCCGAAGAAGTCTTTTGAAAGTGGAAAGGCAATCCGCCACACCAGGTCCCACAAGTTGGCCCCATCCAGACGGGCCGCCTCGAACAGCTCTTGAGAGATGTTCGAGAGAGAAGCATAAAACAGGATCGAGTAGAAGCCGATGCTTCCCCAGATATCGATGGCGATCACCGCGCCAAGCGCGGTATCCGCGTCGGCCAACCAGACGTGTTCGAGTTGGGCCAGCCCGACCTGGTGCAGCAGGGTATTCAAGATCCCATCCGGCAGGTAAATCCCAACAAACATCATACTGACCGCTGCCACCGAAAGCATGGACGGGGCGAAGAATATCACCCGCAGCAGACGCGATCCGGGCGGGCGCTGGCTCAGAAAGAACCCGAGAACGAACCCGGGCAGCAGCACCAGCGGCATATCGACCGCCAGGTAAATGGCCGTGTTGGCTACTCCATGCCAGAAATGCTCGTCGTTGAACATGCGCGTGTAGTTACCCAGGCTGACAAAGATCTTGGGATCCAGCAGCCCGTCCCAACGGAAAAAGCTCAGGTAGAACATGTTGGCTAGCGGCCAGAGCATCAGCCCAACAAACCACAAGATGGCCGGGAGTACCAGAAGGATAAAAGCTGCCCGCGAGCGCGCTCGCTGGATCTTGAAGTAGCTGCGCCTCAGGGCTCCTTCTTTGGAGGTCAACGGTTTCTCTTCTTTGATCAGTTCTTGAGAAGTCATGGGACACAATTGGGGCAGGCCCATGCCTGCCCCATCTCCATTTTATGATCGGCTACTGCTGTTCGGCATAGATCTTGTCGAACTCGGCGGCGATATCCTCGGGTGTTGCGCCGGGGATGAATGCGCCCGCTGAGGCCTTGTAAAGCGCATCGAAGGCCTTCTGTGGGACATAATTATCCGTGATATCGACGATTGTCACCCCCTTGACATACTCGGTGGACTGGAGCATGAAGGGCGATAGCTTTGCCGGGTCGACCTGCAGATCCAACAGCGGCGAGGGCATACCCGTGTCCACGATGAATGGCGTGAGCGATTCGGCCGAATACACGTACTGCACGAAGCGGCGGACTGCGTCGAGCTTCTGACCGCCGTTGCGGGTGACCCATACGCCTTTGCCAAACCCGGCATAAATGACCGGTTTCTCATGCGGAGACCCGCTTGCCAGGATCGGGAAACCGGCCAGGGCGGTATGGTCCTGCATGGACTCTGGAAGTTGGCCGTAAGCCCACGAACCGGCCTGCATCATGGCAGCCTTCTCCGAGAAGAACATTGCGTTCATGGCGTCTGCCTGGAAGCCCTCACTGTGTTCCGCAAAGACACCCGCGTCGCGTAGTTCGGTAAAGAGCTTGATCCCTTCCATGGCGTTCTTGTTTTGGGCGAACCCTCCCTTGCCAAAGACTTCGCGCATCTCCTCATCGGACAGCTTCAACTGCACGATGGTCGTGAACACGGCATAGCCGCTCCAATCGATGCCGCCCACCGTGAAGGGCTCGTAACCGGCTTCGCGGATCTTCTTGGCAGCCTCGACCAGCTCATCCGTGGTCGTGGGTACTTCAACGCCTGCTTTTTCGAAGATGTCTGTATTGTACCAAACCGGCCAGGTAAACCCTTCGAACGGGAAGGCGACCAAACGGCCCTGCTTGTCGCGAGAGGAATCCAGCGCGGCGGGCAGGAATTTGCCGTCAAAACCCCATTCCTTGAGCAGGTCGTCTAGCTGGAGGGTTACGCCTTTGTCGATCCAGGTATCCCTTGAGATGGCGTAGTTGTTGAAAACGACATCCGGCTCCTGGCCTGCCAGGAACGCGGTCTCAACCTTGAGCGGAATATCAAGATCTGAATAGATCTGGGCTTCGATCTTGATGTCTGGGTTGGCCGCCATAAAGTCCTTGAATACTTGTTCCAGGACCGGGCCGTGCGGATCATCCGGCGCGTAATTATGCATGATATTCAGGGTTACCGGGGCGGCTGCCGGCTGGGCCGGAACATCGGTCGCCTCAGGTTCCACTGCGGCCGGGGGAGGGGCCTGGGTCGCAGCTGCCGGGGTCGCCTGTCCCTGGGCGCAGCCGGTGAGGATAATCGAGACCAAGATCAAAATGCTGAGGGCGGTCTGGCTGAAGCGTGGTTTCATGGCTTATCTCCTTCTTTAGATCACAAATCAGAATCTACAGTGGATATTACCAATTCCCATCATCCAATGATTCCCTCTCCACCTCCTATGTTTGGAAATTTCCCTTCTCTATCCCAATTTATTTGGCTTTCACCCGGTATTGATCGCCGCGGTAAAAGATGCGCGAGAATTCGATGGCTTGACCGCTGTCCAGAAAAGTGAGCTGTTCCATCAGCAGCAGGGCTGCCGGCCGGCGCAGACCCAACAACTGGGCCTGATCCTCATCCGCCAGGACGGCTTCAGCCGTGCGTTTGCCGCTGCCCAACCGCAGTCCATAGCGCGACCGCAAAGTAGCATACAATGAGCCATCCACCAGCTCGCTGTTTAGCAGACCGGGGCACAGGCTGAGCGGCAGATAGGTCCGGGCGATTGCCATCGGCGTGGAGTTTGCCAGCATCAACCTCATCAAATAGACCAGCGGCGCTCCGACCTCGATCCCCATAATTTGCGCCATTGCGGTCGATGCGGCTTCGATATGGGCATCCTGGGTGTGCATTCCTGCCTGCATACCGCGCATAGCGATGTCGTCGTGGAAGCTGACCAGCGCTCCAGCATCTGCATCCTGTTTAGATTCTGCGATGTAAATTCCCTTTCCTGGGACCGCGACAATGATCCCGTCATAGCTGAGCTCATTGATCGCCCGTCGCAGGGTCATATGGCTGATCTTATACTGCTGGCACAGTTCGCGGTGGGATGGAAGCTGGTCTCCCGGCCTCAGTTGGCCCCGTGCAATTTCATCCAGGATAGCCAGCTTGAAGCGGGCATAGAGGGGAATTTCCGGGCGTTGAGTTGTTGTCATCGGTTTAATTGCCTATCATCGTCAATCTGGCTGTCGCGCTTTTTCGAGTATGTCCACTGCGCGGAGCGTTCTACTTTTGACCTTTTCCTGCCGCTCCATGAAAACTTTGTTTTCAACGGCTTTTTCCTATGCCGGGAACCCTGGTCAAAGGATCCGGAGGGGCAGCGACGATGGCCCTGCAAGCTCAATTATTTGGTTGACAATCAATCAGATTCCTCTATAATATATACAAGTATATATCAGCTGTCAATAGCCAAAATTCATCTCTTTTCCAGAGGGATCCCAATGACGAACCCTTTGTTACCCTTGACCACGCGCGGTGACCGCATCGTCGATACCAACGGACAGCCCGTCGACCTGCGCGGAGTCTGCCTGGGCGGCTGGCTCAACATGGAAAACTTCATCAATGCCTACCCTGGTTCGGAGCACGGCTTGCGCGCCACAATGGCCGAAGTACTGGGTCCTGGCAGGGCGCGCTTCTTTTTCGACCGCCTGCTCGACCACTTTATCAATGACACCGACATCGCCTTTATCCGCGACCAGGGGGCTACTGTTGTGCGCGTCCCTTTCAACTACCGGCACCTGGAGAACGACGCGCAGCCTTTCCGCTATCTGGAGGCTGGTTTCGCCTATCTGGACCGTATCCTGGAATGCTGTGCTCGTCACGGCTTATATGCCATTTTGGATCTGCACGCCGCGGCGGGATGGCAAAACCCGGACTGGCACTCCGATAATGCCAACCGCCACACGTTGCTCTGGGACCACCCTCATTTTCAGGACCGCCTGGTTGAGCTGTGGGCTGCTATCGCGGAGCGCTATGTCGGCAGCCCGACCGTAGCTGGTTATAACCTGCTCAACGAGCCCGTCACCAACGCTCCCCGCGGCTGCTTCAGCGAGGTATCTTATCGCCCGGATTGGCCGGCGCTAAACCGCGTCTACCGGCGGGTCGTGGATGCCATCCGCCTGCGCGATCCGCATCACATCATCTTCCTCGAAGGGGATTTCTTCTCATCCTATTTCTCCGGGCTGGAAGAACCTTTCGATCCCTATCTGGTTTACAGCAGCCACCTGTATACACCGGCCGGTTTCGGGCCCGGTCCCTACCCGGGAGAGATCCGCGGCGAACGCTGGGACGCGTCTCGCCAGCGCGAGTTCATCGACAGCCACCAGGGCACTCAGTTTGCCCGCAAGCACCAGGTTCCGTTATGGGTGGGTGAGTTCGGTGCGGCCTACAACGGCCCCTCCGCGGAGATCCCCGGCCGCCTCCGCGCCCTGGACGACGAGCTGACCCTGTTCAATCATTCAGGCCTGCATTGGACGCTCTGGACCTACAAGGATGCCGGGGTGATGGGCTGGGTATCGCTAAACCCGGAGTGCGAATATCTACAACGGCTCGCCCATGTGCAGTCTGCCAAACAGCAGCTCGACACTGATTTCTGGCTGGAGTGGTCGCAGCCTACCCCCGCCAAAGTCCAGGCCGGCGCCCTGGCCCGCTTGATCGTCGATACGATCGCCGATCCGGACCTGAAGCTGGGAGAGGTCGAAACCTATTTCCGCCAGGCCAGCCTGGCTAACTTCACCGGGGAATTATTACAGGTCAGCTATGCCAGGTGTTTCCGCGATCTGTCAGAGGTGGAGATCGATCGGGTGCTGCAATCCTTCCGCCTCGAGAACTGCTGCATCCACCAAGACATGTTGGCTGTCGTCCGCAATCACCTGATATCTCCCGGCTCCCCAGGAGGGTTGCACGATGAACTATAGACGTGAGGTCCGTTGGGAACGCATGTTCCCAGATGAATTGGAAGCTGCCTTCAGCCAGGTTCCGCTGGTGTACTTTCCATACGGTATGTGTGAACCTCACGGGCCGCACAATACCCTGGGCCTGGACGCGCTCAAGGCTCACGCGATTGCCTGCCGCGCGGCCCATGAATATGGCGGCATCGTCGCCCCACCCGACTACTGGCATATCCATGGTTTTGGCGGTTATGCGGCCTGGGCCGCTCAATGGATTGGCGAGGTGGACCGCGCCTGGCTGACCTGTGTACCTCCCTGGATGCACTTCAAGAACGTGTGCTATCACATCCGCGCAGCCGATGTCCTTGGGTTTCACGCGGCGATCCTGTTCACCGGCCACTATGGGCCAAATTGGGAAGATCTGAAGACCCTGGTTGCCCATCTGCAGCCCTATGTCGGTACCCGTCTGTATGCGCTCCCGGATTTCGAGGCCAACCAGCCCGGTTTTGACAGCGATGGGGAGAGCACCGGCGACCATGCCGGCAAGGTGGAAACATCTCTGCTGTGGGCTCTGCACCCGGAATGCGTAGACCTGTCCCGCCAGCCTCCTCAAGACCGCGCGGACTCGGTCGACCCTGGCGCTCATTTCGCCATGGGTCCGGACAGCTATCTGGCCAGCCGCCAGGTGGGAGAGCGCATGGCCGCGGACGAGGTCCGCTGGTTGGGTGAAAAATCACGCGACCTGTTAGCCGAATATGACAGGCTGCGTCCCGTCCATTCCTTCCGCACATTTGATGACGTCGAGCGTATCTGGCAGGCTGAGATCGAGCCGCTTCTGAAAAGTTTTATTTCCATGCAGCCCAACTGGGAACAAGACCCACCCCCACCTCCTGATTCTAAGTGGCGGGAAAACTGGCTGGTTTCCCCTCCCGGGGACAACCGGCAGGATTGAGACTCCAATGGTAAAAGTATGAACTCAAGAGAAAGGATGCTCGCCGCCATCCGCTGCCAGGAGCCCGACTACCCTCCTTGCAGTTTTATGATGTTCAACGCCCTCAAATCTCGCTGCGTTGATTACTACGACTTCATCCGGCGCCAGATAGACCTGGGTTTGGATACCTGTGTCGAGATACCCGTCCGGCCCCCGCGCGTCGTGAACGACTATTACAACCTGCATGGTCTTCCAGTGTCCTATGACCCACGTGTCACGACTCGCGAATGGGTTTCACATGCACCGGGTGAGGAACACCCCATCCTGGTCAAGGAATACTCTACTCCTGCCGGTATTTTAACCAGCGAAGTACGCCGTACGCCCGATTGGCGCTGGGGCAGCCACGTACCTTTTCTGGATGACTATCTTACCCCTCGTTCCCGAAAATTCCTCATTCAAAGGGCAGAAGATCTGGAGCCGCTGAGTTTCCTCCTGCAGCCTCCGCGGGAAGAAGAGGTCCGGGCGTTTCACGCGGAGGCCGATCTGGCCCGGCGTTTTACCGGCCAGCATCACCTGTTATTTAGCGGTGGCTGGGGAGTCGGAGCGGACCTGGTTGGTTGGGTGTATGGGCTCGAAAGTATGATGTGCGCCGTCTATGACGCGCCCGATTTTTTGACTGACCTGTTGGAGTTGATCGCGGACTGGAACCAGCATAGGATGAAATTGATCCTTGAGACGGATATTGACCTGTTTATCAAAAGAGCCTGGTACGAAAACTGCGATTTCTGGTCACCAAAAATGTGGCGCAGGTTTATTTTCCCTATCCTCAAGGCGGATGTCGAGCTTGCCCACCAGCACAACACCCATTTCGGCTACATGATTACCTCCAACTGCATGCCCCTACTACCCTACATCGCCGAAGCTGGCGTTGATGTGATCATCGGGGTGGATCCCCACCAATGGGATCTGGCCAAAGCCAAACAGGTCTTGCAGGATAAAGTCTGTCTGTGGGGTGGGGTCAATGGACACCAGACGGTTGAGATGGGGACCCGGGCAGAGGTAATCGCCGAAACTTGCCAGGCTATCCAGCTTTTAGCCCCTGGCGGCGGGTTTATATTGTCGCCGGTCGATAACGTGCGTGAGGACACCTCCAATGCCATGGATAATGTCCGGGCGATGATCGCCGAATGGCAGCATGAATTATTCTTGACATAATCGGGTGCATCGCCTATACTCATAAGCGCCATCCAGAATACGGGGAGCCCGGTGTTGCCGGGCTGAGAAAAGGACCGCGAGTCCTTGACCCACTGAACCTGATCCGGGTAATGCCGGCGGAGGGAGTATCATGAATCTGTTATCAACCACACCCTCCCTGGCGGAGGGTGTTTTTTATGAACGAGCGGGTTATTATTTTTGCGAACGGCGAGGTTGCCGACCTGGCTGCAGTTCGAGCCATGCTGCGTCCAACCGACTTTCTGGTCGCGGCGGACGGCGGGATACGCTATCTGGCCAGCCTGGGCCTGACCCCTCGCGTGCTCCTGGGGGACATGGATTCCCTTGAAGCCTCCATGGAAGCGTCCCTGGCTGCCCGCGGCGTACAGGTCATCCGCCACCCGGCCGAAAAAGACGAAACCGACCTGGAGCTGGCCGTGCGCTGGGCCGTGGAGCAGGGTTTCCAGACCATCCGCATCGTTGGGGCGCTGGGTGGGCGGCCTGACCATGCGCTGGCGAATTTCTTTCTGCTGGCCAGCCCGGAATTATCCGGCAGAGATGTCTCTCTGGATGATGGCGCGATGGAGGTATTCCTGGTCACCGGCCGGGCAGAGATCCATGGAACGGCCGGTGACCTGGTGTCGCTGCTTCCCATCCACGGGGAGGCCGAAGGGGTGCTGACCGTTGGATTAGCCTATCCGCTGCGGCGTGAGACCCTGCTTCCTTACCGTACGCGCGGGATAAGCAATTTGATGCTGGGCGAATCGGCAGAAGTCAGTCTGACCGCCGGGATGATGTTGTGCATCCATATCCGGCAGGCAAATTGATACTCACGGATAGCTTCTATTCCACCGGAAAGTATAAAAAGCTACCCGCGAAAGACGCAAATATTATGGACGATAAAACCTTTCTATCCACGAAGATCACTAAGGACACAAATAATTATCATTTCTTGAGGAGAATGAATTGATGAAACTACGGAACCTGATAACCGTTCTTTTACTCTTTGGCCTGCTGCTGACCGCCTGTGGGGGAACCGGCAGCCAGGTTACTCCAACCCTGCCAGAAACGAGCCCCGAGCCCACCCAATCTCAGCCAACCACCCCGCCCGAAACAACTTCCCCGACTGATTCTGGCGAAGGAAGCCCTTCGGCCGTTCAACTCAGCGTGATGACGCACGATTCGTTTTTGGCCAGCGAGCAGGTGATCGCCGAGTTCGAGCGCCAAAACAATGCCAGGGTAACCATCGTGCCGGCTGGAGATACGGGTGCGGCGCTCAATCAAGCCATTCTCTCCAAAAATTCTCCCAGGGCTGACGTATTCTACGGGGTAGATAATACTTTCCTCTCTCGGGCGCTCGAGGCGGACATCTTTGACGCATATGCCTCGCCCATGGTAGATCAGATCCCCGAGGAATTCAAGCTGGATCCTCAGAACCGGGCAATCCCCGTGGATTACGGCGATGTATGTATCAACTACGACCGGGCTTACTTTACTGAAAATAGCCTGGCCGTCCCGCAGAGCCTGGAAGACCTGGTCAAGCCCGAGTATAAAAACTTGCTGGTGGTCGAAAACCCGGCCACCTCATCCCCGGGGCTGGCTTTCCTGCTGGCGACGATCGTACACTTTGGCCCGGATGGTTACCTGGATTACTGGCAGCAGCTGACTGAAAATGGGGTGGTGGCAGCTGCAGATTGGGAGACCGCCTATTACACTAATTTCTCGGCCTCCTCGGGCCGCGGCCCGCAGCCAATGGTTGTGTCGTACGGGTCCAGCCCGGCTGCTGAGGTTTATTTTGCCACCCAGCCGCCCGAGCAAGCCCCAACGGCTTCGATCATCGGAAAGGATACCTGTTTCCGCCAGGTGGAGTTTGTGGGCATCCTCAAGGGTACCCAGGAGCGCGCCCTGGCTGAGAAGTTCGTCGATTTTATGCTCAGCGTTCCTTTCCAGGAAGACATGCCTTTACAGATGTTTGTCTTCCCGGTCAACCCGCAGGCTAAACTGCCGGATGTATTCCTGGAAAACGTACAGATCCCCCCGGAACCCGCTCGCATGCCTGCCGATGAGATCGCCAAAAATAGGGAAGCCTGGATCCAGGCCTGGACGGAGACCGTGTTACGGTGAGACTGGCTCGCGGGCTGCGCGCCTGGAGTGTGGAAAGGCAGGCCCTGCTTTTATGGGCTGCCCCGCTGTTCTTTCTGCTGATCTTCTTTTTTTGGCCGCTGGGTGCAATTTTCCGCGTCGGGCTGGTGGAGGGGGCCAGCCAGCTGGGGCTCGAGCAGGTTGCCAGGGTTTGGCGGCCATTTGCCTTCACCCTTTATCAGGCTTTCCTGTCGACCCTGTTGACTCTCCTGGTCGGGCTCCCGGCGGCCTATCTCTTTGCGCGTTACGAATTCCCCGGCAAACGCGTGCTGCGCGTTCTGACCAGCATTCCGTTTATCCTGCCGACAGTGGTGGTGGCTGCCAGCTTCAACGCTCTGCTGGGACCCCGCGGCCTGCTCAATGTGGGGTTGATGGAGCTCTTGGGGCTGGGTGAACCGCCAATTCGCCTGTTGAACAGCCTGGGCGCCATCCTTCTGGCGCATGTCTTCTACAACACTACGATCGTGATCCGCATGGTGGGCGGGGCCTGGTCCGGGCTGGATCCCCGCCTGGTACAGGCTGCCCAGGTGCTTGGCGCCAGCCGCTGGCGGGCATTCCGCGAAGTGACCTTACCTTTGCTGCTGCCTTCCATTCTGGCCTCTGCGCTGCTCGTCTTTCTCTTTGACTTCACCAGCTTTGGGGTAGTCCTGCTCTTGGGCGGACCTCGTTATGCGACCCTGGAGGTTGAGATCTATATCCAGGCGCTGCATATGCTCAACCTGCCGATGGCCGGCCTGCTCTCGTTGGTCCAGTTACTCTGCACGCTCGTGCTGACCGTGGTCTATTCGCGGGCAAGCGGAGGGATAGTGGTGCCGGTTGCGCCGCGCGGTGAAGCGGCCAACACGCGCCGCCCCACAGGCCGGGTAGAGCGGTTAATCACGTGGATCCTGGTGCTGGGTTTGCTCCTGCTGCTGGTTTCTCCCCTGGCGGCCCTGGCGCTGCGCTCGGTGACCCGCCTGGATGCGGCGCGCGGCGAGCGGGGAGAAGTCCAATACGGTCTCACCACCCAGTACTACCAGGAGTTGTTTATCAACCGGCGCCAGTCGCTTTTCTACGTGCCGCCTATCGAAGCAGCGCGCAACTCGCTGGTCTATGCCGGTGTGACCCTGGCCATCTCGTTATCCCTGGGGTTCCTGGCCGCGTATGCCCTGCTGCGCCCGGCGCGGATCAACCGCTGGCTGGACCCGCTGTTTATGCTGCCGCTGGGGACATCTGCGGTGACGCTGGGTTTGGGTTTTATTCTTGTTTTCAACCGCCCCCCATTGGACGTGCGTTCCTTTCCCCTGTTGATCCCGATTGCGCATAGTCTTGTTGCGCTGCCGTTCGTCGTGCGCAGCCTGCAGCCAGCGCTGGGTTCGATTCCCAACCAGCTGCGCCAGGCGGCGGCCGTGCTCGGTGCGAGCCCGCTGCGCGTCTGGCGCGAGATCGACCTTCCTATCATCGCTCGAGCCGCCCTGGGCAGCGCCATATTTGCATTTACGATCTCATTGGGCGAGTTCGGGGCGACCACATTTCTGGCTCGCCCGGAATACCCGACCCTCCCGGTTGCGATTTTCCGCTTCCTGTCTCAGCCAGGCGCCCTGAACTATGGACAGGCGCTTGCCATGGCGACCATCCTGATGCTGGTAACCAGTGCCGGGATCCTGCTGATCGAGAGGCTCGAGCTTCCAGGGGGAAGTTTGTGAGAGTACAATACACTTATGCTGCAAGTCACCGACATCTGGAAATCTTATGAAGGCAAGCCTCTATTATGCGGGGTTTCATTTAGCGTCGATCCGGGGGAAACCGTTTGTCTTTTGGGCGCCTCGGGCAGTGGGAAGAGCACCATCCTGCGGATCATCGCCGGGCTCGAGATGCCGGAGGCCGGGCGTGTGCTCTGGCGGGGAGAGGATCTTTCTTCTGTGCCGGTTTACCAACGCCAGTTTGGGCTGATGTTTCAGGATTACGCGCTTTTTCCTCACCGCAGCGTGGCCGAAAATGTGGCTTTCGGGCTGCGTATGCAGCGGCTTGCGCAGTCAGAGATCGATACGCGCGTCCGGGAAGCCCTGGAATTGGTCAACCTGGACGCGTTTGGACAAAGACGCGTGACCGATCTCTCCGGAGGCGAGCAGCAGCGCGTCGCGCTCGCCCGCGCCCTGGCGCCTCGCCCGCGTTTGTTAATGCTGGATGAGCCGCTGGGAGCCCTGGATCGCACGCTGCGCGAGCAGCTCCTGGATGAGCTGCGCCAGATCCTGCGCCGCACTCAGGTCCCCGCCATCTACGTGACCCATGACCAGGAGGAAGCATTTGCCATTTCCGACCGGCTTCTGCTGCTGCATGAGGGTGACGTGGTTCAGGCCGGGATCCCCGCGGAAGTTTATGAGCGTCCCGTTTCGGCCTGGGCGGCTCAGTTTTTGGGGCTGGGGAATCTCCTGGAAGGCCGGATTGTCTCCACCAATCCCATTACCGAAGTGGAGACGGCGCTCGGGCCTTTCCAGCCGCTGTGTTCTCATCCTAACCGGCCTGACGGTCACCGCCCGGGAGAAGAGGTCACTTTACTGCTGCGTCCCAGCGGCGCGCTGGCGGCAAATGACCCGCAAGCAGCTGTGAATCGGATCGAAGGGGAGGTAGCTGACGTGGTATTCCGGGGAGATGGTTTCCGGGTGGATCTTAAGGTTTTAAAAGGTCAGGAACTGCGCTTTTATCTGGGCCAGGCGCCATCCGTTGGACAGCCTTTGAGCCTGGTTCTCCCGAGGGAATCGGTTTTATGCCTGGGAAAAGAATAATAGAGTATGTCAGAGATCACCGTCTTAAAACTAAATACCCTCGGCCAGGAGACCTGGCGCTATACCGGCCAGGTGTTGGAATGCCAACCGGACTTTGTCCGCCTGGAGGCTTACTTCAATCGAGATGACCTGCCTTTTTTGGAGATCCTATTAAAACGCGGCGACCGTTTTCTCGAGACATTTTATACCACCTGCTGGTATAACATCTTCGAAATTCACGACCGGGAGGATGACCGGCTCAAAGGCTGGTATTGTAATATCGCTACACCCGCAGTAATCACAGCGGACGCGGTTTCTTACATAGATCTGGCCCTGGATCTATTCGTCTATCCGGATGGCCGCCAGATTATATTGGATGAGGATGAATTTGTCGAGCTGATGATTACCGATGAACAGCGCCGCCAGGCTCAGACAGCCTTGAGCGAGCTTCAGGAGCTGTTCCGGCAGAAAAAAAGATAAAAACCACCCGCAAGGAGTGGTTTTTATCTGGTCGAACGCTGCTTAGATCAGCAATTGCAAACTGGGAAGGGATTGCCAGGTCAGGTCAAACCATTGGTCTCCATTCTGGTACAGCACGATTGCCAGTGCAACCAGGCAGCAGCAGCATAATAAGACTGCGACCACGGCGACGATAATCCAAACCGTATTGCTGCGCCTGGTGGGTGGGGGAGGGGTGGGAGTTGGGTATTGTTCGACGGGTTCGGGTGGATTGGTGAATTCTTGAGCCATTTCTCCTCCTATGAAGACAAAACAGAGATTTAAGATAGGTCACAAAGTATTTCAACGAATTTACGCGCTATGGGTTTACTCCGTTCATAAAGGGGAAACACAGCGCGGCACTGCCGATTCCCAGGATGGGCAGAATCACAAACACCAGGCATAACCCCAGAACGACAACAGCGATATTGGCATATCCCAGGATCAAACCTGCAGTCGCCATCCCATCTCCGCTCATTCGCCCTCCGCTGCCGCGGATTTCATTCTTGGCCATATGGCCGGTGATGATGGCGACGATGGATCCCAGGGTGGGCAGCAGGGACCAGCCCAGTATCCCCGCTACCAGGCTGATGATCGCGAGCGTGTTGGTTGGATTTGCCGGGATGTCCGGTTGAGGTGCAGGCGGGTAAGCGGGTGGGGGATTACTTGGATAATCAGACATATTTGCCTCCTCATGTCATTCATCGGATTGTCGGGCGCTCAACAAAGAGCTCACCGAGGATACACCTAAACCCCGGAAAAATCGGCGGATCTCAGTTTCAAGCACGCGCAGTACGGTTTGCCCTGCGCCACATCAACCAGATAATCCAGGCGGTTACCATGATCAGAATCGTGGCGATAATGACCGGGACGACCACGGACAGGATCGACAGCACGGTGGAAATCAAATCCTCCAGGATGCTGACCGGGATGTTCCCCGCGCCGCCGGTTGTGGCAGTCACTGCCGGGCGAACAGCTGCCGCTTTAATCGCGTGGACTCCTCCCGCGACCAGCAAACCGGCCCCGATCGACAGCACCGGGTGGATCTCAGTAAGGACTTTGGCATTCGCTGCGAATAAGATCGCACCCGCCGCCGGGCGAATAAAAGTCTGGATGGCGTCGTTGATGTGGTTTACAGCCGGGATTTTATCGGCAAAGAATTCGATTATAGATAAGACAACCAGCAGACCAATGATCCACCAGCTGGTCAAGGCATCCCAGGGTTTACTGAGCTGGATCAAATCGGTAAAACGCCCGAGCAGTGCCACAACCAGCAAGGGAATATAGGCGTTCAGCCCTGCGCTTGCGGACAGGCCAAAAGCTGAGAAAATTCCCAGAGCATCCATAACATTCAATCCTTTATAGTTGAAACCCCTGCCAGGTTCCGGTAAACCAGAGGCGAGCCAAATCGATGATCGCGATCTGCAGTAAGGCGGTGGTAAACCCGCCGACCAGGGGCACCACAAGCTGAGCCAGCTTATGGTAGCGGTTATCGGCTCGGAAAACCATCACCCAGATCATGGTGTAGATCATTCCGAGCATCACCATCACCCCACTTGCGCTCAACAGGGCCAATGGATAGAGGATCAGCGGGCTGCCGCTCAACATCAGCAGGTCGACGATGGCTGCCAGGACGAGCAGTTCAGCGACCGGCCGCCAGGATCCAAAAGCGGAAACAGGCTGCCAATCGGACCAAATTGTCTGGTTGAAGGCCGGGACCAGGACGCTGGCAATGGAAAGCCCCATTCCAGTCCCTGTGATCAGGCGGAGCAAGTTTTGCGGCTGGTAAAGACCGGGGGCATTGGGGAAGAAATGTAGATAAGAATTCGCCCCATCGACTACAAAGGCCACCAGGAAAAAACCAAACAAGATGGCTGCGGGGAAACCGGGCATGCGGCCTGGCCGTCCGCGCAGGAATTGGTACCCGATCCCCAATAGCGCTCCCAGGTACATCCCCGAGCAGCGCGCGCACAGCGGCACCTGCCGTTCACCGATGTGGAAGGAGCGTACATCAATCCGGTGGCAGACCGCGTAGCCAATCGCATCGGCCTTTCCCAACAACCCACCGGGAGTCTTGGCCAGCCAGACTACCAGTAACAAACCGGCTGCCCCAAAAAGCAGCAATCTCCACGGCAGGCCGGAGCTTATTCTCTTCAATGCTGTCTCCATAGTTCAAACCATTATAGAGGGTATCCACCAGCCTTGCAAGTATGGGAATGCCGCAATCCAGGTGGATTTGGGATTGCTTTGGTTTTTCAAATCGGGCAATTTGGAGTAAGATTTATAAAATGCATGCACATAAAGGAGTTTGATGAAATGTTCCGTTTTATTGTTACCATTTTACTTGTATTCGCATTGACAGCCTGCTCTACCCCAACCCCTACATCAGCCCCCCCGCTACCCATTACGGGTCAAACGGATACGCCTGAACCCACCGCGCAGCCGACAGAAACAATTCTGCCGACTGAAGCTGTATCTCCCACCACCACTTCCGAACCGGTAGACAGCGCAACCATCAATCCACTGACCGGTTTACCCGTTTCGGATCCCGGCCTGCTGGAGCGCCGGCCTTTAATTGTAAAGGTGGAAAACCTGCCGCGGCAGAGCCGCCCGCAGTACGGGTTAAGCCTGGCCGACCTGGTTTTTGAGTATTACACCGAGGAGGGGACAACCCGCTTTATCGCCGTTTACTACGGGAAGGATGCCGAGATTGTTGCCCCGATCCGATCAGCGCGTTTCTTCGATCTGGCCGTCGTTCAAATGTATAAGGGCATATTTGCCTTTGGGAGCGCCTATAAAGCCGTGATGGACCGCCTGCAGGCATCGGATGTCGCGGACCAACTGGTGATCGAAACCCCGCGGAACTGCCCGCCTATGTGCCGGTTGGATCCTGGGGGAGCCAATTTGTTGTCCACCAACACGGCGGAGCTCAGCAAGTATGCAGCGCAGTTGGGGATTGCGAATGATCGCCAGGACCTGTCTGGGATGACTTTCTCGGAACAGGTACCTGAGGGTGGTCAGGAGGTTTCCCAGGCATACGTGCGCTTCTCGAGTGCCATCTATAACCGCTGGGATTACGACCCAACCAGCAGCCGTTACCTGCGCTTTGTCGACCAGCAGAACGCGAGTGCGGTTTCGGCAGAGGTCTATGTCCAGCTCACCGATCGCCTGAACCAACAACCCATCGCGGCCGACAACATCGTGGTGCTGATTACCGACTATGAATATTTTGTCAAAACCCTCACCACCGAAGTGTTTGAAATCGACCTGATGGGCAGCGGGGACGCCTACGCTCTGCGGAATGGGTTGATGTTCAAGATCAAATGGCAGCGCCCGACACCGGAATCAATCCTCTCCCTTACCTATGAGGATGGCTCCCCGTATCCTTTCAAACCGGGGAATACCTGGTTTGAAGTGTTGAGCCTTCAATCTACTCAAGAGCAGCAGGCATCCTCCGTCCGGTTTACCTTTGTCCGTCCCTGATAAGATTAATATTGGATAAGAATTACCCGATTTAGGCAAACCCTGCTTGACAGTTGCCTGGTTGTATGCGATACTATGAACACGATGGTGAGATACCATCCCTTCCCTTGCTATCCTTAAGAAGAGGAGGTGGTGCCAAAAATGTCTGATAGTACCAGTACGACACAGAGCGCTGCGGCATCCCTCCTCTCTAGTAGATAACGGATGCCGCAGCCTCCGGAAAACCGCCGTAAGGCGGTTTTCTGCATTTAACGTCAGCTTCCTCTACAGATTATCGCCGAATGAAATCCCCAGCTCGCGCGCCGTCACCACGGCGTCGCCATGGATATCGATCCGCTTGGGTCTGGCCAGGGCTTGCTCCAGGGGAACATCCACCACCAGGCCGGACTGCAAAGCCACCATCTTGCCAAAGCTGCCTCGCGCTGCCAGCCGCACCGCGGCTGCCCCAAAACGCGTGGCCAACCACCGGTCGAAGGCAGTGGGAGCCCCACCGCGCTGCAGGTGGCCCAGGACTGTCAGGCGGGATTCGACTCCGCAGTTTTCCGCGACATAGGCGGTCACGTTTGCCCCGATCCCGCCCAGCCGGGCTGCGTTGACCTGATCCCCAGCTACCCGGTAAATTTGTTCACCTCCTACCGGCCGGGCGCCTTCCGCTACAGCCAGGATGCTAAACTGGGTCCCGCGCGACATGCGTTCCTGGATCTTGGCACATACAGCTTCGTAACGGAATGGGATCTCGGGGATCAGGATCACGTCTGCTCCCCCGGCCATGCCGGCGTGCAAGGCAATAAATCCAGCATCTCTGCCCATCAGCTCCAGGACCATCACCCGGTGATGCGCTTCGGCGGTGGTATGCAGACGGTCGAGGGCCTCCATGGCGGTATTGATCGCTGAATCAAAACCAAATGTAACCTCGGTACCTTCCAGATCGTTATCGATCGTCTTGGGCACACCCACCACCGGAACCCCGAGATCGTGCAGTTCTTTGGCAATCCGCAGCGTGCCATCCCCGCCAACCACGATCAGCCCATCCAGTTCAAGCGAGCGGAGATGATCGACCACAACTTGGGAGACATCCTCGATTACCAGCTTCCCATCCACGATGGCTTTACGGGCAAACGGATTACCTCGGTTTACCGTCCCCAGGATCGTCCCACCGCGTGGTAATATCCCGCGTACCATCTCTGGCGTAAGGGGAAAGATCCCATCCAGGTCTAGAAAACCATCGAACCCATCTCGCACTCCGAGCACCTCACAGTTATATTGGCGATATGCAGTCTTCACCACAGCCCGAATAACCGCATTCAACCCGGGTGCGTCACCTCCACCGGTCAGAATCGCCAGGCGCTGCATGCGTACCTCCTTGGAGGAGTCTGGAGTCGACTAGAGTGCTGACAGCGGTCAGCCTTTAGACGCCCGCCCTCCGAACACAACCATTAATGAATCGCTCCTTCAATATAATCATAATCTGAATCCTGGATAAGCAAAATAGGTTCAGCTTTGTGTTGAAATATTATGCCGCGTTTCTCGAAGCGCTAAATAATCCCCTGCGAAACTGAGCGTTCTCTCCAGACCCTGCCAATATGAAACGCATCCAGCTCCCCCATGTCATCCTGAGCGCTCCACCAGCCATCTTAATTAATCCCCCCAGTTCCATCGCGCGAAGGAACTTCCCTTCCCCGCGCGCTCCGCGTCTCCGCGGTAAAGGAAGCATAGTTCCACTCACAATCATTCCAATTGCCAACGATTTTGATAAGTCCCTACAAATCTCCCCTTTGGTTCTGAATGATATAATCAATTATCGAAACGAAGATGAACAACGATCCAGTTCTGAGCGAGCGCGAGCGAGAGATCTTGCGCCTGGTAGCCACCGGGGCCAGCAATAAGCAGATCGCCCAGGAGCTCTATATCAGCGCCAATACGGTAAAGGTGCATATGCGGAACATCTTTGCCAAGATTGGGGTCGTGTCGCGCACCGAAGCCACTCTGTACGCCATCCGCGAAGGACTGGTCGCCGCGCCGGTCACCCTCCCGGCCCAGCCCGCCGAAGAAGACGAACCGGGGAATGGCCAGACCCAGGTGGATTCGCTGGCCGCACTGAACAATCTCGATCCCACCCTTGCGGTGGAGCATGCCCTTCCAACGAAAACTATCCTTCACCCCACTCGTTGGCGGGCTGCTGCGCTGCTGGGGATTTTCTTTTTTCTGGCGATTGGCTTTGCCGGGGTTGTGCTGCGGCCGTACCTGGCACCCACCCAAACTCCCGCACCCAGCCCCGTCCCAACCCTCTCGCGCTGGGAAGAGCGCGCCCCAATGCCCGAAGGGCGGGCCGGCCTGGCGGCCGCGGTTTATGAAAATGCCATCTATGCTATCGCCGGAGAGACCGAGAAAGGCGTGAGCGGCGCCGTGACACGCTACGACCCGGACCAGGATGCCTGGACCACGCTCAAACCCAAGCCGGTCCCGGTGACCGATGTGGGCGCGGTGACGATCGGCGGGAAGATCTACGTTCCTGGCGGTCGCCTGGCAGATGGACAGCCCACCGACGTCCTGGAAGTCTACGACCCTCGGCTGGACGCCTGGTCGGAACGGTCAAAGCTGCCCGTCAAGGTCAGCGGGTACGCGATCGCGGCGCTGGAGGGGAAGCTGTATCTATTTGGGGGATGGGATGGGCAGAAGGTCCTGGCAGAGGTGTACGAGTACGATCCGGGGGATGACGATTGGACTCTAAAGACGCCCATGCCCACCGCGCGAGCCTATTCCGGCGCGGCGGTGGTGGGGGGGAAGATCTATGTGATTGGGGGATGGGATGGGGAAAAAGCTCTGGCGGTGAATGAGGTATATGCGCCGGAGAGGGATGATGGAGAACAGGAAGCCTGGAAAATAGAAACGCCCCTTCCAGAAGGGCGTTATGAGATGGGTGTGACTGGCGTAGCAGATACTATCTTATTGCTCGGAGGTGTAGCGCCAAACCAGAAAAGGATCTACACTTCATTCCAATATTTTCCGATAGCAGAGGAATGGCAAATCATCAATGAAACAAAACCAGAACTGGCACGGAAATTGTCAATTCAAGCTTTATCATCAGTAGTATATCTGTTTGGTGGTAAAAGTGAACAAACAATCTCCAAAGAGAACCACGCTTATCGGGCCATGTACTTGATATTGCTTCCGCTGGTAAGGTAGTTTTATTAGAATTTTTTTGACCAATCCTTATGGAATCGGGATTATTCCTAGTTCCGTTAATTGATTGGCTTCTACGGTGACTTTAATATATTCACCCGGCTTCTCCGGATTTTCAATGATCACTGTATTGGAAGGAGACCATAAAACTAATCCATAAGTCCCTGGTGGTACATCAGAAATGAAAAATTCACCCGTTTCCGAATTCTGGACAGCTTTAGGATCAGTATTTGGATCCGATGAAAGCAGCGGAGGAGAGGATTGATCACCCTCTTCCGGGTAAATCAATTTTCCCAGAAGTATCCCTGAGGCGATATAAGGACGATTGTTTTCATAAGTAATAATAAGCTTTCCTGTAACTACGCCAGTATCACTGGCTGGGGTTGGAACTACAAAATTTGCCTTTGGAGAGGGATCTTCCTCAGTGGGAGGGGCGGGATATCCAAGATCATTATTAGGTATAGCAACTGTTTCGCCAGGCGGAGGATATCCCTCTCCTGGTACAGGTAAAGTGTTTTCGATTGGAGCTGGAGTAACTTCAGCAGTGCAGGATGTCAAAACCACGGCAATTAGAATTATTCCAATAATCTGGTGAAGTCTCATGAATACTGCCCTCCATTTGCTTTGTGTCAATTGGTGGAAATTCAAAGCATTATAATGTACAACTCTGCATAAAAACACCCGATTTGATAGATCGGGTGTTTTTATGCGACTAAGAGGTTGCTAAATTATTGGTTCAAGCCATTTGATTGGCTGAAGCTATCACCAAGTTTCCCAGAACCTGCTAAGACTGCCATATTCGCGATACCAACTACGGGTTGTGTGCAGGTAACTGTGACAGAGGCATTAAAGCCATCGGTCAGATTAGGTACATTCGGTGCGTAGCGGGAGAAGAACCCATTGGCTGGTAATGGGACGTTATTCTCAGTTGCCCCTGCAACACCATTGTAAACAATTGTGCAAGTACCACTTGAGCCTGTGGTGTTAGTGATCTGGAAACCACCGACCCAAAAGCCACCAGCCTTATCGGGAATTTGAGGAAGGAAAATTTTAGTAGTTTGACTGCCATTCGCAATTGCTGAGTAAGTAGCCCCTTGACCTAAATATTCTGGGGCAACACCAGCGCCACCCAGATTGGACTGGTTCACAATCGCTACAACAGAGCCTCCGCTAGCTGCCTGGACGATGGCGCTGCCAAACCGCTTAGTGACATTAAGTGCATCCACGGGATTCAGTTCAGCTACGTTTGGAGTATAAAGGGCGAGCGCAGCTCCAGGAGCGATGGAACCAGATGTGTAGTTGTACGTGGTTCCATTGAAATTGAAACTAACTGTGACGGTTGTTGCTGAACCACCCACATTTTGCACAGTCAGGCCGCCATTATAGCCATAGTAATTTCGGACGATGTAAGGAACGAAGAGTTTGTTGGCCCCACTTGCGAAACCGTTGTAGCTATGGAACTGTGAAGTACTATTGTTTGCCCCTGAATTGTAGAAATTAGCTACAACAGCCAATTTTGATGTACCATTGGCGGCCGAAACCTTCGCGGCCCCTAGGAAATTGGATGGAAGTCCAGCGTTATCTGACTGATAGAAGACATGCGAGCTAAGGGCAGGGATTGCTATACTTTCATTTGCTGCAGGTACATCAGCGCCAGTGCGGCTTTTGTAAGTAACATTGACAGTTACTGAGCTCTGGCTTGTATTCTGTACCACAATGTAAGAATTCCAATTGGAGAAAGCTTTTTCTACCTGAGGAACAAATACAGTCGGGCCAGTCTGTGTATCCGTCATTCCAGAGCTGGTTCCAAGTCGATAGGGTGCTCCAGAAGTCCCAGTGCCATTATTGATTGTATTTACATTGCAGGCTATTTGGGTTGTCGAGCTAACCACTGCTGAACCAACAAATCCACTTGGAATACCAGCGGGTGAGCTGGGCGTGTAATAGCTTTTGGTGCCTCCAGCTGGGATTGTGTCATTATATGTCAAGACTGGTGTGCTGCTGTTTTCCTGTGTGAAGGAAATAGATATGGTGGCGACAGAATTTTGCAGGTTTTGGCAATTGATACCGCTAGCCCACGTGCCGCCTGGTCCGGCGGCCTGGACCGCGGTGGCAAATGAAAGGAGCATAACTAGTACGAGTACAATATTGATATAACGAAATGTGGTTTTCATAAGTCCTCCTTGATGTTTCTTAGAGTATATGTTGCGGAGGATGAAGATACAATAATCCATTAGAATTATCCTGTGGAAAGTATAGAGATAATTGGTCTACTAATCATTATGGGTTATGTCTTGCCCGGGCTTTTTATCCTTATTACTTCTATTAGAGCTGCATTTACTATCTCAGCACTCGTTATTTGAACCCTGGAAACACCTGCTAACAGCAGTGCATGGGCTGGACCAATCTGGCTACCTAGCATAAAAACTATAATTGCCTCTCGAATCCCAATTCCATTTGGAAATGGTATAGCTAAAATCCCACCAACTAATGCCATGGCAAGGGTAGTAAAGTATAGTTCAAATGACCCACCCAATTCTCCCAACCCTTTTGCAGAAATCCAAAAGCTAACCCCGCTGAGAATCCAGCCAATTATGATCAATACGATTGAGCCATAAAGATATCGCCGATAAACCTGGATATTCGAGATACCTATCAAGTTCAAGATATCGCCTAAGACACATGGAATTATTAGTTCAAATAGTATCAACATACAACCAATAACTACCAATGCCGTTTTAGGAATTGGTAACCCTGTTACCTGGATGAATTCACCAGGGATCAATATCAGGGCAAGAGCGATACCAGTGATCAGGGTAAGGCCCAATTCAAAGACTAGCGCAATACTAGTTTTTTTTAGAGGTGTACCTGCTTCACCGGATAAATACGCCTTTCCTATATACTGCCAGGCATAACCCGGTATATATTTTGCTAAGGTGGATTTTGACTGGACTATAGCGCCTTCTATCCATCGAATATCTTCGCCAAGCGAACGGATCAAACACCACCATGAAGATGTCCCTATGAGAGACATTACAACGAAAGTAATGGTCCAGCCGGCAATGAGTAATAAATAATTAATCTGCAATGAACTAATAGCTGATTTTATAACCTGATATTGGGTGAAAAGATAATGGGCTGAAACAGCTACTAAAATAAGAAAGAAAACCAATCTTACAAGCGGATTACTGCCATAATTATTGACCCACCTGATGAAATTTTTTAATTTGTTTATGGAATAAAAAATTAGTTTTGCCATTAAGTTATAGGAATACAAATTATGCAATCAGATGAGGGTTTATTTCCAACAGAGTCCGATCAATGTTGGACATTCTGAAATCTTTTCTTGGGTAAATACTATATTTTCTTTCCGAATATCGCTCTTGATTATAGACTGAAGATAAGGTAACCCTCGCACTCTGAGGTAATGCGGTAAGTATGGCTTTACGTAAGGCGAAATTTTCCGGATGAACTTCCGAATTAGATTGCTCTCATAAATCGGTATGTATTCTGCCCATAAACTGCACTGAGTGAAATGCCCATGCAGGAGACTAGAAAATTCATCTGGAGTATATTCCCGAACATGCTCGGGCCAAAGCATACCCGGTTTGGGTGAGCTAAGAAGCTTATTCGGAGTGGTAAGCATTATCAATCCCCCTGGTTTGAGGACCCGATATGCTTCTGCGAGGTAATCGTTGGTTTTCTCAATATGTTCTATTACCTCAATTGAAATTAGTCCATCAAAGGTATTGTCTGGGAAACCGAGGCGGCAGACATCCATCTGAATGAACTTAACAAAGGGGTTATTCCATTCATTTGAAGCTTCAGTTAGGGCGGGTAGAGAGAGATCCACCGCATAAACTGGTTCTTTCAATTTTGTTGCGATCTCATGTGTTCCCTCACCACTCCCACAACCTAAATCTAAAACTCGATTGCCATTAAAGTGATCGATAAAAAAACTAAAACGAGCGAGGTTTTCTACTCGCAAGGGATTCAGTATAGATAGGTTTGTTGTGAGTCGCTCGCCAGTGTACTTCAAATGATTTCGCTTCTTTCTAGTTTGACTACCTCAGCATAGGTATCTAATAATTTTTGGGCGGCAGCTTCCCACGTAAACAATTTTGCCCTTTCAATTCCTCTACAACGCAGGGTTTCACGAAAAGCAGGTTCGAGTGTCAACCTCTCCATGGTATCCGCCAAATTGTCTTCGTCAATCCGCTCCAAAACCAATGCTGCATCTCCTACTACCTCTGATACAGCTCCAGCTTTGTGGCAAATCAGCGGTGATCCACAGGCCATTGCCTCAAGTGCGACTAATCCAAATCCTTCATGAATCGAGGGAAAAATCGATGCAAATGCACCGCTATAAATGGCTGGAAGATCTTCATCAGGGATTCTACCCGTAAACAAGACATCATTCGTTAAGCCAAGGCGGGATATTGCCGCTGGTAATTCTTGATCCGGGCTTTTCTTGTAAATCTCGCCAACTAAGACAAGTTTTCCATCGAATTTTATACGGCTCTTGAGTTTTGCGAATGCCTTGACCAGTGTTGTTAGGTTTTTCTTGCGGTCAATCCGACCGACATGCACAAAGTATACTTGCGGTAGATTGTATTTTTCGGTAACCCTCTTAATTTCATGGATATTAGATGGTCTAAAACTCTGGTCGCATCCATGGTAAATAACTCGGATTCGGTTTGGCTTTATCTTGTAAAAGCTTTCAATATCTTTCGCGGCATCCTTCGATACGGTTATGATTTGTTTTGCTGCTCGGAGGGTAATTTTTTCTAGCGTACGCCAGTATACATGGTCTATCATAGGAAATAAATCAGGGTATAAGACTGTGGTTAGGTCATGCACAGTTACGACTTGATTTGTAGACAAACCAAACACACCCAGATTTTTTGAAAAATGGACGATATCTGCCTCGTTAAGCAATTTGTAGAACGCAAATTGTAAATAGACCCTTGATAAAAAGCGATTCTTTATCGGAATTAATAATTGCTTTACATTCTTAAATTGGTCTAGTTGTGGTTCAGATTTACTTAAGATAATAACGTAGTCATTTATAGGATCAATGGCAAACACGGTCTTGAATAAATTTAATATGGAGGTTCTCCCACCACCTGGAGCATCTATGCCAACGGCATCAACTATTATTTTCATCGGAACCCTTTATTCAGAATTCTTTATTCCAATTGCGAAAATATCATTGCAAAAAATATAATTCAAGGGTTTATATTTTGTAAGCAGGACCATCACTGCTCGTACAAACCTGTTTCCTTCATCGGAATACTTTTGGGTGGACATTAACCAGATACGCGTTGAAAAACCTGCTTTTAGAAGAGCTTTTCGTAAACTTGTTGGCGTTTGTTCATTCACATGCGTGTGGGAATGAGTCCAGCGGAGCCGAGGATTGGTGGGAAGCTTCATGCCACGGACATTTTGAAATGTGCGGTAGATCGGATAACCATAATAGTAATACCAAAGATTTGGCATTGTGTGTATTATGGCCTTGCCGCCAATCTTCAGAACTCTCTTGGTTTCATTAAGAGACCGTGCTAATTGCTTCGGGTACAGATGCTCAACGACATCCAGCATGAATACAACATCAAAAGTGTCGCTTGGAAAGGGCAAATTTTCTCCATTGGATTGAGAGATTAAAAAGCTTTCCCCATTCCTTCTTTGAAGGTTATTCTCTAATGTGGTTCGCGCAATTAAAATCGAAGCCGTAGAATAATCAATCCCGATTGCTTTAGCCCCTTGTATTGTGGATTGATATACAATTTCTCCTCTTCCACAGCCGAAATCGAGTACAATGTCGTTTTTATTGAGCCCTGCCAGATCTAAAGGCATTTGAAGTCTGGGAGGTAGAATTTTCCCCTGGGTCTGGTTATATTCCTTATGGCCATCACAGCCAGTCTCATAATATTCCTGTGTATATTCGCTTGAAGGGACCGATATTGGTTTCTCTTCTGGGTCTATCATTTGCTTTTTACCAGGATCCAATTGAAATTCGGATAAAACCATTTTAATCCTCTTACCAACCAATAGGGTAGCTGGCGTATTATTTTTAATCTTTTTATTTGAAACGAGATCCGAAATCGATCAGGTTCAGTGATCAGGATAGGGGTGTAATCAACGATCTTGAAAGCTTTCCATAACTGCAAGAGCTTGAAATAACTCAAGGGATTGATATCATACCGGGTTGCCTTCTTGAACAATCTAACGTAACGATCTGAAATAAAACGAGGGAACCAGGATAAAAATGGAAGCCAGTAATGTTCTTCTATA
>Ga0105104_10000492_pt1 | contig 30544 bp, 18 predicted proteins | sample PPLLaktember2015_3_FD_87034 | JGI IMG/M metagenome (GOLD analysis project Ga0105104, IMG submission 87034) | Freshwater sediment microbial communities from Prairie Pothole Lake near Jamestown, North Dakota, USA - PPLs Lake P7 Core (6) Depth... | ecosystem: Environmental > Aquatic > Freshwater >...
CAAAAGGGGCTGTCCCATAAGTAGGGTCGGCCCCTTTCTTTCATGGTGTCGGTGAGGTATCTTTGGGCAGTATCCATGTGAGGAGGTCCCGATGCCCAAGGTGTCTCGTCGGAGCCGGTGTTTAAATCGTACCGGCAGCATCAGACCACGATGCTGCCATCGTCTTGGAAAAAGTGGATTCTTTCGAGTCATGCGGTGCGGGTGGTCAACGAGATTGTGGACCGCATGGATCTGGACGCATTGCTGTCGTCGCATAAGGGCAGCGGGGCCAGGCGGCATGGAATGGATCCAAGCACTGCCTCCGCAAGCGATCTGGATTTCCTTGCGAGTGTAACGGTCACCGATACGGATCATATAATGCAGATCGCAATCGTGCGTGGCTTGGGGCAGTGCGCAAAGCAAGGGAATCCCGCAGCAAAGCCAGCACTTCAACGTGTTGCTGATGAAGCTGCGTCCATGTACATTCATAAAAAGGCACAACACATCCTTAACTTGCTATCAAAATGAAGATACATCCATGAAGACTTTCAATCTAATCTTCACGCTTTCCGTACTCTTTGGTTTGCGTGTACAATCTGTCTGTGCTTACGATCCTGCAGAAGTAGCCTACTATGCAAATGATCACTGCGGCGCGCTCAATTGCACAAGCAGTATATATCCACCGTACGACGACGACTGGTATCGCTGTTACCAGTTATCATTGTCCGACTCCGGCCAGAGTCATTGCAAACTTCAATACAATCAAACCCGCCCCGCTGCCTAACCTACTTGGATACCGTGTCCCAAAAATGGGGTGCAGTCCAGTCACTCCGTGAAACAGACGAAGAATTCGATTAAAAAAGGGGCCGACTCTGAAAACACAGAATCGGCCCCTTGCCATATCCGAATATTTTTACGTCGGCTACTTGACGAGCATCAGCTTGCGCACCTGCACTCCCTGATCCGAAGCGAGGCGGGCGAAGTAGAGACCGGACGGCAGCGCGCGACCGTCGAAAGAAACGCGATAGCTGCCCGCAGCCTGAAATCCATCCACCAGCACGGCAACTTCCTGACCAAGGACATCGTAAATCTTCAGGGCAACACGGCCGGCACGGGGCAGGTCGAAGCGCAGTTCCGCGGCCGGATTGAACGGATTTGGATACGCTTCATGCAGAGCCAAACGGACGGGCAGATCAGAGGCGGGTCTATCGGGCACATCACTATAATTATCCGGCGGCGTGGTGGTGAAGCGAATCGCATGATTGGCGCTTAATACCGCCGCCGAGGGGATATACTGGTTGGCGTAGGTCAAGCCCAAGCCGCGTTCGTGATAGGAATCCTGAATGCCGACGGAACCGAAGTTGTTGTCCACGTCCACGTTGGCGATCTGATTATACTGGAAAAGAATATCGCCGTCCAGATTCCAATGGAACTCCAGAATAGCTTGAAACGTGCAGTAGGCCGTGTTGGGACCGCTGGAATTCAGACCTCCGCGATTCATCGCCCGCCATTCTACGATAAAGCGGCTTTCCGCAGCATCCCAGCGTGTCCATACCGTGTGGACGGAATCATCATTAGGCCAAGCCTTATCAATGATCAGATCGTCCCAGAAGGGACAAACCATCGCTCTCGGCCCAATGGGAGAAGGGATTTCCCAGTTGCGGAATTCGGGGATGGCGGCACGCTCGAAACTCAGCCAGCCGTTGGAACAAATCCACACGCTGTCATAACTCTGGCCGTAATAGATGAACGTGCCGGGAAGCCTCATGCCAAAGTGAGTGTCGTCCCGCACTTCATGAGTCTCGGCACCGAGGCCGCCGAAATCGGGATCCAATTCGATCCAACTGTAGGTCGGAGTGGCCGCATAACCTGCGTCGTTGTCTTCATACGCCCAATAGCCGTAGGCATCCGGGCCAGTCGGCGTATTCGGCGTGACGATTCCCGTGGGCAGCAAATAGTGTTTGCGCGCCATCACCACGTTGTTCTGGCGGAATTCAAAGCGGAACAGAATCTGCCGTCCGGGAGTCACACCTTGAGCCATCGTAAGGTTCAGCGTGTTATCGCTTAATACGGTCTCACCTACCGGGACGGAAGCCCAAGCCGTTTGATTATCCGCCCAACCCTCAATGGCGGCATCGAACGTGGCGACGATGGCTGTCATGTTTTCCGCGTTTTGATGTCCGTTATTCTTGATCGTCACGGAGATGTGCGCGGTTTCGCCGGCAGAAAGGATGCCGTCGCCGCCGTCGAGCACCGTCAAGGATACGACGGAGGGATCGGGCGCGGCAACCGGCATTTCAAAGGAACGCATTCCAAAATGCGGATCGTCATTCACTATGACCGCAAGGCGGGGACGTTCGCCGTCGAACATCTCGGTACCCAACTGGACAGACATGGATGAAGACGTACCGGACTCACCGGGGGCGAGATTGGAAACGGTTCCGGTTCCGGTAATAACCGTGACGCGGGGATCAGACGACGCCAGCGAAAGAGCATAGCTCGTTGCAGACGATCCTTCGTTTCTAAATGTGAGAGTGAAGTTGGCGGTTTCACCCGGATTGGGAAGGTTGTCCGCACCCGCCGACCAATTGACAGCGGTAATTTTCGGATCGAAGGCCTGATTTTGAACGAGAATTTCGCCGCGGTTCAGGAAGTAGCCGGATTTCCAAACGGTAATATCGGCGGTGTCCTGCGCGGCAAAATCAACGGGGAGATAGACGTCGCCTTGCGCGTTCGTGCGTTCCGCGACCACTTGATCTGTCCCGCGTTTGCGGATGGCGACCAAGGCACCCTCCAACGGCTGCCCGTCGGAAAAGACGTTGACATACTGGAGAGTCGTACCGACGGACGTTTGCTGGGAATAGGCTACATCCATCGAACCGGGCAGACACGCATAAATCTGCGTTTCGGGATCACCAAGCAAGTTGAAAACATGCAGAACATAATACCATGCGATCGGATAGCGTTCGAGCGGAAACTGCCGCCAGCCTTCGAGCTTGGAGGCCAAGAGCAGACTACCCGCGCTGCGGACGCCGCCTTCAAGGATCGCTTCCATGATGCCGCTGAGCATGGCGTTGTTGTGGCGGGTGTTGGTATGGAGATCGGACGCGCCGATATAGATAATAGCCCCTTTGGTTTCCGAAGGCGAGCCGCTGCCGGTAGTGAATTTTTCACCCAAAGACGGACCGCCGGGGAAGGCGAAGTTGCCGCTGCCGCAGACCATGGCAAAAACGGCGGGCATGCGGCTGCCGTTGGTCAGTTGGTCCACGTCTTCATTCTTAAACTCCGGACATTTCCATAACTGCGTGGCCGCCCAGCCGCGATAGAGCACCATACACACGCCGGAGTTGATGTCGTTGCGAATCCAGGGACGATATTGCGGCGCGGGCGGATCCGCGAGACTGTGATAGTAAAACGTATCCGCATCCGTGACACAGCCGTCGCGCAGCAGGCGTTCTCTGGCCCAATTGACATTCCACACGGGTGTGACCGGGTAAGTGGGGTTTTCACCATCTGCAAAATTGCCCGCCACACAACATACGGAGCGGAACCAATCCATACTGGCACGATACGGCTCCGCCTCATACCGATAAACCTTATTCAAATAGGCGACATATTCCGTTTGCGTCGAACCGGAAATCCGCCCGCCCAGCACATCCGGCAAGCTGTCATTTCCGGCGAGGAGAAAATAGGTGTTGTCGCCGACGGCGCGATCCTCCACATCTTCCGGATTCAAATAGTCTTGGGAAGGAATCTCGTTGTTATCTCCGAACAGAACGACATATTCCAGATCGGGGAGAGAATGATCTTCGTAAGCCTGCCGGATAATCTGGCTGACCGCCGCTAACGAAGCATTATTGGGCAGAGTAGCCGACACCTGCATGGTGTAGCCTTTTCCCTTTTTCAGATCCAGCCAACGACGCCACTGGCCGCTGTTGGCGATGCTGGTGTAGCGGGAAGCGGTCATCACCACCAAATAGCGACCCGGCAGGCGGACGGAAATCTCCGGATACAGTTCATCGAGATTGGCCACAAACGTTCTGTAAACGGGATAAAAGGCGGAGGAAAACGAAACGGGATCATCCTGCTCATTGAGACCGCCGAAGCCTCCGGTCACAACTTCCGCATCCAAACGGCGGACGACGCGCACCGCGCCATTTTCATCCCGCATGAGCGGGCGGAAATTCAAACTGACAATGCGCAGATCATGCAGAATGGCCGGTTCCGAAAGCAACGCGAGTTCATCGGCATTCGCGGCAATCTTGGACTCATCCAAACGCGAACTGGACGAAACCACATCAGCAAGTTCCACGTGCAGAATCCGGGCAACGGGCGCGCCGCGTCCGGCAATGGCAAGAATAACTCCGCGGCCATCGGACGAAGGTTGATCCAATTCGCGGGAAGACAATTGCGTGAGCACTTCGGACGGATCAAACTCCGTGGTGACGACGGTACGTTCGGGGGTCGCGGTGACGATGCGAGCGGCTATCTCAGCATTGCGGATTGACGCGAAAGTCATCAGCGGCAGCAGCAGCAAGATGATAGCCAGAGTAGCTCGTCTCATGGGGGATCTCCGGAATGAATGGAAGAAAACTGAGGTGACTGTGCAGAAACGAACGTTTTGTGCAAATCGTGCGCGGAGCGGTCACCGTACAATGTCAATTGATGCCTGCGCAAGCCTAATCAGGACATAGGATTGCCGGGACAGAAAAAATCCGTGGTGAAAAGAAAATGCAAAGGTCAGGCCGAGAGAGGTGCACTATAAAATGAAGCGCGCCAGATCTTCATCTTCGGCTATGTGTTCCAGCGTCTTTTGAACGCGTGTGCGGGTAATGGAAATCTTTTTTTGTTTAAGATTGGGCGCTTCGAAGAGAATATCATCGAGCAGGGTGGTCATCAGCGTATGCAGGCGGCGCGCACCGATATCTTCCGTACGCTGATTGACGCGGTGCGCCGTGGCGGCGATTTCTTTCAGCGCATCCCGTGTAAACGTGAGTGTCACGCCTTCTGTAGCAAGCAGTGCCGTGTACTGCCGGACCAGAGCATTGCGCGGTTCGGTCAGAATACGGAAGAATTCATCGGCTCCGAGTTTTTCCAATTCCACACGAATGGGAAAACGTCCCTGAAGTTCGGGAATTAAATCGGAAGGTTTGGCTGCGGTGAATGCTCCGGCGGCGATGAACAGAATATGATCCGTGCGCACAATGCCGTATTTGGTAGTCACGGTTGTGCCTTCCACTACGGGCAAGATATCGCGCTGCACACCGGAACGGCTGACATCCGGGCCGCCGTCGTGACTATCGGCTGGCGCGGCGATTTTATCAATTTCATCGAGAAAGACAATGCCGGCGGTTTCGGTGCGGCGGACGGCTTCGCGAATCACGCGATCCATCTCCACTTGCCGTTCCATCTCCTCTTCGGTGATGAAATCGCGGGCTTCGGCAATCGTCACCTTGCGGCGGCGCGTGCGTTTTTCCTGCCCGCCCATCATATCGGGAATATTAATTCCCATTTCCTCGATTCCCTGCGAAGAGAAGACCTGCATGATGGGGAGGGAATCTTCAGGAACGTCGAACTCGACGGTTTGCTGTTCCAGCAATCCCGCCAGAAGTTCGATGCGTATACGTTCGCGGCGGCGGCGGCGGCGATCCTGCTCCAAGCGACGGGAACGCCTGCCCATATCGCCGTCATCGCGCTGACGGCGCGAGCGGGTGGTCGGAACGAGTAGATCCAGCAGCCGTTCGACGACGGCGTGTTCAACGGCATCGCGCAACGCATCCCGATGTTCGGTTTTCACGCGGGAGACGGCGGCATCCAACAGATCGCGGATCATGGATTCGACATCGCGTCCCACATAGCCGACTTCGGTATATTTCGACGCTTCCACTTTGATGAACGGCGCGCCTGCCAGATTAGCCAAACGGCGGGCGAGTTCGGTTTTACCGACGCCCGTAGGGCCGATGAGGATGATGTTGTTGGGATAGATTTCTTCGCGCAGTTCGCCTTCCACCTGCTGCCGCCGCCAGCGATTTCGCAGAGCGATGGCCACGGCGCGTTTGGCGGCGTCCTGCCCGATAATATACTTGTCCAACTCCAGCACAATTTCGGCGGGAGTCAGATGTTTGGAAATATTCGGAGATGGGTTCATGCTGCAGCCTCAACGGAACAATACTACAGTTCTTCGACCGTAATATTGGCATTGGTATAGACACAAATTTGCGAAGCGATGGCCATAGCCGCCTGCACGATTTCGCGGGCGGAAAGATCGGTGTGCTTGATCAGCGCGCGGGCGGCGGCTAAAGCATAGGTTCCACCCGAACCTAAAGCAACGACGTCATCATCCGGTTCAACGACTTCACCCAAGCCGGACAGCAGAAACATTTTCTGGGAGTCCAGCACGAGCAGGTCGGCTTCGAGCCGACGCAAATTACGGTCGAGCCGCCATTCCTTGGCGACTTCGATTACGGAGCGGGTAAGATCGCCGTCGTACTGTTTAATTTTGGACTCGAACAGATCCAAGAGAGCCAGAGCATCGGCGGCGGCGCCGGCATAGCCGACCAGTACTTTGCCGTCGAAAAGCTTACGGACTTTACGGCCCGTGCTCTTAATGATGGTGTCTTCGAGCGTAAGCTGGCCATCGCCCGCGATGGCGGCTTTTCCGTTCTTGCGGACGGCCAGAATAGTTGTGCCGTGGTAGGAAGCTCGCATAGGATTCCCGGTTATCTGTTTGTTCCGGCGGGATCGCAGATCCCGCTCGGCGTACCGTGCGGTGATTGTGTTGCGGCGGTCAGGCGACCGCCGCCCAGTAATTCATTGCTCAGATTCCGGGAGGGTCTGATGACCCTCCTCGGCGAAAAAGTACGCCCCCCTTGCGTCCCCCCGTGAACGGGGGGAGAAAAGATTCCGGGCAGATCAGGGGATCCGCCTCGGCGATATAGCAATTAAATATCTTGGCCGTGGATGCGGAGATTTTTTTCGCGCCGCATGAGATTCTGCAATTCGCGGAGAAGCTGAGGCTCATTCGGCGAAGCGACCAGTTTTTGTTTGAGCTCCGCAATTTCAACGCGCAAGCCGTCCGCTTCCAAGCCGCGCAGACAATCCAGAGCCGTGCGGCGGTCTATTTCCAAGCCGCGTTCTTCATCCTCCTCATCCTCGGTCTCATACAGACACCCGGCCAGAAACTCGCGCAGAGGGGAATCGGGAAAACGATCCAACAACTTTTCCGGTTCCTTGATGGCATTTGACTGCCATTCCTCATAAAGGACATTTAAAAGTTCCGCAAGCTTGGCATCGGCAATATTTTGCGGAGACCATTTTTCAAAAATGACCGGGCGCAGATCGGTTCGGCGTACGAGAACACGAGTCAAGGCGGTCAACGTTCCCTTTGGCGGCCATGTGGTTCGCGCGGATTTTTCTTCCGGTATTTGACCGGGAACGCGGACGCGGCTCAGTTCACGCCGCAGCGCATCGGCGCTGACCGCCGTGCGCGCAGAAATTTCGCGCAGAAAAATGTCCTGCTCGACGGGACTGGCAATCAGCACGGCAGTGTTCACGAGTTCTCGCGCGGCATCCGCCGGAGGGACTTGATTGCGCTTGGCAAGATGCAGTTGAAAATCCACAGGCGAAAACGCAGTCTCACGCAATTGCCAAATGGCATCGCCGCCGTTCTTGCGCACAAAGGAATCCGGGTCTTCGGTTCCGGGCAGCACAATCACGCGCGGTTTTGCTCCGGCGGCAATGAGCACGTCTATCGCGCGCCTTGCCGCGCTTAGACCGGCATTATCGCCGTCGTACAGAATGAAAACTTTATCGGTAAACCGCTTGAGCAACCGCGCCTGCTGCTCGGTGAGAGCCGTTCCCAGAGAAGCGACCGTGATGGTCACACCGGCCATGACCAAAGAAAGACAGTCCGTGTAGCCTTCCACGAGAATCGCTTCATCGCGCGTGCGAATATCCTGCCGGGCTTCCCACAGACCGAAGAGTTCACGGCCTTTGCGATAGACCGCCGTTTCCGGTGAGTTGATATACTTGGCTTCCTCTTCCTCACGCAATCGCCGCCCGCCAAAAGCGATTACGCGTCCCGCCAAATTGCGGATGGGAAACATGACGCGATGACGGAACGCATCATAGGGACGATTTTTTTCTTTGCCTTCCTTGAGCAACCCGGCCTGCGTCAAGATGGATGGGGCGAGTCCGGCTTGCTTGGCAAACTGCACAAGGCTATCCCACGAATCCGGAGCGTAGCCCAAGAGAAAATGCTCAATGACAGTTTTACCGTAGCCGCGTTCGGCCAGATAACGCCGCGCTTCAATGGCTCCGGGACTCTGGCTTTCCATCAATTGCTTGTGGAAGAAATCGCGCGCCATTCCATTCGCCCGCACGAGTTCTTCCGATTCGGAAACTGTATCGCGTTCGCTTGCGCTGACGGCTGGAAGTTCGATCCCCGCGCGTTCGGCAAGCATGCGCACCGCTTCCACAAACGAAATACGTTCGACTTCCATAACGAATCCGAACACGTTTCCCCCCCGACCGCAGCCGAAACAGCGGAAGATCTGACGCGCGGGATTGACGGCGAAGCTGGGGGCAGTATCCGAATGGAACGGACACAGGCCGAAATAGTTCTGACCCCTTCGCTTCAAGGCCACATAGCCCTGCACCACCGACAGTATGTCGGTGGCGGCGCGCACGTCTTCAATTTTATCTTCAGGGATTCTCAAGGGAGGCGGAAAGGCAGCGATGGCATTCGCTTTGCCTTACCTATGTCCAGACGATGACAGTTTTACACCGAGTATACGATGAGTACCAAACCTAAGTTTCCATCATGGCTGATTTTCGTGGATCGCGCACCGGATGATACATCGTTTTTAAGACTGATGGTGCTGAATCCGGAAAACGACGCGGTGTCTACATTTGTCAACTATGTTGTAGAAACCGATCCCGAGGGCTACGCACCGCAGGCGTCAGATCTGCACACGTCTGCACAGCCCCGGCCTTAACCAGACAATTATCGGGTCGGGAAATTCGATTCCCGCCTATTGCAATTTGCACCGCCGTAACGGGTCTCACAATCCGTTGCGGCGGTTTTTCTATTCTTAGTTGTGAAGCAGTTGACCCAGTTTAGAACTTGACTTTGGGAGCCTGACGGGCTTCCGTCGGCGCTTCGAGCAGATTGCGGCGTTCAAAGCCGAACATACCGGCTACCATATTTCCGGGCACGCGGCGGATTTTTTTGTTGTACTCCGTGGCTACTTCGTTGTAGCGGCGGCGTTCGACGGAGATGCGATTCTCCGTTCCGGAGAGTTCATCCTGCAAAGCCAGAAAATTTTCATTGGCTTTGAGCTGCGGATAATTTTCCGCCACCATGAGCAATCGCGACAAAGCGCCGGTCATTTGATTTTCGGCGTCAATGCGCGCCTGCGGTGTGGTGGCCTGTCCAATGCGACTGCGGGCTTCGGTGACGGCCGTGAAGACTTCTTTTTCGTGCGAAGCATATCCCTTGACGGTTTCGACGAGATTGGGAATGAGGTCAAACCGCCGCTGCAAAACCACGTCCACCTGCGCGAACGCCTTGTTGGTTTCCTCATCGAGGGAAACCAGTCCGTTGTAGGTACTGTAAATCCACAGTCCAATCACCAGCGCAAGACCTACAATGGCTAAGAATAAAACGGCAAACGCTCTCATGAACTGTTCCTATTGTTTGCTAAAGAATAGACAAGCGATTTTATATTTCACGCCGCTTCAGAAATTCATCCACCTGCGACGCGTGATAGGTGTAATGATCGAGCACGTTCTCGTGAAGCCACTTGGGAATTTCACCATTTTCCAACAGCCGCTCATCGGGAACGCGGTTCAGAGTTTCCAGCATGATCGCATGCGTGACCTGCCACTCGGCGGCAACGCGCTTGACCGGAGAATCCCGCATCTCTTCGGCGGCGCGGGCATTCAGAGAATTCCAGTCCGCGTATTTATTCCAATTGAAGGGTAGATTGTGGTAGCAGGCTTCGAGCGCGCGAACGGTAATGGTGTCCCAGAAAATGAAATGCGCGATCAGATCCTTGAGCGACCATTTGCCTTCAGCCAGAGGTTGTTCAACCTGCTGCGGGGACAACGACGCGAGGCGGGCCGACAGGCTGTTGAAGGGCAAGTCCAGAGCTGCAATGAAATCATCACGATTCATGAAGATCCTCGCAGAGCGGGGTCTGATAAGCAAAAAGGCTCGCCAAGCCAACGCTGACGGGCCTTCGGGCACTTGTGTCCACCTACCTAATCAGGCGGTGGACCTCCGTGGCCATGAACTCATGGGACCACCTCCTTTCGGTTGACAAGACCGAAACCTGCCTTCGTATGGACAGGTAGCCTAAATTTACGAAATTCCGGGCAGAAAAGCAAGTCTTTTAAAGCAGTTAAAGGCAAATGTTTGCGGATTAACCGCCACCCCGAATCCCGGAGACTTCAGAAGGCGGCCTCGTCAGATCAAATGTCGAAAGTCAGCGAGAAGCGGTGACCTTCGCCGAGATTCTCGCGATAGGGGATGAAGCAATAATCGAGACGATATTGCTTGATGAAAAAGCCCACGCCAGCGGAGAAATTCTGCGCTTCAAGACCGGAAACATATCCGGCACGCAGAGCCAGATAATCCGGAGCACGATACTCCAGACCGCCGACAAAACGAGGGGTGTTGTCTTTGACGGCTTGCGCTTCAGCAGTGACGAGTAGAGTACCGTATTTGCTGATCGCATGCTCGTACGCCGCTCCGCCGCGCAACGTGGTGGGAAGATTCGGAGATTCCGATACGAATTCATTGACATGGCCGAAATGCTGCACGGCCAATCCGACCGACAAGCCTTTGAGAAAATCTCTTGTCAACACTCCGATATCCGCTGTATAACCGGAAGCATCTTCGACGTGGATTTTCTGATAGAGATATTTTGCCGATACGCCCACCGCGACATGCTTGCCGAGTTCCATAGCGAGCGCGCTGCCAACCACCCAGTTCAGAGCGTCGAAGGTGGAGATGGGAGTGCTGGTGGGAGCCGTGCGATACTCGATGTCGGAAACGCGCGTGCCCCAATAATGCGGAGACAGCGCAAAGCGGCCACGACGCACGGTGAAACCGACAAACTGCGCTTTAGTGTCTCCGAAATGTTTGGTGTGCATCAGCGCGATGCTGCGCGGGGTAAAAGCTACTGCCGCCGGATTGTGCATAGCCGAAGTCGGCCCGGTAATAAGCGCGACGCCCGCACCGCCAAGCGCACTCTCGCGCGCACCGACGGGGATCTCCAAGAACGCGAGACCGGTGGCGGCGAAAACTGAAACGGTTGAAGCGAGTAGAATCAGGGCGACGAAAATATATTTCACGCGGAGTCTTCTTTCAGTTAATCCCGGTTAGAATTGAACGCCCCAACTGATGGCGGTGGCATCGTCGGGGGCGATGTCTTCGAGAATGTACGTGAAATCGAGCGTGGAATGAATCTTCCACACAGCGAATCCCAATCCTACTCCGAAGGTGGCGGCGCCATCGTCATAACCGATACGGCCGGCTACGCTCTGTTTGGGCGAAATGTCGTAAGTTCCTTCGAGTCCCGCATGCAGGCGCGTGTCACTTTCCTCGCTGCTTTCAAAATCCATCGCCGCCAAACATCCCCAACGTTGATAGGCTGCACCGATGCGGTACTGCATCGGCCATTTGTCTTCCTTGCTGGAACCCTGCGACCAATAGTTGCTGGTGTTCCACGTGGTTTTAGAGGAAATATCCTTAATTTGCGCGCCGACGGTGAGATATTCGATGGGCTTAGCGAAGGCGGCAAAATCCACACCGAAACCGTCGCCATTCACGGCGGCATCATCGGTTCCGATTTTACCGAAACTCTCGTAGATCACTTTGGCAGTCAGACCCGCTCCGAATTTTTCGTGGAACTGCATGCCGAAGGAAAAGAGAAACAGGTTGGAGGACATGTCAATGGTTTCGAGCGGATTGCCGTCGAAGTCGCGCGAGTCAATATCGCCGACACCCGCGTGCAGCCACCCGAGACCGACTCCCGCTTTCACGGCTTTCTTTTCGGGCCCCGCTTTAGGACGAAGCGGAGTCGAGAAAGCAAGATAATCCAAACTGCGGTCGAGAGCCATGCGGGAGAGCGTGGCGGTGAATTCGCGTTTTTCTCCGAAGGACAGCGCCGCCGGATTGAAGTAGACGGCGGAGGGACCTTCGGCAACAGCGACAAACGCATTGCCCATGGCCTTGGCACGCGCGCCCGCTCCGATGCGCGTGAAAGCACCGCCGAGTCCGCCGTTGGTTCCGGCGAAAGTTGGCCACGCAAGCAGTAGAATCGCAATCGGTATAAAGAAGATTCGTTTCATGATAGAACCGGTTTTAAGATACATAGCTTCAGCCCCCTCAATCCAGCACGATGAGTTTGCCCCAAACATCGCCGCCGGATTTTTCGATCTTGTAGAAGTAGGTTCCGTTGGCGACGACTTCACCCTCTTTGCGGCCATCCCACACTTCGTAGTGTTCGCCGGAGGGCCGGGAAATGGACGGCAGCTCGACCACTTTGCTCATGGCAAAATCGTAGACGGTGATTTTAACGCTGCCGCCCGCAGTGGAGTAGCGGAATTTGATTGGGCCGAAACGCTGCGGGGACCACGGATTGGGATAAGCGTAAGTATCTACACTGCGCTCGGGATTAGTAAGCGCTAGGGCGGCCTGTAAAATTCTCCACGTCAAGCCGTTATCGCCGGTGAAAGCCAAACCATCCACTCCACCAACCCAGAGGCCGGTGGAATCGTGCAGGGCGGCATAGATGCCTTGATAGTAGAATCCGCGCTCGCTGCCCGCTTCGCGGATGTCGGTTTCTTTTATCAAATCCCACGTTTGGCCGACATCGGGAGACTTCCACAAGCCCAAATCATCGCATACATAGACCGTATTGCCATCGAAACCGAAGCCATGAGCGCGGACGGTTTCCAAATGACCAATCGTCCGCACGACCTGCGCGGAATCGAGATGCGCCGTCCAGGTGTCACCGCCGTCCGTGGATTTGGAAACGGCATAGAATTCATCGAGCCCTTCCGCCCGCCACGTGGCCGCCCAAATCGCATGGGTTGCGGGCTGGTAGGCCATGGCCGTTACAAAGTTGCCCGATATGCCGCTATTCACGGCATTGATGCTGCGCCACGTGCGGCCGTTATCGGTGGACTTATTAATTCCCGCCGCCGTGCCGACAAAGAGAGCGTTTTCAGCATAAAGCACACTGAACGTGCGATGGTTCAGACGTTCGCCGGGATGAAACGCGTACGTATCGGGACTGACCACTTGCCAGCCGGAAGTGTCGTTATAGTCGGTGTAATTACCCGCAAAGGCATGCCGCCGCAGGCCGCCGCCTTTGGAGACGATCCAGACAAAGCTGTCGGAGAGCGCAATGTCGTAAGTGATATTATCTATGCTGGTTGTGGTCGGCCAGTATCCGAGAACGCGGTCGAAGCCTGTGGAGTGATCCAGATTATAGATTTGATCGCGCGGCTGGGGAACATAGGTCCACGTGGATCCCTGATCGCGGCTGTAAGCCAAACCGCCGCCCGCACCGGAAATGCCTACGGAAGTATCGAAAGCGAAAGACGTCCAGATGATGGAATCGGTGACCAGCAGACCACTGGTGCCGCCCTTTCCGAGACCGTGCGCTTCGCTGTAGGTTTGAAAAGCAATGCGGTTTTCAATATTCGGACCGGAGAGCAGACGGGTGACGCCGTTGCCCGATCCCAGCCATATGGTGTCCGTTAAGCCGGGAGACAACGGCACGGTGTGAGGTGCAGGCACGATGTCAATGATGACATTGGACGTCAAGCGTGGTTCGGGCGGAGTAGTCTCATCCAACCGGCCGCCGTTTAATCCATAACTCGATGGAGCGAGTTGCGCAAAACACGCTGCCGCGAGAAATGCGAACATCACGATCGCGAGGAATCTTATATTACGCATTAGTGAATCACCTCGAATCCGATAGTATTTTCAGCGGGTGAAATGGCTGGCATTCCCGCAGGCGGTTGAATCACGCGCATGCTGTCCATGACATAGAGCGACGTGTCATACGGCGCGGCGCATTCGATGGCATAAAAGCGGAAATAGTATTCGTTGTCGGGAAGATCATCGCGGCGGTTGATTCTCAAGCCGGTCGTGAATATGCCGTCGCCGGACACGTCATCCAGCAAATTGCCGTCGTCGTATAAAATGTAATTGTTTGCCGTGGCCCAGTGAATGGTATCATCGCGGCTGACATCGAAGCGGAGGCCGTTATAGCCGGGAATGCCCACGAGTTCGCAATCGGCAAGATGGATCGTGATCTTTACGGTATCTGTATCTCCCATTGCCGTTGGCCGCTCTATTGTATCCGGCATGGACGGATTGGAGAGAACGGGAAAGTCATTTAAAAAAGAATGGATGTGCTGCGATTGATTAGCCGTGAAACCGAATCGTGTTTTCGCTTCGTATTCCAGATTATAGTACAGCGGCGGGCTGCTGTTGCTGCAGGAAAACGCATTGGGAGTAAAGCTCACATGCCAAATCGTATCTCCATTATGCGGATCAAAGTAAATCCGGTTGGATATACGGCTGCCCACACCGGTTTCAATTATGTCTACCCACAGACTGTCTACGCGGTCAATATTATCGCGGACGACGCGGACTTCCATCGGGATCGGATCGAAGCACTCGTTAAAAACGCTGTCCTGCGGCCATTGGGTCAGATAGGGCATGGAAACGGATTGGATATTGATATTCAAGTCCGCACGAACTTTTTCCGTTCCACCCATCATGGCGCGAAACGCAAACGTATAGACGCCGGTCACATTGTTTGCAAGCAGGCGGGCGTTGATGCGGCGAGTAAATTTATTATTGTGTGCGGCAATGTCGCCGGAAGGATCGGAAGCATAGGGATGACCGGGCCAAGACAATTCACTGCCGTCATCGAAGAGGGAAAAGCCGATTGCCGGCTGACCGTTGGGCAAATGGATTTCGCAGTATACGGAATCCACGCGTTCGCCGGAAGCCAAGCCGCTGATTTGCACGGTGTATTCATAGAGACTGTCCACGTTGGCCAGCAGAGCCGTCGGGGCAGAGATAAAATTTATGCTCACGACTTCCGGCGGATTATCGCCGTCATCGTCACAGCCGATCACCGTGCACAGAATAAGGGCTAAGCAGAGCGGGATCAGTGTCCGGGATGCGTGTTTCATGCCCCTTAATCCTCTAATTGATATTCCGCCATGATCTGCCATTTGGCCGCGTGTCCGGATAATTCATATGCAGGTTCTGTATATAAATACGGCGCGCGGAAGCCTTCGAGATCACCTGACGTCTGTTCGAGTAAAGTAAAATCCCACAGATGCGGCGTGCCCGGTGGATCTTCAAAACCGGACGGATCGAACGGTGAAAGATCGAGGAAATGCATTTCGCCGAAATCCCGCGAGATTAACGACGAATAATTATCCACGATTCCATCGGGGCCTGCGGTACCATCCGGCTGTTCGAGATCAAAACGAAAATAAGTCGCGTAACTCATCGTCATTCCGGGAGGGCACATTTCCTGCAAGCTGCCTGTCAGCCGCGAGATGGTCAGCGTCAGTTTGGATAAATCCGCAATCGGAATCCCCAACGGATAGACGTGACGGAACATGAGATTCCAGGTATCGTACTCGGGATCGGAATTAGTCGGTTTTAACAGTATAAGACGCACTGTATCAGTAAGCTCCGCGAAAATTCCGAACATTCCGGAAGCCGAAGCAAAAGCACAAGCGAACGCTTCGCTCTCCAACACCGGCCGCTTTAATCGGACTACGCCCAAGTAGGTGTCCAGCACGTAGTCTGTATCCGGCTGGAGTCTGCGCCAAAGCCCTTTATCACCTCCACCAAACATCCATTCCGGAAAATCCTCCCATGACCAATTTAAATATCTGGTGTACTGAAGATTCACGGCAAGACCCGGAGTTCCGGAATCGGCATCGGACGATTTAGTCCAAAATTCCGCCCCGATGATGCGAGATTCGAGAGGAAGCGCAACATGCATACGGTGAGAAAATAGCTGATAGTTTTCCCGGCAATTGGGAACGGACTTCCGAAATTCGGGAGGATCGCCGGGCTGTCCGCTGGAATCCGTATCCGTCAGCCAAAAATACTGACCTTTAATAAAGTCCTTTTCCGAGAGTTGAACTCGGATGACGCTCGGGACGGGAGTATTCGTGTCGTCAGTGTCGGATTCACATCCCGTAAGAATGAAAAGAAATCCAGCCACGATCAGGATTGCGCAAAACCTATTCATGTGCTGCCCCTCTTTCCGAATTTGGCCAGCCATAAACCGTGGCGCAAGCCGCGTTCGCTGACCAGACCTTCTTCTATATCCAGCGCATTAAACATTTCCTGCAATAATAGCGATCCCGCCAGAATGGAACGGCCTCGGCCCAGAGGCATTCCGGGAAGAGCCTGAAGTTCCAGAGACGATTTGCCGATGAAACCGGCAATCCGGCGGTCAATGTCCGCCAAATTCAGGAGCGATCCGCCGACGGACATCGGATTGTAACGGCGCAAACCGGCCTTAAGTATCGCCAAAGTTACGACCGTACCGCCCACCAGAATCCACGGCATTTTTATTCCGCGCACCTGACCGACAAGCTGCGGCAAGCGGCTGCGCAGATGCGAACGGAGTGTCTCGATCTCATTGGATGTCGGCGTATCATTTTTAAAAAACTCGTTGGTCAGATAGACCGCCCCGACGTCAATGCTGTAGCCCTGACCCGCGATATAGCCTTTGCCTTCGACAATCTCCGTGGAGCCGCCGCCCAGATCGAGCACCGCCACGCGTTCGCCGGGATAAATCTCGCGATTGGATACCGCTCCCATGTAGGTCAACGCGGCTTCATCGCGTCCGCCGATCACTTCCACCTGCAGTCCGACAATTTCGCGCACCGCGGCAATGAAATCGGCGCGATTCTGCGCGCGGCGCAAGGCCGCCGTACCGGCAATCGCAAATCCTTCCGCACCGTCGCGGCGAAAATCCCGAACGATTTCCGCGAGCAAATCCACATTGAGAGTGATGACTTCCGGCGAGAGCACGGGTTCATCGCGGAGAGCTTCCCCCAAACGGTTCGCGGTCAATTGATCCTTGATGGGACGCAAGCCGTCGCCGTCGGCGGCTGCAAGCAGAGCCAGCGTGGTATTGGTACCGATATCAATAGCGGCGGTGATCATGATAATTCAAACACCTTATCCGCGAATGGAAATGTTCACTTGAATACCGAACTCGAACAGCCGGGATTTGCTTTGACTGACGTCGTTCTTGGTCTGCTGGAGCTGCACGTAAGCCTGCCCGGTTACCGTGTTGGAGAACGTGTAGGTCATGCGGGGCGAGAGCGACCACGAACTGGTGGCCGTCTGCACGGCATAACGGGTACTTCCCGGTTCGGTGGCTTCGTGCTTTTGCTTGCGATAATCGCCGGTCAGGGAAAACGACGTTTGATTCTGCAAATGAATAGACCGCATGAACAGCAGCGGCAGCTTGAAACCGTAGCGGAACGTATAGGTGACCGTTCCGGAAATCTGCTGATCAGATTGCTGGTTTTTACGGTTAAGGTTGTCTTCGGAGTACGTGTGGGACGTGTTGAACCGCATTTGCGAATCAATGTCGCCTTTCCACGCGACATTCACACCGATCAGCGGATTCCATTGCTGCGTGTATTCGCGGCTGGTGACGTTGCCCGTGCTTCCCGACCAATTGCGGCGCATGCGGTTCGATAATCCGCTGCTCAGACCGACGGTTTTCGTCACATTGCTGATAAATTTGATTCGCTCCAAACCGGACCAATCCATGGTCAAATCTACGAAGGGAAAGCTGGTCAGTTTGGAACTCTTGCCGCCCATCCAGAACATCGTTTGCTCAAAATTACCCGTACTCGAAGACGCAAGGTTTTCCGAAACACGGTAAGCGTAATTGAATGTAGTGCGGATATCGCGGGACAGCTTAAGTCCGGAGCGCGCGGTGATGTCCTGATTGTTGCGGCGAGTCGGCACCGTTTCGGTGCTGTTTAAATCTGTCCGCAATCCATGTCGTTGACTGAAACCAAGCTGGTAGTTCAGATTCGCCTGGCCGATCGTCGCGCCCTGGGAATGATTCGTTGTATTGTCGAAACTGATGGAAACGGGATCCAGAGTCGTCAGCGCAATCCGCAGCGGATTGACCAGACTGAACACCGATTGAATCGCCGATTTCCGTTCTTTGGCTTCCGCCGGTTTGGTAGTGTCGGCAACAGTCTTTAAAGAATCGCTGCCCACCGGGGGCTTATGCGGCGGTTTTCCTTCTTCCGGCTTGCCTTCCGGTCGGTCATGGCCGGGTTCGGGCATTTCGGGCGGTTTATCCTGACCTTCCGGGCCGGGTTTGTCTTCGGGTTTTTCATCTGGACGCACGTTCTCCATCCCCGGTCTTCCCGTTTCCGGCCGGGCAGTGCCGGGGCGTCCTCCGCGGCCTCGATCACCGCCGCGATTGCCGCGCCCTTCGCCGCTGCCCAGAATCTGCCGGAAGTCCAACTGGACATCAACTCCCATATTCCGGGTGTTCGAGACGCCTTGACCGTTTTCCTCGGCAAAGTTGCGATTCGCCCACGCGTAGCCCGCGGCATAAGAGAACGTGGGTTTGAACCAGCTTAAAATTTCGGGATTATAATTACCCGAGACGTTTTGCGTGATTTCATTCGTGCGTCCGAAATCAAACTGTGTTAAATTCACCCAGCCGCCGGTCGTATCAATGATTCCTTTATGCATGCGCGAGAATTCCAAGGCCACCGGCCGCAGCGGGGCGAATCCGGCATTAAGAGAACGATTGGTGTTGAATTGCCAGGAACGCTGCGGATTGGGATAAGTAACGATAACGGAATCGCCGCGCGCGGTGTACGTCGGACGATTCTGCTGGTAACTTGTGCGCTTGTTCGCCTGCGCACCCACCTGAATGCGCGTCGGTTTATAATAGAACGGCGGATTTCCCAATAATTTCAGAATCGGGACATTCTGCGCCCACCAGAAGGGACGGAGTCCTTCTCCTTTAGAGGTAGGCAAACCGTAGGACAAGGCGGCGCCGCTGGTGACTGTCCATTGATCGGAGGTGTTTTGATCGCGGCGTTCATCACGCATGTAGTCCCAACTGGCCGTTAACGGTTCGATCAGTTTGACGAATGTGTTTTTTGATACGGCCGTTTTGGAATACTGCGCATGAATCTGCAGCCCGTTGGTGACCGTCTTGATGCTGTCGGGCGCGGTATCGGGATTAATCCGGGTATCGGTGCCGGGCAGAATACGCGGGGACGTGGTGGCGCGGTTGTAGCTCATTGAAACGGGCAGGCGGAATCCCCATCGCTCAATGGCCAACTTGTGCAGATTGAAGCCGATGTTGCCCCGCCAGTTGTCGGTATTGGCTTGCGTGGAGTTGACGCGGACATTGACGTTGTGGAAATCGGCATCGCTAACGCGATAGCCGCCGGACATGGTAATGAAATCGGCGAGGGTGATGCCCGCATTCACTTCCGCCGCCGTGCCGGGATCTTTGTAAATATCGGACACACGCAGCTCGTCCACCCAAATTTCATTTCCGCTCGCATCATGATATTTAGAAAGAAGCCGGACGCCGAGCGCGATGAAACCGATACGCCCCAAACTGGGATTACCCTTTACCACGAGACTGTCGCCGATTTGATCGGGATTGTTCGGCCAGGCGTATCGTCCGATCGCTTCCACACCGGCGGCATTGCGGCGGCTGCTCATCATGGACAGGTCATTCATCGTCACGGCAATGTGATTGGTGGGATCCCAACCCGGCTTGACGTCGGTGATGACCTCGTAATAATCGTTGTTGATGTTATTATAGCTTAATCCCAGACGGAGGATAAACTGATATTGACCGTCGGGGAAACGGGCGGCTCCGAGCGAATCGCCGCCGTGCACAAACATCTTGAGTTGCTTATACTCTAATAAATTGTATTCCTGATATAGATTTTTCGCAACAAAAAACTCGGACGGAATGAGATGTGTCGTCGTATCGTTATCGAGCTGATTGATCTTTAACACCAAAGACTGTTCACGCTGACGAAGTTGGGTGACGGGATCAATTTCGCCTTCGACACCCGGAGGACTGAAGTAGCCGGGATTCTCATGCGTATTGATAACCGCCGGAGACACATATTCGGTGGAATCGAGCGTGGTTACGGCGGGCAGCCATTCATTGGACACGATGTCCATTTGCACGATTTGCAAAGAATCGAGGTGATCGAAGTCCGTCAGATAAAGCCGCGCCCATTTGATCTGCGCCAAATCCGCATTGTTGACCGCCCGCCGCACGCGGTAATCGTCGGTGCGAATCGGCAGCCGGAACAGCCTCCATCCGTTGACATTCGTTTGTCCGCCGACGATGTATTGAGAACTGGCCAAATCAATCGTGTAGGAGAAATAGGCATTGATTTGATCGAGCGTATTATTGTTGTTCAAATCCTCGGTATCGGGATAGCCGCCGCCTTCATCAATACGGTTGCCCTCGATGCCGTTAATGCGGGAAAAGTCATCCGAACCGGAGGAATAACTCCAATTATCATAAGACGAAACAAGCGGCTGATCTAACCCGTTCCAATAAGCTTTATCATCGGGATCCGGTGCAGCAATGCGGTCTATGCCGGTGTCTTCTTCGGGGGAGAGAACGCCGTTGCCGTACTCCTGCCGGGGATCGGGTTCATCCACGGCGCGGTCTTCGGAATTCATTTTCCCGTCCGGCAACGCGTCTTCGGAAAGAGTGCCAAGATCCACGATCAATTTGCCGTGCGGATTGCGCGGGAGTTGAATCCAGAATTCGAGGAACTGTGAGCGGGACTGATCGGTGTAGCCCTCCCCCAGATAGCGCATGACACCGCCCCAGCTTCTTTGCGGAGCGGCGCCGTCCGTCTCGTCCGGAGCAAAAATCATCTTCAAAGATTGCAGCGTCTGCGCCACCGAAGAATTGACTTCGCGTTCGGGAAAGACCTCTTTGACGCCCACCTGATGGCGCGGATCGGGATTATACCAAACGAGCCGACCACGCCGCATATCTATCGTGGAATCCACCGGAATCGAGGCAATACTCCATGAGCGGCGGTTCAAACCCAGCGGAACGGAGCGCCGCGCGCCCTCAAAATCGTCTATGTAAGCCAGACCGTTGAAATCTCCGGTGCGGGCATTTTCCAGAGAATTGGGATTGGGATAAACGCGCGCGACTTCCGCGTCAAACGTGATTTCCGATCCGGTCGTGGTGTGAACCAGCGGCACGGCTTCCACAACCCGCGACAGGAAATCCGGCTTGAATTTCATGCTGGTGTTGAAATCCCAGAGCGTGTTGCGAATCGGCTCACTGCCGATACGGACACGACGATCCAATGTTTTCTGATTCAGATACAGGATCATGCCGCCGATATAGGCATCCTGCCACAAATCGTATTCGGCGCGCGCACCAAGCAGCGTGGTCTTATCGAGCTGGAAGACCCGTCCCGATTCATACGTAATTTCGAGAGCGGCCCCGGAGGCTTTAGCCTGCTCATTTAAAATGCGAAGTTCACCGGACATGTAGTCAATTGTATAATCCGAACCGCGTGACAGAGCCTGACCGTTGAGGGTGACTTCCTCCGAGCCTTCCAAAACCAATGGGCCTAATTTGTAGACGGCCTGCGCCCCCTTCATTTCCGTTACGAACCGCCAAATCGCGCCCATGCGTCCCACTTCGGCAGTAGTCGCCGAATAGAGATAGGGAGCGCGGAAACCCGTCGTATCTCCGGCTTCCCACGATGTCATCGGGTATTGCAGAAAGCCGTCGGGATTTCCACCGCTGACGGCGGTTTCATCGAAATACCCTGACGGATCGAACGGAGTCAAATCCAGAAAATGCAGTTCTGCCGGTTCGCGTAAAATGATGGACGAGATATCGTCTACAAAACCGTCCGGACCGCCCTCGCCGTTCTGTCCGGTCTTGTCGAAACCGAAAGCCTGCAGGTAAGTTTCCGAATAGCCCACAGGACTCGTTTCTTCGCGTCCGCCCGACGCTATGCCACGGACAATAACCAGCTTGAAATTTGTCGGATCTATACGGGCCACTCCGAGATCATACACGTGCCGGAACATGAGATTCCACGTGGAATCGCGCGGATCGGGATTTTTCGTGCGGAGCAGAACTAAATCAACAGTCGTGGTGGTATCCGTTCGCTTTGTTCCGAAGCCCGTTGTGTCGCCAACCAGATCAAAGGCGCAGGCTAAAGCCGTTCCATCGGAAACACGCTGACGAAGACGAATGGTGCCGAGAATCTTGTCCACGCTGTAGTCGGTGTTGGGCTCCAGTCTGCGCCACACACCCACGACGTGGTTCACATCCATCGCAAAACTGTCGGGATTCAGAGTCACGAAGTCATCATACAACTGCAGGGCCGTCGCGCGGCCGCGGACTTTCGCCTGCGTCGGATCATTTTCCGTGGTGGATACATAGACTTCGAGATTGTTGATCTGCTGATCCTGCGGCAGGGAAATATGCGTGCGATTTCTAAAGTGACGATAGTTTTCGCGGCAGTTGGGGACAAAGCGGGAGTCGCCCGTTTCGCTCACCGCGGTAATCCAGAAATACTTGTCGGCGACAAACTCTTTTTCGCTGAACTGCTGATGCTGAGCCTGATCGCGGGCGGACTGCCGGTTTTTTTGACCACGCTCGAGCGTGGCAATTCCCGTCATGCGCAGCGCACCGACTTTCGTTTCGGTCTTCAATCCGAACAGACCATTGTTCCTGCCGCTGAACGTCGCGAGTTTGGGACCGGCCAGATTAAAACTGACGTTTCCGGCTTCAACCTTCTGAACGATTTCGTCCGGATCGCCTGCATATGTCAATTTTAGAGAGTTTTCGAAATCAAAGAGCCGTTCGGAGTCCTGATCCACTTTGACCTCGACCTTCTGCCCGACCTTTCCGGTAATCGTAAAGCGCTGCACCATGTCAATGCGGAAACTCGTGTTGGTGTTCCGCATATTGGCCGCCTGCAGCTCATCGAATTTCTGGTTGCGGATGTTGCCGTTGATCGTGATATTTCCCGATACCCGCACCCCGACGTTGTCGCCGCCAAACAACCGCTTGAACGTTTTCGATTTGATGCGGTACGGAAGATCAATCGCAATGCCTTGACCGCCCGCCGCTTGCTGCGCTCCGCTTTTATAACTCTTTTTGGCTAAATCGCGCATCGCCTGCCGGGTGTCGTACTGATAGCGGAGCGCGACGTAGGTCGAACAGGACAGGATTGTCGGCTGAAGCAGATGAGTCTTTTTCACCTGATAGGTCAGGGTAGCCTGCGAATAGGTGGAATCGAAAACCACACTCCGTTCGCGTGGGCCGTTTCCGATATCCAAAATGGCGCGGGGCTGAAACGACGAAAGCCCGCGGCTGACCGGGCGGGTTAACGGATTATTCAGCGAACTATCGTTCAGCGAGACGCGAAAACCGATAGCGGCATGAGCGAAGGATGCCCAAGCCGAAAGGCAAATGAGAAGTAGAAGGGGAGTAAAGCGGTGGATCCGCACGCTCCGGAGAACGGACATTAGTTTCCCGAAATCAAACATAGTCCGGCCTATCGGCCGAACGCCAACCTCGAAGATAGCCAAACGGGTTACACTTGGGGAATGTCCGTTTCCTCCAAAACGCTGTGAAACGGGGCGGGTGAAAGTATGAGGACAGCTTAGTTTAGCAATTTGTGAGCAAAATAGCAAGTGAAAGCTCGCTTTAAGTATAGGATCCGGGGTGTAATGCTTGCTGCTCATCAAGGAATATTTCTATGCCATTAATAATCAACTAAATAACAAAATTATCCCACCAAGTTCATCGCATTTCGGCTATCCAATATTAGCCGCTGCATCTATGATAGAGGCCGTTTGGGCGTTCTCCGGGAGGAAAAGATACTGAATAGAAGGTTAATTTACATCATCTTTTCAAATTGTATGGTAATCCCTAAAAGGTCTTGACAAGAAATCAGTTGGTTTGTATATTGGACACTGAATCACATTTAAAGGTTTTTTCACGACCCATGACTCCGAAAACTTACACGACCACCAACCCGCTGCCGCAGATTGTGCGGTTTGCTCTGCCGATTCCCGGCGTGGAGAGTTTGCCCTCGTGAGCCAATGAGTCTCTCAATCAGCAAATTCTATGCAACCCACTGCCGACCAAGGCGGTGGGTTTTTGATTTATGACGGCAATTTTGTAGGTTTTGTTCTGAAACATCCGCCTTGGCGGAGGAATCATACTATCATGCTGCGCACACGTCCCCCCTATCGCGTGGCCGAGATCATTCACGGCCCTTTGGACGGCGGCGAACCTCCGGGGTTCGCTCATGAGCTTAAACGCGCCATGTTCGGGGAAGTTCTGTCCATGGGCTTGCCGTCCATGACCGGCTTTCTCGTGGCCTCCCTCTATGAACTGATCAACATGTTCTGGCTGGCTAAAATCGGACCCGCTCCGGTAGCCGCCGTAACCATGTGCGTGACGTTTATTTGGGTGCTCTCGTTTCCCAATATGGTCGTGGGCACGGGAAGCGTGGCGATTATCAGCCGCCGCTTTGGAGAGGGCGATTTGCCCCGCACCGAGCAGGCGATCAAGAGCACTTTTCTGCTTAAATTCGGCTGCGGATTTCTGTTGGGGCTGCTCGGAATGCTGATCTTGCCGACCGCTCTGCGGATCATGGGCGCTTCGCCGGAAGTGCAGCATCAGGGTTTGATCTACGGCGGCGTGCAGCTCGGTATTTTGGGTTTTGCGATGACGGGCTATTCGGTCTATACGGCTTTGCGGAGTATCGGCAAACCTCGTGAAGCCCTCTGGATTCAGGTCATCAGTACAGTGATCAATTGCATATTGGATCCGCTTTTGATTTTCGGCTGGGGACCGTTTCCCGAATTAGGAATTTTAGGAGCCTCCATTGCCACAGCCTGCGCGCATACATCCGTGGTCATTATGGGCTGTCTGGTTTTAGAGCGGCCTAAATGCCCGGTGCGCGTGCGTTGGTTTCGCGCACCGCAGCCGGCACTGTTTGAAATGAGGCAAATGTTCCGGATCGGATTTCCGGCCGGGATCAACGCGCTCAGTTTTTCGTTGGCCATGTCACTGGCGGTAAAGTTCGTGGCGAACTACGGTACGGTGATGGTGGCTCTGTACGGAATGAGCACGAAAGTACTGCACTTCGGAGTCATGGCGGTGGTTGGATTGGGACTGGGAACGGGCGCGCTCATCGGCCAGTTTTTAGGCAGCCGCGAACTGCACAAGGCTTGGTTGGCGGGAGTGCTTTCGATCCGATTGGCATTTTGGATTATGGTCGGATTTACGGGTGTGCTTTTACTTGGCGCACCGCTCATTGTGCGGATGTTCTTTTCCGATCCCTCCATGCAAGAGCCGGGTGTGACTATTCTGAGGATTGTGGCCTTGAGCCTGCCGTTTATCGGCTTGCACATCGGAGCGGAAACGGCCTTTGAAGGAGCCGGACAGAACATGCCACCCATGATTCTTTCGCTCGTGCATTCATGGTTTATGGTTGTGCCGTTCATGTATATCATGGGAACGGTGCTGGAATGGGGTCCGTATGCGGTCATGGCTGGCTACGCTTTGGCACACGTCATCGGCGGGATTGCCGCGCTCTGGCTCTTTCGCCGGGGAAGCTGGCTGAAGCATGAAGTCTGAGGAAAGGATGAACGATGAATGATGAGTGATGAACAGGAAAAGACCCCCCTTCTATTCCCCCCTTTTTCAAAGGGGGGAAGGTAGAAATAAAGACGGTTGCGTCTCTGATGGAATCTTGGTAAATTGATTAGCCGCCGTTGTCGGTCTCCCGACCGGCAATGGCAAATAATAGAACAATACATGACCAACGCCGTTCAAACGACAAGACTGTCCAAATCGTATCATCTCGGGCCGGTGGAAGTGCCGGTTCTGCACGAGATTGATCTGAATATCCCGACGGCGCAACAGGTAGCCGTGGTGGGGCCTTCAGGTGTGGGCAAATCCACGCTGCTGCACGTGCTCGGTGCGCTGGACAGGCCGACCTCCGGCGATGTAATTCTGAACGGGCAGCCGCTTTCCAATCTCAGTTCGGATGAACTGGCAACGCTGCGCAACCGGCAAGTGGGATTCGTCTTTCAGTTCCACCATCTGCTGCCGGAATTCACGGCTCTGGAAAACGTATTGATGCCCGCGCGGCTGGCGGGAGACGGTGAATCCGCGGTTCAAGTTGAACGCGCAAAGATGCTGCTCGATCAAGTGAATCTTTCGCATAGGCTGGGACACCGTCCGGGGGAGCTTTCCGGCGGTGAATGCCAACGGGTGGCAGTAGCACGGGCGATGATGAACAAACCCGGCATTCTCTTGGCCGACGAACCGACGGGCAATTTGGACGGGGAAGCGGCGGTCAGTTTGCAGAAGATTCTCGAACGGCTGGCGCGCGAAGAAAACACCACGCTCTTAGTGGCCACGCACAATCCCGATTTTGCCCGCGCGATGGACCGCATTCTGCGCTTGCACGAGGGGAGAGTGGAACTGGCTTAGGCGGACGAAAACAGGTGTGCATTTTTTCTGTAGCGATTGAATCTTCGAGACAGGAAGCATGATTTATTCGAGACAATATTACTTTGGCCTTGCTATCTCATTGATGGCAGGGTCTTTTTGTTGGGAGGAATGAAGATGGTGTGTCGTGCGATTCTGAAAGTTGGCTTGAGCTTGTTGGCAGTGGTCAGCGCTTTCGCGCAGCCACAGCGTCCGGATACTCTTTGGACAAAGAGATATGGTGGGCTATATAATGAAATCAATTCTGCTTTATGTCTGACATTGGACAATGGTTATCTATTATCAGGTAGCGCATACTTAGCGGATCTCGATATTATTACTGCACAACTTTTTAAGACAGATAGCTTGGGTAATCTAATTTGGGCAAGACAATACGGGGGTAATCAGCCATCAATCGCGTATGACATTACTCAGACGGATGACAATGGGTATCTTGCCGTTGGATACATTTCCATGCCAAATCGATCTGCCGATGTCTATATTGTCAAAATCGAATCTAATGGAGATACCTGTTGGACTCAGAGCTATGGCGGTCTGAATGATGATCGCGCACGTTCCGTACATCGAATATCCGACGATGGTTTTATTGTGGCTGGTTTTACTGAGTCTTTCGGCCATCCGGGAACGCAAGATATGTATCTTCTTAGACTCAATAATAACGGAGATACGTTATGGACGAAAACGTATGGTACTTTAAATAGGGAGCAATGTGAAGTTGTTAAAGTAATGCCTAGCGGTGGTTTTATTTTTGCTGGACTAAACGATATCGTTAGGACCGATATGGACGGGGATACTATATGGACAAGAAAAATTGATGCCGATAGAGTGATTTTATCAATGTGTTTGGCTCAAGAAGGTGGTATTATAATTACTGGCACTACGCAATCTGGCGGTCCGTATGGTGGAATATATGTGGAGCGATTTGCTGATTCCGGAGACTCGGTCTGGATGTACAACTACCCCATAAACCAAAATGATTATGCACGTCCTGTCTCGATTACTTATGCCGCTGGAGGTGGATACATCTTAACCGGTGAAGGTGCGCCTGAATGCCAAGGAATGGAATACTTTACAGATATTTATATTTGGCGTATAGATACAAATGGAATTCTGCTATGGTATGATTGCTATAATCTGACAGAGAACGACGAATCTATGGCAATTCTTCCAACTTCAGACGGCGGATATGCAATCTCCGGTCAGACACATACACCGGGTAGAGCATTCGATATGTTTCTGATTAAAACGCGGCCCGATCCTCTGGATGTTCCCTCCGATCACATTGCCACGATTCCCATGAAGCTTGAAATATCCGCCTATCCCAATCCTTTCAATTCGTCCACTACAATTGTTTTCAGCATATCGCAAGCAGCCGCTGTAAAACTAAACATCTATAACCTGATTGGAGATCGAGTCTGCTCGCTTGTAGATGAATGGCTTGTTCCGGGAACCTATCGCGCCCGGTTTGATGGCGAGGCATTATCCTCGGGAGTATATTTCTGCCGCATGGAAACGGGAACGGTAGCGAGGACGAGGAAGATTGTGCTGATGAAATGACTGTTCCGGCATTTTGTCTTTCCCCCATTCCATCCGCCTCTTGGCGAGATCTCGTCATAGAGGATGGGGGAAATAAAGGGGGTCTCCTTTCCGCTTTCTAATTTCTCATTTCTCGTTTCGCATTTTTCCATTCATCCTTCATCGTTCCTCGTTCATCATTTCCGAAGAGGCCGCTTCCGCGGCACAAGCAAACCATGTACTTACCAATTTGTTATTATTCCTTCAATAAATCACAACTTCAGTAATTCGCCCCCTTGATTTCCCGCGCGTTTTGTTGTATATTTATAACAGACAAACGGCACCACGTATGATCTTTTTTCAATCCGGTTTTTTGCCGGTTTTCGCGCAAAAAAATTCTTGCCAAATTCTTGAGTACTATCCAATAACGCAGTTCGTTTGGTCAAAAATAATTTTCTCCGTTTCATTGTTTTCAATCTGTTCCATTTCTCCGCAAGCAACATAGCTCATGAACACCATCGCCCGCACAACCTTTCTGATTTCCATCATCGCGGCACTCGCTGCAATGTTGTCTTCCTGTAAGAAAGAAGACAATCCCCCCACCGGGCCGAATAACGGAGACGGCGAGATCGCGCATATCGCCGGAACCGTACGTGATGCGAGCGGAAATCCCGTGCCGAATGTATCCCTGCACGTGGTCTACGAGTGGAGTTCCGCGCCCGATAAAAACGAACGTCTGGATCAGCCTTCCATTACGATTTTTCACACCACCGAACCTCTGATGACCGAGTGCGGAGGATCGGAACCGATTCCCGACGGCATCATGGCCAGATTATTCTGGGATCACAACAGCAACGGCCCCGATGACAGCGATGAACCACCGCCGCTCTGCGATGAACCGCCGCGCTGCGACGGCGGCCCGATTTATACCGTGAACTGGATCGAAACTCCCTTCAACGGCGAAGAAATTATGGTGGGACGCGGACAGTTCTACACCGATCCCGCCCTCGTAACGCAGGGCGATCTTCTGATTCCCAACCGTTTCTACTTCCGCGTCTACTGTGCCGACGGCAACGTCTTATACACCAGCAATGTCGTGAATCCCGTCAGCAGCGTGAGCGAAGTCGAATTGACCTTCACCTGCACTCCCTGCGAAGGCGCGCCGCTTTTTCCGTCATGGAATCTGGAACAGAGTTTTCCGAATCCGGCCATAGACACGGCCTATGTCCGCTTCGGCCTGCAGCAAACGGGATACGCGCTGGTGACGCTGCGTCCCGCCGGAGGACGCGATGCGGATACCCTGTTTTACAAACGTACACACTCCGGCATGACGCGCACGGATGCAATTCTCGGAAATAAAGCCAACGGACTTTATGAAGTGCGCTTGAACACGGATCTGTATCAGGCTCACCACACATTGCTGAGAAACGTGCGGGACTTCGACCGGCTGCGCACTTTGAGTGCGGCCGCTCTCAGCACAACGGACGGGAGTTTTACTCTGGAGGCTTCCGCGGGAGTCAGCATTGACCGCCGCGGAACGAACGGAGACAATCAGGGTTCCGTATTTTTATCCCGCGTGAAAGTCGTGGCCATGAAAACCGGCTATCAAGCAGCGGATACAACCTTCGACGTGACGGCGGGAGAAACGTATAATCTGAATCTCTCGTTGCGCACGGAATAATTCCGACCACGTTCGCGTATCGCCGTTGTGACTCTCCCGAGTCGCAATGGCGATAATGTGAATCGGTTCGACAATACATACAAAGCGGGCGGCTCGTGTGAGCCGCCCGCCGAATTTCTCGAAATGTGCGACGGTTATTTTTGCGCGGTGATCTGGAAATAAAATTCGCTGAACCGAATATTACTCATCGGCACGATCATCGTGGTATCGCTGGTGGTAGCATAGTGATTTTCGGGAACGACTACGCGGTCGGGAGAACCGGAAAGATACACGCGGTAGCTGGACGCGCCGGGCGAAGATTTCCAAATCAACCGCACATGATCGGGCTGCACGTCGAGCGTTAAATCGCGCGGCGGTTCCAGCGATTCCGGTATGCCCGGTTCCGCCGCCCCGGAAATGGAAATGTCATCCACGGCCGCTTCCACTAAAGAACCGGGTCCCGCATCTTCCGCAATAAACTGCAGCATCATGCGGTCGGTCAGAATGAGAAATCCGGCCACGGATAAATTCACCCGCTGCCATCCGTTTGTCGTAGCCGATGTATTGACCAGATTCACCCAGGAATAGCCGCCGTCTCCGGAAATCTGCACGCGGAAAAAATCCGCGCGGGGATTGCTGCCTTTGTCGTTGCTGAACCAGTAGGAAAAATGAACCGCCGGATCATTCACACCGAGCAGACTGAACAGCGGCGAACGAAGAGTCGTGCGGCCTCCGTCCACATCCGCTTCGCTCGCATCGGCGGATGATGACG